>Ga0306897_1000024_pt1 | contig 37047 bp, 12 predicted proteins | sample AntRauMFilla1563_FD_190425 | JGI IMG/M metagenome (GOLD analysis project Ga0306897, IMG submission 190425) | Saline lake microbial communities from Rauer Islands, Antarctica - Metagenome Filla 1 #563 (v2) (version 2) | ecosystem: Environmental > Aquatic > Non-marine Saline and Alkaline > Saline ...
TCTTGTAGGGGGGGGGGGGGGGGGCGCTGGGGACAAAAACCAATTGCCGCAACTACGAACGCGCCACCTCACTGTACTCCGCCGGAAACGAAAATAGGCGACCTTGACGAGAAGAATAACCTTAACTTCGTACTGACAATGCGCTTTGTACTTTCCGTATTTGATCAAGCTTTTGATCCACATTAGTACAACATACAGCATGGTGTACCAAAGCCTTATTTACGTTGTATATATTTGCTCCAAAAATGACATAGTCGTTATCAATATAACCATAATTGAGTTCAGATTTTAACTCGTTGATTATTGTTTGATCTCCCAATTGCATAGAAGAATTACTCCTCTGTTTAAAGTTTAATATGACTTTCTCAAAAAACTCGATGATAGTAGTTAATTTATTATTATTTTTTATAATGTAAAATCCACTATTGACATCGGATGAAGAAAAACCTTCTCTCATGAAGAAAATGTCCTTTTCGGAAGTATTTATAGAAGTTTCCAAGTCCATCCAATAAGACTTGTTTTATTTTATAAATATTACATCACAATCTGTAAAAATAAAGTATTTCATCTCTGGATTCGAACGAGTTTTTATAATATCAAGCATATGAATCATCTTATTCAAAACACTTGTATACCATATTTCGGTTCGAAAGCCATCTTTATCATTATTTCCTATATCATCATATTTATGAATCAATTGCGAATCTTCAATCATTTGTAAGCCTCGTATATGCTCCAAAAATTTGTTTGTCATTTTTGAATAATTAGGCGTTGAATAGCAAATAATCAAGGATTTGTCTAACATGTTTGTTTTATAATTATAATACATATTTTGGAATGGATGTGAACGAAGAAACCCTAAATCCTTTTCACGATTTTAAAAAACGTGTGGTCCTATCACAATTTCTAATTAAAAGAAAGAATGTTTGTTACTTGAAAAATGAACAGTTCTCTCAACATTTCTTGTAATCGTACTCTTTACAAACAAGCGCTTGAATCGACCCACATTCCTCTTGTTATCAGTACGGGACCCGCTGGGACAAGCAAGACCATGACAGCTTGTATTGTCGGAATGAAGCACCTCGCGGACCGCAACTACGAACGTATGATCCTCACGCGCCCCACTGTACCCGTCGGAGACGAACACATCGGGTTTCTCCCCGGTGACCTTGACGAGAAAATGTTTCCGTGGATCAACCACATGACCGAGTACGCCAACCAACAAGACCTTCGATTGGTAAAATCGCGCGTAGACACGATTCCTTTGGCTTACATACGCGGTCATACGTGGAAAGACCGGTTCGTTATCGCGGACGAGATGCAAAACTCCACTCCGCTTCAAATGAAGACACTACTTACTCGGGTGGGTGAAAACACCAAGCTGGTCATAACAGGTGACTTGTCACAGAGTGACCTTGTTGACCCGGACAACAACGGTCTCGACGATTTGCTTCAACGTATACACTATTTGGACAAAGAGGTTTACGAACATATCCTATTCTCCGAGGACGATATCGTTCGTAGCGAATTTGTCAAACATGTGTTGAAAATGTATCAAATTTAGAGAAAAAAAAATGTATTGTATTTACTATTAAATGTTTTCGAGGAAGAATCCGAGCACGCAATTCACGCGTTCAAAAACGTTACCCGCTCGTTATTCTTCTACGGCTGGTCAGAGCAAACCCGCCCAGCTTACTAGGAGTTCGTCTATGATGGCGCCACGACCCGGTATCGGTAGGAGGAACGCCCAGCTTACTAGGAGTTCGTCTATGATGGCGCCACGGCCCGGTATCGGTAGGAGGAACGCCCAGCTTACTAGGAGTTCGTCTATGATGGCGTCACAGCCCGGTATCGGTAGGAGGAACGCCCAGCTTACTAGGAGTTCGTCTATGATGGCGTCACAGCCAGGTATCGGTAGGAGGAACGCCCAGCTTACTAGGAGTTCGTCTATGATGGCGCCACGACCCGGTATCGGTAGGAGGAACGCCCAGCTTACTAGGAGTTCGTCTATGATGGCGTCACAGCCCGGTATCGGTAGGAGGAACGCCCAGCTTACTAGGAGTTCGTCTATGATGGCGCCACGACCCGGTATCGGTAGGAGGAACGCCCAGCTTACTAGGAGTTCGTCTATGATGGCGTCACAGCCCGGTATCGGTAGGAGGAACGCCCAGCTTACTAGGAGTTCGTCTATGATGGCGTCACAGCCCGGTATCGGTAGGAGGAACGCCCAGCTTACTAGGAGTTCGTCTATGATGGCGCCACGACTCGGTATCGGTAGGAGGAACGCCCAGCTTACTAGGCCTCCCAAAAGAAGAGGGTTTATGAATGGAATGTTCGGTAAAAGTACGAACACCCGCCAAAACGTACGGACGCTACAAACGTTACAAACAAACGGAAGGCAAATTCGAAACAACCCGTTGTACAACCAAAACGTACCTCAAAGAACAGGTGCGAGTGATGCGGTGATTGCGGAGCTTAAACAGCGCTTCGCGTCGCGTGGAAACAAGCCGATGCTCGAGGCAGTCGGTCGTTTAGCACCGGGACTCGTCCCTGTACCTTACCAACGCGGAATTCGTAACTTTGACCAGACAAAACAGATTCTAGTGAACGCCATGGGACGTCCGTTCATTGTGTTTATTCCCGCACAAATGCGCGAGCAGAACAAAGAAATTTTATCCGATGACCGCCTTCGTCCGAGTTTACTCGACATGCGTTTCGTGCGAAAATCACAGAGTCCCGGTATGGCGGTGTTCGGAGACGGGTACTATAACACAAAGTTCTTTGGTACAGCACCAACGCCAACGCCCGTCATTTCGACCGCGGAGATTAATGCTCGATGTAACGAAATTAGGGACCGTATCGCTCGATTAACCGCGGAGCTCGAACAGAACGGTTGTGTTTAATAGTTAAACTCGTCCGTCACCGACGTGGCGCGTGTTTTAACGATGAACAGTCCACAAAATAATGAGTAATTCACGCTTCCGTAGTTAAAGTTTACTTTTTTAGGGTCAATAATCAATCGGTTCGATGCGTCGTACAATAACGGTCCACCTGAAGACCAACCGCGCTGATGAACATGGACGTATTTCGGTAGTTTCGTGACTAACTCAATGCGCGTCTCTTCGGGTGTCTTCTTTTTGAAATGCACCCACGCGTTCGCAACTACGTCCAGCGGAACGCGCCGCGTAAAGTGAAAATCGGTTCCGGCGATGTTATTATTACCCGGTGACAAATACGCCGCAATCATATGATGATCGGGTCCAATGTCCTTGTTCATGTACTCGTTGTACTTTTCTTTGGGGACTTTCGTGACGTTTCTCGGGTTGTCACATAGGACTCGCTTCACGATATTCTCACAGTTCTGAAAGTCGAACGGTTGATTGCGAAATGCAGGACACTTGTCCCCTGGGCGCGCCTTATAACGCCTTCGCCCCCACACCTTTCCTTTCCCATAGTCCATCCCCAAACTGAACGCGTAACAGTTGAGCTTTGTACGCGTAGGAATTTCCCACACGGCGTTCAACAGATTCTGTTTTCCCATTTATAATTCACTTAAAGAAAAAAAAACCCAAACACTATAGTCTAGACCTAAAATGGCGTTCTGTTTGAAAAAACATAGTGAAGCTTTGATTCGTGAGTGTATCATGGACCTGTTTGTACGTCCACGCGCAACGCTTCATAAATGGTCGAAAATCACCGACCAAACCAGTCACACGAAAATCGGATACACCGGACAACACTTGGCGTCCGTGCTTCTGAACGTCCGCGGGTGTAAAACCGGCGCGCGCGGACTCGATTGTATGGACGGTACCGAGGTCAAATCGTGTAGTCGAGTGGACCAGTCTGACAAATGCAAAACGTGTAACATAAACGTGTCTCGATCGGACCCGGTATGTCCGGTGTGTCACGGGACGGTCAAACGCAACAACGACTCCAAATGGCTCCTTACGATCCGTAGCCAAGAGGACCTCGACAGTTACTTGAACCTCGAGCGACTTCTCTTGATTATCGAGGAGTACCCTCGGTTTTACGAACACAATTTTGACGACATCTCGATTCGCGCTTTTGAGATTCACCCCAAGCGTAATCCCATGTTCAGAACCCTTTTGTGTTCGTACTACCACGACATCTTCCTCCAGTCCAAGTCCAAAACACCTGCGCCGAAGAACCTATGGCCGTATTCGTATCAATTTTACATGTGTGACCCGGTCGAAATCTTCCATTGTACCGTGTACGATTTTTTAACCCAACCGGACATGTGTATCGAGAAGTACACCGACCCCAGCGAGACGAGAAGCGACCTCGTCAAAATGCCACGTAGCATTCTCAATACCGACGAACAAAAGCAACTTAAATCTAGTGTGGGTTTGTATGTATCACTGTCTGACAAGGCGAGATTATCGTTACGTTGAAAAAAAAACCGTCGTAAAAAATTAAAAATGGATTTCCCTTTGTTGTACTCTTTTAAAAATGACAAGTTCCATACGTGGTCTATCAAAGTGACTCTAGAAGAGTGCGAGATTGTTCGCACATATGGACAAGAACACGGAACGCAAACGGTGTCCGTACATAAAGTAAACACGTATTACCAACAAGCGTGCGCGGACGCTATGTCTATGTTTCGGAAACAAAAGGTTATCGAAGGGTATAGCGAGTATCGCTCGAAGGAGTCTCGTGCAGATGCCCTTCCTTCCTTATTACCTATGCGCTCGCATGTTTTTAAAAACAGTCATCGCATAAAGTACCCTGCATTCGTACAACCCAAACTCTTTGACGGAGTTCGCATGCTTACCACGTTTGACGAAAACAGTGGTCAATTTTTGTTTGTGAACCGGACCGGTACTTTTTTAAAAACGTTGAACGGGACATCGTTCGAAACGCACTTGGGCTTTTTAAAGTCTAATACAGGACTATGGCTCGACGGTGAATTGTGTTCGAGTACGCTCACGTTCGAAGAGATTACGAACATCGTAAACGAAACATCCACCGGTCCCGAGAAGTTGTTTGACACACTGGAATATCACGTCTATGACATCGTCCCCGCCGCTAGTAGTAGTGTCGTAGCGTTTCATGAGCGACACGAAACGCTACGACATTTGAGTCAACAGTTTCCCGATAAAATCAAGCGGGTCCCCACGTACGAGGTGCAAAACGCGGACGAAGTGACTCGTCATCATAACGAGTTTGTACAGCAAGGGTACGACGGCGTCATGGTTCGAAACCGAGACGGTCCGTACGTACACGGTAGACGTAGTTACGATCTTCAAACATATAAAAACTTTAGAGACGAAGAGTTTGTAATCGCAGACATAAAGGAGGCTAATAAGGACATAAAGGACGACACGGGTAACAAAACCGCCATCTTACAGTGTAGAACAAACGACGGATCCTGTTTTTGGGTCCGATATCGGGGCTCCATTCGCGCGAACCTACTTTTGCGAGACAAAGAGCATCTATTGTACAAACGATTAACGGTACGGTACCAACACCTGACCGATAAAAACATACCTCGTTTTCCCGTTGGAATCGTCATTCGCGAGTGATTTTTTATTTTATTTTGAAACCTAATTATTAAAAAATGACCTACGAGCCTCATTTGAATTGTAACATCGGCGTGCCCGCTGTTTACAACGACCAAACGTTCCTTATAGTCTCTGTCTCCCAAAACTACGACATCTTCGACGCAAATTTGATTGATTTTATAAACGAACACGGCGATTCCAAAGTAGCCACAAACAATTACTTAGACGCTTACTCCAACGTAGCTTTTGCGAACATCGAGACCGACACTCCGGACCCCATGGCACTAAACACCTTCTACTATATGTACCTGTCGTCGAGTGGAAAGGTTCTCGCTAAATTACAAGGGAACATCGACCAACAACCCGCACCTGTCGTCAGTAATTTGATCATCCAACGGGAGACCAATCGGACCGGAAACGTGCATGTCACTGGTAACGTGACCAACACGATTGATTTTGAATACTATGTCGTTCTCACGCAAACGAGTGGTAAAACCCAAGCCGATTTGGAGTCCATCATTGAATCCTTGGACGAGATACCAGGCGGAGTAGGGCTGATTCGGAACATCGACATGACATTCACGGAACCTTACGAAAGAGACCAGTTCCCTTTTTTACAGTATGTCGAACTATATTACGTCTACGTTTACGCAAAGAATATTCATGACATGGTGTCCGTTACGGAGAGAACGTTGGTAACAGACGTTATAAAAAGGGCCAAACCCGGTATGGGATTTACGAATATTCTATGTGATAACATGGGGAATATAAATACTCCAGGCGAGATTGCATTGAACATTACTTTCACCGCGTCACACACCACACTCGAATATTACGCGCTCGCGTTTTCTTCGGACGACGGAACCGATTTTGACAATTACACGAACCACGACATTTACACAAGCGTTCACAAAGTCACCGGTAACACTTTGGAAAATAATTCATTCACAATGACTACCGATCATAGTGGTAACGACTTTGTAATTGACACGTACGTGCGCGTGGCGATCTTGGTTGTGGACGAAGACACGCGCCAGTTCTCGGGCACCGCGAACGTGATTGAGATGAACATATCTTTACCGGTAATCGAGGCGTTCAGTGGATATCCAGTATATGAGGGTTACGTATAGAGGAAGAAACAATCTAGTAACCACGTCGAATTATTTACAAAAAACCCAGGTTTATATAATAGTAAAAATGATTCGGTTCGAATGGTCGAACGGTCCGAATGTACCAAACTTGCAACCCTTTTTAGAACCCGACACAATCAATACCGCGAACGTCGAGATTGTCTTTGCAAACGTAGAGCCCGGGTACGCGTATCGAATCGAAGACTTGCTTCCTCGACGGGCGGACGGAATCACACCGTGGGAAGACGGGTTTAGTCACAATGATTTGAGTCACCTGTTGTTCTGGCCCGTGTCGATTCTCCATGACGAACCGTACTCGCGTGAAACGCTCGTGTCGAACGTCGCATTCAATATTCACCACACGCGCGTGACCGCTTCTCAACACGCCGTTCGGGTTCGGACGTTCCCTTCATCGTCTGCTTTAAAAAGCCTTGGTGGTAGTGGTAGTGACAGTATCACCTTTGGTATTTTCATGGAGTCCAATATGGACACGGTTGTTCACGTTAACACTTTTATCAACGAGAGTAACGTCGTGGAATTCGATACACAAATCAATTATTTCGAACTCGGAAGTGTGTACCACTTCGACAATTCCAACATTCACCTGATCCGGTTCGAAGACGACGCCGAGACCACTATAATTACCACTTTGGCAGAGCCCGACGAACTCACCGGTGTCATGACCGTGAACATCACCGACCCGAGTCTCGTCGGTGAAACCGTGTACATTCAACAGCGTAATAATAATCATTTAGTTATGACGAGCATCGTGCGCGACGGGTCGGTGCGTCGACTTTACAAAGAGTACCCTTCGATCCCGTTCGAGGACCTTTTCGGGGACGGGTTTCAGGTCCACGTGCTTGAGTTTCCGCACGTCGACCCCACTTACGATCGATACGACGTGTTTATTACGATGCGTAACATCAACGATCGGTACATCACCTCGCACGCGTTCGCGCACACTGTGGAACCTCAAAAGACTTACCCTTCGTTTCCGACCACCCCGATTGATATTCGTTTGGTGAACAAGTCCGAACCGGACAACGCCGTGTCCTTCGAGTACTACCCCCAAGAACAAGGGCTTCAGTTCCATGTACGGGAAGTCGGTTTACGAGACATGTACCAGTTTATCTTGTACCCCCTTTTTACGGTAATTTGAACAAAGACGCGTATCCACCACCACTGACCGCTGCAACGCCGCCTTGGCTCGACAGTTTACAATGAATACCGTAGCCGTTGAAATCTACTCGATACGAATGTGGTGGAAGCGTACTGTTATAAGTAAGTGTTGTTTTCGGCGAAAATTGTTTTATGGGTACCATATCGGGTGTTATATTAGAAGTATCGATTAGTAACGCGGATCCGTTGGGGTTCGAGGAGTTGTATTCTGACATCGAACCCGAGACCATCGCGTATGTCCCATTATAGTCCATCGACACACTTCGTCCGTACCGCGCATTTTGTGTACCCGTGATATTACTTGCCAGTGGTACACTCATGGTCGGTGTTGTGCTACCCGGTAAAATACTTATGTCGATAAAATAGACTCTGGCCATATTCGATACAGTATTTACAAGATTTGGAGCACCCACGATCGCTTTTTTCCCGTCTCCGGATAACGCAATAGATTGCCCGATGATAACACTACCATCTGCAGGTATTAATATATTATGCATAGATGTCGGTGTAGCACTAGAAAATAAATGTACGAATCCGTCTAACCCGGACGCAATCATCACCGACCCGTTCACAGATAAATCAATGGAAGAAAAGGTTTGGGAAGTACCCGGATTGGGAAGGTACTCGACGGGTCCGCTTACATTCAACCATGCATCAGTAGTCGTCCATGCTTGGAATAACTGAGATCTTGGACCGTCCGATGCAATGATTGTAGACCCGTCTTTCGAAATTTTCATGTTCCATGGATAGTTTTGGCCTCCTCCATAGGACAAGTCAATCCTCTTAATCTCATCGTATGTTTCTCCGTCATATATGTACAACCGTGTATTGCTCGCAATCACTATAATACTCCCGTAATCGTCTATAGAACAACAGATTCCAAAACGATTCACAGGGCCTTCAAATGTGTGTATTAAATTTGAACCGTCGTTATTGTAAAGGTACGCTTTATTAGTCTCGGGTGATCCGATTATAATTATCTGTCCATACGCGGACATGGAAAGCGCGTCGACTGTCCCATAGTCAGGTACCGCGCGGTTAATCTCCTTTTCAATCGGTATTGCAGACCAATTCTGTGGTGGGGTCATATTTATATAATCGATAAACCCATAGTTGCTGCGTTCGTTCAAATAGTCGAACGCGGACGTAATGGTAGTGCCTGTTTTTTTCCCGTTGATATGAGTCACCCTATTACTATTAGTTTCAACTTTAGTACACCCCAATAAGGCGATCCCACCATCGAATGAAATCAATAACGTTAAAATAGGCACTGGATTATAAAAATTAAAGGATATATCTATGATTGGGTTAATTGTATGGCTGATCTCCCACCCGTCTACTGGTTTTTTTGTGTACACGTATACACCAACTGGAGTGTTAGAGTTCAACGCATCAGGGATCTCTACATATACGATCGTATTTCCATCGCCCGAGATGGACCCAGACGCCATGGAGAATCCAGAAGTTACCACCGCATCCACCATTTCGGATCCTTTAAGGAAACTTTTGACACTTTTATCATATTCAAAGACAACCCATTTGTCATTATTGGGCGCGATGACAAACAAGGTATCCCCGTAATGGGACATACCACATGGTGCTATTCGTCCGGAATACCCAAACGATAACGTTTGAAAAAAATCCCATTCTTGGGTCAAATTGTTAAATTTCCAAACGTACCCTGAATTTGTAAAACTATCGGGATTCGTAGGTCCGCCGAAAATCGCAATCGTCTTGCCGTCCCCAGATAAACAACTGTCCGTTCCGTACGAATACTCTTTCTCATACACGTACACATCAATTGGGATTTGACTACTTGATAAATCAATTCCAGCCGACCACGCGGTTCCGTTATAATTATACACGTGAGCGTACCCTTCTTTCAAATCAGCCTTACACCCGCTGATAAGGATCGTATTCCCATCCATTGACATACACACGTTGTGAATATAGTTTGTAGTATACACGGCCGGTACAACCAAATCTGTTTTATTACTTCCAAACGTTAGATCCACATTAATGTCGATCACCCGTAGTACCGGTATACTCTCAAGAATTGAATATGCAACTACACAACGTTTCGCGTCTCCGGAGATCGCAACCGCACTACCGGTTTCGAACATATAACTGTATCGTATAGCAGATGTTTGAAAATCCCATCCCGATGCATCTGAGGGCTCATAAACATCTATTTGTTTGCGATGTTTATAAACATATAAATATTTTCTCAATGTCGATAACATCACCGTACCGTCCGCCGATATTGCGTAACGAAGGGTAGCATGTTGATGTATATTATGAATTACTTTTGGTGACTCTTCAATGACAGGGTTCGTGTACAAATCGTCTCTGAAATACGCCAGTCCGCGGATATCAAAGACTTGGTTTTTTTGGCGCACGTCTTTGCTTTGGTTCGTGTGCACTTCAAGACCGTGCGTGGTGTTTGTAAACTCCGCGGCAAAATAACACCCATCGGTAAACCCCGGAATATTTATATTAAACCCTGAAGATTCGGTATTACCAAAAAAAAACACGTCTTTAACGACTGTGATTAAATCCGGTTCGGCGTACGCGCTTAAATTGCCCGTGTAAGTCAGATGCGGGTAATTCGATGAACCCATATTGGCACGTACGTACACGTCGACGTTTCCGGACACGTTTCGCACAATCTCGATGTCGGACACTATATTGTCCGCCGGTGTGGTGAAGGTCGTTGTTAACGTACCATTAATAACTTTAGAAGACTTGTTCGATATACCGGAAACCGTATTGTCCGATTTTAGATGATCGATTTCATTGATACTGACTGTGTAATTCATGTTCGGTCGCACATTCTCGATTGTTTCGACTAAACTGTTTATGTTACCCGAGTTAAAGTACACGTAACCATCCGTACTCGTCGACATTTAACATTACACAAAGACGTTTTTCACTCGTAACTAACCGTATACTTAAACCGGTACAAGTCGTTCGGTTTAAATGTACCGACATCCGGTAACAATGTATGACCAGTAGAAGCCATCGTAATCACGATATTTTCGTTGTCGGTACTGAGAAGAACACTGGCGATATTTACTGTAATGGTTGGAACTGCACCCGCGGTAAGGGTTTCTCCGTTTACATCCGGGAATACTCTGTCCTCTCGTCTGTCATCCGTTTTCACGTAAGGGTGACGGTAAGGGTGAGAGGAAGGGTCATTATTAAAAGAGGTGTTTTTTATTTTGATTTTAATGTTTATGATTTGGTAATAATTGAAATCCAAACTCGGACCTAGGGTGAAATTAGAAGAAGAAGTCGTAATCCCAGAGATTTCTTGTATTATGATATCATTCACATAGATTTCAGCGGAATACGTATAACCACCGTTTCTAGTAGCGCCAAAACCAGTAAAGGTCAGGTTTCCTGCACCGTCGTCGTCCACAAGGCTACGTGTTACGGTGTACATCGTCAGATTAACATTGTCTGTGGACGTGTAGAGCGCATTTACACTGCTCTCGGAAAATACATCAAACGGTATTGTGCCAGGTGTTATGTATTCAAACCCGGCCAATGTTATCTTATACTGGGTATTCGGAAGAAGTCCGTCTATAGGTACAGTGGAAGTCCCAGTCACAACATCACTATAGTCCAGATATTTAATTATGTCAGATTGATTATGTTCGTCAGACTCGACGGAAAATTTCGCTTTGAATTGTGTAAAACCCTTATGTGTTAGGTAACCCTGTAGTTCGTCGACTTCTGGCGGCGTAAACCCAACATAAACGGTATCGGATGTCCTAGATGCTGGGTCATTTATCGTCGGCGCACTAAATTTCCCGGTCAAAGTAGAAGCGCTCGTTGGGAAATCTGTGTATTGGAGCTTAGTACAATTTATTTTACAAAATTGTGGATTTTGTACAAAATTTATTAATTCGATAGTGTAATCCGTATTCGGTTCAAGCGATGAAAAGGTTATATTAGCTGTTGTCTCGATAGTATCTATGTTGACGTTCGTAAATGGTACAATCGTATCGACGATTGAACCCTGTGACCTAAACGCTCCTAAATTAAACGTGTAATTATCATTGACGATGACTCCGTCCAATCGAGAGTCTACTGTGACAAGATTTGCTATCAAAAAGTATTTGCTATCAAAACCAAGTCCCGACAATACGATGGACGTGGTGTTGGTCGTAAATGTACCGAAAGAGACTGGACAAATCAAACCGCTTTGCGCGACAAGACTATAGTCGTTATTTGCTTTTACTGTTTGGGTGTTGTTGGTGTACACTGTCACACTGTCCGTCAAGTTGAAATACTCAAACCGTAACATGTACGCTGTGAAAAAGTTTAACGCGCTTAACGCCGGATTATTAGGAATCTTTAATAATCTAGCCGTACTATATCCGTTCATTCCGGGTATGTCAAAAGACGCGACCGACGGACCGGTTACACTCAAGCCTTGGTAAACGGTCACATTCGCCGCGTAATTCTTTGCACCAGTCCTGCTGAAAGTGAAACTTGGTATCGTGATTGTGTTGGTGTGTGCGTTATCGTTCTTCAATGTACGGGTCAAAGGATACCCCCCGGAAGACGATACGTTGTCCGACGCCGTATTCGCAACAAATGTTGGAAGCGTACCTACCGTCTCGAAAATTAACCGTGAATCGCTATAGTTATCCCTGAATTCGTAGAGGATAAACGTGTACTTTGTGTTTGGAATTAGAGAATTAAATGTCATACTTGAAACGTTACCCGCGGGTGGTATCATGTATTGACCCGGTGTTACGCCAGTGAGCCCGTATCCTACATTCGCGTAATAATCGATTACAGTATTGGGTTGTAAATCCGGGTAATCCGACAAGCTGATCGTGATGGTGTCAGTGTTACTGGTGTAACTGTTATTAATGGACGGATATTTGATCTCCGAATTTTTCACCATAACGTTCTCAAAATCTACGGAAATTGGGTTACCATCGACCGCTGAAACAACAAATATATCGTCGTCGGTAGTGTTGACAACCTGTATATTTATACTGTACGTTTGAAAGTAGTCCAAGTAGTAACCAGAACGTTTAAACAGGGTCTGATTAATGATTAAATCTGTCGGTACGTCTGAATGCGAGTCTTGGATGTCATCTATGACCACTAGCACGGCTTGTTCTGTTAATCTAGTGTCCCTTATGTCCCATACAGTTCCTCCAGTTCCTCCAGTAAACGTAATCATTAAATTGTAACTCTTGGTCCCCACGTGAGTGAACTTAAACCCAGGGATCGTGAGGGGATACACAAACCCGAGGTGGTCCGATAAGGTTTTTCGAATGGTAGCACTATTTATACCCGAGAAGCTCACATTATCCGACGCCGTATTTGCATCCAACGCCGTAGCAAAACTAAGTTCGAAAATTAACCGTGAATCGCTATAGTTAGTCCTGAATTCGTACAGGATAAACGTATAGTCCGTGAATGGAATTAGAGAATCAAATGTCATACTTGAAACGTTATCCGTATATGTTATGTATTGACCCGGTGTTATGTATGTACCCGGTGTTAGGTCGGTGAGTCCGTATCCTACATTCGCGTAATACTCGAATGCAGTATTGGGTTGTAAATCCGGGTAATCCGACAAGCTGATCGTGATGGTGTCAGTGTTACTGGTGTAACTGTTATTAATGGACGGATATTTGATCTCCGAATTTTCCACCACAACGTTCTCAAAATCTACGGAAATTGGGTTACCATCGACCGCTGAAACAACAAATATATCGTCGTCGGTAGTGTTGACAACCTGTATATTTATACTGTACGTTTGAAAGTAGTCCAAGTAGTAACCAGAACGTTTAAACAGGGTCTGATTAATGATTAAATCTGTCGGTACGTCTGAATGCGAGTCTTGGATGTCACGTACGACCACTAGCACGGCTTGTTTTGTTAAGATAGTGTCCTCTATGTCCCATACAGTTCCTTCAGTTCCTCCAGTAAACGTAATCATTAAATTGTAACTCTTGGTTCCCACGTGAGTGAACTTAAACCCAGGGATCGTGAGTGGATACACAAACCCGCGGTGGTCCGATAAGGTTTTTCGAATGGTAGCACTATTTATACCCGAGAATATCACCTCATCCGACGCCGTATTCGTATCCAAATTTGGAAGCGGGTTAGTAACCGGGGGTACTATTATTCGCTGAGCTTCGTAGTTAGCTCTGAATTCGTACATGGTAAACAGGTAGCTCGTGTTTGGAACCAGACCAATAAATGTTATACTCGAAACGTTACCCGTATATGTTTCGTATAATGTTGCACCGGTTCCGGCTAAGTATCCTACATTCGCGTAATAATCGATTTTATCGGTGGATTGTAAATCCGGGTAATCCGAAAAATAGATCGTGATAATCTCACTGGTCTTGGTGTAATTACTCGATATGGACGGATACGCGATGGCCAACCTTGTCTCAACCACAAGGGGGCAATATACTGAAATAGCGATACCACCAACCCTTCTACGAACGGGTACATTATCGGTAGTGTTCCAAACGGTTATCGTTATGTCATACGATTGAAAGTAGTCCAAGTAGAAACCAGAACTATTGAACATAGCCTTATTAATGGTTATATCACCCTTTTGTATATTCGGTACGGTCACGCTCGCCACCCGGTCTTGCCAACCATTAGCTAAATCCCATATATTGGCAGTATTTTCTCCAGGAGATGTGAATGTTATGTTTAAATTGTAACTCTTGGTTCCCGCGTGAGTGAAGTCAAAATCACGGATCGTGAGTGGATATACAAACCCGCGGTGGCCCGATAAGGTCTTGACTACATCGGTGCTGACTATATCTAGGAATGTCACCTCATCCGACGCCGTATTCGCAACCAACTCTGGAAACGGACCGCCCGTGAACACGATTCGTTGATCGGTGTAGTTAGCCCTGAATTCGTACAGGGTGAACGTGTAGCTCGTGTTTGGAATTAGAGAATCAAATGTCATACTCGAAACGTTACCCGTACGTGTTTTGTACACTGTTCCGTATCCCACGTTTGCGTAATAATTGTCGACATCGGTTCCCAAGTCCGGGTAATTCGACAAAGTGATCGTGATGGTATCAGTGTTGCCTGTGTAACTGTTATTTATGGACGGAGACGTGAGGGGATTTCCCACCACAATGTTGCTAAACTCTTTGAAAAGGTAGCTACCACCGACACCTGTAATGACGTATATATTGTCGGTAGTATTTAAAACCGTAATATTTATACTGTACGTTTGAAAGTAGTCCAAGAAGAAACCAGCATTAGAAAAGTTTTCATACGGAATGCTCAAATCACCCTTTATTGAATGCGTGTCTTGTATGTTCGACATGACCACTGCCATGTTTGGGTCTGTTAACAAGCTATCTTTACCTATGTTCCATACAGTTCCTCCAGTAAAATTAATCACTAAATCGTAACTCTTGGTTCCCTCGTAACCGAACTGAAATCTAGGGATAACGAGTGGATACACAAACCCTTGGTAGCCCGACAAGGTCCTTGTAGTAGTACTTACGGAACTGTCTTTGTCTAAGCTCACATTATCCGACGCGGTTTCAAACTGGTGCGTAATTGGAAGAGTGTCGTTAAACTGGACACGTTCGTTGTCGTGCCTGAACCCAACGAGTGTCAAGTCGTACGTTTCGTTCGGGTGTAAATTTGCAATTCGAGCGAACGGGGGTGCGTCGGCGTTTGACCAATTTATGGGTGTTATGTACTCTGGCGAATTTTTGGACGATGTGAGTTTGTACGACACGTTCGCGTAATACGTGTCAGTTAAATTGGTATTGTGTATGAAATCAACCAGAAGGATGTTTGCGCTTTCGGAAGTTATATCCGACACATTTATATTCGGCTTGGAGAACTCGGCTACGGAACTCGTATAAGGAGCTGATATCAAGTCACCATCGCTACCTTGCAAGAACTTGTCGCTCAATTTGTATTTGAAATAAATGTTATATTCCGTAAAATAATTTAGAAAGGAAATACCCGTCAATACGAGGTCCGCGGCTGTACGCGGTGACTGTACGGTGATGTTGGTAAACGGTGGGGGAGGATCTATCGATAACGGATTACCGAAGTACACGTGTAGATCCACCGAACCGGTTGCTCCGGTCAATGTGAACTCGTTAAAAGTGAGCGTATCCATATTCGCGTTGTTATTGAGAATCGCTCGAGATGTACCACCAAAAGAGACGTTGATGGAACCGATTTTCTGTGTAGATGACGTGGAAAGGTTCGCAATGTCCCATATCAAATTAACAGATGGATGCTTGAAAGTTAAAATTTTCAACTTGTAATCTGTATCAGACTGAAGACTATTGAATTCGATATTACTTAAATTCGCAAAGTATTGTTGCGATTTGTCTTCGTATACTCTCAACACGGCATCACGGGTATAGGGGGCACCCACCGGTACGGCGGCGATATTCGCGGAATATACGTCGGATAAGACAATACCATTCAAGTCGGAAGGAAGTTGAAAGTCGAATCGAGACAAAACGATTCCACTCGGTCCTGCGATTACGTTCGCTGTACTAAACGAGATCGGCACGGTGAGAGGATGGCTTTTAAACACGTTACCAATGACAGGTTGTTCATAATGATCTTCGAATTTATTGTTGGTGACGTTGTAATACCGGAAATCCATGGTGTAACTCGTAAAATAGTCCAAGTAGCCGGAGTAGTCTGTGCCTTGTGTAATTGTCAAGTCACCGGAGCCGACGATATGTGCTGAAATATTGTCGATATTGGCGTCGAGCGGATTGAGTGTAAGAGCCCCGTCGGAATCCCTGATATTGGCTCCACGGAACGTAATAGCGAGATTGTATTCCCTCGAGTCGTCCCTCTTAAATTCAAAGTCGGGTAAAACGATGGTTCCAATGTGCCCGTCGTAGTCCAACAACGTGGTGGACACGTTATTCGTGTCAAACGCTGACCGTATATTCGCTGAGGCGGTCGACTTTTCCACCTCATTATCCGGTAACGTATCAATCTTAATGGCGTCGTTCTTTTTGTCCCGATCGTCGTAGTGTGCAAACTCAATCAGTTTAATTATGTGATCGATATTTGCATATAGTCCGGTAAAAGTCACCTCTTGACTGATGATGTCAAGGTTACCCGTTAAGGTAGTGTATCTGTTTACATATGTATCACTATTTTGGTCGTCGTACGAAATAGACAGGTTTGCGTGAAACTTGTCCGAAAGACCTTCAGGAAACGACCTTTCTGTGTTAGCCGTGTCTAATTCAACGACGATTTGTTCCGAAGTCGCGGACCTAAATACAAGGCGCGGTTCCGTGATCGGAGCGCCCGCAGTTACGTTACCAATGGCAAGTTGTTCATAATGATCTTCGAATTTATGGTTGGTGACGTTGTAATACCGGAAATCCATGGCGTATCTCGTAAAATAGTTCAAGTAGCCGGTGTAGTTTGTGCCTTGTGTAATTATCAAGTCCCCGGAACCACCGACGTGTGCTGAAATATTGTCGATATTGGCGTCGAGCGTGGCGAGTGTAAGAGCCCCGTCGGAATCCCTGATATTGGCTCCACGGAACGTAATAGCGAGATTGTATTCCCTCGAGTCGTCCCTCTTAAATTCAAAGTCGGTAAACACGATGGTTCCGATATTCCCGCCGTCGTCCAACAACGTGGTGGACATGTTAGTCTCGGTAAACTGTGACCGTATATTCGCCGAATCGGTCGACTTTTCAACCTTATTTTCCGGTAATTCCGGTGACGTATCAATCTTAATGGCGTCGTTCTTTTTGTCCCGATCGTCGTAGTGTGCAAACTCAATCAGTTTAATTATGTGACCGATATTTGCATACAGTTCGCTAAAAGTCACCGGTTGTCCGATGATGTCAAGGTTACCCGTTAAGGTAGTGTACCTGTTTACATATGTATCACTATTTTGGTCGTCGTACGAAATAGACAGGTTTGCGTGAAACTTGTCCGAAAGACCTTCAGGAAACGACCTTTCTGTGTTGGCCGTGTCTAATGTAACGACGATTTGTTCCGAAGTCGCGGACATAAATACAAGCCTCGGTTCCTTGATCGGAGCGCCCGCAGTTACGTTACCAACGGCAAGTTGTTCATAATGATCTTCAAATTTATTGTTGGTGACGTTGTAATACCGGAAATCCATAGCGTATCTCGTAAAATAGTTCAAGTAGCCGGTGTAGTTTGTGCCTTGTGTAATTATCAAGTCGCCGGAACCACCGACGTGTGCTGAAATATTGTCGATATTGGCGTCGAGCGTGGCGAGTGTAAGAACCCCGTCGGAATCCGTGATATTGGCTCCACTAAACGTAATAATGAGATTGTATTCCCTCGAGTCGTCCCTCTTAAATTCAAAGTCGGTAAACACGATGGTTCCGATATTCCCGTAGTCGTCCAACAACGTGGTGGACATGTTAGTCTCGGTAAACGCTGACCGTATATTCGCCGAGGTGGTCGACTCTTCAACTGTAACAGCACTCGCCGGTAACTTATCGATCTTAATGGCGTCGTTCTTTTTGTCCCGATCGTCGTAGTGTACAAACTCAATCAGTTTAATTATGTGACCGATATTTGCATACAGTTCGCTAAAAGTCACCGGTTGTCCGATGATGTCAAGGTTACCCGTTAAGGTAGTGTACCTGTTTACATATGTATCACTATTTTGGTCGTCGTACGAAATAGACAGGTTTGCGTGAAACTTGTCCGAAAGACCTTCAGGAAACGACCTTTCTGTGTTAGCCGTGTCTAATGTAACGACGATTTGTTCCGAAGTCGCGGACCTAAATTCAAGGCGCGGTTCCGTGATAGGAGCGCCCGCAGTTACGTTACCAATGACAAGTTGTTCATAATGATCTTCGAATTTATTGTTGGTGACGTTGTAATACCGGAAATCCATGGCGTATCTCGTAAAATAGTTCAAGTAGCCGGTGTAGTTTGTGCCTTGTGTAATTATCAAGTCGCCGGAGCCACCGACGTGTGCTGAAATATTGTCGATATTGGCGTCGAGAGTGGCGAGTGTAAGAACCCCGTCGGAATCCGTGATATTGGCTCCACTAAACGTAATAATGAGATTGTATTCCCTCGAGTCGTCCCTCTTAAATTCAAAGTCGGTAAACACGATGGTTCCGATATTCCCGTAGTCGTCCAACAACGTGGTGGACATGTTAGTCTCGGTAAACGCTGACCGTATATTCGCCGAGGTGGTCGACTCTTCAACTGTAACAGCACTCGCCGGTAACTTATCGATCTTAATGGCGTCGTTCTTTTTGTCCCGATCGTCGTAGTGTACAAACTCAATCAGTTTAATTATGTGACCGATATTTGCATACAGTTCGCTAAAAGTCACCGGTTGTCCGATGATGTCAAGGTTACCCGTTAAGGTAGTGTACCTGTTTACATATGTATCACTATTTTGGTCGTCGTACGAAATAGACAGGTTTGCGTGAAACTTGTCCGAAAGACCTTCAGGAAACGACCTTTCTGTGTTAGCCGTGTCTAATGTAACGACGATTTGTTCCGAAGTCGCGGACCTAAATTCAAGGCGCGGTTCCGTGATCGGAGCGCCCGCAGGAACGTCCGGTGAAACTTCTAAATGCAACGTAGAATCCCTTTTTACAGTGTTATAATAACTGAATTCAACCGTGTAAGTATCGAAATATATCAGGAAATTTTCAATAAACAAAGTATACGGTATCGTTAACGGACCCGGTGGGGTAACGGGATCCTGACCGGGATACCGGACACGATCCGGTGGGATATTTACACGGACTACCAATTCATCGTCCGGTAATGTTCCGGTCTCGTCATTTATGTTTCCACGGAACTTAACATCCAAATCATAAGGATCCGTGGTACCCGCGAGGTTGAAAATAAAGTCGTTAAAGGTTACATTCCCCACCAGTCCACGGATATCGTTGGGTATTAACAACGTGTTTATGGAACTGTAACTCGCGCTCACAACAATGGACGCGTCTGTGGTGATAATTTGCGTAGGCGGATTCTCATAGTCGAAAACCAATGTACCTGTGGAATGCCTAAAGTCCTTGATCGTTATAGTGTATGTAGTATTGTCACTCACGGTAATATTTGCGGGATTCCCTCGGATGTAACTCGCACTTCTATTCCTAATCTCGAAAGTAATGTGCCCAGGCGTCGCGACAATATCAAACGAATACAAATCGGCAATTGGACTGTCTATAGAAATGTCCGTAAAAGTCATCGGAACGGTTATGGTCGTGTCGTTTGCGCTAAGAGTTCCGAATCTCACCGGGATGGGTAAACTAATTGCACTCAGAGCATCCCCGTCGTGTGGTGAGCCTACGGATTGTCCGATCGATTTATTATAAAAATTGAACTTAGTGTTGTATGCTGTGAAATAGTTTATTCCACTGTCCGTCACAGATATGTTTGTACCCTCAATATGAGTATGAATATCATCAATTGTTACATTGACAACAACCCCCGCATCTGTCGGTATGAATGATATTATCAAATTATAGTCGTTAGTAGCGGTTCCTGTAAATTTGACGTTCGTAAACGTCACATTGCTCTGACCTGACGCATTGACCAATGTGCGCGAAACTCCGCCACGGACGGTCAAGTATACAGTGTCACTCGACGTATTACCCTCAACTGGGCCGTACTGACGGAGACTCATCTGTAAGCGATCCTCAGACGGGAGGTACGTCATGCCGACGAGTTTTATCATGTAATTCATAGCAGGAGACAATCCAGGTATGATGAACTGTGTTATTGTCGCTTTAAGATCAACGAGAGTGACGTTTGCTTGATATTTCAGAACATTACTGCTTTCACCAGGTTTATAATACTCGAAGTGTGCGGCGAATAACTGGCTCCGCTCAGATACACCCAGATTAGTTATATTTCCTAAACCGTCAGTATATTCCGAATTTTTCAACCCGACCATAATTGAGGTAATGCTATTCCCATCGTAACTGAGGGTTCCAAAGTCTAGAACCCACGGGGCGGATCCTTGTAAAGTGAACTGTTCGTTTTGATGTCTGTAACCCGCACTTCCTATATAATTCACAATAACGTCGTAGTTCTGGTGGTAATTCAAGCTCGTATCGTTGAGGGAAATCACGGGATTGTACTCCGGGTCACTGGTGTGAGTGTAAAACGAAAATTCGGGGCTATGAAAATCCGCAGAAACTGCGCGCGTACCGTCCGTGTTCGCGTAAAAATCCAATTGAAGGTTATAGTTTGTGCTTATGGTATATGTTATGAAACTGATGCCCGATAGTTCGATGTCCGTGGAACTGAGATTATTCATGGTTCGTGTGTGGGTAATAAAGTTTGGATTAATGAAACTGGTATCTCTGCGAGTATTTCCCGTAACAGTTATTGCACTTGTGGTATCGAAACGAATTTCCGACTCGACACCCCTCGAAATCAGATACTTGAAATCGATCAGTTTCAAGTTGTATTCCGCTTCCGGTTTTAAACCGGACAGTGTAAAACCGGAAAACGCGCTAGGTTTCAGATATGTACCGTATGGGACTTCGATGTTTGAGTCATGTAAAAGAGAACCGATGAATTTCGAAAAGGGCGCACTGGTTTGTGTCACTTCGACATTTCCGGAATAAAGACTAGTGTCGTCTATCATAAAACCGTACACGTTTTGAAGTATGGATTGCTTTGATCCATTATACTTCACACGAATTCTAATGTTATCCACGTTCCAGGACGGAACCTCAATGTTGGGGAGAGGTAACGCCGGCATGCCGGTAAACGTTCCACTCTTTACAATTGACGATACTATTTCATCCGTCTTATTAACGACATTCATTTCGAATGTATAATTCTCGAAATAATCCAGGGATATATCCGACAATGGAATAACCAATGGATCGGAATTTGCTAGAGGTCCCGGAACAATGAATCGAGTCACGGCGCTGCCCGTGTCCGTTAAAGACAATTCAAGCTGGTACTCCTTCCCCGGTGATGATGTGTTGAACACAAATTTAGGAAGACTAAAACTACCGATTTCCGCTTTGGCGTTTATCATATTGCGCGACACGTTTGCGACATCGAACGTAATCGATAAATCGTCCGACTTGGTACTGAACGTCGCGTTCGTCGTGGGTTCTTCGAACGATATATTTGTACCACCCTCGTGGCTCCATGAATCTAGATAAATGGTGTATGTTGTTAACGGCGCAAGGCCCGGCAAAATGAATTTTCGGTCCCAATTTCCGTATTCCAAATCATAACTGAAGTTACCAGGGGTTTCAACATTGTACACGCGGAAATATCCCGTAAAGTTATCGGAGATGTTCGGGTGTCGAGTAAACCCATCAAAGTACACGGTAAGGCTTTCCGCTGTATTCCCCTCGAGTAGAATGTGTGTCGGTGTGGGGAAAAAACGGTCCGTACCGAGAATAGAGGTGATGTTAGCGTTGTTGGTATACGTCAATGGAAAAATATTATCGGTAGTGTTACGAACATAGAAATCAGCGGCGATATTCTCGAAATAATTTAAAGGAACTAGTGGGTCGTACATAATCACTAAAGCATCACCTGATGTGTGCTCGTGAATATTGTCTCGAACGATTCTCTGGAATGGTCCATCCGGGTTATTCAAACTGATTGTCATGTTATACTGCTTGGTCTGTGCGTCCGTGGAAAACGTAAATTTTGTGAAACGAACGTACGCCACATGTCCCTCCGAGTTTAGTAGATCGGTCTCAATGTTTTCGTAATATATGCTTATATTGTCTGTCAAAGTATCCGCTGCTATATTCGCGCCACCAGGCCCGAGGCCCGAGAAGACAATCGCTGATGCGTTCGATTCGTCACGCATGTGATTATATTGGACCAGCGTAAATTCGTAAGAATTGTAGGGTATCAGATTATCGATTTGATACGTCAAATTACCACTGTCCGCCACAAACGGTACGTACCCGACACTTCCGCCTTCCTCTCGAACCACCTGAATGTTTGCGCGATAGAGGTCGTTTTCTAATTCGATTATATGTGTAAATCCATCCAAAGACACTTCGATGGACTCGGCGTTCGCATATAGGACGCTCATAAACCGAGGCGCGGTGAACGTCCGCTTGTTCACCGTATTCAGGAACTCGTACTGAATCACGTTTCCGAGCGGGTCTATAATTTGCTGACCTTTGTACAAATATTGAATCGAAAGGGTATAATCCTTATGCACGTCCATAGGACTAGTAAATAGTTCCGGCGCGAATTCCAACCCTTCGAAACTGTTAAAGGACGTCCCTTGATGTAGCGTGACGTAGGTTGAAAAATCGTCTGAATCGGTGTAATTAAAGCGCACGGCGTATTCGTTAAACTCGGACGCGTACGAAAAATCGTTGAGAGCGACCGATACATAACCTTGGTCGTTCACCAAAGTGGTGTCGACAGTTGACAGAGACACTGTGGGTTCGATAAACACGAGCGTTTGGTTGGTGTCCCCGTTACTCGGTAAATCCTCCGAGTTGACGGCATCTGGGTTGTTATAGTTTGAAAAGGCGAACAAACTCATCATGTACGTATTCCCCGGTAACAAGTTTGTGAATGTGTATTCGATGTTTCCGATATCGCTCGCGGTGATGTTATCGTACGATTTCGTTTCTTCAGACACGTTGAATCGTAAATCGTACATGTCCGTGATTCCTTCGACATTTATCGGTGTATAAGCATCAAACGTGACCGTAATAGTCGTGTATCCGATGTCTGTTATCTCAAACGTGGGTATATTGAGATGTATAGGGGAGCTCGTGTTTATGTTTGCAAGATTCGCCGTGGGTGTTTCGAACGGTACCCCACCCACGTGGTTCAATCTTTCCAGGTAAATATTGTACGGTGTGGACGATTCAAGGTTCGGCAAGGTGAATTCGCGGGCCCACTTTACGTATTCGAACGGGTAAAAGAGGTTCTCGGTTGTTGTGACATTGTACGCACGGAAAGATCCCGTAAAGTTATCGGAGATCCCCGGGTGTATATCGGAATCGAACTCAATAATTATAAAGTCCGGACCCGTACTATAAACCTTTAGTGGAGGACTCTCCAACGGAGGCGCGGCGGGAAAAGTAAACGAATCCGTTACAGTCATACTGAATTTGTTTGTGACCTCTATATCCCCGTGTGTGGAATTTTGGTACGTGAGCTCGACCGTATACCCGGTGAAATAATCTAACCCTACCGGGTTCTCAAAACTCAACTCGGTGAGACCCGGATTGATATAAACGATATCACTGAAAATAGAAACACCAAGTTTCTTAAAATTGACATTTATAAAATAGTCGTTTGTTGTGGCGTCCGTGTTGAACACGAACCCGGGTAAAATAAGCAGACCAATGTCTCCGCTGTCGTTCACCAGATTGCGCGACACGTTGGCGGCATCGAGAGTCCCACTGACATTGTCCGACGCGGTCACGAACGCCGTGTTCGCCGTGAACGAGCCGAAATTGATATTCCCTCCCGGATCCTCGGTGTGTCTGAACTCCAGCAGAGTTAGTGTATACGATTTGTTTGGGACTAGGTTTTCGAACGGATACACCGCGTCCCAATTACCGGCGAACGGTTCTTCTTCGTCGTCGTACTGTAACTTCCATGTGTAGTTGTTCGAAATCGTGTCAATTCCGAAGTCAAAGCCAAAGTCCGTAAATTGCAGATTCGCCGATGTAACACCGATGTCGGTCGAAGTCAACACGCGTGGTGCGTCAAAGCTAGCGGGTCCGGCGAGTTTAACACTGGGGGGGTACGTGGTGACTTTTTCTTCTCCGGAACCAGGAATCGATACGAATAAAAGTTCACCTTGCTTTTTGTACCTGACATAGATTTCGTACGTTGTGTGTGCGTTCAAACCGGGAACGATACCGATGTTGTACAAGTTTCCTTCATCCACGGTGTGTTCGATATTCGGGAGTCCCGTGGCAATAAACGTGAAATAAAGGTCGTAATTGTAGCTCGCAAAATCACCAAAGCCCTTATCAAGGGTACTACCGTCCGCAAGCTTGACATTGACATTTCCCGACACGTCAATCTCATCGGAGGACATACCCGTTAAAGTCAAAACGACACTGTCGGTTAACCCGGTTATGGTTACTTCGTTCGTCGCGTCGGACAACGGAATCAAACTACTCGCAACGTTATGCGTGAACGACGCGATTTCCGCTTTGTACCTCGCACCCGGTATTATAATCTGAACTTCTTGAGTGTTTTTAAACGTGTGTTGTTTGTACTCTTCCCTTAGGAACGTGATTTCTACGTTAGCCTTTTCATACCATGTGGTACTACCAGAGCTCGATTCAGAAAAACGTAAATAGATTCCAAAATTGTTCGTGACGCTGCTAACAAGGTCCGCGGGAATTATAAAGTCCAGATTCGCCACAATGTCCAGATAGTCGCCGCGTATCAATGTGATGATCGGAGGCTCCAGCGGCGGCTCACCGGGTAGGTTAAACGAATCCGTGACCGGGACACTTATGTTCCCATGCGTGTAGTTTAGGTACGTGAACTCGACCGTGTAGTCGGTAAAATAACCCAACCCTGGCGGGTTCTCGAAAAGCAGCTCGGTAAGATCCGGATTAATGAAAAAGGTGTCACTGAAAACAGAAACACCAAGTTCCTTGAAATTTACATTTACAAAATAGTCGTTCGTACCAGCGTCCGTTCGGAACACGAAATCGGGTAAAACAAGCGTGTCGATTTCAGCGTTGTCGCTGCTCAGATTGCGCGACACGTTGGCGATGTCGACAGTCCCAAGGACATTGTCCGACGCGGTATTGAACGCCGCGTTCGTCGTGGTATCTTCTTCGAACGGTATCTGTGTACCCGCATGGCTCCATGAATCTAGATAAATGGTGTATGTCGTGGATGGCACAAGGTTCGTCAAATTGAATGTACGGTCCCACTCTCCGTATCCCAAACCAGAACCGATATTCTCGGTTCCATTGAACACGAGCAAATATCCCGTAAAGTTGTCGGAGATGTTCGGGTGTCGAGTAAACCCGTCAAAGTACACTACAAGGCTCTCCGCCGTATTCGTTTTGAGTCGAATGTGTGTCGGTGTGGGGAAAGGATCCGTACCGAGAATAGAAGTGATGCTATCGTTGTTGGTATACGTCGGATAAATATCATCGGTATTGTTATGAACAACGAAATCAGCGGCGATATTCTCGAAATAATTTAAAGGAACTAGTGGGTCGTACATAATCACTAAAGCATCACCTGATGTGTGCTCGTGAATATTGTCTCGAACGATTCTCTGGAATGGTCCATCCGGGTTATTCAAATTGATTGTCATGTTATACTGCTTGGTCGGTGCGTCCGTGGAAAACGTAAATTTTGTGAAACGAACGTACGCCACATGTCCCTCCGGGTTTAGTAGATCGGTCTCGATGTTTTCGTAATATATGCTTACATTGTCTGTTAAAGTCTCCCTTGTTATATTCGCGCCGATGCCCGAGAAGACAATCGCTGATGCGTTCGATTCGTCACGCATGTGATTGAATTGTATCAACGTAAATTCGTAAGAATTGTCGGGTACCAGATTATCGATTTGATACGTCAAATTACCACTGTCCGCCACAAACGGTACGTACCCGACACTTCCGCCTTCCTCTCGAACCACCTGAATGTTTGCGCGATAGAGGTCGTTTTCTAGTTCGCGGACATGTGTAAATCCATCCAAAGACACTTCGATGGACTCGGCGTTCGCATATAGGACGCTCATCGACCGAGGCGCGGTGAACGTCCGCTTGTTCACCGTATTCAGGAACTCGTACTCAATCACGTTTCCGACCGGGTCTATAATTTGCTGACCTTCGTACAAGTATTGAATATAAAGGGTATAGTTGTTATCCGCGTTCAAAGGACTAGAAAATAGTTCCGGTGCGAATTCCAACCTTTCGAAAATATTTAAGGACGTCGATTTGTCTAGCGTGATGTAGGTTAAATAATCGGCTGAAGTGGTGTTGAAAAACATAAAGCGCACGATGTAGTTAATTTCGGACGCGTAGGAAAAGTCGTTGAGCGCGACCGATAGATGGCCTTGATTGTTCACCAAAGTGGTGTCGACACTTGACAGAGACACCGTGGGTTCGATAAACACGAGCGTTTGGTTGGTGTCCCCGTTACTCGGTAAATCCTCCGAGTTGACGGCATCTGGGTTGTTGTAGTTTGAAAAGGCGAACAAACTCATCATGTACGCATTCCCCGGTAACAAGTTTGTGAATGTGTGTTTGATGTTTCCGATATCGCTCGCGGTGATGTTATCGTACGATTTCGTTTCTTCAGACATGTTAAATTGTAAATCGTACATGTCCGTGAGTCCATCGACATTTCTCGGTGTATAACTGTCAAACGTGACCGTAATAGACGTGTATCCCACGTATGTTATCACAAACTTGGGTATATTGAGATAGTCGGGGGGGTCCGTGTTTACGTTTGCAAGATTCGCCGTGGGTGTTTCGAACGATACCCCACCCACGTGGTTCAATCTTTCCAGGTAAATATTGTACGGTGTTGACGATTCAAGGTTCGGTAAGGTGAATTCACGGGTCCACTCTCCGTATTCGAATGTGTAAAAGAGGTTCTCGGTTGTTGTGACATTGTACGCGCGGAAAGCACCCGTAAAGTTATCGGAGATGTTCGGGTGTCTATCGGAAGCAAAATCAACAATTATAAAGTCCGGACCCGTATTAGAAAGCTTTAGTTGAGGACTCTCCAACGGAGGCGCGGCGGGAAAAGTAAACGAATCCGTTAACGGGTTACCGTCTTTATCGATGACCTCTATGTTCCCGTGTGTATAGTTTTGGTACGTGAGCTCGACCGTATACCCGGTGAAATAATCTAACCCTACTGGGTTCTCAAAACTCAACTCGGTGAGACCCGGATTGATAAAAACGATATCACTGAAACTAGAAACACCAAGTTTCTTAAAATTGACATTTATAAAATAGTCGTTTGTTGTGGCGTCCGTGTTGAACACGAACCCGGGTAAAATAAGCAGACCAATGTCTCCGCTGTCGTTCATCAAGTTGCGTGACACGTTGGCGGCATCGAGAGTCCCAATGACATTGTCCGACGCGGTCACGAACGCCGTGTTCGCCGTGAACGAGCCGAAATTGATATTCCCTCCCAGATCCTCGGTGTGTCTGAACTCCAACAGAGTTAGTGTATACGATTTGTTTGGGACTAAGTTTTCAAACGGATACACCGCGTCCCAATTACCGACGAACGGTTCTTCTTCGTCGTCGTACTGTAACTTCCATGTGTAGTTGTTCGAAATCGTGTAAAATTGCAAATCAGTAAATTGTAAATTCACCGACGTGACACCGACGTCGATCGAAGTCAAACCGCGCGGTGCGTCAAAGCTAGCGGGTCCGACGAGTTGAATACCAGGGTACTCGGTAACCTTTTCTCCTCCAGAATCAGGATTCAACACAAAAACGTCTTCGTCTTGCTTTTTGTACCTTACATAGATTTCGTACGTCGTGTGTGCGTTCAAACCGGGAACGATACCGATGTTTGACAAGTTCCCTTCGTCCACAAAGTGTTCGATATTTGGGAGTCCCGTGGCAATAAACGTGAAATAAATGTCGTAATTGTAGCTCGCAAAATCACCAAAGCCCTTATCAAGGGTATATTCCGCAAGCTTGACATTGACATTTCCCGACACGTCAATCTCATCGGAGTACAAGTCATCGAAAGTCAAAACGACACTATCGGTAAGCCCGGTTATGGTTACTTCGTTCGTCGCGTCGGACAACGGAATCAAACTGTTTTCAACGTTATGTACGAACGACGCGATTTCCGCTTTGTACGACACACCCGGTAGAATCGGGAATTCTCGAGTGTTTTCAAATGTGTGCTGTTTATACCCAATCCTTTCGAACGTGATTGCTACGTTGGCCTTTTCATACCATGTGGTACTATCAGAGCTCAATTCAGAAAAACGTAAATAGATTTCAAAATTGTTCGTGATGTTGACAAGGTCTGTGGGGATTGTAAAGTCGAGATTCGCCACAATGTCCATGTACTCACCGGGTATCAAGGCGATGATCGGAGGCTCCAATGGCCTTCCGATATGTGTATCGAACGTTTGTGAAACGATGTTACCATCAAGTCCGTCGAGCACGGCCGCCACGGTCGAATTGCCGAGGTAATAAAAGTCCAACACGCCATTTTTATTTGCGAAATAGTCAAACTCGACTATAGAAAACGTGTGACTCGAATTTCCAATATCAAAGTCTTCAGAATTTCCATTAACCGTAATACGCGCGCGGTAGTTTTCATTTGCCAAAAGTTTCTCAGTAATGTTCAGGTCTTTGATGATAATTTGTGTCTCTTTTTGATCGTTGAGTAGTATGAACTCTATATTCGCGGCGTTTTGTAGTACGAAACCATCGATGCTAGTTGGTATTGTAATGTCATACGAGTAATCTATTACGATTCCAGAAACGTTATCGTCCACTTTCAAGTGCTCGAAGTTGTCGTACGATATCGTGTAAGTCCTCGACGGAAACAAATTGCTAAATTGGAATTTACTACCAGCGAATCCGGTAGCGGTGAGTGTGCCTTCGATATTCGCGGCGGTAGTGTGGTCCGGTGCTACGGCTTTGACGACGTAACGGTACTTGTCGCTACTGAGTACTATATCGGGATTGTAAGTCTCAAACTTACACGTGATACTCGTAGCGGACCATCGATCCTTTTGAAAAACCGGTACGTTCAGAGGAAGTCTCGTGCCGATATCGATCTGGTCGTAAATAACGTTTCCAGAAGGCCCGTCGCGCACGTCGACACCGTCCGTGGTGTTCTTGTACGAGAATATTATCACGTACGCCTTGAAATAATTGAATGTGTATCCCAATTTACTAGTCAAGTTTATCGTATCATAAAGGGAGAAGTAACTGTGGATAGTCCGTATCGTCTTACTTGATGTGATGGAACTCGTTAGGTCGGTGATGCTCGCCAACACATCGTAACTCTTTGCGCCCGTTTTTGTGAATGAAAATTCATTAAGAATCACGTTTATATCGCCGTCGTCGTTTACTAACGTCGTCTGAACGTTCGCTTTGTCGTACGCAAAGCTGACGTTGTCCGACGCGGTGTGAATGTTCGCGCTAGGGAACTTGGTGTCAAACTCAATACTACTGGCACCTTTATTGTGAGAAAAACTCTTCATACGCACACCGTACAACGTATTGGGTACAAGACCGGTAAATACCTGTTGTTGGAACGTCTGGTCCAGAGTAAAACCGCCAACCGCACTTGTACCTTTTCTTGTTTCGAATTCCATGTCGTACACGTTCGACATACCACCAGCCGGATGGGTATAACCAAAATTGACACGAATCGTGTCTGGTGCAAGTGCATCATTACTCATCTCGACCGTCGGCAACGGAAGCGGCTGAAGGTCGTACAACTTGGATTTGTACGTTTGGGACACGTTAGCTCCGCCGTTTGAATCCGTCACCGGAACACCGTACGTCGTGTTGGTGTACGTATGTGTCAATTGGTACCGCCCGAAAGACAAACCTATTGGCTGGATCGTGTCAGTGATGTTCCCATTAGAAACGTTAACGGTCAAGGTGTTTCCAGTGAAAAAACTTTCCGAAATCTCCGCAAGTGATATGTTAACCTGGTATTTTTGTGTCGATGCATCGGTATTAAACAGTACATTTTTAAAATCAAACCCAGCGTTTCCGTCATCGTCAAGCACAATCGGTATAATCGAATCGAACGACACCGATACATTGTCAGACTCTGTATTAATGGTACCGGACCTTTTAGGGGTAAACGGGTCGAAAAAGTCGCTGACGTTCGAAGGATTGTGTGCCGCGTTCAAGTGTGTGAACGACAACAGGTCAATCCGATAGGTCGAATTGGGTAAAAGGTTGTTCAATTCGTAAATGATATTATCCTGCATATTCTTCCCGGCTTCTATCGGGATATCAATCAAATAATGGTGCGTAGTGTTGATGATATTCGCCTCGAGCTTGTAACTGTTCGTAAGATTCGGATGGGACACAAAAGCTGTGGAAATCCCGGGTACGTAAAAGTCCATCTTATCCACGTCGTCCTGGAGCAAAAACGCAATACTGGACACGTCGATCGTCGGAAGGAATGCTTCGGGAGATAGCTCTAGCGCGTTGATCTGTAGCGGGCTCCTAGCAGGACTCCCGTCTGTTACGTCCGTTATAGTCTCTCCACCGCTCGGGCGGATGTACCCGCTTGAAGAGGCCCAGTTCACGCTGGAATACGTGAACGACACACGGACGTTCCCTTGGTTGAAATAAAATAGCGGTGGATCAAACTCTTCCGGTCCGAACGTCAGCGTCAAGTTGCTGTTGCGTGTCAAGTTTCTTTTCAGCGCGGTGTGTTCGACGCCGCTACCCGTTACGGACTCGGCGTTATTAACCACGAACTTCACGAGCGCGTCGTACACTAGATCACCCGAGTCGCTCCGGAAATTGATGTTCGGTAGAACGAGCCGCGTTCGACCTTGGTCGTCCAGGAGTGCTCTGGTCGCCGTACCAGCGACGATACTAAAGTCCACGTTGTCCGAACCGGTGGTTTCGGTATAACCAGACAAAGCATAATCGGTCTCGTATGGACTCGCACCAGAACTTGTGTTTTTTTCCTTCGCGTATCTAGTGTGGTTGAATTTGAGTATCTCGTCAAAATCAACGAGGTTATTGTAATTTTTAAATGTAATAAATTGAAAATCGTATGTATTATTCGGTAACAAACGGGTGTACGTAAAATCATGCACGGTTTCGAAATTGGACTGATCCCGAAAAATGTGACTATCGTAAATTGTATCATCCATACCGATATTGCACTCAAAAACACCATCCGTTTGTACGTTCGCCTTGTCCGCGAATATATTGTCCCAATACGATACGGAAAATACAGGGTGTTTGATCGCAAGCTTAATCCGGTCGTGGGTTACACTCCGCGTCACCATATGCGTCGGGAGATGTAATCTTGTTCCAGTATTCGAAATGGTGTTCTCGGTTGGACTATTAAACGGGTTTGTCTTTTTTGCGACAGCGGTATTTTCAAATCTACGGCTGTAAAATATACTATTGACGTTTCCGTCTAAAACGTCCACACTATCCGTCACGTTAAAGTATGAAAACTCGATTTTATAGTCACTGAAAAAGTATTGATTAGTATCGATAATTTTGTTTGTTAAACTCGTCGTGTTGAATTTTCCGGCGGTGTACGTAAGACTGTTCATATTCAACTGATAGGTATCTTCAAACAACTCGGGCGCATCGTCTACATTCGATACATGTATATTCAATCGATACACTTTGTCGCGAACTTTGTTTGTGGTAAAGGTGATGCTGTCAATGGCAATCGGGAAAACCATCGCCATGTGTGCGGTTTTGCCGTCATAAATCTTGAATTTGGTAAAATTCTTGTTGAGTCGTAAGAGCACGTTGTCGTCCTTCGTGTTGAATTGTGTCTCTGTGTACTTGATACTGCGGAAAATATACGGATTGTAAACGGTGTTTGCTGGGTTTTCTTTGTCATAATAGTCAAACCCGGCAACGTTCCCGGCACTGTTCGATACTTGATACTGTGTATTGGGGACCAAATTCGTCCATATGACGTTCGCTTTCCAACTAAGGGGGGACGTAGCAGTCAATCTAAACAAGTCTATATTAGAATCTTTGGATAAGCTTGATCGTACAACCATTATTTACTAATAAGTAAATAATTAAACAGGTTCTGCCGTTATAATAATCTTAAATGTCTCTGTGTTAGTGATGGATCCCGCGACACCAATACTATCTACGCTTACCGCCACAGACGTGGCGTCTGACAATTGACCGCTTACAGATGTACTTACGATTTGGAATCCTCCCAAAGTTATCGACCATACACCTCCCACGGGTATATCGGCAACGAACCATTTGATCACACGACCGACACTACCTAATTTATCCTCCTTTACTATATACTTTGCGGTTGTGTTCACCATCATTAAAGCAACTTGGTACTCTTTAGTTTTGTCCAAGCCTGCACCTTCTCTATAATAAAACTTTTCAGTGTCTTTTGTAAACCAAATCTCATTAAAACCAACCTTAAAGCCAGAAGCACCACTAGCTCTTGTATTTATTTCGGAAATTCTGAGAAAGCCCATTTCGATACCTCGCATGGTAAGTTCGTCAGCGAGTCGACCGCCAACGAAGTCGACCGCTAAAAACCGATCTGTGAAATGCTTATTTACATCCGAGCCCACTGTTTTTTTTTCAAAAATAAAAAGATATCCATCGAACGTATGTGGAATGGCATTCTCGGTGGGAGTAGCAAAACCGCCGGCTGGCTTCCCATTACTTTCTAACGTAAACGACTTGGGACCGGAAAACGATTTGTATCCGGCATCACTGGATGGTGTATTGAATTCAAGTCCTTGACGTACGTTTCCAAAATTCTGGCCTGTTATACTCGAACCGTCGTTTTTTGTCGTTCTGAATCTTAATTCCCGATCTGGATCCTGGTTCGACCACCAAAATCCACCGGCAGCAGGGTCGTTAGCGTTAGTAGCTAAACTCGTAACAGAGGCTGGGTTCATAGATGCATTTGGAGTTAAAGCACCCGGACTACTCAATACATTCGTCCATATGGTACCGCCACTACCGTCGGTGATAGATTTGAACAACTGGAATGTCAGTTTGTACTCTTTATCGGGTATTAGATTTTGTACTACGTACGTGGAGACGTTACTATCAATCCTATTCCCAGAATGTACGATGCCTGTAAATGTATCTATAATTGGTGTAGATTGTGACGGATGCGTTATACCGGTATTATTGTACAATTCTTTTATTTGAACATGGGTTGTTAAAACGAAACCAGCCATTAGTTTACTTTATTTTATACACTTACTTTTTTTTTACACGGGGGATGCAACGGCTACAATTCGGTAAATTGCATTAGGATCGTCTTCCGACTTGTCGTTGTTAACAATGTCTTTGATTCTAAACCGTACACGATTTGAATCTACACTCGGCACGTCAGTCAAGTCTAATAGAATCCGCGTAATCACAATCGGGTTGTATCCCGTCAAACGGAAGTCTTCCCCGGACGAGTACACGATACTTGACTCGTTTTCAGTTTCGTACACATTGAAGAATATGTAATAATAGTGACTCGTGTACACTTTCACACTATACGGGTCCTCGGCGGTCGCCAAAAAATCGTTCTTCATCGGAAAGTTTCGCGACACGCCGTTTCGGAATTCTAACATCTCGGTCACTTGGACGTCCTGCACAATTCGATCTCCCGGGCGCGGGCCTAAATTTACTACATGGAACGTCGCGTACAACAACCGCTCGCCTCCTTCGACATAATCGTATTGCGGAAAGAAGAGGACGCCTTCAAAATCCAAACCACTCGGCGCGGTGTACACGTAGTTGCTAAATCGCGTGACGGTCTTGTCGATAATACTGCTGCCACCGCCTTGCGCGGAAAACCCCGGTCTGTTTTGGGCGAAAAAGTAAATCTTACCCGGCTTTGTGTCGACGACCGCGTCCGGGTCGTCGACGTTTGCAGAAAAACGGTCATATTCCACCGCCTCTAGACGGTACCCAACATCCCCACGAGGAGGAATGTCTTTGATACGGTAGTATTCGTTCATTTCTTGATATTTTAAAGACATAATTTTAAACACAATGGAAAACAATGGAGACACCTTTCGACGAGTGTTCGATATGTTTGGACGCCATGGAATCGCAAGTACAATCACTCGAAACACTGAAATGTGCGCACACGTTTCACAAAGAGTGTTTCGAGTCATATGTTTGTTTCCAAGAAAACGAACATTATAGAAGTCTCGTTTGTCCGATATGCCGAAAAGACTACACTCGTAATAAGACCTATTGTACTCATAAAACCTATTATATTTTAACGGTCCTTTCTACTATCAGTTGTTTTGTGATTGGGTATAATTTACGCGCATTTTCTTAGAAAAACCCCTATGGTTTAAAGAAATTCGGAGGTTGCGTTTCTCTACCGGACCTTCGGAACCCGGTTCTTTGTTGACGTGCCACCGCCGCCGGCGTGGTTCTTTTGATAGAAGGCTCCCCCAGACTCCAGAGTGGGAGTCCGGTTTCCTGTTCTCTTTTCCGTGTTTCTCCTGTCAGCCTATTCGCTCTGATTCGCGGTGTTTTTCGACTGTTGACGTTTCCTTGTTTTACCACCGGCGTGATTCTTTTTCTAATAATTCCTTTTTGTAATGCCGCCGCCGATCCAGCAGTTCCTCTTGTTTGGACTCGACTATTGTTGTTTTTTCTTTGTTGTGCCGACGACGCCGATCCAGCAGTTCCTCTTGTTTGGACTCGACTATTGTTGTTTTTTCTTTGTTGTGCCGACGACGACGATCCAGCAGTTCCTCTTGTTTGGACTCGACTATTGTTGTTTTTTCTTTGTTGTGCCGACGACGACGATCCAGCAGTTCCTCTTGTTTGGACTGGACCTTTGTTGACATTGAGATTTACACGTGTTTTCTTAGGAAGGCTCATCATCAACCAATTCGGAGTTTTCTTTTTTCTATTGGACGTTCGCAAATCGTACGATCCCAGCGCCAACTGCTTCCCCTGTTGTTGCCTTCCTTGTTGAACCGGTTGTTGAACTGGCCTGCTTCTTTGGACAATTCTTTGAACCTGGATCTTTGGACCTGGTTCTATTTCTTTACGTGATTTTGATTTTGATTTTTTAATGCTTTTCTTAACCGCTAGTTGTTTTTTCAATACGACTCGGGGCTTTTTGGACAATACGGAACGTGCGAGTCGCGGTGATTGTCGCGTTCTTTGTACCGATAATCGGGGTCCGTTTTGTCTACTACTACTTTGTCCGTTTTGCCTGTAAGTCAACAAGCCTTGAACGGGTACGATTCGCGGTGATTGTCGCGTTCTTTGTTGTACCGTCAACCCAGTTCTTTGGCCCGACCCGCTTCCTTGTAGCCCGTTAGTCAACAAGCCTTGACTACGTGTTTCGGGTAATCGGGGTCCGTTTTGTCTACTACCACTTTGTCCGTTTTGCCTGCTACCACTTTGTCCATTTTGCCTGTAAGTCAACAAGCCTTGAACGGGTACGAGTCGTGGTGATCGTCGCGTTCTTTGTACCGTCAACCCAGTGCCCGCTTTGACTCGACCGTTGTTATTTCCTGTGCCTGTTTTTTGTAGCCCGTTAGTCAACAAGCCTTGACTACGTGTTTCGGGTAATCGGAGTCCGTTTTGTCTGCTACTACTTTGTCCGTTTTGTCTGCTACCACTTTGTCCATTTTGCCTGTAAGTCAACAAGCTTTGACTACGTGTTTCGGGTAATCGGAGTCCGTTTTGTCTACTACTACTTTGTCCGTTTTGCCTGTAAGTCAACAAGCTTTGACTACGTGTTTCGGGTAATCGGAGTCCGTTTTGTCTACTACCACTTTGTCCGTTTTGCCTGTAAATCAACAAGCCTTGACTACGTGTTTCGGGTAATCGGAGTCCGTTTTGTCTACTACTACTTTGTCCGTTTTGCCTGTAAGTCAACAAGCTTTGACTACGTGTTTCGGGTAATCGGAGTCCGTTTTGTCTACTACCACTTTGTCCGTTTTGTCTACTACCACTTTGTCCGTTTTGTCTACTACTACTTTGTCCGTTTTGCCTGTAAGTCAACAAGCTTTGACTACGTGTTTCGGGTAATCGGAGTCCGTTTTGTCTACTACCACTTTGTCCGTTTTGTCTACTACCACTTTGTCCGTTTTGTCTACTACTACTTTGTCCGTTTTGCCTGTAAGTCAACAAGCTTTGACTACGGGGAGGTATTCGCGATGATCGCCGCGTCCCTTGTACCGATGATCGGGGTCCGTTTTTTTGCCTAGTCAATAAGCTTGTTATGTCTTCGATTTTCGGTGCTCGCCACTTTATTCTTTGTTGGCGTTGGTGGTTGTTAATTCCTGTTTGCACCGGGTTAATTATTTCTACCTCCATCCCGTTTCCTTCTACCATGTTGTTTCTTTGGCGGTTGTTAATTCCTGTTTGCACCGGGTTAATTATTTCTACCTCCATCCCGTTTCCTTCTACCATGTTGTTTCTTTGGCGGTTGTTAATTCCTGTTTGCACCGGGTTAATTATTTCTACCTCCATCCCGTTTCCTTCTACCATGTTGTTTCTTTGGCGGTTGTTAATTCCTGTTTGCACCGGGTTAATTATTTCTACCTCCATCCC
>Ga0306897_1000026_pt1 | contig 35379 bp, 33 predicted proteins | sample AntRauMFilla1563_FD_190425 | JGI IMG/M metagenome (GOLD analysis project Ga0306897, IMG submission 190425) | Saline lake microbial communities from Rauer Islands, Antarctica - Metagenome Filla 1 #563 (v2) (version 2) | ecosystem: Environmental > Aquatic > Non-marine Saline and Alkaline > Saline ...
TGAACCCCATTTTGTTCCCAAACTGGTGCCCACTTGGCCTCCAGGCCATCTACTGTGGCTTTTTCGGGGATACTGGCAGGCCTGAGTGGCGCAGGATTAGATTCATTCACTTTGGCGAACTTTCCGGTAGACAACCGAACTAGATTAACATTGTTCTTACCTCAACATTTTCCGAAAGCCGTGATGTATCCAAAGCACAAGCCACTTATCGACAATCCAGTCGCCTCTCCTTCATTTCCCAACCTTGAAATAGAAGTCTTAGATTATTGGGATAAGGACAACTCCTTTCAAGCTTCTATTGACCAGCGGCTAGCCGAAGAGGCACCGGAGTTCGTCTTTTATGATGGCCCTCCCTTTGCAAACGGGCTGCCGCACTATGGCCATCTGCTCACTGGTTATGCAAAGGATTTAGTGCCGCGCTACCAAACAATGCGCGGGCTTCGCGTGGAGCGCAGATTCGGTTGGGATACCCATGGTTTGCCGGCGGAGGTAGAGGCCGAACGCCTACTGGGTATATCTGGTAGACCCGAGATTGAGAAATTTGGGGTCGCCAAATTCAACGAGTTTTGTAAAACCTCGGTCTTGAAGTACACCGAAGATTGGCGTTCTTATGTGACTCGCCAGGCTCGCTGGGTGGATTTTGACAACGATTACAAAACCCTTGATCAGGACTACACCGAGAGTGTGCTTTGGGCATTCAAGGAGCTTCACAAAAAAGGTCTGATTTACGAGGGCTTTAAGGTTTTGGCATACTGCTGGCGCTGCGAGACACCGCTTTCAAATCACGAGCTGCGCATGGATGAAGATGTCTATAAGCCACGCCAAGATCAATCGGTAACGGTCTCATTCCCAATACTCGCCCCGGGCAATCCGCTAGATGGCGTGGAGCTTTTGGCTTGGACCACAACCCCTTGGACCTTGCCGACAAACTTTGCCTTGGCGGTCGGGCCCAAGATTGAATACGCGGTAGTTCAAGATCGAGGTCAAAACCTGGCGGGCGGAAAAGTGATGATTGCCAGCAAGTTATTGGGTAACTACGCCAAGGATTTGGGTTACGAGTCGGCGGAGGATGCGGCCGCCGCAATCGAGGCTCGCTATCTTGGTGAGCAACTTTCGGGTTTGAAATACAAGCGGATTTTCGATTTCTATGCCGATGCTGAGGTGTTCGACATCCAAAATGCCTGGCAGGTCCTGGTGGGTGACTATGTCGCCGATACCGATGGCACCGGAATCGTGCACCAGGCGCCGGCTTATGGTGAAGATGACCAAAACCTTTGCCAATTGGCCGGTATCCCAACCTATGTCTCAATCAATGAGCGCGGCGAATTTTTAAGTGTTATTGGCCCCTACCAAGGCCAGCACGTGTTTGACGCGAATAAAGAGATCACCAAGGACCTGAAGATCAATGGGCGTCTTCTGAGGCAGGCTTCTTATGAGCACAGCTATCCGCACTGCTACCGCTGCAAGAGCCCGCTAATTTATAAGGCGGTCTCCTCTTGGTTCGTAGAGACCACCAAATTGCGCGGTCGAATGCTAGAACTTAATGAGGAGATCAACTGGGTTCCCGAGCACACCAAGCACGGCAGCTTCGGCAAGTGGCTGGAGAATGTTCGCGATTGGGCAATCTCGAGAAACAGGTTCTGGGGCGCACCGATTCCGGTCTGGAAATCTGATGACCCGAATTATCCAAGACTCGATGTTTACGGTTCGCTGGATGAGCTAGAGGCAGATTTCGGAGTTCGCCCGAGCGATTTTCACCGCCCGGTGATTGATGATTTGGTAAGGCCCAACCCGGATGATCCAACCGGCAAATCTATGATGCGCAGGGTTCCCGAGGTTTTGGATTGCTGGTTCGAATCCGGCTCGATGCCATTTGCTCAGGTTCACTATCCATTTGAAAATCAGGATTGGTTTGATTCGCATAACCCCGGCGATTTCATCGTGGAATACAGCGGTCAAACTCGCGGCTGGTTTTACACCCTGCACGTTTTATCAACCGCTTTATTTGATAGGCCGGCATTCAAAAACGCTATTAGCCACGGCATTGTGTTGGGTAATGACGGGCAGAAAATGTCCAAGTCACTGAGGAACTATCCCGATGTGAACGAGGTGTTTGACCGAGATGGATCAGATGCCATGCGCTGGTTTTTGATGTCATCACCAATCTTGCGCGGCGGAAACCTTACGGTGACCGAGCAGGGTATTCGCGAGGGTGTTCGCCAGGCACTATTGCCGATCTGGAATAGCTATTACTTTTTTGCCCTCTACGCCAATGCTGCGAATTATGAAGCCAGTCCCTCACAAAGTTCCCCACAGCTTCTAGATCGCTACATCCTGGCCAAGACCAATCAGCTAATTTTGCAGGTTACAAAAGATCTGGATCAGTTCGATAGTTATTCGGCCAGTGCTCGGGTCAGAGAGTTCGCTGAGGTGTTAACCAATTGGTACATTCGGCGATCTAGAGACCGCTTTTGGGCGGGGGACAAGGACGCCTTTGACACGCTTTATACCGTTCTCGAAGCAACCCTTCGAGTCATAGCGCCCCTATTGCCACTGGCTAGCGAGGAGATGTGGCGCGGGATTACCGGGGGTCGAAGTGTCCACCTTGAGCTTTGGCCAGACGCTGCAGAATTTGCGGTAGATGATCAATTAGTTAGGGACATGGACACAATTCGAGAGGCCGCATCGGTTGCGCTTTCGCTGCGAAAAGCCGCTGGACTTAGGGTTCGGCTACCGCTTCAGGAATTGGTTATCGCGGCGGAAAACTCAAAGACTCTGGGTGCTTACGCAGATTTGATTGCCGATGAGCTAAACGTGAAGAGCATTCGCGTTGTGGAAGCCACCGAACAAGTGGCCAGTGAGTTTGGATTGACAAAGTCGCTTAGCGTGAATGCGAGAACCCTCGGACCAAGAGTCGGTGGTGATGTTCAGCGCATTATTAAAGCGTCCAAGGCTGGCAACTGGAATCTGACTGCCGGTCAGGTTGAGGTAGATGGAACAGCACTGCTGGAAGGTGAATACGAAATCACGATGGTCGCTGCTGGAGATTCTGATTCGCAGCGAGTTGGAGTCACCGACTCAGGTTTTGTGTTGTTAAACACCGTTCTAACCCCCGCGCTGGAAAAGGAGGGAATTGCCCGTGATGCAGTTCGCTTGATTCAGCAGGCGAGAAAGGATGCTGGTCTAGACGTCTCTGACCGCATCACTTTGACATTAACTTCGGACCAAGAGACATTAGCCGCTTTTACCGAGCACACCGAGTTCATTGCCACCGAGACGCTCGCTACGAAACTGGAACTAAGGGTGGGAAGCGTGTTTGGCGATTTGACCGTAGGCGAGGGTTTCGCAATTGCCATTGAGCTGGAAAAGAGTTGAGCGCTCAAGACTCTTCGGTCAGGATGGCCGAGGTTCTGAAAGAGCTTTACTCTCGGCAGCCGGAGCACCAGGTTAGGCCGAGGCTAGAGCCAACTAGTCGAGCAGTCGAGCTGATGGGGGATCCGCAGCGCAACTACGGTGTTATCCACATCACCGGAACTAATGGAAAAACCTCCACTGCAAGACTTATTGAGCGCATCTTATTGGAGCACGGCTTACGCACCGGCAGGCTCACAAGCCCGCATTTGATGAATTTTAGTGAGCGCATCGTGCTCAGCGGTGAACCGGTATCTGACGAAGAGTTCATCGCTTGCTACGAAGAGAACATTGACCTTATCGAGTTGGTGGATGCTCAGTTGGTCGCCGAGGGCGAACCGAGGCTGACATTTTTTGAGGCGCTTTCTGCGCTAGCTTTTCAGCTATTTTCGGACGCCCCAATAGACGTGCTGGTTTTAGAAGTTGGCATGGGTGGCGAGTGGGATTCAACGAATGTGGCTGACGGCGATGTCGCGGTGTTTACCGATATCGACCTAGATCACACCAAGAGCCTTGGTGACACCGTAGAACAAATAGCTCGAACCAAGGCGGGCATAATCAAGCCCAAATCACTTGTGGTTTCCTCTATTCAGCAGGAGAGCGTCGCCCAAATAATCGACGGTCAAACCGAGCACGGTGTGAAATTTGCCGGCAGAGACTTTTTTATAAGCGACATAACCCCCGATGGTTACGGTGTCAGATTTTCGGTGCAGGGAATTGCGGGAAACTACCCATTGGTTTGGATGCCAATCATGGGGGAGCACCAGGCCCATAACGCCGCCACCGCAATAATCGCGGTTGAGCTTTTTCTGGGCGAGGGCACCAGAGCGATTGCCGATGAGGTCTTAAGAGCGGCGCTTGCCGATGCGGTTAGCCCCGGGAGGCTGCAAGTAGTCTCCAAGGAGCCGCTTGTAATTCTGGATGGGGCTCATAACCCAGCCGGCGCTAGGGCGCTGGCGAGGGCCATTCAATGGCAGTTTGCGGCACCTAAAACGGTCGGTTTGATCGGAATTTTGGCGGACAAGGACATTCCTGCAACCGCTTATGAGTTCGCTGGGATGTTTGATGAAATTGTGGTCACCACCGCACCGGGAGTTCGCGGCCTCAAGGCCGAGGAGCTTGCTGAGGAATTGATTGAGCAAGGCGGCAATGTAGTGCTAACGCTTGATGACCCAAGAGCCGCGTACGCAAGGGCCCTCGAACTTGCCGGCCAAAATGAAGCGGCATTATTTGTGACAGGTTCGCTTTATCTCATTGGAGAAATTCTCGGTGAATTGAGAGAGGATATAGAAGATGAAGAAAGCTAGGTCTTCGAAGCGATTATTAGCCTCCATAGTTCTGGGGTTCGAGTCTTTTGTGGTCTTCTTTGCAACTCTGGCCGCTTTCGGTCTGAAAAGTGCCGATAATTCCGATTCGCTTCCAGCCATCCAGTGGATCTGGGCAATTGGTCTGAGCTGGGCGATTTTGTGCATTCTGACCCCGGGGATTTTGTCCAGGCCTTTTGGTTACTGGGTGGGTTCGGTGCTTCAGGCTGGGATTGTGTTCAGCGGTTTCTACCTTTGGGGAATGTTCATTATTGGATTAGCGCTAGTGGGTCTATGGATTTGGGCGCTGGTCGCAGGCTCAACCATTGATCGCGGACGCGAAGCATATCTAAAGAAGAAGGAAGAGGAGAGTAATGACTGAGAAAACACTAGTTTTATTGAAGCCTGACGCTGTGCGTCGAAACCTAATTGGCCAGATCATCCTGCGCTGCGAGTCAAAAGGCTATTCGGTTGCCAAATTACAAAAAGTTTCCCCGACTCGCGAGCTTCTGGCAAAGCACTATGCCGAGCATGAGGGTAAAGCGTTTTATGAACCACTGATGGAGTTCATGCTTTCAGGGCAGATTGTCGCAATCGAGCTTGAAGGACACCGAGTAATTGAGGGCTTTAGGTCTCTTGCTGGCAGCACCGAGCCCACAATGGCAGCTCCGGGGACCATCCGCGGCGACCTTGGTCGCGATTGGGGAACCAAAGTTGTGCAAAATCTAGTTCACGGTTCGGACTCTATTGACGCTGCACAGCGTGAGCTTGATTTGTGGTTCTAAGGTCTCTTTAGAAAAGCGTTGGCCAGAATTCCCAAAACTGGATCACTGCCAAACTGGCTATCACTAGGTAGCTCAGAATTGTTATCACCCAAGCCCACTCGAAGATGACTTTTCCAAGCGGTATAAATTTTTGGCCCAAAAAACCTTCGCGGAAATTGAAGCCTAGGATCGACCAAAATAATGGGATGGTTGCAGCCCAGGCAACCATGCAATAAATGCACAGCGAGCCAATTACGTATGCACTCTGAGTAAACAACCAGATCACAAATCCGAGGGCGAATAAGTGGCCCAACAGCATTCCGTTCCAGAACCAACCCTTGAATTTCGCGCCAGCCAGAATTCCGAGACCGACAACTATTGGAACTGTAAAGGCGGCAATTCCTATTAGGGGATTTGGAAATCCCAGAAGCGCTGCCTGCTCGCTGAGCATGACCGATTTACAGCTTATGAAAGGCGAGATGTCACACAAAGTCGCAGCGGTCGGATCGGCGGCTACTTTTAGTCGTTCCAGGGTCAGTCCGAAGCTCGCAATCCAGCCAAGAATGCCAAAGCCAATGAGAACGAAAGGAAACACCATCTGAGAATTATCGCATTTTGGTAACGACCGTGGCATACTTTAGAAAGATGCGACCACATTCGCGTCGAAAGATTTTCGGGCATAGATGCCGACAAGCAAAGAATTCGATTCAGGTTGCGGCTTGAATCACGAGAATAGGCCCCCGGGTTGTGGACCGAGGAGCCGTGAAGGCACGAGTGGCTAAGAAAACACCAGAGCCAGTAAAACCGCTGGCAATGCAACTTTTATTTCAAGCACCAGATCTCCCGACTCCAAAGGTTGACCCTAGAAGCGGTCGACTTGATATCGAGGAGAGCCCAAGGGCAGCGCCGCAGCAAAAACGTGAGCGTCCAGAGCGTGATCGGCCCGATCGTGATCGGCCTGACCGAGATCGCCCAGTGCGCGAGAAGCAGGTTCGCGAGAAGGCTAAGCCAGATACTGAGCCCGAAAAAGATAAAGAGTCTGGGTCTACCAGGCTCGATGCCAAGCGTTCAAGAAGACGAGACTCTCGGGACTCCGGTCGTCGTCGCTCATCTGTCACTGAATCGGAGTTTCTTGCGCGTCGCGAATCTGTGGATCGCCAAATGGTGGTTCGTGAAAAAGATGATCGCGTGCAAATTGGTGTTTTAGAAGATGGCATGCTGGTCGAGCACTACATCGCCGAAAGCCAGGGCGGTTCGCTAATTGGCAACGTTTATTTGGGCAAGGTGCAGAATGTCTTGCCCTCAATGGAAGCCGCCTTTGTTGATATCGGTCGCGGTAGAAATGCCGTTCTTTATTCCGGCGAGGTGGACTGGGAGGCTGCTGAGACTGGTAATCAGCCAAGAAGAATCGAATTGGCTCTCAAATCCGGTGATCAGGTTCTAGTTCAGGTAACCAAGGACCCGATTGGTCAAAAAGGAGCAAGGCTTACATCTCAAGTTTCGCTCCCCGGTCGCTTCTTGGTCTATGTTCCAGGCGGAAACATGTCTGGCATCTCTCGCAAACTTCCCGAGGGGGAGCGCCAAAGGCTAAAGCAAATTCTGAAGAACACTCTTGAAGAGGATGCCGGGGTAATTGTCCGGACCGCCGCCGAAGGTGCCTCCGAGGAGCAGCTGATTCACGATGTGGAGCGGCTCAAGGCTCAGTGGGAGACCATTAACCAAAAGGTGCTCAAGGGCAAGGCACCCTTGGCTCTTCATAGTGAGCCGGACCTCTTGGTGAAGATTATTCGCGATGTCTTTAACGAGGATTTCCAAAAACTAGTGGTTTCTGGTGAATCTTCCATGGAAACCATCAAGGAGTACCTCGAATCGGTGGCTCCCGAGTTGGTGGAGCGACTAGAAAACTATGCGGATGAGGAAGACATCTTTGATAAGTATCGAATCGGAGATCAGATTGTAAAAGCGCTGGATCGCAAGGTCTATCTGCCATCCGGCGGTTCTTTAGTAATTGACCGCACCGAGGCGATGACCGTAGTGGATGTTAACACTGGAAAATTCATTGGTTCCGGCGGGAATCTTGAGGAAACAGTCACTAAAAACAACTTGGAGGCTGCCGAGGAGCTGGTCCGACAGCTGAGATTGCGAGATGTTGGTGGGATTATCGTTGTCGATTTCATCGACATGATTCAAGAATCGAATCAGGAGATGGTTCGTCGCAGGTTATTGGAGTGCTTGAGTCGCGACCGCACCAAGAATCAAGTCGGTGAGGTCACTTCCTTGGGACTGATTCAGATCACACGCAAGAAGATCGGTGTCGGTCTTTTAGAGAGCTTCAGCGAACCTTGTGAGTGCTGTGCGGGTCGAGGGGTAGTAGTCCACGATGAGCCTCGATTCAAAATGCCTGAGAACAGCGGTCGGCAGAAGACTCAAAAGAAAAAGGACAAGTCCGAGGTTGTCAAAAAGGTCGTCACTCAAGAGCAAGCCGATGCCTTTAAGTCCGTGGCCAGCCAAATTGCTTCTGCTTCCAAGCATGAAGAGGCGCCCGTAGTGGAGACAGAAAAGGTCCCGGAGGGCAAAACAGAGATTTTAAATTTGGTGCTGGATTCACTTCCAGACCCGGTTGAAAAACCAAAGCCAAAAAGGCGCAGGGCAACCTCGCAGGTTCAGTCCACTGCATCCCAAGATCCAGTGGAAAAATAGGGCGTTTTGTGGTTGACCGCGGCCTAGTTAGTTACTAGACTTTGACGCTGTTGCCCATGGCTTTTACGCCTAGGTAAAAACACTTCCAAGAAGATAGGTTTACACGTGGTTTACGCAGTTGTTCGTGCTGGCGGTCGCCAGGAAAAGGTTGAGGTTGGCACTATTGTCACCATGAACCGCATTGCCCAATCAACCGGCACCATCGAGCTTCCAGCCGTGTTGCTGGTGGATGGTGCAAAGATAACCACCGATGCTAGCGCGCTAGCAAAGGTGAAGGTTGTCGCAGAGGTGCTAGAGCAGCTTCGCGGCCCAAAGATTATTATTCAGAAGTATAAGAACAAGACCGGGTATAAGAAAAAGCAAGGTCACCGCCAAGACTTGACCCGTGTCCAGGTCACAGAGATCAAGTAGGTAGGTAGAAATGGCATCCAAAAAGGGAGTTAGCTCCACTCGCAACGGTCGCGATTCAAACGCTCAGCGTCTTGGCGTAAAGCGCCACGATGGTCAGGTTGTAAACGCCGGTGAGATTATTGTTCGTCAGCGCGGAACCCACTTTCACCCGGGTGTAAACGTTGGTCGAGGCAAGGACGACACACTATTCGCCCTAGCTGCAGGCGCAGTTGCATTCGGAGCCAAGGCTGGCCGCCGAGTCGTAAACATCGTTACCCAGTAACAGTTTTTTACTGATCAAGGCGGGCCATTGGGTCCGCCTTTTTCTTTATAAGGAGTAAAAATGGTCACTTTCGTAGATCAAGTGACGTTGCACCTAAGCGCCGGAAACGGTGGAGACGGCTGCACATCCATAAAGCGCGAGAAATTCAAGCCACTAGCAGGCCCTGATGGGGCCAATGGTGGCGATGGCGGATCAATTACTTTGGTCACAGACCCAAACACCACAACGCTGCTTGACTACCACCACCGCCCACACAGAAATGCCACTTCTGGTGGCCCAGGCGCTGGAGACTTCCGCAACGGAGCTCGCGGTGGCGATTTAGTTCTAGAAGTACCCATCGGCACGGTGGTGAAAACCCCGCAGGGCAAGATGATTGCCGACCTCAAAGAGTCGGGCATGGAGCTTTTGGTTGCCGAGGGTGGTCAGGGTGGATTGGGTAATGCCGCGCTAGCAAATCAAAAGCGCATCGCTCCGGCTTTCCATCTGCTGGGAGTTCCAGGCTGGGGTGGAGACATTGTTCTTGAGCTCAAGACGGTCGCGGATGTTGCGTTGGTGGGCTTTCCATCTGCTGGTAAGTCTTCTTTAGTTGCCGCAATGAGTGCTGCGAAGCCCAAGATTGCAGACTACCCTTTCACAACTTTGCATCCAAACCTCGGGGTGGTTCAGGCTGCCCAAATGCGCTACACGATTGCTGATGTACCGGGTTTGATTGAGGGCGCAAGTAAGGGAAAGGGCTTAGGTCTCGAGTTTCTGAGGCACGTTGAGCGCTGCAGTGCCCTGTTGCATGTTATCGATTGCGCCACCATGGATCCGGGTCGCGACCCGATCAGTGACCTGGATGTGATTTTGGCTGAGCTTGATGCCTATCAAGTTCCCGAGGGTCAGACTCCTTTGACAAAGCGCCCCCAAATGATTGCTCTGAATAAGGTGGATGTCCCAGATGCTTTGGAGCTGGCGGAGTTCGTAAAAGAATCATTTGAGGACCGTGGTTATCGGGTGTTCATAATTTCTGCGGCCAGCCACAAGGGTCTGAAGGAACTAAATTTTGCTTTAGCCGAAATCGTGACCAAGGAGCGGAAGGCTAATCTCCCTCAAAGCCAGAAGCGGATATCGCTATTGCCGCAAAAGAAGGAAGAGTCAAGCTTCGTAATACGCAATGAACAAATTGGCGGCGAGGATGTTTTCCGAATCATGGGATCTAAGCCTGAGCGTTGGGTAGCTCAGACTGCTTTTAATAACCAAGATGCAATCGGTTATCTTGCGGAGCGTTTACAAAAACTTGGCGTTGAAGACCAGCTTTATAAACAAGGTGCCAAACGCGGCTCTACAGTAATCATCGGCGAGGCCAACGGCGTCGTGTTCGACTGGGATCCATTAGTGGCCTCTGTGGCCGAGCTGGTAGATGGCTCCACCACAATTGATGACTCCCGCCGAACCAACGAGCAGCGCAGGATGAAATACCACGAGATGATGGATGAGCGTGCGAGGGGTCGAGCCGAGCGAGAAGCAGTCCGCGAGGCGAGCGTCTTCAACGAAGATTCAGCCTGATGCAGGCCAATCAGCGAGTTCTGGGCGCCAGACGAATCGTGATAAAGGTGGGTTCGAGCTCTATCACCGGGGGCAATGAACATAATTTAGACAAGATTGTGGATTTTGCCGTCGAGCTTTTGGGGCTAGGGCGGGAAGTGATTTTGGTTTCATCGGGGGCAATCGCAACCGCCGCTCCACTGATTGGCCTGACGGCCAAAGCCGAAGACCTGCCGACATCTCAGGCTTTGGCCAGCATCGGTCAGGCCAGACTTATGGGTCGCTACGAGCGAAGCCTCTCAAGACACGACAAGATTCCAGGTCAGCTACTTTTGACCGTCGATAACCTAACCGAAGAAGTCACAAGCTCAAATGCCCTAAGGGCCCTCGAGCGATTGATCGAGATCGGCGTTCTACCGATTATCAACGAGAACGACAGCGTTGCGACCCAGGAGATTCGATTTGGTGACAACGATCAATTAGCGGCGAGAGTTTCTATCTTGGCCAGGGCCGACCTTCTTATTTTGTTGAGTGATGTTGATTCGCTCTACACAAAGCCCCCTACAGAGCCTGGTGCAACACGCATCCCGTTGGTGAAGTATGGTCAGGACCTGAGCCGTATCGAGGTTTCAGGGACCTCCACGGGTTATGGAACTGGCGGGGCTCTCACCAAGCTTGCCGCTGCGAAAACGGCAACGGGCAGTAAGATTCCTGTCCTACTGACCCAAACTGAAAATGTAACCAAGCTTTCTAATAGCGACTGCAACCATACTTATTTCGAGCCAGCTAGCTAGGATTTTTTTATGACCGTTTCCGAGATTCTGCAAAACGCAAAGCGTGCAACTAAGAGTTTGGCTGGAGCCAGCACTGAGCAAAAAAATATTGCATTAGAAAATATCGCCAAACTGCTCGAACAAAACGCCTCAAAAATTATAAGCGCCAATCTTTTAGATTTGGAGAGGGCCAAGCAGGACGGAACCGCACAGGGTCTTATTGATCGGTTGAGGCTAGATGAGTCAAGAATTTTCGGTTTGGCGGCGGCTATTCGCGAGATTATCGGCCTTCCGGATCCAATCGGTGAAAATGTCTCAGGTAAAACTTTGGCTAATGGCCTTAGACTTCAGCAGATCCGAGTGCCGTTTGGTGTGATTGGCGTGATCTACGAGGCAAGGCCGAATGTCACGATTGACATCACGGCACTGGCGATTAAAAGCGGCAACTGCGTGGTCCTTAGGGGCGGATCCGCAGCTGTAAATAGCAACGCTGCACTTGTTGAATTACTCCAAGAGGGCTTGGCTGAGGCAGGTTTAGATCCGGCCGCCGCTCAGACTGTTGACCCTTTCGGTCGTGATGGCGCGCTGCAAATGATGCAGGCGCGAGGATTAATTGACGTATTGATTCCAAGGGGGAGTGCCGGCCTGATCAAAACCGTGGTCGAGGAGTCCAAGGTGCCAGTGATTGAGACTGGCGACGGCGTAGTGCACATGTTTCTTGATGATTCGGCAACTCTTGAGATGAGTCTCGGTCTGGTGTTGAATTCGAAAACTCAGCGACCTTCGGTTTGCAATGCTTTGGAAACTCTTTTGGTTCATGAGCAAGCCGCTTCCAGACTGCTTCCTGGAATCGGTCAGGGGCTAATGGCCGCTGGGGTAAAAATCCACGGATGCGAAAAGACAATGTCTTTATTGCCTGGAGCAGTTTTGGCAACTGAGGAGTCTTGGGCAACGGAGTACTTGGCCCTGGAAATCTCGGTTCGCGTGGTTAAGGATTTGGACCAGGCATTGGGGCACATAGCAAGGTATTCAACTAGGCACACCGAATCCATCGTTACTGAATCACTCGCTAACGCTCAGCGGTTTTTAGATGAGGTGGATTCCGCAGTCGTAATGGTAAACGCGGCGACCCGCTTCACTGACGGTGGGGAGTTTGGTTTTGGAGCCGAGGTTGGCATATCTACTCAAAAACTGCACGCTAGGGGACCAATGGGCCTTCGGGAGCTAACCAGCAGCAAATGGTTGATACGTGGTTCTGGCCAAGTGCGCAAGTAGACTAATAAAAGATAAATCTAAGGAGCAAGCTTGATATCACTTTTAGCGGCCGAAGTAGTGAACCCACTTCCGATCCCTGCGATCATGTTCGGTGTTCTTACCTTTGGAATTTTTGCCCTAATCGGAGCTATTACTTGGTCATATCGCGATGTTGCAAATCGCAGTTCCCACAAGAGCAGCGGCACCGGGGCTCAGCACTAAGTACTTATGGCAACCAAGAGACCGCGCATTGGCGTGATGGGTGGAACATTCGACCCCATCCACAACGGTCACTTGGTCGCAGCCAGTGAAGTAGCAAACGCTTTTAGGTTGGACGAAGTTATCTTTGTGCCAACCGGTGTTCCCTGGCATAAAAAAACCGTGAGCAGTGCGGAGCACCGATATCTCATGACGGTTATTGCCACCGCAGCAAACCCCAACTTCACCGTAAGCCGAGTGGATTTAGACAGGCCCGGCACCACTTATACCGTCGACACCTTGATAGACATCTCTGCAGCACACCCAGATGCCGACCTGTTCTTTATTTCAGGCTCCGATGCGATTGCGCAGATTTTGGCTTGGAAGCAAATTGATAAAGTTTGGTCGCTAGCTCACTTTGTGGCGGTGACCCGGCCGGGCCACGCCCTCGAATTACCCGACGCCCCCGGCGCACAAATGTCAGTCTTAGAGGTGCCCGCAATGGCAATTTCCTCCACAGCTATTCGAGAGCGCTCAAGCACCGGCAAACCAATCTGGTACCTAGTCCCGGACGGGGTTGTGCAGTACATCGGTAAACACGGCCTCTATGGCGGTGCAAAGTGACCGAGCTACCAACTAGAAGACAATTGCGTGAAGCCGAGCGCATTGGCCATGCCATCACTCGGATTGCTCCGAACAGCGTTGAGGCTGAACCTGAGTCGAAAGTGCTAAATCGTCATGAAGGTGCGGATCAGTCGATTTCCGATTCAGTTAAGACTGAGCCCCAAGTTTTTATTTCTAGAAAACAGCGGCGTGAGGCCGAGGCCCGTGGAGAGGTTATTGCCGATTCTCCAGCCAGTTCGATTCATTACATGAAGCCGGTTGAGATTGCTCAAGATGCTCTTTCCGATGAGCTTTCGGATGTTCAGATTCCCGAAGTCGAAATTCCCAGTATTGATTTCAAGGGCACCAACTTATTTTCCGAACCCAGCACTCAGTCCATCATCCTGGATGTAGCTCCCGAGGCGATATCGCTACCAATCGAGACCGGTGAAATCATAATCACCGGGTCCATATTGGTTTTAACTGACACGGCATCGAACACCATCACCGATTCGCTGGATGGCATGGCGCTTGATAATGCTGATCGCCAAGATGCAGTAACCGGCATAATCTCAATCGTGGAGCCAATCAGTGCTCTTGAATTGATCAGCGCTCGGATAGATGTCGGAGTGGTTCCGAAAGCAGTTTTGCGCAAGGGCTGGTGGCGCAAATGGGCGCTAGCGGTCATTGCGCTCGGTATGGTAATTGCCGCATTCATTGCCACCATCACAATCATGAATCTCGTATAAAGGACACTTTTTGCCAACTAGTAAAGAAACCATTGAACTCGCTAAGGCAGCGGCCGTTGCAGCTAAGGACAAGTTGGGTGAAAATCTAGTCGCGCTCGATGTGTCGGAGCCTTTCGTCTTAGCTGAAATATTCCTAATGGTCTCGGCTGATAATGAGCGCCAGGTTCAGGCGATTGCATCGAATGTTGAGGACGAGCTCTTTAAGCTCGGTGTGAAGACAAAGGCCCGAGAGGGAAGGGCAGCCGGCCGTTGGATACTGATAGATTTTGGTGATCTTATTGTGCACGTTATGCACCAAGAAGAGCGTGAGTTCTATGGTCTTGAAAGACTCTGGTTGGATTGCCCGGTTGTGCCTTTAGACAAATAAATGTGTAGACTGCTCTAGCTCAAGGGCCTGTGGCGCAGCTGGTAGCGCACCTGCATGGCATGCAGGGGGTCAGGGGTTCAAATCCCCTCAGGTCCACAAAAAAATCTCCGATTCTTCGGGGGTTTTCTTGTTTAAGCATTTCTTTTGAGCTTTTCACAACCCACTGATTAGGTTGCTCACTCAATTCGCTATAAACATGTTTTTGGTTCTTGAGCTCACTGTTTATTTTCTTGGTTAATCTCTAGCGATTGTCAGCCTTTTTTCAGTCATCTCGCTTAGAATTTGGTGAGTTTAACTATCATCTCGAAAGGGTTCACCTTGGCTATTTCGCACAACCCGGTATTCAACCGTAGTCTTCAGACTGGTCTGGTAGCTGCTAACAACAGTCAGCTCAAGGTTGATCAAGAGTTCAATTCAATAACTCAGCGCCCAATGACCATGGAGGGAACCGCTTCCAAGGTATTTGTCTTGTTTGCAGCCTTGCTGGTAGGCGCTGGTGGGACCTGGTTCTTTGAGCTCTACAGCCTGGCATTTCCTGCCATGTTTGTTGGTCTAGGCCTGGGTCTATGGGCAACATTTTCTAAAAAGGTTCGCCCCGGAGTAATGGGTGCATACGCACTGGCTCAGGGTGTCTTTGTGGGTGGCTTTAGTGGAATGCTCGAGAATCTTTATCCGGGCATAGTTCAGACCGCTGTAATCGGAACCTTGGCAACTGCGGGAGCGATGTTCGCCGCGTACCGTTTTGGTTGGGTAAAGGTAGACGCCAAGTTCACTCGATTTATGATGTTTGCCCTGATTGGGTACATGACATTTGCAGTTGTGAACTTGGGTTTTGCGATGTTTGCCGGGACCAGCGTTTACTCCTCGCCATTTGGTTGGGTAATTGCGCTTCTTGGTGTTGGTCTAGCGGCCTTCACTCTAAACCTTGACTTTGAGCAGATCACCCAGGGTGTTGCTCAGAAGTGGCCAGAGCAAATGGAGTGGCGAGCCGCTTTTGGGCTCACCGTTACCCTAATCTGGCTCTACGTTGAGATTCTTCGCCTGTTGTCAATCTTCAACCAGAACTAGTTTGGATTTTTGCCACTCAATCCATAGTTGTCGAAGATCAAAGGCGTTTTCAGCCAGGACAGAGACCCCTCGCACTCCGGTGCGGCGGGTCTTTCCTGATATTAGAAGTAGTCGATTGTTGAATAAGAGTGGGCTGCAGTGTTTTTGAGCTTCATCAAAGAAGGTGGCATCAGCGCAGCCCGTGCCATCATCCAGGCTTATGAATACCACTCTCTTACCGCTTCGCATCGGGGGAGACTGGGTCGCTATTCTCACCCCGGCTATCAGAACCTCGGTGTTACCTCTTAGTGAGGCTAGTTCCGATGCTTTAGTCACCCCCATTTCATCAAGCATCTGTGTGAATTGACTCAGCTCATGGTCAGAGATGTCCATACCGGTTATCTCGAGCTCTTGTTCGAGTTGCTGAGCTTTGCTGGTTTGACTGAACCCGGTTGGCAACTGATCAATTGCCTTGAGGTCAAACTCAAGTTGAGCTAAATCTCTTTTGGGAGCGGGCTTTGCACTGAGCTGTCTGATGCGAACCATTAGGTCGCCTCTTGTGTGTTCGGCGTCTTCGGATAGCGAGACTCCAGCCAGAGTGTCTAGGGCTCCAATTAGGCCCAGGCGCTGCAGGGTTCTTCTTGAAGGTCTTGCTCTGATATAAAAATCAGGTAGATCTTCAAAGGGTTGTTGGGCTTGAATTCGTTGAACTTCGGGTGCAGAAATGCCAGATATCTCGGTAATCGCCATTCTGATTCCGATACCGAAATCATCCTCTTCACAGCGATATTCGCTGGTGGACTTATTTACATCGATTGGGAGGATCCTGACCCCGAGTCTTCTGGCTTCGGCTAGCAATAAGCGCTTGGGGTACATGCCCGGATCATGAGTGAGTAATCCCGATATGAACTCGGTTGGGAAGTGGGTCTTTAGCCAAGCGGATTGGTAGGTAGGAACAGCGAACGCGGCACCGTGAGCCTTGCAAAACCCGAATGAACCAAAACCCTCAAGAATGCCCCATATGCGTTCAATTACTTTTGGTTGATAGCCCCTGGCGGAGGCCGACTTTTTGAAGTAATTTGCGATTGTTTTAGCCTTTTGCTCCTTACCTAGCATTCGCCGCATCTCATCGGCTCGGGCAAGGGTGCAGCCGGTCATAACCTGCATGATGCGCATTAGCTGTTCGTGAAAAACCACTACCCCGTAGCTTTCTTCAAGGATTGGCCGAAGATCTTTATGAATGTAGTCGGGTTGAATAAAGCCGTGCCTGCCATCTAGGTAGGGGGCAATCATGTTGCCCTTCATCGGCCCCGGTCGAAATAGCGAAATTTGCATAGTCAGATCATTGAATTTGGTCGGTTGATGCTTCCCGGTGAGCTCTCTCTGCCCGGGGCTTTCAATCTGAAAAATACCCAGGGTGTTTGTAGTGCGAATTAGCTTGAAGGTCTCCGGGTCAGCCTTGTCGATTGAATCAAGCTCGAGGGTTTGGTTTTTCACTCGTGCTATCTCAGAAATCGTGTAGGCCATCGCAGACTGCATTCGGACACCCAAGACGTCTAGCTTTAAAAAGCCCATCGGGTCCATATCGTCTTTATCAAACTGACTCATGGGCAGCCCCATTCCACTTGGCTCAGTCGGGGTCAGAGAGAGCAGTTGGTTATTGCCGAGTATCACTCCGCAGGGGTGCATAGAGATGTGTCTGGGCAGTCGATCCAAGCGCTGAGTGATATCCACCAAAAGGTTTAGCTTGCGATCCTCTTCGGCCAGCCTCGCAAACTCGGCTAATTCTGGCTTATTTTGCATTTCCTGCCGGAAGTTTCGCGCCGAAAAGCGCCAGATGTTTTTGGCTATATCATCTATTTGATCTTCCTCTAAACCAAGCGCTAGGCCGGAGTCTCTGACTGCCCCTCTGCCTCGATAAGTGGACTGCATCGATAAAAGAGTTACTCGCTCGCCTCCGTAGCGGCGAAAGATATTTCGGTAGATATCGTGCCTTCTGGCTGATTCAACATCGATGTCAATATCCGGCAGTGTGCTTCTTTCGGTGGACAAAAAGCGCTCAAACAGCAAACCCTCACTTATCGGATCAACTCCGCTGATCCCCAGCAGATAGTTGACCAAAGACCCTGCCCCAGAACCCCTGGCGGCTATTCGAATATTCATATCTCGAATCATTTGAGCCACATCACTCACTGTCAAAAAATAGGTTGCAAAGCCGAGTTGATTTATGGCAATCAACTCTTTTGATAAACGGTGTTGAATTTGAGCTAGTTCGGCCGCCTTGGCTCCCGGGTAGCGCCAATTTATAGCGGCATGAGATTTTTGCCAAAGCACTTCAAAGGGATTATCGGTTATTCCAAGAGCCGATTGCTCGGGAGTTTTAGGCCGACCCCAACCGCAATCGGATGCGGGGTCCAATCGGCAACGGTCAGCTAGTTTTTCTGTTTCCGCTAGTAGCTGCATGGATCTTTTTGGGTCTTCGGTTATCTCCAAAGCAAGCTGAGCCATCATGGCTGCGGGCTTGAGCCAAGCCTGAGCATTGGGTTGTGGCGTAAATATACCCAATGGCTCTAAAAGCCTTGCAGAATCTAATACGTCTGCGGTGAGGGCATCATCTGGCTCCAAATAGCGCACCGCGTTTGTCAATACCGCGGGGATTGCGAAGGCTTGAGCCAAACTCAATGCCTGGCGGGCGTGCTGGGTGGAATTATGTTTACCGGGCTCAGTCAAATGATTAGTGATTTCTATCGCAAACCCACCGCGTGGCAGCGCGCTTTGCCACTGAGCTAAAAGATCTTTAGCTGTTTTCGGGTCAATTATTAAGGCTTTTAATAATGCCGACTCGCTACCTAGCAAAACGGTGCAGTGCGGGTTATCCGGATTTATTAGCTCGGCAAGCTCGGCAAGCTCAATGGAAATCTCCTTGCTTTTTCTATTTCGGTGGTGAGCTTTTGAGACAATTCGACAAAGCGCACCCCAGCCTCTTCCGGAATTTTGACCATGGGCAAGAATTACCACTCTGCCGTGGCCCAGAACTTCTAAACTCACGCCAATAATTGGCGTGACACCGGAGCTTAGGCAGGCCCCAATGTGCTTGATTGCCCCGTAGAGGCCGTTCCTGTCTGTTATTGCAAGAGAGTCAAAACCCATTGCCTTGGCTGCCACAACCATTACTTCGGGTCTTGTGACCCCGTAGTGGTTAGAGAACGCTGAGCTGACATTTAGATGAGTAAAGCTCATCTAGGACCCAAGCTGGCTGATTTCCCAGCTGTTATTTATTCGATCGTGTTTTAGTTCAAAAAAGATGCTGCCTTGCGGGCTTGCAGCCCAAAGTCGCCACATCTCGATTTCTAATGCCGCAACTCCGGCACCTTTTGGTACGCCTTTGGCCTGATCCCACCAAAGAGTGCGTGAATACCAGCGCACCGGTCTTGAATTCACGAGGTATTGATTTGAGCGCCAATCAAAAGATACGGGTGCGCCATCAAAATCAACCAGCACCGCACCGAGTCGCTCGCCAAGCATTTCCCCAACCATCTTTCGCTATTCGAACATTTGTTCGATTTAGGAAAGTGTATGCCTAGAGTCCCACATTTTCAAAGTGAGTTTTTAGATTGCCTCGATATTCCTTGCGGTGTTCTCAGAGACACTGCCAATCGCCCTAGTTACCTTGCGGTAGCTGAGATCTTGAGCGACCAAATCTGATTCTTCGCTAAGGGCATCAAGCAATTCCTGAGAGGTTTCATAATCCGGGGCCAGCCAGGCGGAGATATTCTCGGGGGAGAGCATGACCGGGCTTCGATCATGGATGAAGCTTAGATTTGGAGCAGAAGCCTTGCTGAAAATAGTCGTGGTCAATTGCCAGCGCGTAGGGTCTGTTGCAAGCTTGGAGGGGTCTCTCCACCACCAGTAGATGCCAGCAAAAGCCAACATTGACTCTTCAGGGTAAATGTAAAAAGGCTCTTTAGTGTCGCCCACGCTTTGCCATTCAAAATAACCGCTTGCCGGAATGGCACAGCGCTTGATCAAAGCGGCCTCTTTGAAGCTTGGTTTTTCTAACACCGTTTCGATGCGCGCGTTAAATAAGGGTGCTCCGGAGATTTCCTTGGCCCAAGAGGGCACTAGGCCCCAGCGGGCCGAGTGTATTTCCCTAGATGGCAAGCCATCAATCTCTCGCTCAATAATGATCGGCACCTGGGTGCTTGGAGCTATGTTGTAGCCCCTAAAATCCTGGGACTGATTGAACTCAGCTACCTCAAAAGCCTCTGCGATGAACCCGAGCTCTTTGGTAATTACGAATCTCCCACACATCCCTAATCCTCTTTATGAACGTAGTTATTCAATAATTTCTTTCCGATAAAAACCAAAAGCATAAACAGCAAGATGATGCCGATGCCTACAAAAGAAGCAACCCTGAGGTTGTCTGAAAGCTGATCAAAGCTCGCTCTGGCCAAATAGCCCACCCCGACATACATCGAGGCCCAAATCGTGCAGGCTGCAAAGGTCCAACTAATAAAGGTTTTATAGGGCATCTTGGTCATTCCAGCTACCGCCGGCACTACCGAGTGCAGTACGGGTAGGAATCTAGAAATAAATACCGCCACACCACCGCGCCTAGCAACCAATTTATCCGCTAGCACCCAGTTTTTCTCGCCTATTTTCCGACCGAGCTTGCTGTGGCGAAGTTTTGGACCGAAGAATCTTCCGATGAAAAACCCGATGGTTTCACCAATCAAAGACCCAATCAAAACCGACATTAATAAAAAGGCAAAATCTCCCCAGTCAAGCACCATCGTGGAGGCGAGGATGACCACGGTGTCCCCAGGTACGACTAGACCAAGAAAAATTGATGTCTCCAGCATGATGGCAAAACCAGCAATCAGGTTGCGCCAAATCGGGGGTGCCTCAGTCACGGCATCAACAAGAGAACTAAAAAACTCAATCACCTCGAAATACTCTCACGAGTAGTCGGGAATAATTCATAAAAGCAAATACCTAAATCGGTCAAAAAATCCGCCTGAATAGTAATGACAAACATGGGGCTCAATAATCACCCGCCGGCAGATTGGCGAAGAATTACGGTTTAATTCTGAATGTCGGATCTCAAAGCTTTGAAAGTCAGCTAAATTTTAGAAATCTTCATTATGAGAGGAGTTCTTCTTCGGCTTAGCTTAGAAACTTAATCTTTGATTGAAGCCGAAAGTAATTCGAGCCGTTTTCTGAAAGGCGCTAAAAAGCGATGCTGGCCAAGATTAATATCGCCCCAGCCTGTTACCCCTCGAATTCCCTGCAGGGCGCTAAGGCTCCAAACCTCTAAGTCTTCGAGTTCATTTGGCTTTGCGGCGCGAGTGGCAGTTTGATAACCGCCTTGGCGAGCGAGCTCGAAGACTAACTCTCTTGTGATTGATGGAAGCCAATTGGTTGAATCATCAGGACCAACCAGAACATCGCCCTCCCACCACAGAATCGCACTCAGAGCGCCATCGGCAATATAGCCTTCTTCGCTCACCAACACCGCTTCATCTGCGCCCCGAAGATTGGCGAGCCTGCGGAATTTCTGACAAAGCGATAAATCGGGCCCTTTTATAAAAGGTTGCTCTCTGGTGTCTTGGTCTTGGTGGGTATAAAGCGAACAGGTCTTTGTTCGCGAAGGGGCTTCTCTAATTCTGAGAAATAGCCTTTGACCAGGTGGCTGAGCCTCGCGATATTCGATTCTTGGAAACCAGTCCCCACTTACCGGAGTTAGTTCTTTTACTTGGCTAAGGAATTCTGGCATTTGCTGTTGGCTGATTGGATCAGAAATCGAGCCACTAAAGCGTTTTGCGTGTCTTTCGAAGGCTCGCACCATTCCATTACTAACCAACCAGCTGTCTGCCACCGATAATGGGTCACTGAGGGCGTGATCAAACTTCACCAATTCACCGTTTAGGTATTGGTAGAACTCACCCGTTACGCTCATCATCTCAAGGATACGAGGCTAGAAGGGAGTCAAATGCCATTGCACCATCAAAAGCTCAATGGGTTTAGCTCAATAACAGATACCTTCACTTCCTTATTTGGCAACCTGCAGAATTGTTTTTGGCTGGATCGGCAAACTCATTTGACCAGCCGCTTCAGCGTTATTGGGGCCGGTGTTCCGGCAGATTCTGCAAGCACCGAGCCAATCGTCGAACCCGAGCAGGACCTACCTTTTGATTTTCGACCTCACCTATTGGGCGTTTTGCATTATGCCCAGAAGCTAGGTGGTGAGCTCAAGGGAGATTTTCTTTTGGTGGACCGGGCCGTGGTTTTTGACCACGACAACCGGGTGATGTTTTTTCTCGGACGATTTGATTCCAGAGAAGATTTTGATAATTGGTATCACGCAGCCCTGTTGCGCATGTCAATCATTGGCGGTGAAGGGCTCAACTATCAATTAGCAAATGACCCGGCAAGCTGTTTCGAGCTAACCGCCGAGACTCCTAAGGGCTCTTATCTAGAAAACATTGCTTCGGCTCAGGGCCAGATCGCTAGCGGCGAGGTTTATCAACTCTGCCTCACCACAAGACTTGAGGGTGATTATTCGGGTGACCCACTCTCTTATTTTTTGAGGCTTAGAAAGACCAATCCGGCTCCCTACAGCACTTTTTTAAGAATCGGCCAGCTCAGTTATGTGAGCATCTCTCCCGAGCGGTTTTTAGAGGTCTCGGGCAATACCGCCCTTAGCTCACCCATTAAGGGAACCAGAGCTCGCTCTGAAGATAAGGTCGAGGACGAGGCGCTGAAGCTTGAGCTTTCGACCAACCCAAAAGAGCGCGCTGAAAACTTAATGATTGTGGATTTAATTAGAAACGATCTTTCTGTTGCATGCGAACCGGCAAGTATCTGGGTGAGCGGTCTATTTGAGGTTCAAAGCTATTCAACTGTCCACCAGCTGGTCTCCGATGTTTCTGGAGAGTTGCTTATGGGGCTGAGCGGGTTTGATGTCCTTCGAGCCCTGTTCCCAGGTGGCTCGATGACTGGAGCCCCCAAATTGCGAGCAATTGAACTGATTAATCAGCTGGAAGATTCTCCAAGAGCTGGATACTCGGGGGGGATTGGCTGGATTGGCCAAGATGGTTCAATGGATTTGGGCATGGTCATCAGGACGGCAATTTTCAAAGATGGTCGAGTGTCAATAGGGATTGGAGGAGGTATAACCTCTGATTCGATCCCAGAATCAGAACACCAAGAAATTCAATTGAAGGCCCAAGCACTCTCAAAGGCGCTTGGGGCAAGATTGCGTTGGTAATCTAAGGGCTTCAGGAACTAAAGGTAAAACTTGCGCGCAGAATATAACTTTGAAGACATCCAAAATAGGTGGCTTCCAATTTGGGATGAGCAGAAGCCATTCGATTCATCAAAACCCGATGATCAAAGACCGCGCAAGTATGTTTTGGACATGTTTCCATACCCCTCTGGTGACCTGCACATGGGTCACGCCGAGGCCTATGCACTAGGCGATGTAATCTCGCGGTACTGGGTTCAGCGCGGTTATAACGTGATGCACCCGATTGGCTGGGACGCCTTTGGTTTGCCGGCCGAAAATGCCGCAATTAAACGCGGATTGGATCCAAGAGATTGGACCTATGAAAATATCGCGCAGCAAAAAGCCTCGATGCGCCGCTACGCGTGCAGCTTCGATTGGGATCGGGTACTAGAAACCTGCGACCCGCTTTATTACCGTTGGAACCAGTGGTTGTTTTTGGAGTTCTATAAGCGTGGGCTTGCCTACCGCAAAAACTCAAACGTTAACTGGTGCCCAAGCTGCCAGACAGTTTTGGCTAATGAGCAGGTGGTGCAGGGGCTTTGTGAGCGCTGTGATTCGCAGGTCACAAAGAAGGCTCTAACCCAGTGGTACTTCAAAGTTACCGATTACGCCGACCGATTATTGGATGATTTAGATGGTCTTGAGGGCAATTGGCCCTCCAAGGTGTTGAGCATGCAGCGGAATTGGATTGGTAGATCACACGGCGCCAATGTCGATTTTGAAATAGAAGGTCGCACCGAAAAAGTTAGCGTCTTCACCACGCGCCCAGACACTTTATATGGAGCAACCTTCATGGTTGCGGCGGTTGATAGCGCCCTTGCTCAAGAGCTGGTGTCCGAAGCTTCCATAGAAATCCAAGCAGAATTCAACAGCTACCTCGACTCAGTAAAAAAGGTGAACGACATAGACCGCCTAGCAACCGATCGGCCTAAATCTGGCATGGATCTTGGTCGGTTCGCTGTCAACCCACTTAATGGTGAAAGAATCCCGATTTGGGTTTCGGATTACGTGTTGGCTGACTACGGAACCGGGTCAATCATGGCGGTTCCCGCCCACGATCAGCGTGACCTCGACTTTGCTAGAGCAATGAACCTGCCGGTTCGAACTGTTATCGATACCGGTGAAGCCGATCCAATGGATAGTGGCATAGCTACAACTGGAGATGGCACCCTAATTAATTCTGGCGAACTTAGCGGGCTAGATAAATTAGACGCAATTGCGCGAGCAATTGAAATCATTACCGAGAAAAGCTTGGGCCAAAAGGCGAAGAATTTCAGACTGCGTGACTGGTTAATTTCTCGGCAGAGGTATTGGGGAACTCCGATCCCGATTATTCACTGCGAAGCTTGCGGAGAAGTTCCGGTTCCTCAAGATCAGTTACCGGTGGAATTGCCATCAACCGAAGGCTTAGATTTGGCCCCCAAGGGCAGCTCTCCGCTGGGTGCGGCAAGCGATTGGGTTAATGTGCCTTGCCCAAAGTGCCAGGGTCCCGCCCGGCGCGACTCCGACACCATGGACACTTTTGTAGATAGTTCTTGGTATTTTCTAAGGTTTTTGAACCCTAAGAGCACAACTGTTGCCTTCAGTTCTGAAGAGGCAAAAAAATGGGCTCCAGTTGATCAGTATGTCGGTGGCGTGACCCACGCCATCTTGCACCTGCTTTATTCAAGATTCTTCACCAAGGTTTTGAAGGACATGGGGCTCATCGAGTTTGATGAGCCATTTACTAAACTTTTAAATCAAGGCATGGTCTTGATGAACGGTTCGGCGATGTCAAAAAGCCGCGGCAACATAGTTCGCCTGAGCGAGCAGTTGGACATTCACGGGGTAGACGCGGTTCGATTGACCATGGCTTTTGCAGGTCCGCCAGAAGATGACATCGACTGGGCCGATGTTTCCCCCGCGGCCTCCTCCAAGTTTCTAGCTCGAGCTTGGCGTATTGCCAAGGATGTCAGTTCGGAAGTGGGCGCCGAAGCCTCCTTGGGAGATCCGGCATTGAGAAAAGCCACCCATAGTTTTCTTGTTGGTTTTGGCGAGGCCATTGAGGGTTTCAAGTTCAATGTTGGTGTTGCTAGGGCGATGGAGCTGACCAACGCACTTCGCAAGGCTATCGACTCGGGCGTTGGTTCTAGTGACCCTGCAGTTCGCGAGGGCGCCGAGGAGCTTGCTAAGGCTTTGAGTCTTTTTGCTCCATACGCAGCTGAGGATATGTGGGCGATTCTAGGTCACAGTCAAGTTGCCCTTGCCGAGTTCAAGACTGCCGACGAGTCATTATTGGTAGAAGAAACCATCACGGCTATAGCCCAGGTAGATGGAAAGTTGCGAGATAAATTCGAGGTTTCGGTGCACATCACCGAAGCCGAACTCAAAGAACTTGCAATGAGCTCTGAGTTAGTGCGGCGTGCTATTGGAGATAAGGAGCTTGCGAACGTAATAATTCGAGCTCCCAAACTTGTCAACATCGCCACCAAATAGTTAGTTTTCAACCAATCTAGTTTTTGGGCATCTTCAAAGCTTTGCAATGAGTCAACTTGTGCCATGGCTCAGATTATTCAGTGGTTTCAGGCGCTTCCTCAGCTTTCTCGTAAAAAACTCATCGGTGCGACAGTAGCCATCGGCTTAGTGGCCGGATTCTTATTTTCGCAAGGTCAAATGCAAGACTCCGCGAGCGTCTTAGGGCAAGATGGCCTGGAAATTTCAAACGGCTCGCTCTTTATTCACGTTGTTGGCGAGGTCTCTAATCCCGGGTTATACGAGCTCAAATTTGGCGCGCGTGTGGAAGAGGCAATCGAGCTTGCCGGGGGATTTAGTAGCGACGCGGTCGCATCGAGTGTGAATCTGGCAAGAATGCTCTCGGATGGCGAGCAAGTGGTGGTGCTGTCACGATCTCAGCTGAGCGCCGCACCCGGAGAAGGTGGCTTCATTTCTTTAAACACCGCTTCTCAGGCGCAGCTTGAAGAGCTTCCAGGAGTTGGCCCCGCACTTGCTGGTCGCATCATTGCCTATCGAGAGCAAATCGGGTCATTTTCCGAAGTCTCACAGCTGCGAGAGGTAAGTGGAATTGGTTCAAAAGTTTTTGCGGCCATAAGCGAGAAGCTCACATTGTGATAATTGCTTTTGCTGCTGCATTATGGCTTGGGTTGTGGGTGTTTGCGCCCCCGGGTGAGCGCTCAATGATCAAAGAAAACTATCCCGATATTCAGATTGTTGAAAGCCTTCGAGCCGCGTTTCTAAACTTTTCTCAAGGTGTCACGCCAGACTCAAAGGCCCTTGTTGCAGGACTCGCAATCGGCGAGCGTGACTTGCTTTCAGATGAAATGACGCAACAGATGAAGACCCTTTCGCTGACCCACCTGGTCGCTGTTTCAGGGGCCAATCTGGCGATAGTCATGGGGGCAGTGTTCTTGTTGGCCGGGCTTTTGGGGGTAAGGCGCAACCTAAGGTTTCTGATTGCCATCGCGGCGATGGTTGGCTACGTATTGATTGTGGGTCCAGAATCCAGCGTCCTGCGGGCGGCAACCATGGCAATGTTTGTAATGACTGGAATTTGGATTGGAAGAGGCACTAATCCGATCATTTCGCTCTCCTGGGCGATTATCTTTTTGCTGACAATTGATCCGGGTTTAGCGGTGGACTATGGCTTTAGCCTTTCTGCATTAGCTACCGCGGGTCTGGTTTGGTTGGCCGTTCCTATTTATAAGTATCTTTCTTTGCACATTCCAAAGTGGCTCGCACTGGGCATCGCGGCCTCGTTTTCAGCCCAGCTATTCACCATGCCGATTTTGATAATGCTGCAGCCATCTATCCCGCTTTACTCGGTTTTGGCAAATCTTTTAGTTGAACCCGTAGTTGCACCGGTCACGATTTTAGGAATCATCGCGGTGGTTTCTGCGCTGTCATTTCCGCCTCTTACTTGGGGGCTTTCTCTTTTGGCATCTATCGGCACCTGGTGGATCACTTTGGTGGCGGACACGGTTTCGGGCTTTCCCTTGGCGCGGATGCATTTTGTCTCCGGCCCTATTGCCGTTGTTCTATTGACTCTTATTGCTTTATTTACCGGGCTTTGTATTACTCGGCCAGAATCCAGGAAACTCTTTGGTTCGTTATTAAGCGCAGTCCTGGCGGTAAGCATCGGGTGGTCGCTAACTGATCTTGCCAGAGCCAACACCTTCGCTGGAAATTGGAGTGTTTTGCAGTGTGATGTGGGCCAGGGTGACGCCCTGCTAATTAAGTCAAAGGGCGCGGTTGCTCTCATTGATGTGGGAAAGGATCCGAACTTGATTGCCAAATGTTTGAGCACTCAAGGAGTCACTCGGATTGATTTATTGGTACTGACACATTACGACGCGGACCACGTGGCTGGAATCACAGGGCTCGGTGGAATTAAAATCGGACAAGCGCTGCTATCCGGCTTTAAAGACGACAGGCCCTTGGTGGCCACCGTAGCCAAGGTATTGGAATCGGCTGAAAATGTATCTATTGGCCACCGCGGTCTGACTGGAGTACTCGGTGATTTCAACTTCACTGTTTTGGCTCCGTCTTTTGACGCCTCGGAGGCCTCTGACAGCAATGATGCTTCTGTGGTAATTAGTTTTAGGTCCGATAGTTTCGGTGTTTTGGCCCTGGGTGACCTGGGCGAGACGGGGCAGTCAAGACTTATGAGGCAGATGGCGGGGGAGTTGGCGCTTCTAAGAAACCAGCCACTTATCGTGAAGGTTGCCCACCATGGCTCTTCAGATCAGTACCGTGAACTTTATGAATTTTTAGAGCCCGAAGTCATGTTGTATTCGGTTGGTAAAAATGACTACGGCCACCCAACCGATCGAGCCCTAAGAATCGCAAGCTCGATTGGTGCTCTAATACTGAGAACTGACACGCAGGGTTCGATTGCACTTCGCAATCAAGACTCAGGCCTCAGCTACCACCTGAGCGGTAAACTCTCGACGTGAGTGTTGCGAAAACGGTTTACTGGAATCAGGTGAAACCTGCGCCTCTTACTTTAGTCACCGGCACGGAGTCATATTTGGCATCGCGGGCGCAACGCAGCATCAAGGAGCAGCTTTTAGCTGAATACCCAAACCTTGAGGTGGCCGAAATCCAAGAGGGTGAATATTCCCCAGGACTTCTTTATTCAATTGCCGCTCCTTCGCTCTTCGCCGAGCCAAGGCTCGTCCTGATTCACGGAGCAGCCGAAGGGTTGCTTGCAGAGCTTGAGGCTGTCGTGAAGGAGCCAATTCAGGATTGCTATGTTGTTGTTAGATTGCCGAACGCAATTGGCCACAATGGCAAAATAAAAACCGCACTATCGAAAAGCTGCTTGGTTGTGGCCTGCGAGGAAATCAAAAAGGATGCTGAGCGTCAAGAATTTGTGCGGGGCGAGTTTGCAGGCTCGGGGGTAAAAATAGAACCTGCCGCAGTCAAGTCATTGTTGGGTGCGTTCGCATCAGATCTCGGCGAACTTGGGGCAGCTTGCAATCAGTTGGCCTTTATGGGCAAGCCACTGATAACGGTATCGGATGTGGAAAACACTTTTGAGGGACGTCTGGAGACCAACGCCTTCAAGATTGCCGACGCAGCTCTTGCTGGAAACGCCGCGGAGGCAATTCGACTTTTTCGCCACGGCTTTGCCACGGGCATCGACTCTGTGGCGCTGACCGCGGCTCTTGCGATGCGCATTAGGCAGCTCGCGAGATTGTTTAATGACCGCAACGCGTCGCCGGTGGCCCTTGGTATGCAACCTTGGCAACTCGACAAGGCTCGTCGGGAGCTTTCGAATTTCCAAGAACCTGAGCTTATCGGGTTGGTTCTTTTGCTGGCCCAGACCGATGCCGATGTAAAAGGGGCGGCCAGAGACCCCGAGTACTCGATAGAGAAACTCTTATTGAAGATGGCAAGAAGAGCTTAGGTTTTAGACATAAAAAAACCGGGCCAGAGCCCGGTTTTCCTCAAAGTTAGTTAGAGGGCAGCAGCCTTTTTGGCAATCGCGCTCTTGCGGTTAGCAGCCTGGTTCTTGTGGATGATTCCCTTGGCAACTGCCTTGTCAATCTTGCGGGTCGCTAGAGCAAGGGCAGCCTTTGCTGCCACTGCGTCTCCAGAAGCGGTTGCCTCTCTGGTTGCTCGGATTGCAGTCTTGACTTCGGAGCGAACTGCTTTGTTACGCTCTTCGGCCTTTAGGTTAGTTCCGATGCGCTTGATGTTGGACTTGATGTTTGCCATGGTTCACTTTCTTTGGCGAAAAAATTTTGGAGGGCTAATTACCCCTATAACAAAGCCAAACTCTAGCAGTTTCGAGACAGAGGGGCAAGCACCGTGAGAGAATAAAGGAGTCCAAATCAATTACAGAGGTCCTATTGTCTCCACGCGCGCACAAAGCACTGGTCCCTTCGGAGACCAGCCCGGAGCAAATCAGAAATTTCTGCATCATTGCTCACATCGATCACGGCAAGTCAACGCTGGCCGACCGCATGCTGCAGCTCACCGGAATCGTCAATGATCGTCAGATGCGGGCCCAGTATTTAGACCGCATGGATATCGAGCGTGAGCGGGGCATCACCATAAAGTCGCAGGCGGTGAGGCTGCCTTGGGAGTTCGAGACTTTGACCTACGCAATGAACATGATTGACACTCCCGGACACGTCGACTTCACCTACGAGGTGTCAAGGTCTTTGGCGGCCTGCGAGGGCGCCGTGCTTTTGGTCGATGCGGCCCAGGGCATTGAGGCGCAGACTCTGGCGAACCTTTACCTGGCAATGGAAAATGACATGGAAATTATTCCTGTTCTTAACAAAATTGATTTACCTGCGGCTCAGCCCGAAAAATATGCCGAAGAACTAGCGAATCTGATCGGGGGAGACCCGGCCGATTGCCTAAGGGTTTCTGGTAAAACTGGCGAGGGAGTCGCCGAGTTACTGGATCGCATTGTTCAAAAAGTTCCGGCTCCAGTCGGAGACCCTGATGCGCCTGCCAGGGCCATGATCTTTGACTCGGTTTATGACAGTTATCGTGGGGTGGTTACCTACATTCGCATGATTGATGGCCGACTCCACCCTCGGGAGCAGATTCAGATGATGTCCACAAGGGCCGTTCACGAATTGTTGGAGATTGGTGTTATAAGCCCCGAGCCGGTTATTTCAAAAGGCCTTTCGGTTGGCGAGGTCGGGTACCTCATCACCGGAGTAAAAGATGTTCGCCAATCCAAAGTCGGCGACACTGTTACAACGAAACTAAAGCCTGCCGCAACCGCCCTAAAGGGGTATGCCGAGCCCAAACCAATGGTTTACTCCGGTATTTATCCAATCGATGGCAGTGACTATCCGAACCTAAGAGAGGCTCTAGACAAGCTAAGGCTTTCGGATGCCTCATTGGTTTATGAGCCGGAGACCTCGGCTGCTCTCGGGTTCGGATTTCGCTGCGGATTCCTTGGCCTGCTACATCTTGAAATCATCACTGAGCGCTTGGAGCGCGAGTTCAATCTTTCCCTAATAGCCACTGCACCTTCTGTGGTCTATCAAGTGACTCGCGAGGATGGCAGCGCGTTTGTTGTTACAAACCCATCAGAATTTCCCGAGGGTAAGATTCGCGAGGTCAAAGAGCCGATGGTCAAGGCAACGATTCTTAGCCCAAAGGACTACGTCGGGACAATCATGGAACTTTGCCAGCAAAAACGCGGTGTCATGGTCGACATGCAATATCTAGGCGAAGATCGAGTTCAACTTCGATACAACCTGCCTCTAGCGGAGATCGTTTTTGACTTCTTTGATCAACTCAAATCCAAGACTCAAGGCTATGGATCTCTTGACTACGATGACGATGGCTTCGCAGTTGGTGACTTGGTCAAGGTGGATCTTTTATTGCAAGGTGAAAAAGTCGATGCCTTTAGCTCAATTGTCCATAAAGACAAGGCTTATGCTCACGGCACCAAGATCGTTGGCAAGCTCAAGGAGCTGATTCCAAGACAGCAATTTGAGGTTCCAATTCAGGCAGCTGTGGGCTCCAGAATCATTGCCCGAGAATCGGTTAGGGCAATGCGAAAAGATGTGCTTGCTAAATGCTACGGTGGCGATGTTTCAAGGAAGCGCAAGCTGTTAGAGAAGCAAAAAGAGGGCAAGAAACGCATGAAAATGGTCGGCCGGGTAGAGGTCCCACAAGATGCTTTTATTCAGGCGCTTTCCAGCGACGAAGGCCAAAAGGCCGAGAAGAAAAAGTAGATGTCTGGGCCCTTGCCACTCGGTATGCCCTGGCCTTCGGATTCAAAACTAGTCCTGGGTGACCCATCTGACAGCTTTCACGCCTATGTTCATATTCCATTTTGTAAAGCTCGCTGCGGTTACTGCGACTTTAATACCTACATCTCCTCCGAGCTCGGTTCGACAAAACGTGAAGAGTTTCATAAACCACTGATCCAAGAGATTCTGCTGAGCCAAAAGGTTCTGGCCGATTCGGGTTTTGAACCTAAAAAGCTAGCCACTGTTTTTTTCGGTGGGGGAACACCTTCGCTTTTTACGGCCGACCAGGTGTCTGAGATACTTTCGGTGTTGGAGAGCACATTTGGCTTATTGTCGAACTGTGAAGTGACTCTTGAGGCGAATCCGGAATCAGCATCAGAAGAGCTAATGACTGGGTTGAAAAAAGCCGGAATTAATCGTTTGAGTTTCGGGGTTCAGAGCTTTGACCCTGAAGTGTTGAGTGTTTTGGACCGAGAACATGATCCGAGCACGGTAGCCGGAATTGTTACTTTGGCGAAGCAGATGGGCTTTAAGGCCAGCGTGGATCTGATATACGGCGCCCCCGGAGAATCACTTGCTAGTTTTAGGGCCACTCTGGAGGAGGCCTTGAGGCTTGGCACACAGCATATTTCCGCTTATTCGCTGATTATTGAGCCGGGCACCAAGCTAGCCAGGCAAATTGCGAAGGGCATTTACCAAGAGGTTGATGAAGACCTGAATGCTCAGAAATTTGAACTGGCCTCGGAACTCATCGGTCAAGCGGGGCTTGAGTGGTACGAAGTTGCAAACTGGGGCGAACCTTCACTGCATAATCTTGCTTATTGGCAATCTAAAGACTGGTGGGGCTATGGGCCCGGTGCTCATTCTCACATTGCCGGCAATCGCTTTTGGAACGTTAAGCATCCGGATGCTTACGCCAAGGCTCTTTTGACTCATTCTCAGGTTGCCGGCATGGAGGTGCTGACACGAAATCAACAGCTTGAGGAATCTTTGATGTTAGGGCTAAGGACAATTTTTGGCGTTGAGCGAAAAGTACTTAAAGAACTCGGTGTTTCGGCTCAGCTGGTTGCTGAGCAACTAGCACTTGGGGCTGTCGAGCTGATTCCAGGAGATCGAATCCGCGCTACCGAATCGGGCAGGTTGTTTGTTGATCGAATCGTGCTTGATTTCCTCACAACATAACTGTTGGAGCTAGAATTGGCAATCAAGTCATGGGAGTGCCAATGATTCCGGATAGATCGCTCGAAGTTTTGCGGGCAATTGTTCAGGACTTTATTACCTCAAATCAGCCGGTTGGATCTAAAGCGCTTTTGGATCGCCACCCCTTGGGGGTATCGGCCGCAACTATTCGTAATGACATGGCGCTTTTGGAAGAAGAAGAGCTAATCATTGCGCCGCACACTTCTGCGGGTCGTGTGCCAACCGAAAAGGGCTATCGGTTATTTGTAGACCAACTCGGTGAGGTAAAGCCACTAACGAATCCTGAGCGCAATGCAATCGAAGTGTTCATGGCAGCGGGGCTCGATTTAGACGACATAGTCCAAAGAACAGCGCGAACCCTGGCACAGCTCACAAACACCCTAGCTTTAGTGCAGTACCCGTCTTTGGGCCACGCCTCGGTTAGGCACATTGAGCTTTTGCCGCTGGGAAATTCCAGGGTTTTGATGATGCTAATCACTGACTCGGGGAGAATTCAGCAACAACAGCTAGAAGTTGAAATCGACCCAGAGGATAGTTTGATTCAGGACCTTCGGGGCCGACTAAACGGACTTCTCTCCAACTCTCAACTCAGCCAAGTCTCCGATGTTCTTAAAGATTTGGAATCGCAATTTTCCCCTTCGGACAGGCATTTTATTATGCAAGTTACGAGTTCTCTTCAGAAGCTAGTAGATGCTAATCGGCAAGAAAAAGTGGTGGTCGCTGGTGCGGCAAATCTCGTAAAGCGAGATGCCGATTTCGCGGGCGAGCTCTCCACAGTGTTAGAGGCAATCGAGGAGCAGGTGGTGCTTTTACGATTGCTGGATGAACTTGAGGTTGACCAACACGGTGTTGGCCTTAAGATTGGGTCTGAGATCGGGCTGGTCGGCATTAACCACACGGCCATGATGGCCAGTGGTTACCAAAACCGAGGCACCGAGGTCGCCAAGCTGGGAATTTTGGGCCCGACCAGGATGGACTACTCATCAAATATTGCTTCGGTAAGAGCCGTGGCTCGATATCTAACAAAATTAACGGAAAGGTAATTCTTGAGCGATCACTACGAGGTTTTGGGCGTAACGCGTCAGGCAACTACCGATGAGATTAAAAAGGCTTATCGCAAACTTGCCAGAGAACTGCACCCAGATGTTAACCCGAAACCTGAGGCCGCGGAAAGATTCAAGTTGGTGACCTTTGCCTACGAGGTTCTTTCGGACTCAAAACAGCGTGCTCAGTTTGACAACGGCGGTGCACAAGGTTTTGGCATGGGGGATATTTTCGATAACTTCTTCGGCGGTGGTGGCACTCGCGGCCCCGTCTCAAGAGCGCAGCGGGGTCAGGACGCATTACTGCGAGTGGGTTTGAATTTAGCCGAGGCGGTATTTGGGGCCGAAAAGACACTAACGATCGATACGGCAGTGCTTTGCGCAACCTGCAAGGGGAGCTGCTGCAAGCCCGGAACTAGTATTCAGACTTGTGATGTCTGTCGGGGTTCGGGGCAGATTAAGCGCCAGGTGCAGTCGTTTATGGGCATGATGGTCACCACTGCACCTTGTGGTTCTTGCCGCGGAACCGGGCACATTATTCCGAACCCTTGTGTCACTTGCCGAGGTCAGGGTCGGGTTCGCGCTCAGCGAGATCTCGAATTGCAAATACCCGCCGGAGTCGCTGACGGAATGCGGTTACACCTTCAAGGCCAAGGAGAAGTTGGATTTGCAGGGGGTCCAGCTGGTGATATTTACCTTGAGGTTTCAGTTACCCCGGATCCAATATTCGGTCGAGATGGTGACGATCTCAGGGCAGTGCTCGAAGTGCCAGTAGCCGACGCGGCGTTGGGTTTTGAAACTGAGATTGAAACCCTAGATGGAGTAACTAAATTGGAAGTTAAGCAGGGGGCTCAAAACGGCGACATTATTACCTTAAAGCATCTTGGGGCTTCGAAATTGCGTGGCCGTGGCCGTGGGGATTTACTGGTAGAGCTGAAGATACTGACGCCCACCAGGCTCGATGGTAAGCAGCGAGACTTATTCAAAAAGCTGAGAGAAATGCACTCCCAAGATGTTCCGCGGCTAGGTTCTAGAAGAACCAAGGGCCGCTTCTAGTGCATTGGTTTTTTGACCCGGCTTTTACTGCCAGCTCGAATTCAATCAGTGAAACCGAGCAAAAGCACTTTCGTTCCCTTCGGATTCAAACGGGAGAAGCGATTGTTGTCACTAATGGCCTTGGCGATAGCTTCAAATGCGAGGTGCTTGATCTGGCCCCGCCTTCGCTCATGGTCATGAAGGCTCGCAAGCACCCAAAGCCGCCGCTGAGTTTTCATTTGATTCAAGCCTTGGCGAAAAATGATCGCGATGAACTCGCCATGCAAACTGCAATTGAGTTGGGCGCTACCGAAATAACTCCCTGGGCGGCGAGTCGCTGCATTGTTCGGTGGGACGGGAAGTCAGAGCGAAACCAGATGCGCTGGCAGCAAATATCAATCGAGGCCATGAAGCAATCGCAACAAGCCTGGCTGCCGGTTATAAATCCGCTTTCCAATTCCAAGCAGCTAATTGGTGGCCCGCTTGGAATCGTGCTTGACCCAAGGGCAGACATTGGGCTCAAAAACCTTGATTTAGCAGTCGATAGCGTTGCGATAGTGGTGGGTCCCGAGGGTGGAATTTCTGACTCGGAGTTAGCGGTCTTGGAATCAAAAGGGTTCATTCGAGTCAGCCTTGGTAGTTCCGTGCTCCGAGCCTCGAGCGCCGGGCCGGCCGCAATCGCCGCAATCAGCGCTCTAGGTGCTAATTGGGATAAGGCCTAGAATTGCATTTGGAGGATTCATTGGACTGTATTTTTTGCAAAATTGTGGCTTCTGAGCTGCCGACTGAGCTACTTGGTGAAAACGAATCCGCGATTGCATTTAGAGACATCAACCCAGTTGCGACAATTCACATTCTTGTGGTGCCCAAGGTTCACAGTTCTGACATTTCAAAACTCTCCGATGCTCAAATTCTTTTGGGACTTCACGAATTAATTCGGGAGATGGCGGCAAAATTCACGGACGGTCAGTTTCGATTGCAGTTCAACACCGGCGAACGCGAGGGGCAGTCTGTTTTTCACACCCACGCTCACATCTTGAGCCAGCAGGGAAGCTAGTGCCGAAGCTCAGTTTTGATATTGCAGAAGTTGATTTAGTTCAATTGCTTGGTCCTGAAGATTCCTTGCTAAGGAGCCTCGAGGCCCAATTTCCCGGGATGCAAATCCAGAATCGCGGCTATGGATTCATGATTGAAGCCGAAGACTCAGATTCCGAGAAG
>Ga0306897_1000027_pt1 | contig 34933 bp, 28 predicted proteins | sample AntRauMFilla1563_FD_190425 | JGI IMG/M metagenome (GOLD analysis project Ga0306897, IMG submission 190425) | Saline lake microbial communities from Rauer Islands, Antarctica - Metagenome Filla 1 #563 (v2) (version 2) | ecosystem: Environmental > Aquatic > Non-marine Saline and Alkaline > Saline ...
CTCAGCAACTGCCTCCCCTTCCTAACATTGATATGTCCAACATGGTCACAAAGGTTCAGTTTGACGCCAATATGAGTGGCATCGTCGACATCTTTGGGCTTATCAAAGATTCTATGGAGGGCATTGGCAAGAGTTTGTTGGTGGGAAATGACAGTGTCGTGAAAGTTTTACAAGTTGTAACCTTGAAATGTGCGGAAGTGAAACAGTATGTGGATGACGAAGTGCTGGAGCTTCAAGAGAAGACAGCCAAGAAGCTGACGGCCATGAAGAAAGATATCGAGTCCAAGATGCAAGCCAAAGACGAAGAACGCAACGCCAAGGATACCGAAAGCGATGCCAAATACGCACTACTCGAGATCAATATGAAAGCCAATGACAAAAAACTCAAACGTAAAGACCGAAAGCGCGATGCCAAGGACGAAGAGCGCGATGCCAGAGACAAAGAGCGCGATGCCAGAGACAAAGAGCGCGATGCCAAGGATGAAGAGCGCGACAAATTACTTGTCTCTCTCCAGCGCGCCTTTTGCAAAGAGAAAAAGAGGCCTGCTGACAATCAAGGTGAGGGTACCTCTCAGAAAATGTCCAAGAAAACAAAATCCGAGCCTATGTATATCACCAAAACCGGCTCGAATAGTTTCATGTGGAAGAGAATCATAAAAGGAATCGATCATCATGAGTACGGCTTCAAGACCGTAGAAGAGGCATCGAAGGCGATGGCTGTGTATTTCGAGAACATGGACTAGAGTGCAGAGTGATGGACACTTTAGAATCTTTTAAGATTTTCTCGCCGGCATATGCACACAATTACAGCCTTGCGTGTATAACAGAGTGTTTATTCTCATATAAAGTGGATGGCGATAAATGCACTGGCTGAGTTTCTCGACAACAATGCACACAATTCCGATGGATGATTTCTACTGCGTTTTATATACATAAACATTCTGGTTTTTCTGGGGGTTTTGTCGATTCTCGTGTCAAAGATTCAGTGTCAGATCCTTCGCATTCGAGACACTCTTCTGTGGAAAGAGACAGGGAGACGCCAGGTTTATGCGTACCACGTTGCTCCACGTGCGCTGCCGGGAGTGTATAGCATGTGTTGTGTTTCTATGTCATATAGTGGTCATTGTATATATCAAACATTTTGGCAATCCAGGGCAGGTGTTTTCTGCATGCGATCGCATGTGTCGCGAAACTCTTTTGTAAACAAGCAGCCGTTCTCGTTGTCCGTTCGGTCTCATAGATGCTGTATTCACTTGCTGATCTTGAGCGTGAGCATGATGGTGCTTTTCCGTATATTTGTGAGTGATGTGTACATGAAGACATCCAATACGGTTTGGAGGAGAGACATGGAACCCCAACAGAGATACGCGTGCGATAGGGTTGGAGGAATTGCCGACTATCTTGTCACAGGCGGGGCTGGTTTCATTGGTAGCGCGTTGGTCAAAAGCATCCGAAAGAAGGAGCCCTCTGCTGTCATAAAGGTTGTGGACAATCTATGGCGGGGGACTTTGGAAAATCTCCGTGTACCGGGGGGTTTTGTGATTGATCTGGCTAGACACTTTCATAATGTGGATCTGACGGAAGTCGAGCCGGCTTCTGAAGTGATCGGATGCGCTCGCACTGTGTACCATCTGGCTGATATTGTTGCTGGTATTGATTATGTCTTTGCAAACCAAGCGTTTGTCTTCAGGCAAAATATGCTCATCAACTCCAACACACTGGCTGCGGCAAGCCATGCGCTGTCGCACGTCGAAAACTACATTTATGTAGGCACCGCGTGTAGTTTTCCCAAACATCTACAGATGACGTACACGCCCACTGCATTGTCAGAGAATCAAACATACCCAGCCAGCCCAGAGTCGTCGTATGGGTGGAGCAAGTTGATGGGGGAGTACGAAGCTACTCTACAACAAAAACGTCCCGACAATCGTCTCAATATATCAGTATTACGGTTTCATAACGTGTTTGGACCGGGTATGGTGTGGGGCGCGGGCGCGCAGGCTATCCCTGCGTTGATATTCAAAGCCATTAATGTGGAGGAGGTGAGCAAGAGCGCAGCGATCTTGGACGTATTTGGATCTGGCAAGCAGTATCGCGATTTTGTGTTTATTGATGACATTGTACAGGCATTGCTGCTTGCCCCGTCTGCATATGGAAAGGGTGTGGTACAGATTGGCACAGGGAGACCAGTGCGAGTCGATGAGGTCGCTCATATGATAGCACGCATGATCGCGCACGCCTTTCACAAGAAAATTTCGCCACGATTTTCACCCCAAGGCTTAGAAGGAGACCGTGGTCGTGTCGCTGTGAGAGACCGCGCCGAAAAGATTCTGAAGTGGCGTCCACACACAGTTTTTGAAGAGGGTCTTGCGTTGACTTTCACTAGTGTTGCAGAGGGTATGCTCCGGCAGCATGGTGCGCTTCCATCTCTTTCGTTTCCACCGGCGTCGACCCACATGCTTTCGCGTCTCCGAGATTGGACAGAAAGAATACAGGCGAATATGTCGCAAGAGCTCACAGGGCTTTCTGACGCCGCGTTTACATCGGAAAACAGAGAACATAAGACCAACTCTCGGATGCATGAAACAAAAAAATTTGTGCGACTGCCTCCCACGAATTTAAGCATATCTACAACAAAGCAGCACTCGAAGTTGAGTTCACATGAAATAAGACAGACCTCGCCCCCAAGAGTCCTCGTAATCGTCGTGGGCCAGCCGCGTGGAGGGGAATATGCTTACCAATCCATGGAAAAATACCTCCTGCGTCCACACAGGGCACATCTGGCGACATTTTTCACGTCAGCGTCACCTGCAACCTATCTTCAGAAAATTGCCCGGTACAACTGGATTGTGCCTGAATATCACGATTGGTTTGCAGTGTTGGATTCCGTTTTTGCCACGTGCATGAGCTCAACTTCTGTGAAAGAGCAGAGGGCCCTGCTATGGGGGCAGGGACAGGGTGGTACGAAATTCATGGGCCGTCATGACAATGTTCAGCATTCTACCTCGTCTGTTATACTGCTCGCGTTCCGCTGGCTGGTGCAGCAGAAGATGCTGCAGCTGGACCTGATGGATCAATATGACGCATTTGTCTTTACCCGAGCCGACGAGGTCCACTTATGTGAGCACGCAAATATTGGACAGATGCTCAAGGAATGCCCGAATTGCACGTGGTTTCAAGAGGGCGAGGATTACGGTGGTATTTCCGACCGTCATTTCATTGCCTCGACCAAGGCATTTTTCCGCGCTCTCAACGTGACAAACAGCGTATTGTGTGAATCGCAGCTCTATTTCGACCGCGTCGGCAATTTGGAGATGTTGATCAAACGCTACATGACAGAACAGAAGCTACCCGTGCGTTTATTCCCTCCATCTTTCTTCTCCGTTAAGCGACAAAGAGATAGCACCCGCTGGTCGCATGGAGTTGAGACGCCCGAATCGCAGGCTTTCGGCTTGCGAATCAAATATATGGGGGAATACGAAAGGGCATGCAAACAGTGTGGGGAATCCATGTCCACAACGCTGCCGAAACTTGCTCTGGTCAACACATCCGCCCCCTGAGTCAGCGAGCACACACCTTGTTCAGAAGAAAAAAATCTGTGTACAATGTGACATAACACATCGTCGATCACCCGCAATTTGAGTTATTTCACAGCAATGCCTCCGAAAAATAAACTTCCGCAGGCAAAAGACAAGAAACCCGATTCGCAGGTAAAAAAGGCGAAACAAGCGCAAAAAGCGGCTGCCAACCCCGACAAGGCACTCGCCAAAAAGGAGAAGAACGATGCTTGTCGCGACCGTCGAGCTGCCTCGGGGTCGTCCAAATCATTCTCTTAACGCGTAACATGTCGCCTTCCAAATGTCCATTTTGCCCGAAATAGGCTTTTATGTTAAAGTGCTCTGTTTTCATTATAAAATCGATCATTTTTCCACATCGACGTTGCACCCGTGTCCTGCGTGCGACGCACGATATATCCTGCCTCCGTGTTTTGTGTCATGACGGCGACGCCACAGCAGCAACTGTGTGTTGTCGTGTCAGGCTGTGGCGTTGATGTGTGCACCCCGTACGGTGCGTTCGAGTGTGAAGATGTGGTGGAGGCTTTTTTGTCTCATGCATATCGGGCTGCGTCGTGGAAGGATGTGAATAAACTCTGTCAGCTGAAACGGGTGTGCAAATTGTTTCAAGTTGCCATTGTTCGGCAACTTTCCACCGACAAAACGTGGCTGTCTCCTGTGAGCACAGAGGCGCTCAATTACGCTACGACAATTGATGAATTGCTGGCAAAACACGCCTATGTCGATTTCTTTGACGGCATGCGCTGCTCACGGATCGATCTGGTAGTACAGCAAAAGGCATTCATTGCCTTGGATGCTCACACGAAAGAACCGGCGTGTCTGACTGCCTTGAATAATAGAGTGCCAAATAACCCACCACTTTGGCGGTGCTGCGTCATTGCTGAGGTTTTGCACTTTCACAGGAATGAGATTGAGATTGTGAAGATGGGACTTGGTATCGTCTCGAAGCTTTTACCGAATGAAGCAGTGAGTCAAAAACATTACGCATGTATTTCCAGCGCCGTCGTCGATGCAATGTACATGTTCCCATCCGATATCACGATCCAGGCGGTGACGGTGGAAATTTTGCATGCGATCTGCAAGAAGCGACCTTCACCCAACGGGATGCTCAACCACTCGGCACACGACACCGTTGCATACGTCCTTGCTGCGATGCGTATGTTTGCAAATGACACCGATTTTCAAGCGCGCGGAATTTACGTGGTCAGAGAGGCAGCTGCTTCCGATTGGACGAGACAACTCAAACCACCGTACAGAGTGGACAAGAATGAACTAGTTGACGCTGTGTGGAAAGAAAGTGTCGAAAACGCGCTACTGCAAGTCATTCACACTCACAAGGGGTCGCACAAGATAACTGTGAATGGATGTCACGCCCTGGCACACATGGCTGTGAACAATTTACATACGCTCACGAAGATGCGCAAATTGATCGCGAGTATTGTGAACTGGATGCAGATGTTTGCCGCCGGAAGGAGTTTGCCTGCCTGCGCAATGATGCCTGTGACCGCACTGGGTGTGCGCAATTTTGCGCGCAACAGTGATGGTGCCCATGCGCAAAACCAGCAGTTTTTTGGCGACGCGGGGGTGGTGGAGCTTCTGCTAGCGGGTCTGAATTCGTATGCCAAGTCGCTTTTCACTTGGCCAATGAGTACGGCTACCGTCGTCGTTGAGGCGTTGGATGCCGTGTGCCTTAACAATTTGATCAACACCAAGCGCTTGATCAACGCCAACGGTGTGAGCATAATAATGCGAGCAGGATTCTCTTGTACCCTCATGCACAGCGCAATCAGCAGTATCAATTTTTCGAGTACCACTTGGATGGCCATCTTGGTGATGATGACGAATATTTTGTCGCAGAAGGATCGCAAGCGCAAAAACAGCGGTGACGAGACGTTTAATGAAGCGACTACCACCACGTCGATGCCTTTTCTCAGTTTAGTATGCAAAAAGTTTCTGAATACCAGTCGCACCGACGTTTGCGGTCGCAAAGAATACGCCCTGACGGAGCTGATTATTCTTTGTCTCATTACGTACATGCAGTGCATTCGCGAAAAGAGCAAGCATCAGAAACCCAGCGACGCTATGGTGCAAGTTTGTTTGGATCTCTTGAAGCTGTGTATGCATGCACCAATGGGTATGTTGGAAATGCGTAAAATCGGCATCACAATCGTGATGAGACTCAAAACGGTCAACTCTCAGAAAAAAATCAGTTGCGTTGTCATTGACGTTGGTTGTATGGAAGTCCTGGCCATGGCTGTGAGTCGCACTCGCATGCACGATCTTCACAATGGCTTACTTGAGATCGCGAGGGGTACACCTGGACATCTCGATGGACTGTGTGTCAAGATTCCTGACAAGTTCCAAAACACATCCAAATATGTCGATTACGCGCTTCGTGCGCAACGTGGATTTTCCACACTGCGCATCGCACTTGTGCGCATGCAGACAAAAGAATGTATGCACCTCTTGTTGACAGCCGCCGTTGATGCAGCCGACAAATCGGAAATCATGAAACACACACGCATTCGTGTCGGCAGTCAGGAAGAAGTGCCACGAGAAATGACGAGCGCGGAATCGCAAATTGTACGTTGATATTTGAGAATTGCGTTGTCATCTGATTTTCTGTTATGTCAAATTCAATGTTTGTGAGACATTGATTCTTACACTGTCCTTGTTTATGCTTGTGTTTTCCTTTCACAGATTGTGGCTCGTGTGCTCGAATTGGCCGAAAAGTACCAGGTCACTTTGGTGGTGAGCATTCATGCAAACATGTTGCTTAAACTCTATTTGTTCGCAATTCTTGCGCTAACAGTATACATATTATGTTCTGACGATTTGTTTGACGCTTGTGACGCAGACGCAGAGAATGAGCAACGTTACCGATTGGGTGTAACACCTCAAATGCTTGCAGGAGCACAAACGCCGAAAAAGAGCAACATGATCGAGAAGCGTGTCGTACCGCAAATAGCGCTTTTTGGCTATTTTTTGCTGTTTTGCAAATAAAGGACCGTATTTCGTTTTTGTGTATTTTCAGAGTGTTTTTCGCCACACGCCACATGAATTCACACGCTTCGTACGTATGTGCTTCGAAAACTGAGGCAGGCAGCACCATGACGCCCATCGCTGCTCTACTTGCCTCAGAATCGTACAGTGAGATCTGTCAGTATTTGCACGAGCACATCGCGTCCGAGGACTTAGTGAAAAATTTTCTTGTGCATGTGTTGGCTACGATCGAGTCGTCACCTCGCGCGCATCGTACTCATCCCGTGGGACAGACCATACTGAAGAAAATGATACAAAACAGCAATATGCTCTTCCTCGTGTCCGAGATTATGCAACGCCACCCCGGAAAACAGCGTATTCAAGAATACGGATGCACCTTCATTGACTATGCTTTTCGCATCAGGTTTGATTCAGTACGTACGGACGATATCACTCCGTGTGCTACTGCAGTTGTGATTGCCATTCAAAGTCACTCGGAAGTGTCTCGCGTGCAATATGTCGCATGCCGAGCGCTGGAGGCTCTGTTATTAACCGAAATGACAGACGGAAAATATCCCTTTCTCCACACGCCGGGACAGTACCTCGTGGTGAATTTGGTGCATAAGGCGATGTTCAAGCCACAGATGCCCGAATTTAAAGAAAAAATGTACGAAGCTTGTTGTTTGGTGCTGGCGAGCTTGGTGCCAGGGTGGAAGTACAAGCAAAGTGTCGGGGACGGTAAGAGTGTCGCGTTTGAGGGCGAAGGTGACGACAGCAATCACGGCATAGATCGTGCTATTGCTGCTGCTATGAGTGCATTTCCCGAAAACAATCACATTTCTCTGTATGGGAGCTGTGCCCTGGGTTGGATGGCGGAAGAATATTTGGACCTTTTCGTGGACATGGAAAAGAACATCATCAATGTTGCCAATGCGTTTTTGATGGATTACACTGACGGTGATTTCCAGCAAGCTGCAGCAGGCGCTCTCCTGAATTTCATTCACAACAAGGCAACAGGCAAGACAAATGCCCTAAATCAGAAGAAAATTGGATTGACGGGCATCATTCCTCTCACGGTATGTGCGTTGCGCAATCATTATGAGAGCAATTGTAAGAAGGGTGATATTACCAAAATTATGTGCACTCTCTTGGATTTGTTATATGCGCTTGCATTGGACTGTATCGAAAACCAAGAGCGTATTCTCTTTACACAAACGCCGGCACTGCTGCTTGGTATTGCCAAAATGCACCGTCGATCCTCTGATACACACATGGAGACCACTACGCTGCGTTTGTTGTGTATTCTGCGTTTGAATGCCAATCAGGATCGTGTTATTGACCCCATGTGGTCATACGATCTAGCAACTTGGAACGTGAAGATCAAAACTGTTGCCGGTAGCAATCTCCTTGAGATGATAGTTCCGGCGATAATGAAAAAAAACGCTGATTCTCTCTTGATTCTCGACGGTCTTCGCTTGCTTGGCGATTGTGTCGATGATCTTTCGAGGGAGTCACGCAGTGAGGCGACGAATGCCAGTGTGTTGACAGCAACCATGCTATTGATGACATCTCACCCCCCCTGTTCTGATGAGGTGACTCGTCTCGGTGTTATCCTCTTGGAGAAATTATCACACCACGCCACGTTTGCTGTGAATCCCGTCATGATGCATGCGCTCAGTGTTCCTATTTCGGTATCGCTTCGTGAAGATGCACAGCATTGCAGCACACGAAACAGGGCGATACAGCAGGTTGCGGCACACATGACGGCGTAGTGCTTAACACACACACACACACACACACACACAAACACATGGGTCTCTGCAAATATGCTTTGCGTTTATATGAATTCATCTCAGAATGAAACGGTCTTCTACCACGAAGAAGAGCCCAATTAATAGTGCCATGCACAGATCGTCTTTACCGCCGGACGATTTGCCGCTAATTGCGACCTTTTCTTTCTGAAAGGCATTTTCGGGTCGTGTAAATGCGAAACCAAAAAAACTCAGTTGTTCTAAGAGCATAGTAGTGGTCTTGTTTTTGCCGCAATCCACCCAATTTTGGCTGTTAATAAAGATTCGTGTTTCGCGTAACAGATTGTTCATCACCCCCACATATGCGATTTTGCGTGAGTGCGTAGTAAGTACACCAATGCGCTCAATGCCGGGTTCGCACACGAAAGTCGAATTGGGTATGCTGTCGCGACACTCGCGAAACAGGTGTTCGGCTTCGAATCCCAGATTCCGTTCTACGATGATGCATACGTTGCTGGTTGAGTAGTTTTCGTCACAACTGCGTACCGCCTGCACATGCTGCTTCAAGAGCTCAAATGTCTTGTAGGGATCTTTAGTCTGCAACACCTCGGCTCCAAGGATCTGTACATGTGAATCACACACGTTGCAAAAAAAAATAAGGTGGCGACAGAACGTTGGTGATGTACACACCAGATCATACACAATACAGCACGAGGTTTTTATAATGCCGGACGAGGGTGTCAAGATGCAATCACTACAGATGAACAACATCTTGTTCTACATCATTTTTTCACAGCACTCGTGTTTCGTGAGCATGCTTGTGCGCGATATGATAGCAAATACAAAGATCAACTACAGTCGCTTCAAAAACACCATTTTTTGCCTGGATAAACTGAGTGAGGAGCTAGACAAGAAAACCATTTGTCATGCACACATTGTCGTGCTCTTTTTCTTCTTTCTCTCCATTGACTGCAAGATGCGGCACTGGATTCTGGACACTCAGCAATGTCATGCCGATAAGGTGCTCAAGGACAAATTTCTGCTTAAAAATATAGAATTCGCTCCGAAAGGTGTGGCGAATCTGTCAAAGAACATCAAAAATCCGTTTCTAGGCCAGTCGGTAGTGTTTGCACCCCTCAATCCCCACGCTGCCGTGTCGATTTTATGCTCCATTTCGGACGAGAATTTCTTTGAAAAAATCACGGTCACTCAAAATGTCGGTGGCATCCACGAGGTCTTTTGCAACATTAAGACGCTGGTAATGTTGTCGTGAAAATGAACAAATTTGAAAATTCGCACACACCGCTTGTTGTGCACACCCCGCCAGACTCATGTGATCCACCGACACACAAAATTGTGTACTTTCAAAACACGTCGAATTTCTTTCCCACGTTTACATACACGAAATCACCTTGAAAATGCCATGACAGTACGTGAAGGAAACCATTGCGAAATCCGAGTGTTCGCCCCCCGCCGCTGGATCCACAGTGACGAAAAACCGCGTATTGAATTCGATATTGAGCGGAATCGTCTCGTTGAACATTTGTTTTAAAAGGGATTGCTTGAAACATTGGTCGACACTGTTGAAGGCGACGCCGCCCATCTCGGAATTAATCAGGTCAGGACGGTCGCTCATGATAATTTTTAGCCGCCGATGCTTGTCTGCATCTTGCCATCGTGGAATCAAATGCTGCATGTGCAAACTGCGCACGGAATTTGCGTTGTATAATGTAATCACGTCGCATACAGTGAGCGCTCCATGTTGAAACAAATCAAACGGTCAAAATGTGAAATTTTATGAAAGACGTACCATTCGTGTGTTTTCTCGGCATCGATGCATGCTTGACACGCCAGAGAGATTTGAATAGACTTGAAGACGGGAAGATTGGTAAGTTGGTCCATCTTAGATATCAGTTTCTGTCGTTTTAGATTGTCAACATCCAAGCAAATCTGCATACTCGTATACGACTCTCGCGCGTGCGTGCTGCATTACGTTACCATGTCGCGTATCAGCACTCGCATCTGGCACACATACACACCGTGTAGAAGTTCATTTCGCTGGTCAGTGTCGAGATAGCAATGAAAGACGTATTTCCAATGCATAGCAGGGGTGCGACCGTCTCGTAAAAAAATCCTGTTCAAAGGGAGATCACTCGTAGTTTGAGTGCTCGTTAACACGCAGAGTTGACTTGGCATTACAGCAGAACATGCATATGCAACTACAAACCTGACGCCACATATGCGGCTTCCTCCAGAATGATAATATCGCCACCAGTTCCTTTCGTTGTCGACACCTGTGCATTTTCTCAGCGTCAGTGGATTCTGTCTTTACTCATACTGTTTATGGGATGTGCGGAAACATGATGCTTTTGTGCTTATATATTGTATGTGTCAAATGTACAGTCATGTATGTACCGTCGTGTTTGTACGTCATGCGAGACGAAGACACAATGGTCGGATACTGAACAACTGAGAGCGAATGAAAGAGACACAAGTTTGATATACGATTGAGATGTACATTTTTCTTTTATTCAATTTGGAGTATACACTAAGCAAGCCCACTTGCCGTTTTCAAGCACTTTACAGTTCATGAATACATCAGGCATCATTGCTGCAAGTGTCATCCTTGCATGAACACATCAACGTGCGGCACCAAAAGTGATGTACGTCGTCCGAGCATTCCATCGGAACCGTCATGGCAAGTTCACAGTGTGCCTCGAGCATGACGTCGTCAAAAATTTCTTGCAGAACATCTGGTCCACGCTCGGTAGTGTAGTATCGTGTGTAGGGCAAATCCTGAAAGTGTGCATCAATCATCTTCATCACTGCAATATGCTTGGTCTTCCAATACGGCGTGAGTTTTCGTGAAGATATCATTTTACGTTCGTCCTCGTGCGAGAACGGAAGTATCACCTCTGCCAATGGCTGGATATTGTATTCCAGAAAGACTGCTGCACATGGAAGTAAACAAAATTGATCATTCGTCATAAATGACGTGTCATTCGATATTTCAACAATATATTCTTTAAGAAATACATTCTTATGATCACATTGTAAACGTTGCAAAATCTGGAGCGACGGGGGTGGCATGTGCTCAGGTTCGCCTTCAGGGCGAGACTTGACCGTGAAGCGTCCGTATTGTATGAACTGCATCACTACAAATACAGCAAGGCAAATGCGCTGTTGTGACGCCGTACGTTTAAAGATGACGGCGTGCGATCCGCATGCATCATGCAGAAATATTTTTTCAGGAACTTCATAATACATGGCCTCCCACACACGGGCAGTAAAGCTCGAGTCCTCGTATTTTTCGTACAAATTTCTGTTTACGTATCCGACCACATCGTCACACTTTTCCGATCCTTTTTGGATTTGCCAGTCCTGTTTGTTTTCCTTATTAAAGATTAAAAATCCACCAGGATGGTCTGTTGACCATGTGATGCACAATTGTATAGCATCCACAATTCCATCGAGAATCTCATTCGTATACAGTGAATCCTTCGAAACAATATCGTCCTTCAAAGATTTCATTTTCAACGGTAAACACAAAATGGAAGCATTTATATAGTCAAGCTCGATGCGATCCGGTACCCATGGAACATTATGTCAAATACTCCATATTTTCCTCTTCGTTTCACACGTAATCTTTGCTTGAAATCAATAGCATATCGGAATCGACACGTACGTGGGAGTGTTTTCAAATCACCACATTGTGCTAGTAAACTGCATCGCAACTGTAGATGTAAAGTGTGTGCAAACGCTGTAGGTGCGTGTGTAACGCACGATGTTTGCAGGACATTCATTTAGAAACAGCTTTGAGGTACAATCGATATGCATACTGTGTATTTATTCGATTCAAGGCATCACTCAAACTTTACATTTACGTCGTCTGCTCCTACAGCTTATGGCATATTTCAGAAAAATTACATTATTTGTAAACAAGAGATTGAGTTTCCTGTCTCGTATGCGATTGTAAGATCCGACGCCGAAAAGATTGACGGACACGCGCAAGCAGTCCCACAAGGTCGACATAGGACACGATCAGACGTTGTAATCCATCCGCCACTACATTCACAATTTGTAAATGATTCCGAGACCACCGAATTCAATGGACAGGATCTACAATTACCAGACCCCGAAGTTGCCTTTTGTTTACCCGCGGCGCACTGTGAGCACGAAGCCCCATTTTGTCCCGTAAATCCAGCGTTACATTCACAAGATGTGTTATATACACTGCCCTTAGCGGAATTCGAATTCTTTGGACAGAGTGCACATTCTGCACTTCCCGACGAAGTTTTGAAAGTTCCCGTGGCGCACGGCGTACAGTCTTTGCCGTTGATTCCAGCATGTCCGGCGTCGCACTTGCAAGGTACGACAGATGTGCTTAAAACGTCGAAAACAGCATGGATAGGACATTGTAAACAAGGAGAGGAACCAATAATGGTTTTGTACTCAGTAGCGTCACACCGAATGCAGCTATCTCCATCGGCTCCGGAATATCCGGCGTTGCACTTGCAGGTTGTTCCCGAAAGTGCCACAAGAGAGTTGGAGGGACAGCTTACACAGCGTCCGGGATTGGAGTTGTTTTTATACATCCCGGGGCTACATTTCGTGCATAGATCTCCATTTAACCCGATATATAAAGATTGGCATGCACATGCAGTCTTGGTGGAGCTAGCATTTGGAGATGTAGAATGCGTAGGGCAACTGGTGCAAACACTGAGTTCATTCTCGAATTTACCGGCTGCACACGCCGTGCATTCATCTGAATTCTGTTCTGATGTGTATCCGGCATTACACGAACATTCCGATGCTGATGTGCTGCCTGACGGAGAGTTTGAGTTTGCGGCGGGACACGCTAGACACGCTGATTTTGTGTTTCCCGAAGACGTTTTGTATGTGCCCGCGTCACACATTCCGCACTTGTGATTCGAAGTGTCCACAATGTAGTATCCAGCATTACATTCACAGTCCGAGCGGAAGCTGCTACCCGGTCGAGAATTTTGATCGTACCAGCATGGTCTGCAATAGACAGATAGCAACCCATTTTTATAAGTATTTTGAGGGCATATTCTACACCGATCTCCAACTTCACCTTCAATCATTGTATTTTCATTGTCCCAAATCGGAACATACCCGGAGTTACATTTGCATGCCGCCTTGGACGTGCTATTTACTACGGATTGTGAAAATGTACGGCATGGGGCGCATTCCGTTTCGGTCTTGCGATGGTTGGGTCTATACCATTCGCCGGGCAGCAGGGTACTCTCACCAAGTGTGTTGTAGAAATTAGCGTCGCATACACATGCCGTAATTACGGTGCTCCCAGGAGGAGAGGAAGAATTGGAAGGACAATTTTGACATGTTTGAGACCCGCTTGTATTTTTATAGGTCGAAATGCCACATATGATGCATGGTGCTCCATTTTCTGCAGAGAATCCCGCATTACATCTACATGCAATGTTGCGAACGCTGCCAACGTCAGAGATGGCGTGTGAGGGGCAGGTATCACACGTCGCAGGTCCTGGTCGCGATTTGTACGTATTGGCAACACACACAGCGCATTCGCGTCCATCCAATCCCGTATATCCGGCGTTGCATTGGCATGAAGTCACGTCGATGCTAGCGGCAGGTGAAAAAGAGTTGACAGCACACTCGGCGCAGTGCACTACGGGTATGTCAATTTTATACGTTCCGGCAGAGCATTGACACGAAGCAATATATCTGCTGCCGAGTGGTGAGGTTGAATTCGTCGGACACTGAGTACATAACGTGGGTGGTCCGTCGTCTTTATACCAGTTGACGTTGCACAGGCAGGATGTACCCAGAATGCTACCCGCGAGAGATATTGCATTGACAGGGCATTCGTCACACTGTGCTGACCCTGCATTGGCTTTATACTTACCAGGGTCGCACGCTACACATGTTTCTCCATTTTCACCCGTGTAGCCAGGGTCGCAGAAACAAGCAGTATAGGAAACACTGTTGACCACCGAGGTGGAATTGGCAGGACATTTCGAGCAAGATTCGTTACCCAAGTTAGTTTTGTAAGTATTGACGGCACACGAAACACATGTGGCTCCATTTGATCCCGTGTACCCGGCGTTGCACATGCAGCTTTTTCTTGCTGCTGCACCTGTTTCAGACGTTGAAAAAAAGGGACAATTCATGCAATTTGCACTGCCCACTACCTCCTTATACTTACCTTCAATGCACGCCGTGCACGTGTTTGTATCTTGTCCCGTGTATCCGGCGTTACATACGCACGAGAGGAAAGCAATCGAATGTGAGTCGACAGGACAAGTCGTACAAGGAGCAGACCCAAGGTCTGTTTTGTACGTGCCGGACTCACACTGCACGCATGGTGAAATATATCCTCCTGTGTATGCGGCGTTGCATAGACACCTGACAGCTTGCACAGCGACAGAATTTTCATATAGACAGCTTTGGCACAGAAAGTACCCCAATTCGGGTTTGATTTTGCCACTCTCACATGCAACACAACTGTCTCCATTAAGTCCACTGTATCCCGGGTTACATTGACAGCTTGTCCTCTCGATGCTTGCAGGTGGAGAATACGAATTCGAAGGGCATTCCAGACAAAGTGGACCCAACTCCGTTTTATATTTACCAGAATCACATGCCTTGCAAGTGGCACCGTTCTCTGCACTGCCGTATCCTGCGTTGCATATGCAGGCAGCGATTGTGGTGCTAACAGCGGGAGATACCGAGTTCGCAGTGCACAATGAACACGCTTCAGAGCCTAGTGCATCTTTGTACGTTCCAGCGGGACATTCAAGACACGGACCCTTCCTTGGGCCGGTGTATCCCGCGTAACATTGGCACGTTTCGCCAGCCGTACCTGCAGAGCTTGAAAGTCCAGGGCACGGCAGACACTGTTCATTTCCGAATGATTTATACGTGTCGGCGGTACACATCATGCATTGAGATGTATTAAACGGGCGGTATCCTTGTATGCATTGACAATTGTAATCTTCAATACTTCCAGTGAGAGAACTCACGGAATATGTGCGACAAGGCGTACAATCGGGCCCAAGACCCGTTTTATAAGTATTGACAGGGCAAAAATTACACCCTTCTCCGTTTGACCCATAACGACCTGGTCCACACTGACAGGATGTGCGTGCTGTGCTTGCAATGGGAGAAAAACTATTTGCTGGACATTGTGTGCATACGGCGCCTACCTCTGATTTCCATGTATTTTGGTCGCACGCAACACAATTCTCCCCGTTAACTCCTTTATATCCTGGATTGCACTGACAAACGGTGTTTCCTTCTGAGTTAGCTGGAGTGCCTGTACCTAAACCGCAATTTATACACGAATGGCTTCCTGAAACAGACTTGAAGGTATTTGACACGCATTTTGCGCAAGTATTTCCTGCAGATGGAGAATATCCGGGTGAACATATACAATCTAGTACATTCGCTGTGGCAGTGGGAGATGTCGAGCCAATCGGACACGTCGTACAAACGATATCACCAATATTTTTATATGTACCGGCAGCGCATTGCGCACAATTTAGGTTATTCCCGAAATATCCGGCGTTACACGTACACGCTGAGTAATGTACAGAGCCCGGTGGAGAATTGCTGTTTGTGCCGCAAGAAAGACAGAGTTCATTCCCCTCCAAAGCTTTGTATGTACCTGCACGACATATTTCGCATTTAGCAAAAGGGATCTTGATACCATCCCTCATCTCGTGTTGGTTAGCAAACCCAGCATTGCATTTGCAGTCCCCGAGTGCGGCACTTCCTGCGTCGGAACGAGAATTGTCATAACAAAGCGTACATGGTTCATTGCCCATCGCCACTTTATAGGTGTTGATAGCACACTGTGTGCATGTAGCTGCACCCGCCACACTAGTCCACCCCATGGCGCACACACAGTCTGTCAATAAAGTGCTACCTGATAGTGATGTTTTGCTTGAAGGGCACAATAAACAAGCACCTGGTCCAGGTAAAATTTTATATGTTCCCGGCACACACGCAGTGCATAATAGTGCACTTGCTCCTGTCCATCCTGCATTGCACGTACACGCACTACTTGACATGCTTCCTGGTGGTGCTTTCGAATTCGATGGACACGACCAGCACTCTCGTTGAATCGGATCAGCGCCTATTATCATGCGGTTTTTGATGGTTGTTATCTCTGTGGCAGTATGAAGTTCGTCTACCAAGTAAAGACCAGCGATATTACCGTTGAATTTGTTACTGTCGTCCCAAGTGCTCTTTGCCACATAAGTGAAATCGACGGATCTGTCTGTCCGCGCTTCTGCGCAAGCTTCTTCAACAGAATTATCCCCAATTTCCAGTCTTATTGTAGCAGTCTGGTGATTGTATGTAATTACGATGCTGAGCCAATTGTCTTGTATCAAAGGATTATTTGTCGTTTTGACTGTACACGGCTTCATACCATTGCTTATACCAGCACGAATATTGTTTGTTAACAAGTCTCTTCCTATGTAAATATTATCTGAGCCCCCAGGTCCGAACACCTTACCGACGTCGAATATCCGTTCGTTCATCGAAATCGTTCCAGTGAATTTTACCACCATGACGGACGTAAATCCTCTTTGATTGATATTAAATACGTGTGGTCCGCCGTTCAGATATTGGGATAAAGTTCGATCGAATGTCACTGCCCCCTTACTATTCGGAGGACCCGCTCCACTATTAAACACACCAGTAGCTGAGGCAGAAGTGCCCAATCCACGCATCAGGACACCTTCCGGGATCAATCTCATGGCACGCTTGCTCACATCACTGAAATCGGAGTATTGTGTACTTCCACATTGGCCTGACACACTGTCGTAGCAAAGGATCATACATAACACAAAGACTTTCATTTGACAATTATTCACAAACAAGCAGCCGATACCCATACCCATGCCTGCTGTGCACACCTGTGCGAATACCAACATATATATGTCGCAAATCAACACAGATCAACGCACTATCTCGAACAAAATTTACTTGAAAAACACGCAATATATTTGTCATAACTGTTCAAGACGCATGCACAAATCCAAAATCCACTCTCTCTTCATCTACTCGTCCATCTCGAAAATTTCCAACTCCTTCTGAGCCCTTTCGAGAGCAGCGCTGCGAGACTTGACGCTCAACACCATGAGCTCAATGTCGCGTTCCAGTAAACGTCGAAAACAGCATGGATAGGACATTGTAAACAAGGAGAGGAACCAATAATGGTTTTGTACTCAGTAGCGTCACACCGAATGCAGCTATCTCCATCGGCTCTGGAATATCCGGCGTTGCACTTGCAGGTTGTTCTCCAACGCTTTGCACCGTCAACCTAGGTCATTACCAGCAAATGATATACACTCAAAGTCTGTGAGATGAGACCATTTTTTATTAAAACACCAACAAAAATTTTCATGTACCGCACTAGCTACATAAATTTCTCGCCAGTGTAGAGGCTGCCGTTGAAACTAGTGTTTTTCTCACTCTCGGGGTCGCATAGGCAGCCTAATTTGCGTTTCTGCACGCGAGAATAGTTTGGCGCAAACGCCTGCAGGCCAATCGACTCGGGCTTGAGGACCGTGGAAAGTAGAGTGTCATTCTCTACCGTCCACGAGCAGAGGGCACCCACGTTGCGACGATGCTCTTCAGAGCGGAGCAATTTCCTCGAGGTCCTAGGCGAATGTGTGGGGATGGGTGGAGGATAAGAAGGACATGTGGGCGATAGCGGAGAGGTCCTGGGCGAATTCGACGGGGACGAGGGATAGGAGGGGCTGGTGGGCGTGTAAGAAATAATTGCCTTTTTGCGTGGCATAATTGTGGATGCCACAACAAAATACCGAGCTCCTGTTTAAAAAGGCCAAGATAACAGAAATAGAACATTTCGCATTTTTGTGGGGTGTAAGAGGCCATGCAGCCTTCCTTCCGACGATTTTCTTCATGAGTACGTGCTAGACGATGTTTTGTTTTATTCAACAAAATCACACTGGCGGGATAAGTGTTGTTTAATAAAAAGCGGTGTGAATACCCACATATATATGTCGGAAATCAAAACAGATCAAAGCACTGTCTCGAACAAAGTTTACTTGAAAAACATGCAATATATTTGTCATAACTGTTCAAGACGCATGCACAAATCCAAAATCCACTCTCTCTTCATCTACTCGTCCATCTCGAAAATTTCCAACTCCTTCTGAGCCCTTTCGAGAGCAGCGCTGCGAGACTTGACGCTCAACACCATGAGCTCAATGTCGCGTTCCAGTTTGACGCACTTGGAATTGTTCGTCGTAGTGTCGTTGTCAATCTCCTCACGAGGACGCTTCTTCTTCGAGCCACCGGCATCACTACTCGATTTCTTGTCACTCACGGCTTTCTTTGCCACTTGGGTCGACGGGCCGATACCGCGACCAAACATCTTCGCCACCACAGGAACAACGTCAGTCTTGGACTTGACGTCATTCTTGATACGTGTGGCAGTCGGCTTGGCCTTGCCAGAAGGACCAGATGCAAGGGTCTTGGGAGCCGTCTTGCCAGCGCTTTTCGACGTGGTGGCAACCATTGCGAGCTTCTTCTGTTGCATCTGTGCAATAGCGTTTTTCTTTGGAGTTGTCTTCACAGCCTGCTTCTTTGATACAGGCTTCTTTTTTTCAGTGGTGTCCTCGTCGTCATCAGACCCATCGCCACTTTCATCAGACTCATCGTCATCCTCTCCACTTTCAGACTTCTCAGACGCTTCGTCGTCCTCTGATGCCACTGCTTTTTTCTTCTTTTCGGCCAATCGTTTGGCCGGTGCGACCTTGGGAATCTTGGATGTCTTCACAGCCAAGAGATCCTTGACAACCTTGACTGCCTGAGTGACTTTGTCGTCCTTGGTACTCTTAGTCGTCTTGACACCTGGAGCCACTTTTTTGACATCAGCCTTATCGACCTCGTCATCCTCCTCGTCATCCTCCTCGTCATCTTCCTCGCCATCTTCGTCGCCATCTTCGTCTTTTTCTTCGTCGGGCTTGTCATCATCTTTGCCAGACTTTTTGGGAATAGGAGCTTTAAGAGCAGCGCCACCTCCTTTGCCAATAGTTTTTTTGCCCTTGGACGCATTGTCCGCTGCGTGGTCGTCGTCATCAGACGACGACTCCTCACTCGCTGATCCAGTGGCGACGGCAGCATTCACAGCCATCTCCATAGCGTCCTTGGAGATAGGGAACGGAGCCACTGGTGACTGCGGTGTAGTGGTGCCGTCTTCAACAATGTCGTCTTCCCCTACAACCGCTGACTCAGAGCTCATCCTCGACAGAGTGGGCTGGACACGAAGGTGTTCCTCCTGACCCTTGTCAAAGCAAGGTGTTTTGGAAGAAGCTTCCATGTTCGGAAACGTGGTGTGAAGTGATGGTAAATTCTCGTGTCTGGCACTCTTTTTACATCCAAAATATTGCTGCATGCTATTTCTGGGTTATATCAAATAAAGTGTTTCGAGTGATCTTTTCCTGTTGTATCACGACAAAAATGGCACAATGCTACATTGCTGTTGTATGGCAGTCAAATGGCCATATTTACGTGGTTTTTGGCTGTTTGTCTTGAAAATATCACATCCCGTTTAATGGATGGCAACTTTAAGATTGCCTGGCAAGCGAACTGCACAATGTAAACTGATTTCGATTTGCATATCACTTTGAACTCGGTGTAAAACGTGTGTAATGGCGCTACTCAGAGACGATTCCAATGGTGTGAATATTGAGGACGGTTGCTGTATTGGTGATGCTTCCTGCTGCATAGCTGCTGCCTGTTCTCTTTTAATGAACAAATGCTTGTGTAAAAGCCATCCATTTGCGTCACACCCACTGATACATCGTAACATTAATTCGGCATCATCGATTGAGGATGGTGTGTCGCTTTTACCGTGTTTTTCGTCTACCGCATGTTGATTTTGCTGAGCGAGAGCAAGCGGTCCGGGTAATTGTGATATTTTTGTGCATTCCAGTGGCGTCGGTGTGTATTCCATTATGCACGAAATGTAACGAGCCCGTGAAATACCCGGACAGATCACGATGCCCGATAGGGTGGCATCGTCAATTTGACACAGACAGAGTGCATCATCGTAATTCTCGCTGTAATCTATGCAATGTGACAATTTATTCATATAATCTTCGACGAAATTGCATTTATACACCATCCAACCCTCTGGGTCTAGATTGCGACACTGATTAATAATCTGTTCAACATCGACCACTGTACGATTGACAGTATGACCCACAATGTCGACGGCAGCTGCCATACTCTCGTTAGAAAACTGCTTCTTCGATCCTCTGCATTGTGAGACAATGGCATCAAACACCGTCCGTTCTCGTGACGTCATGTGATTTTTCGTGTAATCGAGAATTGCGGAACGGTAAGCAGTTTCAAACTCCCGAATGGTCGTCGAGTATTGTGTCATCGGTGCGTCGTTGTCGTGTGTATGAAGTTCTGTATGCTTATATACCCCATTGTAGATCGACGTTTTCCGTAGACATGCAAACGAAATGAACATGCTATTGGAATTCCTGAAATGTGTGAACAAACTGACGCATTTTCTTTGATACTTGTCCAGGGGCAAGGCCGATAAGAGGTCGATGGCAATATGTGCCAACGGCTTCCAGGAGCGAGTTCAGACATTGGATACGTCTGTCGTTTGTTCGACGCAACGAGGAGAGTATATCTTCCATATCCTCGACCTCGAGATTTTCATCGCCTCTGAAAGCGTTTCGGATGGAGTTGTCGTCTTCAAGACACGTGCGAATTTCAAATTCCAATTCCAAACACACAACACAATTGTTGGCATGGTTGTCGCGAGCAATACGTTGAATACTGTTCCAGAAAAATTCCATCTTCTGCATGTGGAAACGGTATCGATATAGAGCTAGGCCAAGAGATCTTCGGGTATGTTTCGCAGGTACATCTCGAATTATGTTTGGCGGTACCATGAGCTCACTTTGATGCGTCGACGGATCATACGCGCGCAACACACCTGTCTGTAATGACGACGATTGCGAATGAATACGTGCTGATACATGGGGTGCTTGCTCAACTTCGTCAAATATGAGTTCCGGAGAAGGCAACGGCGACGAAGGTGGAGACGACGGCGACGCGGACACAATGTCATTTGCGTCTTGCATAGAATCTATTTTTGTTGTTCGATAGCGTGGAGGACCTTTAAACACTTTAAACACATACTTATATACGATTGATAGTTGTGCTATCTGACGATTCGCAAGCCGAGAAGCAACGCGTGGAAAACACAAAGTTTGTGAAAAAGTACGATGGGAGCAGTACATGAAGCAAACATGGAAAATTTGTCCAAGAGACACGTTGTTTTCCTTTACTTGATTGAAAGCTTATTCTTCACACGATGGCCATATGTTGCTACAGAATCCTTGACATCGCTAACAAATCTCATGACTCCTGTGTCCCTTTTTGGAATCGCCTGTTTGTTGTACTCCTACGTACGATTGTGTACGCATGGTTATCATGGAAAAGAGCTCAGTTGGTGGCAGCACACTTCGACGTATCGTAAGATTGCAGCTTTGTCATACTGGTCCAGTCCTCGGTTTGTGGGTCTCTTGATCGTGGGGAGTGGATTTGCAAGTATTGTGCAAGGTAAAATTTATTCCGGGACTTACGATGTCATGCATGGCGTTGCCTGCAAGGCTCTACGCAACATAATATATGTGACCGACAGCATGTTTACAGGATATGTTATGCTTGCAGCGCTGATCAACGACGCCGCCTCATCTGTGGGTCTATATGTGATGTATTATATTTTCCTCCGTAAGTACTCAGAAATCAGCTACATGATTTCTAATTTCTTTTTCCTCGTGGTGTTTATCACACTGTTCTAGGGCACACCTTCTGAAACTATATATGATGATATGCCACCCATGCCGCTTGTAGATACGGAAATGTGCAGTCCCACGTGGCAACAGCGACGTCTCACAATGGACATTTCATACGGCAGTCTCTTACAAATCATTATCAATTCAAACTCGCAAAAGCCCGACACAGAGATTACGCTACTCTTATTTGCGCTCAACAATTCACCAATGCCATACAGCGAATGGCGTTATGCTCAACACGAAGGCACACTCTATCACAATACACAAATGTGGTTGCGTCTGGCAAGTAAGGAAGACACACACGTTTGTCACCTAGACGAAGCGCAGTTTTTTGTTCAATTGCATCTTATGATGCACCAGTTATCGTATTTGTCGCCAAACGAAGTGCGATGTGTTGTTTCTGTCTTTCAATATAAGCAATGGATGGCGCAATTTGACGAAATACAGACATTTATTTACGACGACCACGAAAAACAGGAAAATGTAAAATATCTACAAGAGTTGCTCTTGTGTCCCGAGCGTTTTGTACTCGATGCGATAGTGCTCACTTTGCAGGGACAGCATCCTTTAACTCGTCCAAATATTGAATTTTCTCCAACGACAGTGTCGTTTCTGAATTTATTTCAAAGCAAACTTCTCTTTTTGCTGGATGTCTGGCTTTTCGACAGCTTGAGATCCGCGGCTGATGATTTTGTAAATGGTGCTCTATTTGCGGCTTTTTAAGAAGATTCTTCGATGCTTCGCTATATAAGTGCTGGATTTTGTAATGTTTATAAAAATCCAGCTATGATTGCCCAAGACACGATTTCTGCTCATGCCGATGCCAAGTTGGTGTTTTCTGTGCAACACATGAATCTCGATACCCACGATGGTGTGAAAAATTTTCCCGCTACACCAACTCATCTCGTCGACTCCTGCGACATGCATGGTTCACTTGTACCGGATGCTCCAAAAAAAAATCATCTATCAATGTTTCGAACTCGCAACGGCTTGGCACCTCTTCGTCTTTCGCTCTTATTTTTATAAGATGGTCTGCGTTATTTCCACATCGCTCGCGGCGACTACATTTGATGGTGTGACGACGCAAGTGTCGACAAGTGCCAACACCTCGGACTTCTCATGCAAATCAATGATTGCTGTGGCTTGCACTCGTACACCCTCTACGTGGATTCCGTGAATATCTTCAAGTTTTTGTGCCGTGTCCCCAGCCTCGAGACTGTGGACACTGCAGACCGTTTCAACAGTCTTCTTAGTCTCGATCATATTGACGTTTAGCAGAGAAATTTGTTGCAGTTCGAATAAAATCGTTTCAATTTCCTCTTGCATATCTCGATGACAAGGATTCTTGAGCATTTGTGTACGAACAAGCTGTACCAATGCCGATATGTTGATGAGAGCACATGCTTCTTTGGTAATTTCATTGTCGCCAGTCGCCAACTCTTTCAAATGTCGTAGACTCGCGCTCATGTTGGACACGGAATAGGGGTCCGCGTTTCGAAGAAAATTGACGACTCCGGTGATAAACATACCGATGTAAGACTTGTAAGAACCAATTTCCGAGACGCACCCACGCTTCACTCCACCAGGGTTTGGCTGTGGAGTCTCCAGATCAGAGGTCTGTTTTTTCATCTCTCCGATCTCGCAAAAACGGGAATCCAAAGTGGCATTTTGAATTAAATCCGTGCCTGTAGGAAGGGGGTCCGTAATCGTGTTTGTAGAAACCTGTGTAGAAGGCGGTGTGTCGTGACGTGCCATCATTGTCTCATAATTGTCGAAAGAAACTTTCAGCAAATCTCGTGCGTTCTGTTCTACGTCATTACCCGGAACTTCCAATGTATGACCATACAGACAGTCGTTCAGCAGGCGATCGAAACACAAAAGCAGCATCTTATGGTATGGAAACTGCGAGTACATCTTGGCAATCTCAATGTGTTCGTGCATTTCTTCTCGGTGGCTTCCAGAATCTTCATCTGCACTGATATCTTCGGCAGTTTCTTTGACCAGCTTCAGATAATCATTGTAGAGAGCATCGTGTACAGTGCACTTCAATTTCGAATCCTTACTGTTGTAGAGAACCCCTTGCGAATAGCAGTAGTGTGCCATTGCGACATGCATGTCATGTTCGAACCCGATAACCTTGTTTGTTGGAGCAATATCGACGCCCACACTGATACATTCCGGTAAATACGTATTGACCCAGTCCTGAGACGCAGTAACGAAAATTTGTAAAATGTCGTCATCCTTGCTAGCACTAGGAGACAGTTTGGTTTGTGAATTGTAATCGAGAATACTCGCAATAATACGCAGTAGGCATGCATCTTTTTTGTTTTGTATGTCGTTTTGACGGGCGACATCATCCGACGACGTCGATGAGACGCTCCATTTGTTGAAGAAAGACATGGCGGCGATCACTGAGTGCGCATTTACGATGCCATCCTGCAGTGACGAATCCTGCACAATCGGCACTGTCGCCATTTGGAACGCCGTTTTCAGTTCTTCATCAACAATTCTACTGCTGTCGAGAGTGACAACGACTGGGATGGGTGGAATCGGCAGGGTCGTGAGCATGAGATGAATTTCAGCTACTTCTTTCTTGGACAAAGACAAACGCATCTTGTGTTAGACTCAAAAGCGCCCAATCGCACAGTCTTGTGTTGCCTCACAGGACAATTGACATGACCGCTGTGACACTGTATCGCAATTTTATTTTTTCCCACGCCAATCTAGCGCTCGAACGAAGAACGACAACATGGACATAATACGCTCAAAACACATTGCAAACAGCAGACACGTGGATCACACGACTTACAGCCGCACACAGTGCTATGCTGTTCCCTGTCGCCAATATTCAATAGACTCGCACCTTGAACTGGGTTTCCAAACCATCTGAATCGCCAATGCGCGTGGCCTGTTTCGCCCAAGGGAACGGTGTGGAACCCGTCCATCATGTAAAGTTGATCGACAACTTTATCGAATGGGGTAGGATTATATTCGACGGGCAACACGGCGTAATCGTTCTGCGAGATGGGCGGTGTCGCACAAGCCGGGCACACGGCATTGTGGGCTTGCATTCAAGTCGATTCTCGATGAATGTGGGTAGGAAGAGTACAATGAACAGCGTCACGTACATATATACGAATGTGTTTTCAGTAGATGAGATAAGAATGACGAGAGTATGTGTTTGTTTTCGACAACGGAATGCTTCTGCGGTGTTTCAGCACACCATACTGAGAAATATATATAAGCTTACACAGCAAAATGCGACATTCTTGCTCGTGTGGGGTGACGTATCTTTGTGTCGATGTCGCATGCTGTGCAAGCACCGCAGCATCCGGGTGCAAATGGAAGCGTACACCATACTCAGTCCACACATGGTGCGGAACAGAACGACCATGAACACACGGACAAGTCGGGAGGTCACAATGATTCCATGTTGCAGATTGCGAACATTTTTATGAGTAAGACTGCGTCCATTGCATTCCTGGAGTTGCAAGGAGCAAATGGTCGGAAATTTCACTTCAACGAAAATATTATGAAACAAATCCTCTTACCTGACCACAGTACACAAAATCAAAATACTGCCAACTACGCCAGCAACCTGCTGAAGCGCATCCACTTGCAGAAAATCTTCATACAGCCTGGGACAAACAATGCCTTCCCGTTTCCTCTCGGCCTGCGCATCCACGGGATTGTACCCAATGAATACTCCATCACGGGTGAAGCGTGGAATTATATTCTCCCACAGAAATGTAGCATTCAACTGCCGGTATGCATTTTCGAGTCGCGTGGCGACGAGAGTCTCATGGCTACGTGGGAGGAGGACTTTGCCAAGTGGAATTCCGAGAATCTCGAGACATTATGTGCAATGTCCGTGCCTGACACCGATATTGTCATGGTTCATTTGGAGCATCCTGTAGTGCAGCTCCTCGACAAGAAATTTTTGGAATTCGGCACCGTCGCTCCCTCAGCCCAGCTTACGAATACACCCAATTGGCGACAAATACCGCGTAATGCCTTTGGCAAAGCCTGTCAGTGGTTGCGCGATAACATTTTGAGTAAATCTAGTAAGACATTCGACTTGTCCCAACTGACACTGCACATTTCCAAGATCGATGGCTCAAAATTCACCGATCTTACTGCAGGATGTTTCAGTGACATGAAAATCTTGGGCACAGAAAATGTACAAGACATGAACGAAAAGAAGGAGACTTTTGCCAATATCGTTGTGCAGATGCCTTTTACAATCGATATCAAACTCGCACTGCACTACCGACTCTCCATGAACAGCCAGATTATGTATTGAGCACGAGGGGCGCAGTAGTGCGAGGTACAACACGATGTTTTTGACAGCGTTGGTCTTTTTCTATTTATGATAACAAACTCACCGCTTCATTTTTAAGAAAAATCAATATGTGAAATCCACAGGCTTCAAAAATGCACGTCGGCACTGACACGATGGAGATGCTTGACAGCGATGATACCGAGGCTGCGGTGCTCGCTCTCGAAGATGTTGCGTTGCGCTGTGCCAATGCCCGTCGTGTTTTGAGCGCTGTAATGCTGCAAAAGACTGCGCAGAATGAATGCTGTGAGACGGAGCGCTTGGCTCACAATCATCTCATTTCACAAGAACTTTCTGCCGACAACAAGAGAATGGAGCTTATCATGTCCACGCACCGTCGCACACGGAAGGAAAGCAAGTATCAGACCACGGCATAATACATTTGCCTTGTAATCAACGTGATGTCGTATCTATTTTGTTGTTTAATAAAAACTTGAACACAATGCACCGAACATCATTTGAAAGTATATAAGAAAGTGAATTTCTTCAATTTAGATTCCAAACGATGAAGCCACTGATTCGTCCACTTGTGTGTTTCTTCGTATTCGGTAGTTTGAACGCGGTGAGTGCGGTGACAGTGTCGAATGTGAAAAACTCAACAGGCACAAACTTGCACCGTTGCAAATTGTTCACTGCATGTCGACAGATTAAGGCGTCTTTCAGTGGCGGTAGTCTCAATCCATATTTTTGTGCTTATACCCACAATGGCCAATTTGAATGTCCAATGACCGGCTCTCCGCCAGCCTTACCAGCGTTGGTAGATTCAAATTGTCGAAACTTGGTTGAGCAGAAACCAGGAATTACTGCCCTCGACGAATTTATGTACCTGAGTACAGCAGATATCGAGAGCGAAGTGGCTTGTGTAGTTGACGCCATATTGCCCACTATGACACAAAACAACGGAGATTTCTCATCTTGGTTTAACAATCTATTCAAAATCTCCAGTGGTACAAACTTGACAGTGAATTATGGAACGAGTGTAACGACACTCAGTCTCGGTATCTTGCTTTCCGTACTAACATTGCATACAATGTAATTAGTATCGTGTTTATGCACAACTGGTTGAAAATAAAGATCGCATGTGTCCAACTATAAAAGAATGAGATACCCAACGAGAAAATACATACACAAATCGTCATGTTATTCGATACAGTGCATATTGCCCCTGCAAAGGGGATCATATTCATGATTGTGGGTGTACAGATCGTGAGTATGGTCAATGTTGCTGCATATGTACCTAAAGTTGAAGTTGATGATGTCTCCGCTTCGATTGAGACCTTTTCGAGTACATACCGCTGTAGTATGGTGAGAGAATGCCAGAGGTATCGAAGAGTAAACAACAGAACCGTAAGCGACCATGGTCGCCAATCGACTCAATACTACTGCGCTTATTCGTGGAAAAAAAAGGTATATTGTAACACATTTGATCCGCCTCCACCTGCCTTTGACACCTCAATTTTCAAGAAACAAACGTGTGAACAGCGGACAGAAGGTAGGAATGGCATGACGAAGAACGACGAGTTTTTGTACTTACAGGGGTCTGTCATTGACAACGATATTGAGTGTAACAAGCCATCGTTTTTGTGGACTCTCTTTACATCAGACGGCAACAGGGTGCTCTGTAGTTTCATTCTCGGTGCGACGATTGCAGGTCTCAGCCTTGTTCTGCTCATGATCTAATATGTGTGGTTTATCGTCTCTCGTCGACTTGATGCACGGAATTGCATCGAAAGACTCTCCTCTCCCACGGTGGTTTGTGGTGGTAATCGGCGGGATAATCTCTTATTCGCTTTGGTGTGAACGACAGTATGTTTGCACTTGCAGGAGAAGGAATATTTGTGAAAATAAACGTCCAAAAATTAAGCACAAAAGTACACAGTGCTTCACTACGTTCCAAAACGTTGAGTGGTGTTGTCTTGTACGGAAATAGGACGTTGTCATTTTCTCGAAAATCAGACATCTGTTCATCGTCTCTGTCGGCCAACCGAAACAAATCATTCATGTCCAACAAAAAAGCATACAGTCCCGTCGAATAATGGGGAGCAAGATCCGGTTTAATGCCAGTTGTCTGCATATTGTGCTGTGTATATACTATAAAGTCAAAGCACGCAAGCGCTTCAATCCTTTCATGCAGCTCTCGTCCGATATATTCTTTGAAAAAGACCTGTACAATGTTGATAGCAACGCGTCGTTCTCCTGACTTGCACCGCAAGAAACATCCAGACAGATCGGTCCACACGACGCGGAAACCTTTTCGCCCGGTCCACCAGCATGTTGCAGAATGTCCCATTTCTTTCAGTTTTCGACACAGCAGTGCGGCTGCCAACATGCACTCAGCAATCTCTTGATGTTTCACACACAACTGAGCAAGTGTCAATCCGGCGGCAAACGACGCATTCAGACTTTGTTTGAATTCCAATGGTGTTGTACCGACGGGAGGATATGCGTCCAAATCCACGTACCCAACATACATGACGATTTCATCACCTCTTTGCATATCTCTCATGATGCATTTTGTGTTGTGAATGGTAGTTGGATGCATTACAGATACAAGTTCGGTGTATGGAAATGTGTTTTGCTTTCGCAATAAAACAAGGAAATCGTCGATGGAGGATACGAGTTGGTCGCATCTGTATTTCAGGGTGCCTACAGGACTGAGCTTAGGACCTTGATAGGTGATATACCATGTGGTGTTTTTCTCCGGTGGTATACGCGTTTTCAACACATTTTCAGTATCTTCCATTTATTTATCAAATCAATTCTTTCAGTACTCCGATTCTCCAAGAAAATGCGGTTCTCTCACATGAAATAATTGCATCCTCTTATATAGAAGCACGTGACACTATCTCGCGATCTACGCTGCTTCAATCGGTGATGATGGCATGGTGCGATGAAGGCGTGCTAGTTTGAGCAGACAGTCGGCAATCTCCTCCATCCTCTCGGGCGAAAGTGTGGTGAATCCGTCAGAAACAAACCATTTTTCAAGTTCTCCACCGTCAACTATGTTTTCCGCTGCGTTAAAGAGCTTAAGCAATGGAGCGTGCATTGCTTTTTCTAGTGTCTTCACGGCCGAATCAATCTCACAGACGTTGGAAATATTTTTCTCTTCTTGTTTGTTTGCATTTGCATCGGAAATTACAACGGGGTCGATAGTGACGGGGTCGATAGTGACAGCATCGGTAATGACAGCATCGGTAATGACAGCATCGGTAATGACAGCATCGGTAATGACAGCATCGGTAATGACAGCATCGGTAATGACAGCATCGGTAGTGACAGCATCGGTAGTGACAGCATCGGTAGTGACGGCATCGGTAGTGACGGCATCGGTAGTGACGGCATCGGTAATGACGGCATCGGTAATGACAGCATCGGTAATGACAGCATCAGTAGTGACGGCATCAGTAGTGACGGCATCGGTAGTGACGGCATCGGTAGTGACGGCATCGGTAGTGACGGCATTCTCGCCAACGACATTAGAGACGGAATCAGCATCAGAAGATGACATGGCGGTGTCAGTGCGGCGTTTTTTGGTGTGTGACTGAGGCATGTTGCAATTTTATGATATTCCACAACAATGTGTAACTTTTATAGAAGTTTTTTTGGTGTTCTATATTTGGATTTTTGGGTGACACGAATGGAGTTTCGCACGTAAAAGCGACTGCACAATCATTTACGCATGCATTCAAAACACACAATGCTTCGTATGCATGGGGCGATGCAAGGATGGACGACTATGCAACGGACTGAAAATACACGGAAAATGACAGAAATGATCAATGAACATATCAGCAAAGTGCCGTCGGAAATGACAATGCCGGAAAACACCAAATCGCTACAAATGGTCTCGGAAGGTGCGATTTTAAACCTACACTTTCTTAAAAACTGCTCACACCGTACGGAAGAATATTGCGCCGTGGAAGAAAGCAAGTGGACCTGTTGGCACCAAGATGGTTTGTTGGTGTGGCAACAACGCTCGATGAACGCTGAGAATTACAGCGCATGCACTTACTATGAACAGAGTCATTCTCCTGTTTTTGACAAGAATGACCAAGCAACTCTTGCTGTATTGCTCGCAGCATGCAGTCACGGTTGCACTTCACATCTGCGCCGACTTTGCAAGCGAACCAAAAAACAAAGACGAATGTGTCGCAACGATCAATTGTTGCACGGTAGTGTAACAGTTACCAGTTTCATGCTCGATGTTCTAGAAAGCACGACGCGCGTGCAATTTGTGAGCGACCGAACAGTTTCAAAAAATACAGAGCGCACGGTGTATTCGACGCCCAAAGCTGTCAATATATGCTACACAGGCACTGTGAATGGTACCATTGAAGTGGCCGCAATTCGCTCTGAGATGAGCCAAGCCAGCAAACGCGGTCCATGTGGCAGTGAAATTCATATCGATACAAGCATGGGAGTAATGCAGATTTTCGGCAACAACTCTGGCTCGCGAAAAATTACATGCAAGGCATTCCTTAACGTGGGTGATGCAAATTTTATCGTCAGCCGAGTATGTGCCATGGTAAGAATGTGTAATGAATGTATGTATTCTTGTACATATATGCACATTATGTCCTGCCATCTTATGCGAACCCCGCACACAAACACACGAGCAGCTCAAGGTGGTTCAAAGTTCCGATCTCGTCATGCATATGCTGGTCCTCTATGGAAATACGGGCTGCAAGATGGATTTATCGACCAGCGGTTACACAGTTGCTATCATCCGGAAAATGTTGCCGGTTTGTGTCTACACACCATGTATCGAAGAACATAACATTCATGCCATCTTCCGATGGTCATCCGTACTTCCAATTCTTGAAGCTGCGCAATCCGCCACTACTCCAATTCCACTCGCGCTCACGCAAGACAAAGAAAAGGACGCGAGCAGTGCATCTTCGACAGAGGATTTCTTGACAGAGACTGGGCTAACGCTGAGTATTACAACACTAGGCACATGCATTTATCGTTTCGGTAAAAAACGGACCCGTGAGATATACGACCGTGTCGCACAAGAAAACCACTCTGAATCGCCACAGATAGCGCATTATTCAGCTGAAACAGAAGCGCGTATTTTCAAAATGTGCAAATACATACATACCGTCATCGCAACTTCGTAGAAAACACTTTGGTGCCGAAGTTGGTGAAAGACTTCTGTTTTGAATAAAATCTTGATTTTGATGAACGAATCTACATGTGTAATGTTTATAATTTTGTCACCAATGTGTGCATGAAGGATTCTGTTGTTTCTGGCAAAGTTCAGCTGTGCCTAACCGAAATCAGGAAGATCACCTGTTGTGTCTAATGAAATATTAACGTGTGGTCCATCGTCGACTGGCACACCTATTGGTATGAGTGACGTGTCGTCTGGCACTGCGGTCTTGTTTTTAAAATTTTGATCATAAAGTTCTCGTGTTTTTGTTTCCGCTGCAAAAAGTTTCAAAATTTTGTCATCAAGCAATGATTCGCCCTTGATTTCAGCGACAATATCCGCAGGCAGTGTACTGGAACAACTCGACGAAATCATAATATATGCAAGCGCTTTGATCGTAAACGACGAATTTGCGTGCGATTTCATCTGAGTAATGATAAATTTTGTAATTATTTCTTCATCTTTTTGTGCTCTCTCGTGTAGATTTTTTACCCATGTCTGAAGATTTGGGTCGTCGTCAAGCATTATGAAATAGTTTGCACTGGCATCAACGTCCTCTGACAACACTTCAGTTTTAGTTGTTAGTCTCACTTTCCCAGACTCGCTGTCATTTCCCAATTTCAACGCCTTGGCAAAACAAACACTCAACGCAACATGCATGGATTCCGTCTGCATTGCGTACTCCACCGGTGAAATGTCTTTTAAAACGGACTCCACATTGATTTGATTTTGCAAGTAACGAGCAAGTGTAAACGGCATGTTGCCAATAGAGTGTGGTGTTGTGTGTCCTACACTTTTGGAAGCAAAAAGATTGTTAAAAACAGCAACATGCACCAGAATATGCTCGTGATCACCACACTTTTTGCCAATTTCATATGATATATTGCAAAGAGCCAGCTTCTGTAGATAATTTGCTTGCGAAGAAAGACACGAGTCAGTGCATTGCATCTCGTTGCCGGATGTTAATTGTCGAAGCGTTTTATATAGTAGGAGACACCACACGCAAACATGTATGCTTCAAATTGACTTATGTACGATAATTGACTTTTTCTGTCCACATCACATTAGATTTTTACGAGACATAAAATGGTGCATGTTGGATTTTGAGATAGAGTATGACACCGTTCCTATTACATGTGATTGGATATTGCAAGTACCAGTTTTGAGCTGAAAACGACATGTATTTCGAGATTTCTCGTCACATTAATTATTTGTTTGTATTCTCAAATGCGATACACGGGTGTATGTACACAAGTGATAGATCGCATGTAGCAGAGCTATATAAGCATGTCGCTATGTAATTTGAAAACGCAAACACCGAACGAGGAACGTCGCTGAATGCGGGAGTATACAAGCACACAAGTGTGGTGCACACAATTTTGCGTGCTGTTGGTACTTCTCATACATTTGCTATGTTCCGACGCCACGCTCGTAACATGTGGTAATGGTCGTATTGATGCTCTTGAAATCTGTGATGACGGAAATGTCATAAACAACGATGGATGCTCGTCATTATGCTCATTGGAACCAGGATACATGTGCCACAGCAGCGTTCGACACCACGATAATCCTCTTCGTCGTGGATACATGGTTCAATGGAGTGGCAATACGACGTCACGCGTCTTGACGCAACTTACCACACCAGAATCTTGCGCAGGCGATGCAATTTGTCCATACGATATTTGGCAGGCCCATTTGTGGAATTCCCTATATCATACTCCAAATACCGGCAGCAATCAAGCGATTATTGTACCAGAGCAAGGATATTATTGCCGACGTTTTTGTGAAGACACTTTTCCTGCCCCCTTCGGATATGAGTTCAAAGACGGATGCAATCCCACACCTATTTCACAGTGTGCAAGAGGTCTTAGTTCTTGTGATTCAAACGCATACTGTCTTGAAGAGCAGGGTGTTATTGGGCACACTTGTCGCTGCGACGCCGATTTCTTCGTATCAGGTGCCTCTGGTACCAATTGCGATCGCAGTGGAATCGAATTGGCATTGAATTTGACAGCAGAGAGCAGAGACAAGAGTGAAGCGGATCTTCGTCCTTCCATTTCAGCGGCACGAGACGTGCTCATACACCATTTGTTCATGCTCGGATATATCAAAAATACAAGTAGTACACCTACGCTGGTTCTGGAGGGAGTTGCAGACTATCCAGTAGAAATGGTAGACACAGCAACATCTCAGGGTAATTCAATATGGCGCATAATTCTTCGTATTCCTAGAGATCATGCCAGCGTACCCATGTTTGAAACGGGAGCTCTTTTCCGCGAATACGACGTGCTTTCCGCAATTTTTATGTCAACTGAATTTAGAATCCAAGAGGCGTATCGATGCGGCAACGACCGTGAACGTACATGTGGACATGATCTGGACTGTATTGGGACTGAAGGGGACCACGTCAAATGTTTGCGAGTAGCTGACGCAGTGGTGCGGTTTCGTTCGACGGGTGGTACTACGAGTCCACTTTCTGTCAAGGCTTCTGGATTTGGATCTAGCATCATGTCAGTCGACTATGACGCATCGTATTCCGCTTTCCGAGTGCGGATCAGGTACGCGCAAACGCTCATGACATGCATGCAGAATCGTCTTTTGTACATGTGAGTAAGCGTTGCCTAATGTGTTTAACATATGGTGAATATGTTCTCAGGTATGACAATTCAGTTGCGAATACAATGGACGTGGTGTATGTGTCTCGAAGCAGTATGGCGTTCTCTGATTCTCCCACCAGTACTGTCGGGAAAACACCAGCATATTTGCTGAATGCAGACGAATTCCCATGTTTGCCATCGGGCACTTCCTCTAACCCGACACAGAACGACAATTCAGTGTGCTGTCTACAGCGTGTCGATGCACAATATGCAACTGTCTCGTCCTTTGGCTCCTACGTCAACAATGCTAATTCTCCACTTCGACTTGCGGTCCAGAAGCAGCAAGCATGTCGTGATTTGATGTCGGCACCTGTGAATGTTTCGGCGGACCTCCTTGCGGGTGCGGGTGATTTTGTTGTGGGATCGTTTTCTGGTATGCTGCGGTCTTATTCGTCATCAGATGCCACCGAAACCCGTGGTTACAAAGATCTTTTCTTGTTTCTGGCGTTGGAGGATGTAGAACGATATAGTGCCGTCACAACAATGCTACCAACAGGTCGACGGCTTCGTTTTTTCGTGGGTATGGCCCATATTCAACCAAGTGTTTCTAGTAATCGGATCCAGACAAAAAGCAGTCAGGTGGAAGTTTCGACGGAGATTACCAAGGCGCATGTG
>Ga0306897_1000028_pt1 | contig 33746 bp, 31 predicted proteins | sample AntRauMFilla1563_FD_190425 | JGI IMG/M metagenome (GOLD analysis project Ga0306897, IMG submission 190425) | Saline lake microbial communities from Rauer Islands, Antarctica - Metagenome Filla 1 #563 (v2) (version 2) | ecosystem: Environmental > Aquatic > Non-marine Saline and Alkaline > Saline ...
ATGGTGGACACCATGTTGTGAGTCGTAGGTGTACAATTATTTTCGTCTTTACGGAATTTCTGACATATGTTTTTGTTGTCCAGACGATGCAGCAGACGACTCAAGCATTCCTCTGCGGACAACTCTTGGTATCCCATAAGTGACAATGAGGAGGCTGCGTTTGCGGTATTTTCTGGTTTCGAAATGTGACAGTACTTTCGTTTGCGCATAGTCGGACTTTGACACACGGCAACTTTCTGGCAGTACACAGTGTATTTGGTTCCTGTTTTTTCATCCCGCTGTGACTGTGTGCGAGACTATGGAAATTATCTGGAGCGCGCGACCCGGAGGGCTATTTTTGACACGAATCAAGGCATGTGCTCATAAAAACTGCAAAAAACGAAAAGTCGGCCGTCGTACCGATTGTTTGACATGTCGAATGTACCATCGGACATGACTCAGACCTCGAACTTAAAATGGCAAATCCGCGGCATAGAGGTAGGCTGCTATCACGACGGCAGCATGTTGCAGAAGTATCCTGGCCTTGAAGATGTCGAAGTGATCAAGAATCAAATGGTCCGTCAGTTGTATGCCGACGTTGTAGATGACAAAGGCATTGCGATTGGCAACTTGTTTTGCTTCAAAAGCGTCATTCTGGCCACGAAGCACGTCGAAGAGCATAAAATCACATGTTGGCTGAAAGACCGCACGCGACTGAATGCGGAAATTGCGCCAAGTCTCCTTTACATCGATGTCGGCAAGAAGGTGTAACAACAGGGAGTTGATTGCTTGATATTTGATTTGTTGCCTGTTTTTGTGAGGCTGTGCGTTGAATTTCATTCTTGTACAACAACAGGGCAAAACGGTCGCCGTGGTATCGGTCCAAGACATTGTCGCGCTGTTTAAGTTGCAAAAAATAAGGGAGGCGACAAACGTACAGTCACAGCGAGATCATGCAACGGGCGCTGGCGCGGGTGTTTCCACGAAAACGGTTGGCGACCTTTACGTGCTAATGCAGGTCATTGAAACAAAATTGTCACTTGCATGTGATGAAATTAAAAAGTTGAATATGAAGATGAAAGCGAAGGATAAGGATCACGTGGTCAACGACGCTGAATGTGACAGATTAATTTCTTCGCTGAAGCGTGATGTTTCAAATATGAATAAGAGGACTGCGGACAAAATGCATGAAGGTGGCGCTGCTGGAAACGAGGATGGAGAAGGAAGTGCGCCGAGGGTTCAGCGTGTGTGCTTGACTCGAAGGGACTGTGACATGCCCAAGCACATCTTCAACAACGGTGCATCGAATGCGTGGGGATGGAAGAAAGTGATTGATACGAAGAAATATAGCAAAAGCGGCTTCTCGACTATGGAACAAGCCGTACAAGCCCTTGCGAATTTCCTGAGCGCACGTAACTCCACACGACATGTCGACGCAAGTGTCGAATAGAAACGAGTGACGCACAGTATTGTTTATTTGAAATCTAGAAATGAATAAGAACAATGTACTTAGCAGGTGGATTTGTCAAAGAGCAACTCGTTAAAGAAGGAGCGACAGAAAGGGCATGTAAAAGTGCGAATTTGCACACCGGGCAACTCCTGCATGCGATCTTGCAGTTTCATATTGCCCTGCGTGCAAGACCCACAGATGAACTTCGTGCACGCGGCACACTTGATATTGGAATTGTCGCCGAAAGCTGTTGGAAGTTCCATCGAACTACAAAATGGAATGTCGCACATTTGTAGCAACTCATGTTCCACAGTGGGCAGCTTCTTCGCCTCCTGCAAGGACTTCTTCGCGGCGCCCTGTCTGGTCTGCATTATCACCCACCCGCGAGCACTGCTATGTGTCGCTCCTCACTTCAACAGGTTGTTAATAAAAGCACAAACACACGTGCGACGGCCTTTTATAGACCAAAAATTGACATTTTGGAAAAAAAACTCAATGTTCAATAAAAACACAAACGAACGTGCGACGGTCTTTTAGAGATTTTGGAAAAAACTTTGTCAAAGTGAGAGTGATGTTAGTCGCGCTGTTTCGGGTTCACGATGAGGTCTGTACGCACGGTGTAGAAGGCTCTAGATTCTGGGGAGCTATTCGGGGCACAATTTCGTCTGTTTTTTGCCATATATATATATATAGAGCAAAATGCACGGGAGAGAGACCATACGAAAGCGGCAGAATGGTGGCAGCCACGATCCATGTGCATGCTGGTACCGGCGTTGTTCCTCCGATGCACACCTACATCGTGGATGCCAAGGTTGATATTATGGGCCAGTGCAGCTCGCTTGTTTCGCATGTCGAGTACGGCGCCGAGCTTGCATCCTCGGTGGTCTTTGACTTGCAGAAACGACACACCTATGCGCGTTTTACCATGAACATCTGCTCGGATCAGCAGGGGCCCTGTGAGCTCATTGTGCACATCACGACGCCCGGAAAAATGCCATCGTCGCACCACATCAAGCTTGGCATGGACGGTCTACTGTCGTGGCAGTATTCGGCCGATCTGCACAAATCGATCTCATGCAACACTGTGTGGGAGATTTCGGCGTTCACGGGCGTCTATTCAAAAACGTGCAAGATTCTCACCCTATCACTGCGCCCGTGCGAAGACAATGCGCAGGAGCTGCTAGGCGAGGGCTTTCGCTTTGGTGGGTATGACGACGTGCCAGACGAGCGCCATGCACCGTGAAATGCTGACATGCATCAATACCAATCTGGATATGACTCTTTTTTGTTTATGCCGTGACATAAGTCATATTTGTTGTGTGTGACGTGACTTGAATAACTGAGACATGTGACATGTCGCGTCAGGACGTAGGGTGTCAGGGTATACTCTTCCGCTTAAAATGGCACCTTTTTGCCGCCGTATTCTCGTTTAAATGAGACATTTGGACTTTCGGCATCAACTGGTTGCAATTACGAGTCTGTAGGTTTGAGCATTCAAACATTATCTATATAAACAACCAACACATGCTCACCACGGATCGAAAAGATGTCTTCCAACCGACAAAATATCCCCACCTTCGCCGAAAAAATGGCTCGTCGACACCTTCGTAATGTGAGGGAGGAGCGAATGTCTATAACCAGGTCTGGGATGATCTTGAGTTTGGACCACATGGAACACGACCTTATTTATGCTGATGTATATGCAGCTGTTCGCCGTCTCGGCCCTGGGGCATTTCTTGGTGAAACCGCACGACGCCGTCGAAACGATTGTATGCAGGACAAAGCGGCTTTGGCAATGCGGCTTCAGACATACAGAAGGTCTCAAGCGCGCCTACGTGACACAGCTGCGGATCTCTTCGATAATCCAGAATGGGATAGCAATGATGTCGAAGAATCCACACGTGCTCGTCGGGCCATTGAAACGAACAAGCTGGCAGCCGAGGACTGGGAACTTTAGATGTGAGTCCAGTGCAGTGACACGAGGTGAATGTAAAATGGCTGTAAATTTGTGTTTCAGTAAGTCGTTAAACCATGACGCAAAAAGTTGCTATGCTGTGCTCGGTTTCTCAACATGCTTTTTTGGATGATGACTTCCCATTGTGCGGCCTGTAACTCGGTGTCGGTATGTCGAGGATGGCGAATCTGTAACATGTTTACGACAGTCTCAACATGATTCTTGACGGCCATGCACGAGTCGAGAAGGTGCAACAAACCCAGATCCTTTAAATGCATCTCCACACTGCGGAAACTTGTTGCGCACAAAGAATGCAGGTTGGCATACTGGAGCACAAGAGTCTGAATGTCAATTTCGCAAAGTGTCTGCTCACGTAAGAGTATGTAAAGGGAGCGGTAGAGGTGATAGGACTGTTGAATGTCTTGCAACGTCTCAGTGCCGCTATCGAACCGACGGGTGATATCTATGTAGTTGGCATGAGACATTTCGTAGGGTTGCACGAGTCGTCAACTTTGTATTGACATACAACATGCCATTGGCTATTTATATATAGTATTGCCGTAATAAATTCCGACGTTACAAGATTTGCTCCCGATGCAATGAAATCTATGTGATCACTTTTCTTTGCACGACGGCACGATTCCATTTACAAAGGAACAAAGATGTAGGTTTATGTCATAATCTTTCAGGGTCATGCCCTCGGCCGCATGCTCCATAGTCCAATCCTCGTCAATACCCGGTTGCTCTTTTGTGAAAACGACTGCACGTCCGAGATAGTCTACTCGCTTGCCTGGAAATACGAAAGTACAAAAAACATATCGACACAGACTGGACTGGTCCAATGCAGGATGAATATGGGGCTTAACACGAAGCATGTGTTGCTCTCTGAGTTTCGACCAATGCATGCTAGGGTGCATGTGATGTACGGTGTGGAATCCGTTGTTAAACGTCATGAAATTCAAGACACGTCCTGTGAAATTGCGAGCCGTATTGTACTTGCTAGCATGAGTATTCTCACGAGATCCGTCACTTGTGACATGTTGCATGACGTGACAGCCGTCGTGTTGCAGAACATTCATTGTAACAATTGCCCACTGCGCAAACAAGTGGGGCAGGTACACGTACAGAAATAATTTCCAGGGATGCGTGTAAAGAAGAAGAATTTGTGAAAACAACAGTGTGCACCATTGCCAACGCGTGTCCCGAAAATAAGACGTATTCATGAGGCGCTGCATAGACAAATAGCGCATGTCCATTCGAAACACATCCCATGCCACAGTTGGTTGAAACAACACCAGATTAAGAAAATGCCACCTGTATTGCATCTTTGACGTTCGCATAGGATCACGTGCAGACTCTGTGTGTTTATGGTGACTGAGATTGTGACCCGGCACTAGCGTGGACACGGGGTGTCCAAATGACAGCGTCAACATGTGCTGGTACACTCTTTCGACGTTTCTATTGGCAAACGTTTTGCAGTGCATGTTGTTATGTGCTACACATGCACAGGAAAAAGCATAATAAGATAGTATGCCACAGTACATGGCAATACAAAATACATTTGAAGTGTCTGGTCGGTTCCACACAAGATATGTCAGCACATGATGTGTGCAAACATGCAGTATCGAGAATATATCGTACGTATTGCACAAGAGCATTTTGGATGGGATTTGTTATGGCACTTGAAGTTACTGTCATGCGCTTTTATATGTACAGTTGATTTGACATACGAACTCATTATGAACGTCGAGCCAGATGTGCTTAATGATATGATTTTTGAAACAAAATCGCGTCGCTTTCACACCAAAGTGCTTGAAAACACAATGTACGCGCAAAGACGAGGTTGTTTATTGTAGGAAGACATTTTCATTCAAAAAGTTGACTGTCATCGTTATAAACTACGGCATATTCCATCAGTGCTCAAATACATGTGAATATTCTCATTTGTCGATTTCTTGCGAATTTAGAATTATTGTAACTCTCTGCTACGCTTTCTCTTCGTGCTACTGCCTCTAGTTGTCTTCACCGTGTGCATCTTGCGCATCACGACGCAGATCATAATTCTGTTCGTATCGTGTGAAAATATCCATGCGCAAAAATTTGTTAATAGCCTCGTCGTACAACACAAGAAGACGCGCGGACTCAGTGGCATCGTCGCTCTGATACAGCATCTTGCAGATCTTCAGCATGGGACAGAGGTCTCGGTGCCGAAAAGACACGTTGCCAAAAGCAGGCTTGGACGCCAAGCGCTGATGGGTTTTGTTGCAAAAACGCACAGCTCTGCAGCCCCCACAAATTTCCATGTGACTTGCTTGCTCGAAGCACCAATGACATTCGACCATGTCGCACTCCACCTCCGCCTGCAAACAATCTTTGAGACTCTGCACTGCGAAGTCACGATGAGCCGTTCCGCCGAGCGCCAGAAAGGCAAAGGAGAGATAAATGGTAGAATCGGACAGCAGGCGAGAAAATTTGAATGTTGAAGCGATTTGCTGCGCCTCGAGCAAGGAAGACACGACAATCGTCATGCTTTTGCGTGTTGCATCTGTATCCTCGACCTGTGAGTACCGAATGCACTCTTGAAGATAAACGCAGAGCTCTGTCGACACAAAAACACCATCCTTCACACTTGTAAATTCTGCTTCGGGGAGATCTTGCATCTTGAATTTAAGCACGAGGGTGTCGGGATACCCGTGAGGAGAAGGCACAAACGCGTCCCATTGTACGGTCATAAGACGAGGCAATGCCTCTACATCACGATCTGCCATACGCACGGCGGTTGCTTTTGCCTCCGCATTCAATTGAATGTTCACATTGGCCAACCCAGCTTGACCGAAGACAGATACAGCAGCGCGGGTTGCAAATTTTACCGTTTGTCTTTCGAGCATCTCCGGTGTCATTGCGGGTCCAATAAAGAAATTGTTGCGGTAACTTTTGGCCATCTTCGCCATAGCTCTGTCAATGCAAACTTGTTTGGCCCACAAAACCACAGCAAAGTCCAATTCTACGTCTCCCACGCACGTGATGTTGCGTTGCTGTCGGGCAAATTTTCGCGCCTGGAGGAAGAACACCAGTGCCTCTTGATACCTGCCCACGGCCGCAAGACAGCGAGCAAGAAGCGCAGTCGGGCACACGGACAACATGTAGTGCTCCGGTGCGTTCAGATTGTTGATCTCATTCTCGTCGTTTTCACTGTCATCGGCGTCCATGGTGCGTAGCAGTGCACGCAACAAGGGAATAGCCTCGTCGTATTTCTGCAGCGCATGCATGTTGTTTGCCAGCTCCAACAAGCAGGGAACCATGACTCGTCCTGACCCAGCACCAGCACTACGGAGGGAAACACACTTTTTGAAACACAGCTCAGCTTGAATGTAGTTCCCGATCGCTGTGTTTGCCCGGCCAAGTCCATTGTAGACTAGAAAAATGCGAGTGCGCGCTTCTGTATCATTATTCACGATTCCTTCCCTGATTCGGCGGCACTCCTCCTCCCACACTTTTCTCTCGATGCTCAAAGCGAGCTCCATGCTTTTCACCGCTATTGTGTGCTGTCCCGTTGCCGAACAAGCCTTCGACAGGCAATACGCCAAACCACCGCTACTTTTTTCGTCGGCGTTTGTTGTGATGCACTCGGCGATTTCTTCCTGCTTTGCACACACCTCTGCGTATTGATGCAATGCAATCATTTCACGTACCGCGGTGCACAAGGACACTGCACTTGCCACAGCCATCGCTTGGCAATTTTCCAGCGGCGCAACAAGCAAAATGCCAGAGTGAGCGAGAAAAAAATGAGCTAAAACGCACGTGCGTGGTGCGTCGGGAACTTTTTTTCGTTTGAGGTAGCGCGGTCATGTTTTTTGATGACATTTAGAAATGTCGAGATGCCGAAAAAAGAAGGAGCAAAATTGATCATTTGTGGTGCGTTTGTATGCAGCTACCGATGAAAAGACAATCTACCGGGTTCCCCAACTTTCTGATAATTTTAGCACCGGCACGGTATAAAAGAACAGAAATTATACCGGGAAGTGAGCAAGACCGAGTCCGATATCAACAATGCCGCACGAGCTTCGCTTTTCAACCGAGAACAACACACTAAAGTCTCTCTATGACGCTATCATGCGCACCCCAGCTTTTGTCGGTGTGATTCCGACGGCAGCGTCTTTTTATGTGAGTGTGGAGGAGATGGACCCGGATATTGATGACGAAAAAGAAGGGAAACATGACGCCCGTCAAGAACCTGGTCTGCTCCACTTCAAGGCGACCTTGCACGAAAGTCCTTTTGAAGAACACTGGAAGCGTACGGAGCTTTGGGGTTCGAATTTGAGCAAGAGAGGCATCCTGGCAGGAATGTACAGTTCTGAAGTCGTGGCAAAGTTTGGTGCATGCGAGGTGATTGTGCCATATACCCCCGATCGAAACTTTTATGAGAACGTCATGATATGGTGGAATTTTCCGTGCGTTCGTGAGGACCGCGCAGAATCGCCTATTTATGCCTCAAACATCCTTTTCCTCTTCCACAATGAGTGAGATGTGTGCTCGACTAGCTGTACGAAAGACAACATATGTTTCTGATGGAAAATTAAATACTTCTTGAATGCACAGTGTTTTGTCGGATTTGTCACTGTTTCGAGATGCGGATTATATATATGCAAGACGGCCTGTAATGGAACACTCTTGAATCGTGATCACACTAGCATGTTTCAAAATGTGTTGCCGCAAGTTTTGTTGCAGTTGCGGCGTCAACCCGGTGGCAAAGAAAATTTGAACTTGTGGAAATTTGTTTCCATATTCGCATCTAGGATAGGACGAGTTACGGATGAACAGTATGGAGGGGCTCTGCGATTCTTTGCGTCGGAATTAAAAAATCTCATCACCTCAAATCATCTCGCGTGCACAAAAACCCTGGCGAGTCTTGCCAAAGAATTTGAATATGAATATGATGTCCAACACGCGGTATTGTTTGCTATTATGGAATGTTTGGCGACCAAACACGGTGAAAATTGGAAGGATCTAGGGACACTTAATCGATATAACACTCGGCTGGAGGAAAATGATGAATTAAACGCAGCATTGCTAGCTGGCAAACTTACGTTCACCACAGCTGAATGGGAACTATTGGACATACAAATTCTTGAACAAACACATTGTGTCGAAGTTGGTGACAGCGTTTTTCAGGTAGACATGTCCAAAATCGATACCACAAAAAACATGGCCCCCGTGGAGGTATTGCACAATATTATCCTGAACGCGATGGTAAATTACGATACAAACATCAACACCATGGTCATGTGTCTTTTTCTTTTGGAATGCCTACACCAAGATCCATGGTACTCCGCTTTCAAAAAAGACACGTATGAAGTGCATGCAATCCGCGCTTTCAAACTGCTCATATTGGCTATGATGCACTTTGCGGGAGACCTCGAAATACAAAAGAGCGCGTTCAAAGCGTGTGTGCATCTGAGTCGCAATATGCAACCTGGCGCAACGTACAAAGTTCTTTCGCACGGTGGACACGATCTTGTGGTTGCCGTCGTGGCAACAATGCGCCGATTTCCAACATGTGTGGACATCTATTATAATGGCGCGCAACTCATAATCTTAGATGCTCGCAAGGTGCCTGATGCGGAGCCGCTACATCCTGAACGCATCAAATATCAAAATTCAATTTTGAAGGGCCTCGACAAGCTTCTTGTCAAAAATTGTACAACGGAGTGTGAGATCTTATTCACAGAGCTCACTTGCAACGTGCTCAAAAGATTCTTTAACACAAGAATTGTAATCATGACACAAATGCAAATGTATATTGGATTTTTTATGTGGGTTTTTATAGAATGGGATGAGGTGACGCCAGATCATTTTGCATTGCGCGATAGGGCCATCTTTGCACTAATTGAGTATTTTGAAGCCAAGGATAAGGCACCCTTCACCAATTTAGAAAGGGCGCAGCATCGTGATGCGATGCGAAAGTTTATTAATACGTATGACATGAATCAAACAAAAAGTGAAGTCGTGAAGCAGGAGTGGCTGGGTGCACGAATTTTGTCTTACATGTGTCCTTATTCCACAATCTCTGATATTCGTGAAAATACAGACAGGGTGTGTGCATCCATACTATTGTTGTGTGAATTGTGTCAAGATAGTAACGAATCACGGAAACTGTTTATTTACGAATCCAATGGCATTAATATGTGTTTGACAATGGCACGCTACTTTGTTGAAAGGGGGTCGGACGACGACATGGATATTGCGGTATATGTCATAGACCTACTCACTTCTCTGTACACCCAGATCAATTGTGAAGTCGAAAAGGAAGTGTCCCCAGTCATTTTGCTGACAGCGAATGCGTCATGTTTTGCGGTGTCATATCTTCATGACATTGCTTTGCCACGCTATTCGAATACCGCTGAAGCATCCAACGCATCGCGTCACATATCATCACAGAGCGGGACCACGCTAATTTCTGTTTTGCAAGACATCATGCGAGTGGCAGGCGTTCCACAAATCCTACTTCAATCGTGTATGGTGACTCTGGCAGCCGTGACAATTTTAAGTGAAAATGCCAAGTGCATAGATACAGATTTAATTCAATCGATTTACCAGCAAGACAAAATTACACCTTCGAGACAAATTCTTAATGACAAAGCACAACTTATTCTTCAACACTGCCGCTCGAGCGAGACCGATCTACGATCTGTCAATACTCTTCCAGACCAGTAAGTCGTGAGGAGGAGGATCGAACGGGTGAAGGGATTTCCATTTGGCCAACAAACACTGATCCATCAAATCCACCAGTAAATGCAGCCTGGAGTCATAGTCTTTCTGTTTCTGTTTTTTCACAGTTTGCTTGCGCTCATCATCAAGATCCTCATCTTCCCCGATCACTTCCTTCTTGACCTGGAGCGACGACGACTTGACCTTGAGCGACGACGACTTGACCTTGAGCGACGACGACTTGACCTTGAGCAAGGACGACTTGACCTTGAGCGACTGCTGTTGTTTGATCTCAATTTTGTGCGACGACTTAAGCACATTTACCGAGAGAGAATTCATTTGAGCTCGCACTCGTTCACTAAAACGAGGCATGCTCGTGGAAGTTTTTAGATTTACAATGATCAAAATCTTTTGATCTTAAAGGAGAATACACTCTATTTCAGGCAAATTTTCTGAAGATCCAATGCTGACCATTCTTGAACATAAATACGAAAAAATTCGAAAATTGCATCAGATGGATCTGATTTTTAAACACATTCCAAGGTCACATGTTCAAATACTTTAATATATATAAGTGCACGCTGCAGCACTCAGGTGTCCATTGTGTCGGGACCAAGGCGCAGAGAGTGTTTTGTGAGAGAAAAACTTCGACGTAAATTGGACTGCGAGTGTGCTTTTTGCACGGGTCGCTTCCGTTTGGAGAGCACTGTGATTTCGATCATGGTCTTCTCTACGAAGGCAGTGTTGGTGATGGTGGTGGTGTTTCTGGTTGTCCTTGGTGGTCCGATGCTCGTCGATGGTGCACATGGGGACAAGGGTAAAGAGCCGAAGAAGTCGGACAAGGTGCCTACAACTCGTCCTCCGCCTCCGCCGAGGATGGTGTTGTCGGAAGAATACCTGGAGGCAGGCAGGGAGGTGGCGCGTGCGGCTATAGCTGCGCGCACGACGCTGGATCCTGAAGTTCTGACGTATGGTCAGCTCTTGTGGGGCCTATTCGGATGGGGGGGGAATACCATCGAGTCCTGCAATCCGTGTGTTTGTTTGGAATTTCGTCCTCCTTCGAATGGTCTTCTGGCGAAGGGCGAGAAGGCACCATTGGGAACGTGCAGTGTGAGGTGGTACGACGACTGTACTCAGTGGACAAACCTCGATTTGTCCGCGGTGTTTCGTCGTGCCGAAGAACACAGGCTTGGAAGTGACATTGCACTCGGTGCAATTGCACCCACTTTACCTGGCGGTGCAGTGGTTCGGAACGCTGGCGCACGTCGCAGCGCGCCCCCTGATTTCAGTCACCGCCATCGTGATGGCGGTGGTGCAGCTTCTTCCCTTCCTCGTGATGCAGGTGGTGCAGCTTCTTCCCGTCCTCGTGATGCAGGTGGTGCAGCTTCTTCCCGTCCTCGTGATGCAGGTGGTGCATCTTCTTCCCGTCCTCGTTATGCAGGTGGTGCAGCTTCTTCCCGTCCTAGTTGTGCAGGTGGTGCAGCTTCTTCCCGTCCTAGTGGCAGAAATGCAGCTCCATCTTCCTCCCGTCGCGGTAGTGGTCGTGCAACTCCAACTTCTTCCCCTCGCCGCGGTGGTAGTGCAGCTGCCAGTGCTTCTCGTCGCCGTGCAAGTCCTAATCTTGATGATGAAGACGACTTACAGAACGAGGACTATGGACAAATGGAAGACGAGGATGAGGACGAGGATGAGGACGAGGAAGAGGATGAGGAAGATGAGACGGCTGGTGTGACAGCCCGTCTTCTCCGCAAGGCACTGAAACTCTTGAAAGGGTACAGGGACAGCAACGCACAGTACAAGGGTGACGTTGATTACTGGACTGAACGTTACAATGCCAAGGACAATGAATTGAAGAAGGTGTTGGAAGAATTTGCTGCGAAAGAAGCCCAAGCGGCGGAAGATGCAGCGCTTATTCCTCCTTCCCCACACCCAATTCTTGCACCTCCTCCGCCACCTGACGACGCTGCTGTCTTACTCCCAATTCTTGCACCTCCTCCGCCACCTGACGACGCTGCTGTCTTACTCCCAATTCTTGCACCTCCTCCCCCACCTGAAGACGACAACGCCGCTGGTGTCAACCCAGACGACTTCCTCGTGGATGGCGAGCTCGCTCCCCGCAAGAGAGGTCGGAAAACCGGAATGGAGGGTCCTTACACTCCTGACTGCCGAAGTAACCCTCGCGCAGATGGTTGGAGGGACGATCAGGACGGAGGCGGTGGGGGTGCTGCAGGGAGCATTTCGAAGTCTCGGAGAGGTCGTGGCCGTGGACGTGGCCGCGGACGTGGTCATGGATCTTGTTGATACCACCAATCAACACAGCCACCGAAAGTGGATCAGGAAGGCAGCGTGGACAAAACACCCCCGGTATTTTGACGCTGTCTTGACTAATATGACGCATGATTTTCGCTGAGAAGCGCGAATCCTGTATGGTAATATTAGTAGGGAACAAACCTTTTAAAGTAAACTATATGTCGCGGTGCAGCGTAGACATGTAGACTCTCTCGTATTTCTGGGCACTGGGTGCCCGAGAATACGGCCGGTTACTGATGTTTTTCGGACTTCATGTGAGAACACACATCAAAACACAATATGGCATGGTGCCGCGTAAGCACAGTCGTTGACGGTGTATTGTATGACAGCAGCGCAACATGGGTTCGATTCCCAGACATATTGACCGTGTATTTGCCGTATTGGAAGTTAAAACGAGGGGTTGACATTCATTGTTTTTAATAAAATTTGCAAAACACGATTTATGGCTGTTCTGGAGAAAGGCTCTTCTCTGTGTCTGTCACTTGCACTGGCGTCAGTGCGTCGGATGCACTTTGCACGCTGGTGCTTGGACTGTCCATGAGTCTTGTAAAGAGTCGCTGTACATACTGGTAGTCGCCACTTGTGCTCGGGTACATGATTTTGATGTCTCGACATACACCCTCGAGGAAGTGCGAAATATCGGCATACATACGAGCGGTTTTGTTGTGTGACTTGTCCTTTGTACGTGACTGGTCCAGCAGCTTCGGAATGTCATTCACGAAAAAGGAGGTGAGGAGGATTTTATTCTTGTCATTCAAACTCCTGTCACATCATACATCATACATGTGGAAGAGTGGCACAGTTAGCAAATTCATCAACGACGTGCGACATTACACAAACAAAAAGACGAAATCGCACCTGTGCTTGGTGGAATAGAGAGGTTTCGGCTCCTTAGCATGTAGTGGGCGACGTTTGCTGATGGTGTGCATTTTCTGCGCAGTATCAAAGGTGCTTTTATAGGTTGACATGGGTACTAAACAAACAAGATGGTGCAGGTACGGTGGCATATGCAAATGCGTGCATCACACCTCGAATCGGGCCTGTGTTCGTTTCTTTTCATTCAAGAGCAACTGAGGAATGCGTAGCGTTTGGACCCCATGCACATTCTGAATGTTGTTGAATCCTTTCCTCAGGCGTATGTGTCGATAGATGCACTTGCTCATACGAAGTGAAAGCGTCCAATATTTACCCTTGAACAAAATGACGGGAATGTGTGTCAAACAGTTATCCATATCATCCTTGGGTGAGAGCCATGTTACGACTGATTCGTTGTTGGCCAGTAGACAAATCGCGCTTTTGGAGCATGGAGGCACGCTGTGTTCCCAAACTTCACCTTTCAGCACTATGTTATATTGTGCCGCATTTACAGCCTTCATTTGGTAACTCCGTTGCACTTGTCAATGTCGGAAAAATAGTGATTACGGCTTGGTGCCGCTGTCCACTTTACGTGTTATTTTGTTTTTTCACTATTTCTCTCTGGGAGCACATATACCCACATAGTACATGATTGCATCTGCATGTATATGTTCTCCTTGTTACGCGAAAACAATCAAAGTGTTGTCGGATTTTCATCGTCTTGTGATAGTCGGCGTTTCATCTGAGATTCTGCTCAAGAGATGGTAAGTAAATGTGTGTGAATGTATGTGTACACGCAGTCGTGTCATACTGCGTGACCATATCGTCCTTCTTAGTGAGCATCGCTCGCAAGGAGTGCGTCGTGCGTGGTCGATAACTATATATGCCAGGCAATGCAGTGCACGCTAAATAATCCTGACGACACTCCAAAATGACCACCAGAAGGGTGTTTCTCATGAAAGTGGTGCTACCCTTTTTTTTCGCCAGTGTTATGTGTGGAATATTCTACGGCACACAGCACAATAAGTTTCCAAAGGACGCCTCCCCCGAGGAATGGGGAATCTTTGTGGGTCGAGTGCTTGTCGACATCCGACACACTGACAAGGCGAAAATAATGATTTTGGTCCTGTTTGCTCATGTAGGCCATACGTTGTTTTGTGTGCCGTGCGTACATCTAACGCAAATGATGGCGGGATATTGTCTTGGATTTATACTTGCGTCAGTCTTGTGTGCCATCTGCGAGTGTGCAGTGGTCACCGTTTACGTACTTGCGTATGCCGCACGCAACACCTTCGTTCAGGAAGACTTTGATGAATTCGTGACATATCTGCGTCGAAAAGGGCTTGTAGTTCCATTTATATTTCTGACACTCATGTCGAGTGTTCCAATCAACTCGTCCTCGTGCATTATTGGATTCGGTCAGGTCACGCCACGGGAATTTATGTATACGCATTATGTAGTGTCAATCATGAATAGTTGCAAGTGCTGTCTCTTAGGACAGCAAATTCGTGTGGCCAGCAGCAAAGCCGCCGTTGTCGCGATAGGTTATATTATTTTTGTAATTTCTCTTCTCCCGACGCTCATCACCGTGATACTATGGTATTTGACATTTGTGGTGTATCGTAGAAACTTAATGGTACAATCTGCATCGCTCGTAAAATCCACGTCACACGAGTGCCCAGAGCCTCACGCTCTTTCCGAGATAACGGTGACGAGTACCACCAGTACCTCTTTTTTTCGAATGGAAAAATTGCTCTCGCTCTGCCCACTTCTTCCCACCCACAAATATAATGTTCTGCAACAACCGCCTGTTTTCAACGATGTTACATCACCCTCACCGTCCTTTTCGCCTAGACTCCTTGAGCCTGTAGATTACAACCAGAAACCTCCAACAGTGACGCACAATGCTGATGTGCAAATCACAGCCCCCGACCCGGTGCACGGTGAAATTCCTAATGCACCTGCAAGAACTGCACAGCGTCACAGTGGGTCGAATACGAATGAACAAGTAAAAGACTCGTGTCCATTGTGTACAACAATAGTAGTGACCGTGGACGCCATAACCACGATAGAATCAGAAAATCATGTGAGTACGTGTACGAATCCGCCATTACAGGTGGCAAATATGACGGAAAGTGCACTATTTCCAATAAATCGGTCAAATCTGGCCGTTTTGCAAGCCGTCTTCGTCACGCTACCTCCCGAGTGCGTTGATTGTCTGGATTGTTGCAAAGTGACATCACCAGTACTCGCAAATTCCCCACCGTAGAAAAATTTCTGACGCCATGGCCGAACCTAGCAATGTCTGGGTCTTTGATCGGTGAAATCACATGCAATACTCAAGAGAGGAAAGTAGTTCCAGAACAAAATACTGCGATCATAATTTCAACGTTTTTTAAGAATCAGTTTATTGGAAAAATGAAGTTTGTACATCGATTAGTGGTGTCCATTGCATGAAAGTGATACAATTGCAAGCTATTTACCACATGCAGTGAGTCTATTGCACATTACGCTCCAATTGAATATGACGGCAATGGAGGGAGAGGCTTTCGGCATATTTGCGTTTTAGATGATCCAACATAGATTTATTGTGTCGTACGATCGACAAATGCTCTTTATCATTGGTGCTGATATTTGTATTGTACATATTCTGCCTCACAATTTCATCTTGCATTTCATCATAATGATAACGCGTGACTTGTAAACTTGACTTGTGTACAGACTCAACAAGATATGCACGTGTCACGTCACCTGGGTGTATCATCTCGTGTCTTCGTGTGTGTTCAGGTAGCGTACTTATGACAAGACCATCTTGCTCCTCAAGAATATACGTCGGAATATCAAGGACACGAAAATTATTGTTGAATATCTTCCATACGGCATGTGAGCCTTTTTCCTGGCGTTTATTGTAGAGTTTCCATTCCGAGGAATCGGTATGAGGATCTCCAAATTTGAATTTATCATCACGAGAATGCTTGAAAATCCTACGAAGCAAGTCCGCCACGGTCATGTCAGTTTCGCATGCAAACAGACTTCTCACATCATCGGGTGAGCAAAAGTCTATGGGCATAAATCTCCTTTCATCACTAATTCTTATTTTACGATACGTTCTCGTCACACGTATTGTACCATTTAACAGACAATCGGGCACGGACATCCTGCTCTCATTCATTTCATCGGGTATATCGTTTCTAATTGAGCACGGCTTTTATATGATTGAGTTCACACAGAAGACACTTTAATCGTCTCATGAACCACAGTGGAGGCTCGGTTACATTGGATTGTCCGACGTCACCAACGCGTTCATTGCATGACGACATCTGGATTGAGACTCTCTATGGAAGAATCTGCATCTGATGCAATCTCGCTGAGCTCATTATCAAAAACACGGGGGCAACATGGGATTGCATCGACTCGTCGTCGTCTTCGTCGTCGATTCCACTTCCGTAAAATACATCGTTATTGGGCGCATTATCCAAATTTACAGCATTTTAAAATTTTTCGTTTTCGCATTTTTATATAGCACACCTCGTCATATTCATCGACAACGTATCGTCATCTTCACTGTCATCTCCCCCGGTTTAATATTGTATTTCGTGTTCGTGGCGCATCGCGGCAATGTCCTCACGAATGCTTTCGGATGCATTATAGATTTCTAACATGTTTTTCTTACTCCAAGCATTAAAATTAAACGAAACATCGTCCCTGAGTATAGCCAACTCTGCCAAGAATCCCCCAATTCTGATAGCTACAATTGGTGTGATATGATATATGGCATACAGTGGTAAAAGATCAATTAGATGGCTCATATCGTAATACACCCAATGCTTAGGACCTTCCTCCATAATCGCAATGCGAATCACATCAAAGACGCCCTTGGCCGCCCGTACATGCACAGTATCCGTACTACGTTTAGGGAGGTCATAAACATCACATGAATCCCTAAGTTCATACAAATTCAAAGTTATCCTCACTAGCGACTCTGCTAGTTCGTCAGACTTATTGGACATGCTGCACAATAGTTATGTTTCGTGTCGGGAATTCTGCACATATATATGTTTTCATGATGAAGAGGTTGCATTTTCGATAGTTCTTGTTTCCATCTGAAAGTTGTCATTTTTATTTAAAATTAGAAATACCACACAATTACTACAATCACGATTTTTGCAAATGAACAAAATATCTGCCAAAATGTCTTGCACAATATTTGTTATGTGTATGTGTGTGTGTGTGTGGAGGTGTATCTGTTGTCGTGATAAGGCTGTCCTACCAAAGACAGAAGTTTGCAGTTCGTCGCCACGCTGTGTACTTTGTCGTAAATAATTGCTGTTTACTAGGACAAAGTTCACGAAAAGGACCATTTTACTCATTCGGTGAAACACAATGTGAGCTTGATGACAACTGTTTTAAATGCCTTGACTAGCCATGATGTCATCTGGATCAATACTCTCGCTAGAATCTGCATCCGATAAAATGATTTCATCTGGATCAAAACTCTCGCTAGACTCTGCATCAGATGCAATCTCGTTGAGCTCGTTGCCAAAAGTGCGAAGAGAAACATCGTGCATATCGATGTCAACGTGTAAGCTTTGCATCGACTCGTCGTCGATTTGACTTCCGTAAGATACATCTTCATTGGGTGCACTGTCACTGGAAGCCTCTTCGAAATCATCTGAAAACAGGTCATCAGCATCATAACTTCGCGCAGAATCCCTGTCGATCTCTCCCGAGTCGTGAACAGAATGGGTATTTAAAGTGAGACACTGCTCGAATTCACTTCCATACAACCTTCTACACACGTAATCTTGTACGCACCCGTCGTCATACTTTATGCTTTCCGCAATCAACAGAGCATTTGCTTCGATCCCGTTTGTTAACATTGCATGCACCAACTTCCATTGTTGATTCTCAATCGCCGTTTGCAGAATTTCTGAATAAATCTTTCTACACTGCGGGTGCTGATTTGCGAGTATGCACACATATCCACTTTGCACCATGCGCAAAACCATTTGCCACTGAAATGTGTCGACAAACCACTGTAAAAGGATGCATTGCTGCACATCGATATTTTGGGGGGTCACGCGCGTTTGGTAAGGAAACAGAAACGCACACAAGTGCCACTGTCGTGACAAGGCTGCCATACCAAAGACGGAAGTTTGCAATTCGTCGCTAGCTGCATAAGATGCATTTGGATCAGCATTGAAAAATTGGATTAATATCGAAACAATCCCCCATTGTTTGGCCTTGCATGCCAAGAGCACGAGCATATTCTCGGTAGTTTGTGAATCCTTTGTCACATCATCCAACAACCAGGTGGTGTTTCGCGGAGCTCTCAAAAAACTAGCAGGTGTATCGCAACTAAAATGTTTCATGATGCAACGCAGCATATACTGCACCGTGTTCCACTCTTGACATATTGCTGCGTGTACCACTGGTTTTTGTCGAATCATAGTGTGACAGAGCCTGGCATCGATTCCTCTACCACAAAGAATGCGCAGTAATCTCCATAGATTGGCCTCGGATGCCCAGTATACTAGCTTATTCCACCCAGAAATGCTCGCTGTAAGTGCCAGCTTCGGAACATCCGGATTTGCACTCAACAGCACGTCGACGACCGAGAATGCACTTTGTTGTGCCGCAATCGTGATTAGGGCATCGTCGTCCTCGCCATACATACGAACGCCATGGTCAGTGGCACCACACACAAGCAGCCCTTCTACTACCACCCACTTTCTATCCCAACAAGCATACCACAGCAAAGTGTGCTGCATTGTGTCGAGCGTGCTGCTGAAACATTCGGCTCGCGCCGTTTTTGTGTACGTGCCCAGTGCATCCATCCATTGGGCTACAATATCCCAGTGTCTGTGACGTGCTGCAATCAATACTATCGGCTCTAATGCATGCGTCGTGTACGGGTCGTGTGCCACATCGTCGAACATGATTGATGTTTGCCAAATCTGATAGACCAATTGCCACTGTTTGTCTTCGAGAGCGAACTGTGCAACACTACTTGAGTGTATTTGTGCGTCACAACGGGTGTTACATGTGTACGCATCGATTCCGCGGGACACCAAAGATGACACCGTATTCCAATCTTTCTGAGTGGCTGCAAACACGATTTCCTGGCATGTGTTGGACAAATCATCAATACAAGCGGAATCACGTTCATCTGATATTGAAACAATGTGGACGAACCGGGGCGATAACAGCGAGTCGCCCGACATTCGAACCCTCGCGACTTGACAATCAACATTGCGTATATATATATTTAGCACGGTAGACGCTAGCATCATTGTAATTTTAGTAAGAAGTGGGCGTTGTAGCTGTAATTTTTGGTTGTTACATAGAAAAAGCCCCCGAATCGTCTCATGATGGCATAATCTTTGTACTGACCATACGTATGATATATCAGACGTTAGAGACAAAATCAGCAATTGGTATAATTTAATCACAACGTTGCCATAATGAATAGCAACAACCCCAATGCAGATGTTCCATATGTACCCAGAACACAGTTGCCGAAAACCGGATACACTATAATGAACGATGACGGTACGGAGGTTCTGGCGAATGCCTGTCCCATGCATCTTTTGGTAAAGTCTAAATGGTGGATTAAATTCACTGAGAAGGTCGCCAGCGGCATCCTGAACATCAGCTTCTTCGATGAAATGGCACGTCAGCATCGTGACGCCAAAATCAGATTTGGTCAGGGTCTTTACGCCGTAAGTGTGCAGACACAGTATGCGTCGTTGAGTCTGCTTGAGAACCGTCCGTACATATTAATGTGCACGGATGGCAAGAACAAATCATCGGAGACAACGCCTGTAGTCGTCAAAAGCATCAATATGCACAAGGACAATCGCATTGCGTGGATTTGGCTGGAATAAAGGGAGTGATTAAAGTGCACCTTGACCGCCACGCTGTCTCTCTCCCCTTCCTTGTCATTCTCTCTCGAATGTGACAGCAATACTGAGACACACGAGACGATCGTCTCATTGGTGTTCTATTTCCGACCAGGACCTTTATTTTGCCTATAAATTGCTAATTCACGATTGTTATACATCATCCAACATGACCAGCACCGAATCGGCAGAACACAAGTTGACGCTACTTGCTGCGAATTGCGAACAGATAATGCACGCAAAGATTGCTGTGCTCGAATCGAGCGTGAAGAAGCTGGCGTCACTTCGCAAGGATACTCGTGAGAAGCAGCTCGTCTTGGAGAAAATCATGAGTGATCACGAGGAATACATCTTCATGCTGCAGGAAGCTCATCAGGACGCCATCTCCAACGTTCTCCCTGTCGTCACGAGTATGGACGAGGCCGAGTACGTTGCCGGAAGCTGGAAAGTGCAAGATCTCTACGCCTGCAACTGCAGTCAGTGGAATTACAAGCACAGATGCCACGGCATCGGTCATTTTGGTTGGTCCAATCAAGAGTACATTTTTACCCCACTGGGCTGCAGCAAGAGAAACTCTCACGAATGATCGCGAAATCAGAACTCCAAGCAAGGCTGTCCTCAGTGTGACGGGACTCTATTCTTCTTGAAGCACATTCGATTCAGACCCGAAAAGAATTTCATGACGGCTTAAATTTCGTGGTCGGAAGCGGACTGACGCTGTAGAAGTCGACTGAAAAATTCCTTTTCTCGAATGGCAAAGGAGTGCGCATAAGCTGCACGTCAACAGTGCTTCGCTTCACACACACAACGATGCACAAATCTAGGGGTCGTCCTGTTGCTCCCGACACCAAGACAGAGCTTCCCACGCGGGACATATGTATGGCAGCTGATGCGTCGTGCAGTTGTTTCGTGTTGAATATTGTGTTGGCGTTAGTTTTGGTTTCTGTTGACAAGGTTTGTAGGAGTAGCGAGTCGAAGAGAAGTTCAAACATATGCTTATCATCCGTGTGCTTCAAAATACTCTTTATTGCTCGTTTTGCGCTGATTTTTGGAAGAATATTGATAAGAGCGGATTTTGGCTCCAACCATGAAATCATTGGAGTCGTTGTTTTCATGAATGCCAATTTGTAAACAATTCCGAGGAACTCAACTTTTGGAAATGTTGTGATCATATTTATATGCATCGTACACTACGCGAATAGAGCGCGACACACCCAAAACTCTGTTTATTTTTGGACCAATTTACTATTTCAGGCATATTAATATTGTGTTTGAATAAAACATCTCAATCTCGTAGATTCACTATCGAAACATCTGCAAGATGGGAATTCACGACGCTCGATTGTGTATTGCCATCCAACAGCATGACTTGTCCCTGTCTCGAACACACATTGATCGAATTCTCAATATTAATTTCCAGTGCGCGTCACGTCATACCGCCCTGCACTCTGCTGTAGTTTTCAACAACGTGGAAGTGGCTACTTTGTTGTTGCAACGTGGAGCTGATATGACCATTGTACCGCTCAAGAAAGTTTGCAACGAATCTGAGTGTCCTCTCTTGTTGGCCTTGAAAAAGGGCGAGTCTCATGAAGAAATGCAACTTCTTTTTCTAGAAACACTTGCGCACATGAATTGGGCAGGATTTGACGAAGCAGCATTAGCCAACATTGCGCGACTCTCACAATACGCTTTAATGTACAGCACACCTCGTGTCTTTTTTGTGACAAAAGAAGTGAATGGCCAAAACGTTATGAATTCCGCAGGCTTAAGTCCCCTGATGTTTGTGGTACGTCGAACCGGTCTGTATGAAGACAACGTGGTCAAATGCACTGAAATGCTCGAAAAAGTTCTCATGGTTATTGATGAAGATTCGGCAATGGCCTGGCAACGTTATGGTGACGTCTACAACATGACGAAAAGTAATGAAAATTTATCAGCAATCACTGGGTGTACTGCCCTTGGCATGTTGGCTTTCCAAATTATGGACGATCGCATGGAGCGCAATCGCAAATTTATGAAGCAAATCGAATATCGGAATCACATAAGTGCCCTGTACAAGGCGACCCTTTTACCAGGAGATTATTTTACAGACACATTGACTACGATGGCCGAGGCACGAAAAGGGTACGAGGAGGAAAGGGCCATGAAAAACCGCGACGTCATGATATACTTTCAGAAAGAGTTTATTCCATATCTGTTTGCCAAGATGTTGCTTCCAATGCGCCTTGCTCTGGGAATGGGTACGCACATTCGTCTCGGTGGACACACTACATGCCTCGTCGCAACACTCAATCCAGATATCATGAACATGATTTTTAATGCACTGGTCCGCGATATCACTACGTCTGTCATCGGCTTTGAGCACATGCTGTGCTAATTCAATATGCTACATTGGTTGGTACACACTCTTGCAATGATTATCGACCATGTGCGAATAAAGATTGACTGCTTGTCGTACGACGATTGTCAAACGATTCCCATCGAAGACTTGAAACGACGCGTACATAAGTCATTTGAAGCAGCAAGTACCAATTGTATTACAGAGAGGAGTTTACGTATTTCAATAAAGAAACTACACGAACACTTGTCCTAGTTTTGACAGTATGGGTCCCAGATGTCATCATGTCAAAAGAGGATGAGACCCTGCCTCTGCCACGGGCGAAGCAATAAATGATATATGCAGCAGGTGCATACATATTGCAAATGGCCGACAGACCGGAAACCACACGTCACAAAAAACATGGGGAATCGACTCGAAAATGCCAACGAGAATTCCGCCTTCTTGCGTATCGACAGGCGCGTGCAAGGTGTCCACACCAGCAAACCACCCGCGCCGACAAAAAAAGATACCACTTCGTCTGGGCCATTTGTACATTTTGCGACCCTCAAACTCAGACCGCAACAAGCGTCGGATTAACAACGTTTTCTGCATCTGTGTATCGACCGGAACTCCGCAAAAAATGAGCTGTTGTGCGGTGCCCTCTGACATCAAGAGCGAAGCAAGAGAGTGTCGACGGAGGAAATGACTGTACAATTCATCCACAGGGGGTAATACCTGCGATTTGCTAATTTGATGCACAAGATCACCAAACAGACTCAGCGCAGGGGACAGCTCACCCAAGCGCGAATGAGTGCCCATTGCAAATGCAAGTGCCCGATCTTCATGATCGCATATTTGTGATGCAATCGCCCAACACAATCGGACATCAAAGTGCATTCGGTCGCTTTCGGCGTGCACAAGATTTTCCGGCCAATCCAAGGCCCTGGTATGCTTACCCTGACGTACCACTGTATCGTCACTAAATGCGGCAAGAGCGACCCATCGCTCAATGACACCTTCAAACATGTGATGTTCGGTAATTCAATTCACGTCCAATGGAACAGAAAGTTTTCGGACGCAGACTACATTCAACTAATGTTTTCGTTTTTATACAAGTCGTGCCCAAGGAGACAATTACACCTCACGTTTATATGTGAAACTTCACGCGTTATTCCATCCAAACACAAACATTCTTAATCGATCCTCTCTCTCTCTCTCTCTCTCTCTTGTAACCACACACAATTCTCTTTCTGTCTCCTTTCGTCGTGTGTTACCATTGCTCGTTAGCCAAAATGTAGGGCCTTAGGAGAGGATGTGTCAAAGATGTCGACGACATTACGTTGCGCACTTGCCGCCGTGGGTACAAAGGGTTGCATCTTGTCGTCGAAACACAACACTATGTTGTCTACGTCCTTTCCACGTCTACCATATGCACGAAGACGTAAAGTGATCCCTGATCGCACAGCATGCTTGGTGAGAGCGAGTAAAACAACGACGTCTTGCATGCAGTATGACTCAAGCAGCGCCCAGTTCTTTTCTTTTGCCCATTGCACGGCTTGCAGACCAGAGCCACTTTTTGCAACATCAATCTTGTTGAGAAGACATGCGTTGTGCAGACTGATGTAAGAGCCAGTGTAATCTCGGGACAGACGACAGAAATCTAAGTACTTGTGTTTCCATCTATCCAATTTAATTACACTGCTGTCCGAGTTGATTACACTACCGTCCGAGTTGATTACACTGCTTTCCGAGTTGATTGCACGGCTGTCTGTAACGTGACTGGTGTCGGGTTCGCTATCTTTCCCCAATAGAACCTTCATGGTATCGGTCGACAGTGCACTTGGCACTTGGAACTTGCGCTTTACCGGAATAAAGGCCGGTTCGGCATCTGAGCTCTCGCACCTGACCTGCTTATCGGTATCGAGCGAGATCGCCGAAGATAGCGTCGTTGTTTTCAACCACTTGCAGATGAACGGCATATCAAAATTGATACCGTTGAAAGCTACAATGCAATCCACGTCGTCAAGGAGTTGGGTGATTTCTTTTTTCATTGACAAGAGATCCTCTGGGTTTTCACTACTTTCCGCCAAAACTACATTGTAGCATTTTTTGCTGATACTTCTTTCGTCGACAGACTCGTAGACAATGGTTCCAATTACTGTTATGACATGTTCGGTCCTCGACAGACCGGTAGTTTCAATGTCCAAGACTAGGGTGATCATCCGCTGACCGACGGAGCAGGAGCTTGGATCGTTTGTAATGAATGTACATGCGCACATTGTGCATTTTTATTTTTCTTCGATGCTGTCCAATCCGCATACTGCTCAATCCGTCCGGCTATTGTGTAGAATACATGTGAATGCATATAGGGAGGTGGTGAAAGTGTTTTCAAACCAATCGAGGAATTTGTTGAAGAGATCAAGAACCACTTCAATTTTGATTTGAAATTCGGCACTGCTCTGACGCATGTGCATTCCACTCCGAAGCTCTGTCATGGCCAAATTGAGTGTGTTGCCATAACACCGAATTTGTTCAAGTTTCAAGTCATGGCTATCGCGTGTACGGTGCATTTCGTCAATACTCAGCATCATTTGGTGTTTATTTTGAGTCAGAAAATCGATACTGCTTTGGGTTTCGCGGATGAGTTCGTTGTGCTGTTGCATTGTTGTAAAGGCAGTTTCTTCCTCAAATTGGTTGATTGCACGCATCTCCGACCGTTGCGCACGACATATTTCCAGGTCGTTGTTACACATTTCAAGGTCGGTCTGTGTTTGCAACAATACCGCAGTGTTTTCTTCAATCGATGCGTGTAAGAGATATGAGCGTTGCTCGAGTTCTTCCAAACATTTCTCTTTGATGATTGTGTTCTGTTGCAAGATTTCTAGATTTGCGTGTACCATGGCGCGCTGTGCATCAGCATCATCCAGAAACTTCTGCTCAGTCAGCACGGACGACTGCGGGGAGATATATGTTTTTTCCGTAGAGATTGACTCGAGCATCATTTCAAATTCGTCATCTTCGGAGTTGTGCGGAAGGAATATTTCTGCCATATGCGGTGTTCCCGACATCAATATTTGATGTGTCGCGGCGTTTCGGTGCATTACTTCTGCCTCGTGTGCGGCGTACATTTCTTGTAATTTATGTGCTTCGTTTGCTGCGTATGCTTCTTGTTCAGCTTGTTCAATGGCAATAATAGCCGCCTTTTGTAATCCAGCTGCTTCTCCTGCCGCATACGCGATTTCTTCTGCCTGCTTCAAACGTGTTTTTTCTGCCTTCTTTGCAGCTTTGGCGTGCTGAGATGCTTTGGCGTCCTCAGCAGCTTTGCAAAGTATTCTTTCAGCAGTTGCTTTTTCGACATCGGCGGCAGATTTGGCATCGGCGGCAGATTTGGCATCGGAAACAGCTTTGGCATCAGAAGCAGCTTTGGCATCAGAAGCAGCTTTGGCATCAGAAGCAGCTTTGGCATCAGAAGCAGCTTTGGCATCAGAAGCAGCTTTGGCATCAGAAGCAGCTTTGGCATCAGTAACAGCTCTGGCATCGGCGACAGCTTTGGAATCTCGAAGTGCTTGAATATCTTTAGCTGCTTGAATATCTTTAGCTGCTTGAATATCCCTGTCCGCTAGAATATCCTTAGCTGCTTGAATATCTTTGACTTCTTGAGCATCATGTACTCGTTTTGCGTTTTCAGTCATTTCTGCAATATGTGCGTTTTGTGACATCAGAACGGCCTTCATTTCGCGTAGTATTTTAGTGTGTTCCATCTTTACGATTTGCATCGCATGTTCAGCTTGCTCTGCGGCAACTTCCAATTCACCGACGGCTACTGCTGTAAGTGCATCCTGTGCGATTTGTTTGGCCTCCGAAACCGCCGCGTTTGTAGTTGTTGTCGTAATTCCTTCTTGTAGAGCATTTAATTCAATTTGCCTACTGAGAATCAATGTTTCCAAGCAATCCAACTCTTTGGTATGTTTGTCAAGAAGCTGCTGCAAAGCAATTCTTTTGGATTCGAATTGTGTCTGGTGAGACTCACACGACTGCATGATATCGTGTAAAGCCGACTTGTGTGTGTCGATTTCACTCAAGATATCAGACATCTCAAGATCGTACGATGTTTGTCTCGCGTTGTACGTTATAATCATATTTTGTAACGTATTTTCTTGTTCTTGCATCTGTTCTTGCATGCGCGCTTCGGCGGTGTCATGTTGCTGTTGTTGAGACACGAGAGAGAGAGAGATTTCCGACAGCGCTACTTGCTGTGTGTCGTGATTACATTGCAATTGTAGTGTAAGTGCATCCAGGGTGTCAAGGTTCGCTTGTTTGCTTGCGACCACGACCGAAAGCTGTGCCAGTTGCTGGTCCCAAGATGCACGTTCTTTGCTATGCTGACGGTCATTTTTGGCACGCTCCACATCACGTTCGGCATTGTATGTCTTCACGCGCTCGACCGCCATTTCATACTCAGCATTGCAAAGGTCCATTTTCACCTGCACGGTTTCATGAAGACGTTGAGACTCCGCATGCCATTGAATATTTTCCGAGCTTGCATCCTCGTATGCCTGTTGCAGGGACGAAAGACTGGCCTGCAACTCGATTTTGGACGCCTCGGAAGTCTCAATACTGCTAGCAAGTCCACGTAGCACGTCTTCAAGGTCTTTTTGCTGCTGAACGTGGGCTTCCGCTTCTGTTTTTCGTATGTCTACGCGCTGTAGATGTTCAAGTTCTTGTGCGTGTAACACAAGCGAATATCGCTCTCTCTCTTGAATCTGACCTTTCAGTGTGTCCAATTCATTGCGGGCCAACTCCAATTTTTCATTCGTGTAACCCAAGGTTTGTTCGCAGGTAGCCTGCTGACTTACAAGAATCAGATGTTGGGCGTCCAACACATCGCACTGGTCGCACAGTTCATTGTATTCTTTATTCAGCACAAGAATATCGTTGCGCGTTTGTCTTTCCAATTCGCTGCTGGTATTGCTGGGCACATCGGCAGTGGACGAGGCCTGCATTATTGCACCCACAATACGTGCTGTTGCTTGCAAATGTCAATGTCGATCAGGTAAAAAGCTACCAGGAAACGTTTATATACTCACCATATGCACACATTGGAATATACTTGAATCGTTGACGGTGATGAACAATACTCACGTCCGTGTCGTATATATACCACAGAGCACGTTGAACATCATTTGCCAAGGGCGATAATATTGACAATAGAATATGTACTGTTATCGCGACTTGCTTCAGTAGTGATTTTTGTGTGAAGGCGCCGTACGATTTAGCGCAAGGTGTCGTTGTACAAATCGGGAGGAGTATGGCACACAAAAACTTTCCGATTTCGATTCGAAACACGTCAATGATTCCGGATGATCTTGTGACATCGCCCGTCGATCGCGAGCTTACAAAGGTGTACAAAGTATTGAATTACGAACTCATGGTGCAGAATAATCTCACCATGCGCCACCTCCACGAAATGCAGTGTGATATACAACATATTATACATTCGTGGGGCGACCCTCCTAGTGCCAAAAATCTCAACTTCAACGGGAGCACCAAGAAAACGATATTAGCGGTGCACATGGCGTTGCAGAGCAGTGGTCTGCGGAAAAAATTCAATGACCTGCAGTGGTTTGACATGGGCATGACAATGGGAGATCTAATGCAAATGCAGCTCGCAATCCCTGTTCTGTTGACTTTTAATCTTTCGGTGAAAATGCTACTCGAGAACAATGCCAACGACTATGGTCGATCTTGGCAGAGTCTTTTCAAGTGGTCTCGCAAAGATTGGACCACTCTCGGGTACGACGATCTCGCGTACAAACGACAAATTCGTCTCAATACTGCACAGCGGCCAGCGAGTAAACTTGAAATTCTCGAGCAATGGGGTCCTGATGACAACTGTCAGATGATGACAAATGCCCTGTGTGTGTAGACGTCTCATGTGCACGTCAATGAATTTGTCACCAGAGCAACATAGATGTGAAATGACGCTACACGCTCCAATTCTTTAGATGTGCGTTTTATATGAATACATATTAAAACAAGTTGGACACACAACATGCCTCACGCAAACATATATAAGCCAGCCTCCTCTGCATAAATTGTTACCCAAAATGCAAAACCATCATAAGAGTCATCGGGTAGCTTTGGGTGGAATGAATGCCAGTGATTTATATGCTAACTTTATTCGAGCGATTCGTCCCGTCCTCCATGATATTCTCTTCTCGTTTACAGCTTTAAATCAGAAGATTGATGATAACAAATTAGAACTTAGCGCGACGGATTTGTCTGATCATAATCGCAAGTCGCTTTTGTTCGTAGAATATTGCATGAATTTTTCAAATTATCTCGTAGAGCGCTTGAGAGACACAGACAATGTCTTGCACAATGTATGCCAAATCATGACCGACACGATTACCGGAAAACTTGAGCAAGCATCGTCCAAAATAGAAGCAGACACTCGCAACAAAAGTCGTTTCGAGACGCTCTATGAACAAATGAATACGAATGTCGGTCTTTTTAAGAAGAATAATGTGCTGACGGACATCATCGACGAAATCCCATACATTTGCTGGCTTTTAACCACCATGCAAAACTTTGTCAAGCATATATCGGATATGCAGGACATAGTATGCGGAGCATCATCGTTACCACAAGTGATTCAAGCGCACGAACGCGAACCTAATCGTGAGGCTTTAGTGCAGTTGTCTCGTAAACATCACGCAGACACACAAGAAGGTCTCAAAATAATTCAAAATAGGACTGCGATTCAAAAATTGGTGAAAATTGGTCGCGATTATTGTTGTCATGACATACCTCGGAAACTGGAGCAAATATTTTTATCTCGAGGTATATTGTCATTTCTGCACATGCTTCGCGAAAACGAGCATTTGATCACACGGCAAAATTGGACGCAACTGTGGAATAAATCCACGGATCGTATTTCACAAACAATGTTGGCCCACGTAAAGCTCCGATTCGGTGAACAGTGCAATGTATATGGATGCAGAGACGCCGTCCGTATGCGTCGTACGAGACAGGATCTCTCTGGTACTACACACGACATGATACAGAATAATCATCCCATCATCACATTACAAATTGTGGATTCAACCCATGACAAATTCAGCACACTTTTGTCCACATTTATATCAACTATGTTTGAAAGACATAAGGGATTCTGTATTACGTTTGATTTTTTCTTTATGGCATTTTTGTGTCCAGCTGATCAGCCACTTCCGACATACCATATCAATCCATCAAAGTCCAACTCTATCGTGACAAATCGTCCACATACACACAACGTTTCCGGCGACGTAGATGACTCGTTTGCGTTTAAGATTGTGCAGTGTATGCAGGCCAATGGTGTTCTTAAGATGATTCGTACCAAGAATTGGAGTCCAATCGACACAAGCCTGCCCAGGCCGACTGTGTGAATGTACGCTAGAAGAAGTACAAAATGCCCAAAAATAGACAATTTCGTCTTTAAAGGCCAGTAATTTGCCAAAGGAATTCGCCAACACTTTTTAGCATGAGTGACAGCGGTATTATGTCGAGTAGTCAAGATGAAACCCAGGACGATCCTCAAATTTTTGCCCAAGTGTGGGAGGTGGATGATGCCGAGGACACTTACGAAAGTGTTGCTGCAATGGAGCTTCGACAGGAAGAGGACAAACTTGCCATTCACCAAGCTCATTTGCGTCTCCTGTTAATGCGCGAAAAGAGAGTGATCGAGGACATTAAACAGCGACGTCGTTTCGAGTACGATTGTCACAACAAAATTGATGCCCTGCGTGCGCAGGTGAATCAAGAAAATGTAATGATAGTCGAAGAAGTTGGGACACAAATGACCCATGTTGATGCCACGTAAAGAATTGTCACAAAAAGTGCCTCATCGTCGAATTCAATGGACTGCATGTGTCTGTGAATTGGAACATTCACCGATGCTATGTGTGGTAGCTATGAGATCCGTGTGTATATATGACGACGAAAATACTTGGCAAAGTGACCACGCTCGTCGCAAGCAAATTCGGAGACAAGAGTCTCTGAGATGTGTGGGTTGTAGAGTAATAAATGAGCCCATTGGATTGGGCTAGCGTTAAAGCAGTGTCATTCATGATGACGACGATTTTCATTTTCCTTTTTTGCATTTTCATCTTTTTTTGTCGTGAGCATAATGACCGACTTAGAAGATCAAATAGATTAATATTTAATGAATCAGAAACATCAAGCGTGACATCAGAGGTGGTCATGGTTTGACAACGTGGATCACAAGAAAATTGTTTGGTGGGGTGCATTGTGTGTCGAAAGTATATAAAGAACCGAGACGACAACGTTGCATCGTGCTCGTGTGAATTCTACAGATCGTGGATCTCCTACAGGAAATTCTACAGCAGACCATCATCAATATGGATGAGAATAGAGAGGACGAAGTGATGGTGAACGCCAATACCGACTCAAACTTGGTGCCAGCAGATGATATCGAAATGCAAGATGCCATTGCGGGTGTAGTGCAGCCACCAGCAGTCATACTGCCTCCTTCCTTTATTCCGGCGCCACTAAATTTCGTGTCGACCTCAGGCACAACACGAGAGTATGGAACAATGAAGAATCAGGATGTTTTCTGCAATGTGCTGCAAAGACTTGGTATTGCATCCAACGCACAAATTAATAAACTGCTCAGGGATATCCGACCCGTATCTAGGAGTGCTGCCGAGACTGTGTCTATCGTGCTGCTGCAGAAGGACTGGCTGGCGCCACTGTCGACGAACGCTCAGCTCTTTCACAATGAGATGGGAGAAATGTTGCTTGTGCCAGCGCCGGTACCTGGATTGACACAAAAAGACATGAACGCGATGAGGACCACTCGTCTGGCTCATTTTGCTCACGGTATGAGTGAATACCGTACGATTCTGTTTGTGCAGCAAGAGGGGTTTGAAATGCTGCTGAAACATGTGAGTGTCTGGCCAGCTGCTCCAACAAGTGCCGCTGCCGGTCCCAAGGCGAAGAAACAGAAGGATAAAAATCTATTTCTTTTCAGGGAAAATGAAAAGAAAATGCTCGGGGTCATCAATAACAGTATGAGGTGGCACAATCAAAATCTGATACTGCAACGAACGGGATGTCGATTATTAGAACGCTTTGTGATGCGGATTATGACGGGTGACAAAACGGAGAAAAACACGTTGATCGTACCGAATGCAGTTTTGAAGGCGATTGTTGATACTATTCTGTTTGCGCTAAAGTCCTTTCCACTTGACGAAGAACTGGCGCAGGTTGCCTGTTGCGCTCTAGCAGCTTCGTGTTACTCTTCACATTTTGAACGCGCGTCGTCACCAAACATACTTGCGTACACCAAACATCGACACCTGCTGGAAAACACGGGTGTAGATGTCGTCTTGATCTCTAAAATGCTCGAGCTTATGCGGACATTCGCAAATAATGAAATCCTGGTCGAAGCTGCATGCAATATCACACAATTTTTCTGGCTTCCGGCGAACCCCGCATTGAATCATACACAGGAAACAGTTTTCAACGTCATGAATGCTCACATCAGCAATGATTATATACAGATGTACGGGTGTTTGACCATGTGGTCGTATTCACGAAATGAGGGATGCGACGACGCGACCGCCGAGAAATACATCCAATTCTTCACCAACACTATACAAATGTCACAAAACAAGTATCTGATACGTGCTGCGATGATGGCATGCATTATAACTTTACAAAACGTGGACAGAACGACGTTCAAAAATCATCAGAATATGTGCGGGGAATCGGGTCTCATCCGTTTAATCGTGACTTGGTTACACAGTCTAGTTCCGCAGTTCTACAGTACTACCAATGGAAATGAGAGAGCACGGCGAAAACTCACCACTCTTGTCGAAAACAATGCGTTACTGTGCATGATTCTGCTCAGACTTATTTCCACTGACCACGCTCTGAACAATTACAGGCTTATCATGGCCGATGCTCCGCAAACCTTAATGTATCTCCAGACGGCATTTTCTTCCAACATGTACAAGGGATTGAATGTAGTTTGGCAGAACCAAGAGTCAATCGATTACTTTGTTTGGAAGATATTTGGCGGATTTTGGTTGCAACCTACCTCCATACACCAGCGACAGGCGTTCCGGTTGTTCTACACACCATTTTCGTGTCTAATGCACGACTCGCACGTTAACGTTAAAACACCCGCCAACACTTTTTTGTCGATGCACACCCCCGTTCACTTGTGCTGTGAAACGTTGAGCAAATCGGGCAACATCAAAGCGCTGTCTTCCACGCTCAGTTTTCTGGAATTATGTGTAACAATCCCCGAAGTTGCAGCCACAATCGGAGACGAACTGACACTTGCCATGGTTATTGCAATCACACGTTCCGATGCCTGTGCGGAAAGTAAGTGTGGGCACGACAACTATGTGCGTAAGAGAGCTACGAAAGTGCTCGAGATTCTCTCCCGGACACGAATGCTCAGAACCGAAAGGGGACTCAACAACACAATTTTTAAGTTGGTCGATCCTGCACTAGCGACAGACATCCGCTACATGAAGAATTTAACAAATCTGCAGACGAAATTGCTGGATATGGAAATGCACTACGTCTGCAAAACTGTCTGTACGGTGCTCAGCTTCTCAAAACTGCTCAACATTGAAGAAAAAAATTCTGTCTCGCTCTTACAGAACAAAATCGGTACGAATATTGGACCGTCGACGGAAATGGTATTCGAATATAGTTATGTTTAAAATGCATGTCTTGAGCGTGTCGAATGATGCAAATTGGACATTAATTGTATTTTGTTGTTTGTGTTGGTTGTGCAGGCATTCCAGGACGTAGAACGTCTGTGCAAAAAGTACAACCTCCTTGAACCGGTGAGTGTTTGCTTGTACCTACATTGATTTCTAAAGTCGCCAGCAATTGGAACACATTGTATTATATTACACATTATATTACATTAGTACGAGAAAAGCAGATGCGGAACACATGTATTCAAAAAAGAACTTTGTTGAAAATGTATTGAACAAACTGGTGTGTATATGCAGATGAAACTGTGTGCTAAACTTCGGGAACGACAATCGGGTGCTATGACTGCAAAGGTGGTGCTTCCTGGCCTTGCAATGCCACCCGCATCCGGATCAAGTGCTGCTGCTGCCGCTGCAAGGTCGGCAATGCTTCCTGGCCTTGCAATGCAACCCGCATCCGGATCAAGTGCTGCTGCTGCCGCTGCAAGGTCGGCAATGCTTCCTGGCCAACCCGCATCCGGATCAAGTG
>Ga0306897_1000029_pt1 | contig 33744 bp, 20 predicted proteins | sample AntRauMFilla1563_FD_190425 | JGI IMG/M metagenome (GOLD analysis project Ga0306897, IMG submission 190425) | Saline lake microbial communities from Rauer Islands, Antarctica - Metagenome Filla 1 #563 (v2) (version 2) | ecosystem: Environmental > Aquatic > Non-marine Saline and Alkaline > Saline ...
AACAATCCCCAGCTAGTTCCCAAAATAATTCAGAAAAATCTCTATCCGTTGGTTCTGTTGAAAATGGTTTAGCAGTCATCTTATAATATAGGTCATTGTTCGATAATTTCGCATAATGCCGTAATGTGCCTTCACCAGCAGTGATATTTTCAATAGAGTAACTATTCCACAACGCAATAAAACCATCATCCGTAAATCGTTCGCTTTTCATAGACGTTTGTCTTGCTTGTTCTTCCGTGAAACCGCATTTTTTCATAGCACATATAATTTTTATCCAAGCATCTCGGTCATCCAAATAGGAAATAGCAATGATGTTAACAATCGATTGAAGAAGACTTACATCTTCGGTAGTAGTGTTGGTGGGAGTGTTGGTGGGTGTTTTTTTTTCTTGTAACTTGTCCATCTGAAAACATTTCTTAAAACTTTCTGAATCAAAATAAGAAGGGTCATCGTGTTCGCCCTTGAACCATTCTTTACCAACTCGTTCAAATACTTTTTCTCCTAAATAGTCAATCACTGTTAAATCGGAACAATTAACGATATTTTTTTTCATTCTTTCATTTTTGTTTTGTGGAAACTCCATCCAAATATGGAACCCTTTTGTATTGCCTTTTGTATAAAAACTCTTTTCCATTTTGGTGGCTTCATAGAATTGTTCTAATGTATAATTTGGGTCGTCAATATCGACTACGGCATAATTTGTATCTTTTAAATAATAGCAACAACTGATGTATTGGTCTTTGGACATTTCATATTCACATTGTTCATATGTCCAATTTTTACCAATGCCTTTAATCTTATCTTTTCCTTTGCCTTTAATCTTAGGTAGCAAAATGTATTCGTGTGGGATGTTTTTCAAGAATTGAGGTTCTTCGTTGTTCATTATATATATGAGTAAGATTTTTTTAAATCAATTTTTATAAATATATATATAAAAAATCCCTAAAGAATCAGCGATTTTTTATAGTAAGAAAACCCCTAAAGAAATAGGGAGGGGTCGATCCGGAATAAAAGGGTTTGTTGTCTTTTGAAACAATAGTATTTGGTGGAGTATCTACTTGCTCGTTGTAAATTGAGTTCTTTGTTGTTTTCACGCCATTTTTTCACATATTCACTATTTTTTGGATGAGTCATTCTTATATATATATATAGTAAGATTTTAAATCAATTTTTCATTTATCTTTAATACCTTCCTAGTTAATATTTGTCTCTACATGAACTCTGATAAACTATGAGTCACTGGTGGAATCCGTTGTTTTTTTCTATATTCCTTTTGGTATGCTTTTTGGTAGTCCTTCATATCAACCAGCATTGGTCTGTTCTTATTTACAACACTATGATCGAAGACACCCATATAAAATAGCTCTCGTTCTTTTGCTTTCAATTTATTGTCTAAATTATCCTCAAGAACAATACAATTATAATTTTCGCCTTTAAATACTTCTTTGGATGTACACATACACGACTGATTTTTGTAGGTGCTTAAATGAACCGCAAGACGAGACGTGAGGTTTGAAGTGTGACCAATGTATTTTTTGTTGGTTACATTACAGCATATCATATAAATCAAATATTTCTTTGGTAGGTTGTCGAACATTATAATATATGTTTAGATTTTATTTTTCGGAAAGTTGGGATTTTTCCTAAATAATGTCACGGCGGATATGGTTCGCAATATTATGGTCAATATTGTACACCATACACCTAAAGTTCATATTCGTCCGTTCGTATTATGTTTTCGTTCGACGACAAACTGCTGTTGGCTGACATAGGTTCTCCATTCTTTGCTTTTTGAAGCAAATCGAAAAACTTCACTTCTTGTTTCACAATAGATATCAGGTTATTGTGCGATATTTTCAGATATTTACGACGTACATCGGGATATATACTAATTTCTAACTTTTCTAAAGCATCGTTGTATTCCTTATGTAATTGTGGGTTCATTTCGGATTGGTTTCGGGCGTTGTTGAGTGTATGCGTTAAAAGCATTTGAGATTGTAAAATAACCTCCATTTGTTCCGGAAACTTCTTAAACTTAATGAGTGCCGATACGGACGCAATGACGGACGATAAAGCTATTGGAACTAATGCGACCGCATCACTTTGCCATCCCATTTGTATTTTCATAGATTCAAACATTCCCGTAACGAGAGACAAAACGATGATACATTTATTCCAGTCATCGCTGTCTTTTTTAAGTTGTTCGTGTGCCAACGACAAGGCATCTCGTTTTGATTTAAGGTCTTGAACGATTATAGATAATTTGTCTTTTTCCATATTATATATAAATATTATTCTAAATTGGAATGGTTTTTATGCGATTCTGTATCCATACATATTTGTCTGTATATTTTCTGTAGACGGTGTTCCATAAAGCGTTAGATAACCTGCGTTTCCTGATTTATATTTCACAGCTATAAGGTCACCTGCTTCTAATGGAAAAATAATACTTCTATTTTCAGACGTTGGTATAGTTATACCATTGTATGTTATACTTTTTTCAACCCCATTTCTTACATATACAATTTGTATTGCTGTTGTTCCTCCCTTATTCAACATGGTTAGTGAGTATCCAATCAAATATATTCCTGTTTCTTGTATGGTATATGCATGTCCTCTATTTTGCTCAACCATTGTTCCTGTATTAGGTTTTTGGAACGAAATTGCTTGAAATCTCGCATAATCACCTAATATCAAGGCTGTATAATTAAGGTTCAAAAAACAGAGAAAATACGCACTGCTTCCTGAATTAATAGTTGAACCTACAATAGATATATTTTCCCCTGCGGTCAGAATGTCTTGTTTCGTCTCCAGTCCTTCGTCCAGTTCTTGTTGGGTTATTCCTCCACCACCCTCACCACCACTCGAAGAAATGACATTATTTACATCAATCGTGATATTATTTCCCGCCGTCAAGACGTCTTGTTTTGTGTTCAATTGGGCTAGGGTAACTTCACCATCAGCACCAGCCGGACCAGTCGGACCAATAGCACCATCAGCACCATCAGCACCAGTTTCCCCTTGTATACCTTGCGGACCATCAGCACCATCAACACCATCAGCACCATCAACACCATCAGCACCATCAGCACCAGTCAAACCTTGAATCCCTTGTTCGCCTTGTTCGCCTTGGTCTACACTCGAAGAAATGACATTATTTACATCAATCGTGATATTATTTCCCGCCGTCAAGACGTCTTGTTTTGCGTCTAATGAAGTCTGTAGATTTGCTGTTTTCGCAATAGATAACCCACCATTTTGAATAACATTTTGTTTTGCGTTTAATGAACTCTGTAAGTTAGCCGTTTTAGAAATAGATAAACCACCATCCACAATTACATCTTGTTTTGCGTTTAATGAAGTTTGTAGATTTGCCGTCTTGGCGATAGTTAAACCACCTACCGGAATTACATCTTGTTTTGCGTTTAATGAAGTTTGTAAGGTAGCCGTTTTAGCAATAGATAAACCACCATCCACAATTACATCTTGTTTTGCGTTTAATGAAGTTTGTAATTCAGCAATATTCGAAATATTTAAATCACCTTCTGCTATAACATCTTGTTTTGCCTCTAATGAACTCTGTAAGTTAGCCGTTTTAGCAATAGATAAACCACCATCCTCAATAACATCTTGTTTCGTCTCCAGTTGTCTATCTACATAATCTTTACTGGTTAGTTCGTTCAATTGTAACGGGGTTTCATTACGAGTATAATAACGCTCAGACAAATTCGCTATGGTTTGATTTCCATTTCTATAGAACCCAGTTAAACCAATCGGCAAATAAGACCCCGTTGTGGCGTTGAACGAAGTTACATCATCAGGAATTCCTTGACAATCAATCATAACGATCTGTTGATACGAAAACGATGGGTTCAATATAAAAGTAGAGGCATTTGAAAAATTACAACGATATAGGTATAAAATCCCTGTGAAGTTACTGACATTGAGAGACATAATGTCGCTATCACTTATGATCATCCATTCTTCAAAAGGAATTGAACCACCTCCGCGAATCGTTAAACCACCATTTAAATTAATACCATGAAAGTAGTGTTTCAATAAATCCCCAGAAATAGTAGTCATCCCGTTTACTTGTAACCCAGTTAATCGTACACGTTCAGAGTTACTTATGGTTAAAGTTTTTGTTCCAGCTAATTCTGTGATAGTTCTATTTCCAACCAATGGACAAAGTATTCCAATATTTCGTTTATTGTCTATTACGACATCTTCAATCCCATACGAACCCGCTGATATTTTCAATACGACGGCTTCTTGTTGTGCCATAAGGTCGAGTGTTTGTTGTATCGAGCCACTTAATCCTGCTTCATTATCATTGACATAAAATGTGTTAGAATATTCGCCATCTGGAAACTCGGCACTTATGATATTGTTGATAATATTTATATGTGTTCCTGCTGTCAATTTGTCTTGTTTGGATTCTTCTAAAGCGGATATAGAACTGGTATTTCCACTAACTTCGCCCTGTAATGCCAATATATCGTCGTCGTTAGACTCGATTTGACTTGTATGACTTGCGGTTAATAATTGTAAAGCGGATGTCTTCGGTTCTTCTGTATCCAACCTTCCTTGTAATGCTAATATATCGTCGTCGTTAGACTCTATTTGAATTGTGTGATTGGCTGTAAGTAATTGTAAAGCGGATGTCTTTGGTTCTTCAGCGTCCAACCTACCCTGTAAAGCCAATATGTCACCATCGTTAGCCCCTATTTGACTTGTGTGACTTGCGGTTAATAATTGTAAAGCGGATGTCTTCGGTTCTTCTGTGTCCAACCTTCCTTGTAATGCTAAAATGTCACCATCATTCGACTCTATTTGACTAGTATGACTTGCTGTAAGCAATTGTAAAGCAGATGTCTTCGGTTCTTCTGTGTCCAATCTTCCTTGTAATGCCAATATGTCACCATCATTCGACTCTATTTGACTTGTGTGACTTGTGGTTAATAATTGTAAAGCAGATGTCTTCGGTTCTTCTGTATCCAACCTTCCTTGTAATGCCAATATGTCACCATCATTCGACTCTATTTGACTTGTATGGCTTTGAGTTAGCTCTTGTAAAGCGGATGTCTTCGGTTCTTCAGCGTCCAACCTACTCTGTAATGATAAGATGTCCTCGTCGTTAGACTCGATTTGAATTGTATGGCTTTGAGTGAGTAATTCCAAATTGTCTATTTGTGTGAATGCGTGGTTTACACTTCTTTCACCAACCGCCAAATTTTTATATATGATTACGTCTCCAACCGAGTCAATCAATAAAGCATCCCCTTCATTTCCTGCGTCAAATAAGGCAACTGGGTTCGTGTCACCATTTCCATACTGACTTACTTTTAACGCTGGACCGAATCCTTGATTGGAGATATCTAATTGTGTAGATATAATGATTTCATTATTTATAGTGGTGTTATTGTACATAAGATTATTGATATTAAACGAACCATCTAAAGTTAAATCTCCCTTAATGTGTAAATCATTTTCTAGAGACAAATTATTCATACTTATATCGGATTCTGTATTTAGATTCTCTTGTTTTTGATTTTGTAATGCTAAAATGTCACCATCATTCGACTCTATTTGACTGGTATGACTTGCTGTAAGCAATTGTAAAGCAGATGTTTTTGGTTCTTCTGCGTCCAACCTCCCCTGTAATGCCAATATGTCACCATCATTCGACTCTATTTGACTTGTGTGACTTTCTGTAAGGGATTGTAAAGCGGATGTCTTCGGTTCTTCAGTGTCTAACCTCCCTTGTAATGCCAATATGTCACCATCATTCGACTCTATTTGACTTGTGTGATTGGCTGTAAGTAATTGTAAAGCTGAGGTCTTTGGTTCTTCTGTATCCAACCTACCCTGTAATGATAAGATGTCCTCGTCGTTTGTGTCTATTTGTGTTTGATGACTTGCTAATGTTCCAATATGTTCGGTGGTCGTAATGAACAAGCTCTCAATATTGGCGGTATTTCCTTCAATATTTTCTGTATTATCTGTTTGTCTCGACGCTAAAAGTTGTCTGAAAGATGCCATATATATATATATTCAATATAAAAAAAGACAACTAATGTTTCAATTCGTTTTAACTAAGGAAACCTCCTCCATCACTTGAAGCAAACCATTCTACTATACCCTCTGATGTTGCTAATTCTGGAAATGCGTTTAACATTCGAGTACAACCTTCAAACATACCAGTAAAACCACCGCCCGGATAATTCACCTGAACACTATCCACATTCCATACTCGTATATCTTGTAAAAAATCTGTACAACCGCTGAACATATACGCCATATCAGTGACTTTTGATGTATCCCAACTTAATATGTTTCCATTGAACGATGTAGCACCTTGAAACATACTTCTCGTATTTGTGACGTTTGACAAATTCCAACTTCCTATATTTTGATTGAATTGAAAATTATTATAAAACATACCATTTGTGGTTGTTACATTACTCGTATTCCAATTGCTTATATCTTGATTAAATGATTTAGCTTGTGCAAACATAAACATCATATTTTCGTTCTTTGACATGTCCCAAGTTCCTATGTTTTGATTAAAAGATTCACAAAAAAAAAACATAGCAGAAGTGTTAGTGGCGTTGCTCATATTCCATTGGGATATATCTGAATTAAAATCATAATAATCAACATAAAATGCATTAGAAAAAATTGTAAGACCAGAAACATCCCAATTACTTATTGAATTTACACTTTTTTTGTTGGAGTTTATCCCATCCGGTAATAATTCTGTATTATCTATAAAATAAGCTATAGCATTTTTTAATATTGTGTTCGTAGTAGGTGTATAAACGAGGATTGTTTCATTTAATAATCTTGGTAATTCTTGTACAATTCCACCAACATAACAATCTGAATCTACTCTAAAATACGTGTCTTCTCTGACTATTCGAACTTTATATTCACCTTCAATTAAATCAGGAACTACGCATGTTTTTGGTAGAAAGTTCCTATGATGTTGTGCTGTAAATGTAAATGAATGATCACACACGTGTCTTATTTCATTATTGGGTGTTAATATTTGATATGTAATTGTAGATGTCCCACCGTTTGGTTTAAATGCGGTTGTTTCAAAAGTAAAAATAAGAGTTCCTCCATTGACATTGAAAGTGTTCTCAAATGTATGTGTTAAACTTGTTATGGATGATGTAAATATTCCAAATTCTTCATATAAATGTGAAGCATACCCAAGAGTTGTTGCTATACCACCATCCGCACCATCAGCACCATCAGCACCATCAGCACCATCAGCACCATCAGCACCAGTAGCACCGGTAGCACCGGTAGCACCGTCAATTCCATCAGCACCATCAGCACCATCAGCACCATCAGCACCATCAGCACCATCAGCACCAGCTGGACCTTGTGGACCAGTATCTCCTTTTTCTCCACCAGTTTCACCTTGAATACCTTGTATGCCTTGCTCACCAGTCGGACCTTGAGGACCTTGTGGACCAGTAGCACCATCAGCACCATCAGCACCAGTCTCCCCTTGCGGACCTTGTGGACCAGTAGCACCAGTATCTCCTTGCGGACCAGTAGCACCATCAACACCATCAGCACCAGCTGGACCTTGTGGACCAGTAGCACCTTGCGGACCAGTAGCACCATCAACACCATCAGCACCCGCAGGACCAGTAGCACCAGTATCTCCTTGTGGTCCAGTTTGGTCTAAATACGTGATTAGTATATTGCTTCCACGTATTAGTTGAATAGAAGAATTGAAATTGGAAGAAAAACCAAAGTCGGTCTCGTAGTTTACGTTGCTTTCTAATTCTATCGTATCATTAGCATTGAGAGAAAAATATAAAGAATTAGAACAAGACCCATAACGTGCGTAATCTGAATGTCTTAAGTAACAACTTGCTTGTCCTCCAAACGTTTTATCATATGTTTCATTTATATGACACCCTACTCTTATAATTGCTCTAGTTGTATTTCTGTTAAAAAATGCACACATAAATTCAACTCTATAATTACCACTCTTTAAAATGGTAACTTTGGAATCATCAGTAAAATTAAACAAATCTGTGTTCGTTTTAACAAGATTATCAAAAGAATTGATAAAAGAAGTGGTGTCCCCAATTGTTACCGCATCGGATCTTACCGCATAAAATATATTTGTTGCTTCGTTGTCAATTGTTCCATTTGTGATTCCTGTAACTGATATTATCCCATCAGTAATGTCGATATTTGCTCCAGCTTCTAATGATGAACCACCTCCATCAACACCATCAACACCATCAGCACCCGCAGGACCAGTAGCACCATCAGCACCATCAACGCCATCAACGCCATCAACGCCATCAGCACCCGCAGGACCAGTAGCACCTTGTATACCTTGCGGACCAGTAGCACCATCAACTCCATCAGCACCAGCAGGACCAGTTTCGCCTTGTATACCTTGCGGACCAGTAGCACCATCAACACCATCAGCACCATCAACACCATCAGCACCAGTTTCGCCTTGTATACCTTGCGGACCAGTTTCGCCTTGTATACCTTGTGGACCAGTAGCACCATCAACACCATCAGCACCAGTAGCACCAGTAGCACCATCAACGCCATCAGCACCGTCAATTCCATCAGCACCAGTAGCACCAGTCGGACCTTGAGGACCAGTCGGACCAGTTACGCCTTGTATACCTTGCGAACCAGTAGCACCATCAGCACCATCAGCACCAGTAGCACCATCAACACCATCAGCACCTTGTATACCTTGTGGACCAGTAGCACCATCAGCACCATCAACGCCATCAACGCCATCAACGCCATCAGCACCCGCAGGACCAGTAGCACCTTGTATACCTTGCGGACCAGTAGCACCAGTAACACCATCAGCACCATCAGCACCATCAGCACCAGCTGGTCCAGTTTCGCCTTGTATACCTTGCGAACCAGTTTCCCCTTGTATACCTTGTGGACCAGTAGCACCATCAGCCCCATCAGCCCCATCAGCACCATCAGCCCCATCAGCACCAGTTTCGCCTTGTATACCTTGCGGACCAGTTTCGCCTTGTATACCTTGCGGACCAGTAGCACCATCAGCCCCATCAGCCCCAGTCGGACCAGTCGGACCAGTCGGACCAGTTTCGCCTTGTATACCTTGCGGACCAGTTTCTCCTATGTCTCCTTTTTCAGTTGTAGACGAAATTACATTAGTTGTTTCATCAATCGATATCTTTGTACCGGCTATTAACTTATCTTGTTTGTTTCCTATATTGCTTGTATGTGTGGACGTCAATGTTTCTAAATTACCGATATCACTAGAGTTCGAGCCGATTTGACCTGTATGTGTGGACGTCAATATTTGTAAATCATTTATATCACTGGAGTTCGAGCCGATTTGACCTGTATGCGTGGACGTCAATGTTTCTAAATTACCGATATCACTAGAGTTCGAGCCGATTTGACCTGTATGCGTGGACGTCAATGTTTCTAAATTACCGATATCACTGGAGTTCGAGCCGATTTGACCTGTATGCGTGGACGTCAATGTTTCTATATTACTGATATCACTGATAATACGATCAATTGTTTCAGCGTTAATATCTATATTTGTTGTGTTGACTATTTGTCTCGATTTTAAAAGTTGCGTAAACGAAGCCATATATATATAATTCGACATATAATTTTACAGAACAATGCCGAAATCTAAATATTACCACCATGAAAAATATAGATTATCTCAATAAAATAAATGTAGGTATTCCCTCCAATGAAAATTTATAAATTTTCTTAAAATATGATAATCTACATATTTCTTTTCGGTAATATTTAGATTTATTGAATTAAAAAACTAACAATTTTTTAAACCCCAGCATCTTTGTCGGCGTCTTGCTCAAATAGTTGACAAGCAAACATTCAATCTATACTTTTTTAGTTCTCTCTTTTTCTCACACGAACACGTTTCAGTGGCTTTGCTTCCACCCCTTCCTATTTTCTTGTTTGGATCTAATCTGTCTAAAATATCGATTTTATGTTCGGTCAATGGGTTGTTGGTTTTCGCTGGTATCGTGATTAGATGGTTTTTAGTCCAGTTGGGGTACAAGATTGAGTTTAAAAATTTCTTGGGGGCTGATAAAGTAGAGACAACGTCACCACTGCTTCTAATGATGTATTCATTGTCTTTCAATGACGCATTTTTGTAAGCGGGATTTAAACTTATACAATCCTTATCTTTTTTGCTACATAATGTATTCACTAACAATCCGCCTTGACTGTGTCCAATAATTTCAAATTGCCATCCTTTGTATTTCTTCCTTGCCGATTCAACCATCTTCTTAGCGGTCTTATATCGGTTGGTTAATTTATAAGCATTTGAATCCAACGCAAAGACTGCGTTATTTGTCCAGTCTGACGCTTCTTTTGTACCACGAAACGAAACAATAACCTTCTTCATTTTAGAGTTAGTGTATACCTTACCATAAAGGTTTGATAACTTTGTGTCTAAAGTATAATCGTTTATTTTGTTAGGTGCTGGTTCTAAATAACTAGCTTCAAGAAAATCCTTGAGTTCAATTGTCTTTAGGCTTCCTCCTTTAAACTCAGGAAGGTTTTTGTCTCCTTTTATTTTTTGTTTAAGTTTTACTTGTTTATTTAAAACAGATTTAGGTATTTCATCTAGTGTCAATGGTGTCTCTTTACTAATCTTCTTGGTAGGTCTTAAAACTGGATATTGATTTGGTTTCGCTACGTTCTTCCATTCTTCGAGAAACCAGCGTTCAAGGTCTCTTTCTTCGCCATCTTCTTTATATTTACCACCACGTTTCTTGTATTCTTTCACTATTGCTCCCGAAGCGTAAGCAGATGGCTTTTTGTATCTATTCATAACATCCTCTTTTACCTTATCGTATAATACTTGATTTGTTGGCGTTGGCATATATATATTAGGAGTTATTTATTTGTAGCTATTAATTTAAAATCTAATAAATTAAAATCTAACAATACTATATATGAACTCCTTTTTGAAATCTATATTCGAACAACGAGACAAACCAATTTCTGAGTCTAGCCAAAAACTATACGCTAGAAACTTGACTAAAATGAATGATGGAAAGGAGGTTACCCATTTGAACTTTTTAAAGAATATGAAGCACGTATTAAGCATTATTGACGACTACAAACCAACCACTCAACGTAGTTTTATCATTTCAGCTTGTGTTGTTCTAAAGAATACAAATGAACCCCTTTACCAACAATATTATGAATTGCTTAGTAAAATGAACAATGATCTAAAAGTTAGAACAGAAAAAACAGAGACACAAAAAGAAAACTGGATGTCACAAACAGAAATTGAAGATAAATTGAAATCATTAAAAGTAAGTAAAAAAATAACCAACAAGAAAGAATACACGCAAATGCTTCATCATCTCATTTTGTCTCTATACGTTCTACAACCACCTCGGCGGAATATTGACTATTGTTTGATGAAAATATCGAATGATATGACGGATACAGAGTTTAACTATTTGGATGTAAAGAATAAACAATTCATTTTTAACAACTATAAGACTGATCACAAATATAACTCGGTTGTAATTGACATAGAAGACGACATGATGAGTGTAATCAATAATTACCTAAAACATCATCCGCAGAAAAACAAACTGAAAAATAAGAAGTATAACGTCCATTTTTTAGTTCATATAGATGGTGAGGCAATTGAAAAGTCTGGCGAAATTACGAAAATATTGAACAGAATATTCGGTAAAAATATTAGCTCTTCGATGTTACGCAATATTTACTTAACTTCTAAATACGGTTCTATGATGAAAAATTTGAAAGAAGACACAGCAGATATGTCAACCAGTGTGGACGTAGCTTTGAATAATTATATTAAGAAATGATACTAAAAAATAATACATTACCGTTAGTAATATATTATTCGATTAAACAGCCATATTGTATGACGATCCACCTTTCATTTTTCGATAAGCAGGACCGGCTTTTTTCAGAGCGTCTCCGTATTTTAATCCGTTTTGTTTAGCAAATTCTAAAACAAACTGAATCCATGCACTGGGTTGTTTCTTCGCTTTTCCAGCTGCGGAAAGTGCTAATCCAACGGCTGGAGCTAATTCTGGTGCAACCAACGATGTACCAGTCATAATAGCACCTTTTACGGCGGGATTTTTGACAGCTTTACGTGTTGTTTTTACAGCAGACGAAACACCTTTACCAATATCTTTAAAGACGTTACCACCTTCAGACTTCTGACTTATGATACCTTCTTTCTCAAGAAGAGCTAAATGTTTTTTAGATGGCATTGTTTTTCGTTCTCGATTGACATACTTCTTAAGTGATTCTTTTGCTTTGTCCAGTTCCGATTTTTTACCTGAACCAGCCATTGCGATTAAAGGGGCTACCTTCATACCAACGTCGGCGACTTTACCTGCTACATCTAATCCGTCATTGATTCCTTGTTTAAACCCAGTTCCAAAATCAGACCAAAAACCAGCACCATGTAATGATTCAAGTTTCTTCAATCGTTTTTTGTTGGCTGAGGTTAGTGGTAGATGTTCAATAACTTTTCTGACTACTTCTTTGTCTAATTTACCACCTGAAATTCCTACAAGTGGACTAGACACAACATTCGTATACTCCATATAATATCTATTGAGATAAAAAAAATGTGTTGGAGACTAAATGCTTACATATATTTGGAGAGCCGAGAACCACCAGACGTTGAATACGACGACGTTTTTGCTCCGCCAATAGCCGACTCTACCGCTGAGGCTACTCCTTTGCTGATTGCTCCTTTGTTGCGTTTTAGCACATCGCCGAGAGCGGTCACGCCTTTCTTCATAAGATTACCGCCCGACATAGCTTCGACATCTTCATAATCGATTTTGGAAGTTCCTTTTTCTTTCGCTTCTAATACTTCTGATTTGGTGAGTAATCCACTCATCGTCGCACTCGAGCCCCTTTCAGTAATCATTACACCACCATAGTTCGCAAGAACACAAAGTTCAATATTGGCTAAGGCCGAGTTAGCAATACCTTCCATTGGTTCTGTAGTCACAATCGCTTGGAAACCAAATTGTCCAAGACTAGAACTCGAAAGCATATCGCTCAATCCTAAATCACGAACTGGATCGATGACGATAATACTTCCTAAAGAAGTGTGTTTCGTTCCGTTCCCAGTTCGAACCACGCCACGGAACTCATTCCAAGTTTGTTGAGAACCATTACGGCGAGACATTTGGTAAAGCGAATAAGCATCCATTTCAGATAGAAGTCCCGCTTTGTTGTTGAAAGTGATATTAACTTGAGAGATTGGGTAGCTGAGGTTATTTGACCAATATGCTTTTTGTGACCGATATTGAGGGCGTACCACAAGGTAAATCTTGTCAGGCACTTGACGCATAGAAATGACGTTCGTCATAGCCCCATTTACACCTACACCATCCGACGGAAGAGAAAGGGTTGTTTTGTAGGCTACAAATTCGTCATATGGAAGGATATTTTTAGCATTGAGTTTTGCGTATTGCGATGGATGTAGACTAATATACCGAGCCATTAGTCGAGCGTCATCTTTCAAGAAAAGAGTGGATGCTTGAGTTCCAAATTTAACTCCACTCGAGAAAGACATTACAAGTTCTTGGTTTACATTAAATACATTCTTAAAGTCATTGTATTGAAGCACAAGTTCGAGGTTGTTAATGCCTAAATAAGACGACTCTTCTTCTTTAAATTCAAGAGTTGGCATTCCTAATATGGGTTCATTCACATCAAGAGAGATTTCTACATAATAGGTTGTGTTGGCAGTCAAGTTACCTGAGTCAACCACAGCACCAGCACTTGTGTAGACAACGTAACTGATGCTAGAGTCGGCACGACCCGCGGTATCGCTGTCTTTTTCGGCAGAATCAACACCAGCACCCCACGCCGAGGGTTTGTTCTCCGCCATAGCATCGACTGCTTTGGCGTAATATTTGTCTACCATAGACGGGGTAGTTTGGATGTGTTTGCTTAAAAATCGTTGATGGTATTGTTTCGTTATAACGTTGAGAATATCCGCCGATTGAACCGAGACTTTAGCATTGTTAAGGGTAAGAGACGCCGATTGAAGTGCTTGATTAAGGGGGAAAACTGCTGGTACAATTTGTAAAGTATCGACATTAAACGCTGTTGAACCTACAGTTAATTCCATAACACATTGGATCGTGCCTTGAACACGAATATTACGGTCTACAAGAGTGTTTTCGCTTGGGACATTGACATTGAAAAGGGTAGTGGACGAGCTATTCGAGTTAGTAGGGTAACCTTGAACCACACACGAAGCCGGGCCGTCTTTTACAGCAACTTGAACATCGCTGGTGATACGACTGATACGTGGATCTTGGACTAGAAAGGTAGAAAGTTCGCTAGACATTATATATTGTAGAAAGATAAAAAAAATAGCAATTAGCGATAAAACTTCTTCTAAAAGATTCAGTCTACATTAACTTTCTAAATACCAATTTTATACTAAATGTTCCACCCGACGATATAGTGATTGGGATTAGTGAGCCGTCTAATTTACTTCGGTAATACATTTCAATATTGATATTGGATAATTCGCTTTGGTTTCGCATATTAATCCATCGTGGGTAAGATGGTTCGTAAATGACCCCGGGGATAGGTGTTCCCGCTTTAAAATCTGAGAGTTCAAGTTCTACGATGTTGCTAGAACCGCTTATGGTTTCAGACCCGTTTTGAAAACTATGGTTTGCGGATGTGTTGCTACTTTGAACGGGTATCGTATTTGAGGTCACCACAATAGACTCTACTGGTGACCAAGTATCGAGAGTAGAGTAATCTTGAAGAACCGATATATAGTTGACCTTTACCGATGCTATAGTTCCGTCGGATTGTGGAGGAAAGACTTGGTTCTCGGCGACATTACCGAAGTCACTCATTTTTATTTTATAAGCATTTGCGGTCACCTTTGTGGTCATAGTCTCAAATGTAGTTAGTTCGTGTGTAAATGGTAGCGAATTGAAGAGTCTATAAAGCGGTTTATTTAAGTAAATATTGACTACATCGCTGGGGGTGTCATCGTTAAATGTCAATTCGGGAGCATTTAAAAACACTAAACCAGTATCTTTATCAAAAATGAAATAAGGCATATCTGTCCCTATATTCTTTGATTGACCAAACTCCAGTAGAGTTTTTTGAAGACCAATAAATGCTTGTTTCACCGCTTCGTTGACTAACACGAAAAAAAACTCATAGTTGTACAGATTGTAATACCCTGAACGATAATCAGCATATCCACCCTTGAACCTTGGAGGCGTTGTTCCGTTGGTTTTGTCTTGGGGTTCAAAGTAAATGTGAGCAGTAGAAGCGTAACCACCATATTCGAGGGTGATACTGTATATTGTTCGGTTACGAATGCTTTCATTCGTATCATCCTCGGAGTATTTTATCGTTGGAATAAACACTGGCAATGTCTTCAAATCCACTTTAAAGTTGGCAATGCTCATATCGTAGTTTTCACAATTGGTAATTAGCGGAGAAGTTCTGTCTTCATTGAAAACAAGGTGCGGTTCGTGGTTAAAGTCGCTGTTACTATCTATATTATTTATAAGACAATTCAGATACACGTATTCCCATCGTGACATTATATATATTATCCTATATAAAAAAATTAGACCAACATTGTTATAACTTCATCGAGTGGTCGTTTTACCTTTCGTTGTTGCTTCTTGATATAAGAGACAAATTGCTTGTTGTCCATAGTTTCTTTTAGAAAAGTAGCAACACGAAGGATACACCAACGTCCACACGTGTTGATGCCTTCCATTTCTTGTTGTAGTGCGGTTTTGTTATACATAAACTTGTCTGTTGGTTTTATACTTTTGATAATTTTTCCTAAATCCTCGGACCAGTTGTTGCCCAATTGTTTGTTCATATAATTTGGGATAAAGTCAAGTATTGATTTAGGGCTGTCGGAATAACTATCAAAATATTCGAATTTGTTATCGTTCCTAATTAAAGCAGTCCAATGACCTTGATTGTATTTGGATTCGGTCAATATAAAGCAAAAATCTATTCGATTTGGGAGTAAATCGTAAATATGTTGATATTTTTCAAGATTAGCGTATTTGACGATTTTACAATGTGGGAATGCTGACTCTAAATCAAAGTTGGTGACAAAGTAATTAATAGCGTCAACATATTGCGATTTCTTCAATGTGTTTTCTGTAAATTGTTTCATTATATATTATGAAAATAAAATATACGCCTAAATATATATGACTTCTGTGTATAGTTTGGATGGAAATAGCGTGTTTGAAGTCGCTAAACGGTTTGAGCGTTTAGGTATGAAAGAATTGAAAAAAACACCTGACGAGACAATAGCGAGAATCAAATCCGGTCAAGATACTGGTTCGTCTAAATGGTTGAGCGATTTCAACAATCTTTATGGTTTAGCAAATCAACTACAAGTAAAGACAACACTACAACAAGGGGATCAGTCGTTCTTGAAACAACAACTTGAGGCCGAATATACACAATACAAACTGGATAATGTTGATACTAAAGAAGCAGTTAAAAACCAACTATCTGTAAGTCTTGAGAAGGGGCTAACAGACTTGAAAAGTATAATGGAGGCAGAAGTGGAAGAGATAAATAAAGTACCCGACCTAATGGAACGACGTTTTCTAATTGAAATTGCTCTTGATGTATGGAGCAATAAGTTTGCTGGTGCAGTAAGAGGCAGTAAATATAAAGCAACACTGAAAGAAAACCTTGATTTTATCAAAAACCAACAAATGGCTCTAAAATTAGGGTCACCTGATGTTGCTCAACAAAATATCATATATAAGACACTAAGCCAATCAGACTCAACCATTGCGAATCTTCTTCAACAAATGACACCACTTACTGAATCATTATACAATACATTTAAAAGTAAACTATCACAATGGACGATTGAAATCGATAGTGAATTACAAGAAGCACTTAAAGGCGACGCTCAAACCATAAAAGAGAACTTCAGTGTATCGTCTGCTTCACCTGAAATATCTAAGTATGATGTCATATTCAAGCGACTCCAAAAGAAATATAGCGAATTAAACAACCTCATTCAGAATATGGGTTCAACCATCGATGACCGATCATCTATTAATTTAAACCCAAATGAACCATAGGGTTTCGCCCCCACACGACGGGTTTTAATATCCAACTATATATATGAAAGAATACAATAATGCGGTAGCCAGTATCGGCAAACTAATGTCTCTCGAATCCAAAGTGAATGTAGTAGGTTCAGCGTCTATCAAAAAATCAATCTATTATTCGGATTATGACTTATTTGAAAACGTTAGTGGTAAAAGCGATACAATGATTTATAACCATTTTAAGAGCGTATTTGAAGTGGTAAAGCGGTCAGACAATGTAGTCATTACAGACTTTAAATGTGGTGAAAAAAATGGTGTTTCGTTACGCTGGACGTATGAAGAAATCAAGAACAATAATAATCAAGGTGTGAGTTTTGCAGAAGCGTTACGACATAAGTCGATGATAAAAATGGACATTGTGGCTTTAGTATCGGGTCGATTTGTTGAGATTACAGAAGTATACAACATTTATTTAGATGGAGAACCAAATATGTCTATGACTCTAGAAGAAATCGTTGAAAATATTAAAAATGAATACGCCATGGAAGTTCGAGACGGAAATTATATGAAAGCATTAAAACGAATGTTTAGTTTGTTAAAACTTAAAAACGAAGAACCACAGAAACAAGAACTTTTGCTCGAATATTTTAACTCACCCAATGGTCTCATATACCGATGTAAGAGTGATTTAGAGACGATGTTGTTGGTGTTGGATAGTTCAAAGTTTAATTTAACAGAAATACGTGAAAGTCTACAACTTCTTAAAGAAACTATATCCGCTTTTCCAGTAGTGAACGATTTAGAAGAAATAAGTAAAAAGAAAAAGAAGAACGAAATGAAACCATTATTAAGGAGACAAATTAGAACGCTGAAAAAAAACATCAACGAACAAGCCAAACGATTCATTTCACAAAAAGGACTTTAAACTTGTTTGATGTATTGTAGTTGTTTTATCTCGTAAAATAGTTTCGGATTAGTTCTTTTTAAGTAATTCATTATTTTGGTTATTTCAATCATAGATATTGGATTATTTTAGTTAGGTTTATATTACTTTTCATAGAATCATATAAAAATTAAATCTAATCTTTATATAATGTTGAATTTCGAATCCGTTGGTAATCCTATTGCTAAAATTATCGATAAAAGGAATACAAAGAAGGAACAAATTGTTTATTTATCCGACCCGGAGCTGGATGGCGAAGTTCGAAACGGATATACCACAATTGATTTAGAACCACACCAATCATTTCAGCAAGTTGCAAGTAACAAAGAACGAGACATATTGTATATAACTGGTGCTAGTGGAAGCGGAAAATCGTATTATAGTGCCGAATACATAAAACAATACATAAAAAAGCATCCGAGAAATGAGGTTATGTTATTTTCGTCGGTTGGTGATGATGCGGTATTGGACAAAATAAAGAAAGTGAAGCGGTTTAAAATACACGATGATGACTTTGTTGGAGAACAATTTTCAATCGACGATTTTAAAGATAGTTTACTCATATTCGACGACGTTGATTGTATATCAAGCAAACCGATTTTAAAGAAAGTGTATGAAATACTAGACAAAGCACTCACAACAGGAAGGCACACTGGAACGAGTGTTATTTACACGACGCATACGGCTTGTAACGGCAAAGCTACCAAACTTATTTTGACCGAATCGCATAGTGTAACCTTTTTTATGAATGCGATGGGGGGAAAATCTTCAAAATACTTGTTGGACTCTTATTTAGGACTTGACAAGAAACAAATTGAAAAGTTGAAAAATGTCAAAAGTAGATGGACTACTATTATGAAATCATACCCGCAACTGGTCCTCACACAACGAAAATTGACTTTTAGCAAGGATTTATGAAACACGTAACCCTTTTTTTTATCTTAACTTAGTATATATGAGAACTTTAAAAACACTTCGTGATGGATGTATTGATGGAGGTAAATTGGTTGAATATGAAATGGTTGAAGACACAAACGAACATGCGGGAACTACCACTTTAGAAGTAGCAAAATACGATAGTATGCTTGAATCAGGTTTTTATTTAATTACAGGAGAGATTGCTTTTGAATTTAAAACAGATCAAGCGTATTTTCCTTTGTCGAATGTTCACGAGAAGTTTGCCTTGAATTATACTGACCAAGATAGTACCACCCAAGAAATTGTTTTAGACGTAACGAATTCATTCGTGTCGACTACTTCTACGTCATCTAACTACACAGCGGGTAAATACTACATCAATAAACCAATTTATATTAATGATAATGTAGGCGAGTTTAATTTGGTTATGGGAGCATCCGAATTTGATGGTGTTTCTGAACCCACAGACTTTACCGGAAGTGACACTTCAGATTTTTCTTCCACTTTTAAATCTATGGAATGGAGCGATGACTTTACGTGGAATGATACGTTACTAACCAACACAAACACGACTAGCGGAAATGTTATTGAAAGTTCTTTAACTACTTTTACTTTAGATACATTTGACATAGCTTCCGGCAAAGATGGATCCATATTTAATGCCCAAGTTCAATTTCAATGCTTCACAGAAAGTGGATTTTCAGATGCTGGTGTTCCCGCTGGACCAGTGATTGAATATTCCGCATTGGGAGCGTGTCATCTTATATTGTTAAAAGACGGAGTTGAAATAAATCGTAGTTCCATTGCGTCATCCGAGAGTGGAGATATTGTCGGCGTGTATAAAGCTCCTCTCAGTATTAATTCACGACTTGATGCTGGGTCTTACGAACTTCAAGCGTCGGGATGTGGTCTATACAGCGGTGGTGCTAGGAGTCATATTGGTAACCAAAAAGGTATAGTCAATGTATTGGTTAGCAGAGCGGGAAGTGGCAATAGAAATCAATTCAATCAAGAAGATTCGGCACTCTCTTATGTGACTTTGGCAGAGCCCGTCTTTGAAGAAGTAACGATTGGCGGGACAACCGCTGAAACGGGGACGTATTTATACCAATCTATATCGAGTGGTGTAGGTAATTTACCAAACTTCAAATTTCTTGGAGACAACTCTTCCATTCAACTTCGCCGTATTTTTTAATTGAATTATAAATTAGAATTAAAATGTAACTCTAATTTATATGTATGAACTTACTCTAGACGAGCAGTTTATGATTTTTTGTATTTTGGACGACATTAATCGGTTGTTTTTTTATGATTAATCGGTTGTACGACGCTTATTGATATGAAGCAATCCGTCGAGTTCATCTATTCTGTGTTTATATTCAAAATTATTCTCTACAAATTCATCATCTTCGTAGTCTCTCGATAAACATTGTTTGTCTTCGTTCACCGCATCTGTGAATGCTATTTCGCACATTGACCTTGTAGGTACTTTCATTGGCAGGAATATATCCATTTCTCCGTGATTGATATCGTGGCGAACTATGGATAGAATGTACATATATATTATACACAGACAAAAGTTTTTGAAAATAAACTATTGTATAATATATATGAATATTGAGGGAGTTAGCGATCCAGCTGTTGTTTTAAAACGAGCAAAGAACTTGTATGGAGACGAGGTTCAAATCTACTTTTCGACTCGAAAGAATAAAAAATATATGTTGATAGATCCATATACTGACAAGAGAATCCATTTCGGTTCATCTCTCTATCAAGATTTTACTAAACATAGAGACGAGGAAAGGAGACAAAAGTTTTTGAAACGAAACAAAAAATGGAAAGACGCCGATCCGTATAGTCCAGCTTATGCGTCATATCATCTTTTATGGTGAGGTTCAATTAAATCAAAATCAATATTTACACAAACTGCTTTATTTTTGCCCCTAAACACACAGACATTATCGACTCGAACAAAATCGCCGTATTTTTGTTTTAACTTCAAAAACTTTTCTAGTTGACGTTCGTTGTGAGTTTTCATTATATCTTACACATATAATTTCTTTTTATTGTTTTTTTGAACATTCCACATAATCTGCTTGTTTATTGTAATGTTCTCTACTGGTGATTAGTATAACTCCGCTATTGATTTCATCTGCTGTTTTTTGAAAATTAATATGGTCTTTTATTGCTTTTTTTAATATGCTTTTATCAGGTATTTTATACGCACTTAATACGTCGCTTATATTATGGTAATATTTCTTGTTTTTCATTGTATGGACATCATACGATGGTTCTAACAAAGTGTCTCGTAGCATTACGACCACGTGTCCCCCCATAAGGGTGAATGTATCTTCGTCAATAGAAACGACATATATAGGTCTTACTGATAATTTAACGTCAATGTTGTATTTGATACAATCGTAGAGATATTGGCAATTTGTCGTACATTGCTTCTTGACTTTATTGATTTTTTGATATTCCCTCATTTTAAGGATTGTATTGGCGATAAATAGTTCTTTATGGTTCATATTGAAGTAATAAATAACTATGTAGGTTCTCTTTAAGTTATCTTACTGATATATTTGCGGACTTTGTCGTAAGAAGTATACGTAGGTTTTTTATTATTATCATCATTATTATTATCATTATCATTATCATTATTTTTTTTACAGGGAAGGAATAGAATATAGAATATATTCTAAAGAAAGAAAGAAAGGAAAAGGGGTGAAGAAAGGGAAGAAATCCTGCCCCAAATACGATAAAGTGTCTACATGAGATGAACTAGTAGATAGTTTTACGAATCAGGGGCAGGATTTCTTCCCTTTCTTCACTTTTCAACATTGACCACCCAAATCTTCATCGTCAGACTCATCACCTTTCATTTTAAGACCGTGTATCCTCTCACAATCAATTTTCTTTCCATTAATTTTTGCTTGACCTGTACGGAACTGTTTCTTCAAAACGATATGATGACTAATCAAATCGCTGAACGCTTTCTTGTTGAGGTTTCTCTTCTCTAATTTAGTAAGGTTAGAATATAGGTCACTTGCCTTGTATAAGTCAAACACATCTTTCAACTTCACGAATTCGGTATTGTCTGTTGCTTCATAATTTTCCATCATCCATCCATACATCTCATCACTACCCAAAACATATTGCTTGGATAGGTTTCTAATACGCTCAGGTACATACAATGTCTTTTCAGCATTTTCCAAAATATATTGAAAGAATGCACACGAATGTTCTTCTTGCCATGCTTCTGTCTTATAATCTAAATTGCCTTTATAGATGCCATTACTTTCATCTACATCATCAGGATTTGACACGAAAGTGCTTTCAAAAGGAATGTCTACAATACGCTCCAAGACACTTGTATCCATCCGTCCACTCAATAATAGTTTTTTGTTTAATTCCATTATCAAAACCATATTTAATTGTGTTTTAGTATTCCCGTTGTATAATCCACGAGCAGAAATTTCCGCACAACCGGTCAATTCTTTCACAAAACCAGTTTGAATTTTACAACCATCTTCAGGTTCGCTACTGACTACCATTCTCTTTTTATGGAGATTGGCTAGTTCAGGATTGGCACCAGTTTTCTTCACTTCTTTGGTTAAAACCTCAATAGATAGTTTGTAAGCATAATCTCCTAACATTTTGAAAGCAAGTTCGTTCAATAGCCCTTTACCATTTCTACCTTGACCATTCGCAATAAATAATTTTTCAGGGTGTTCTCCTGACAAAGATAATCTTAACACACTCAAATAACATTTTCCAACTTCAGGGTCAGGAAAGATACTATTAAATACTTTCGCAACCGTTGCTAATTGTTCATCAGTAGGTTTAACATAATCACGACCAGTATTTTGTGTGATATAATCTTCTTTTTTGATGTCATAGGGCAATCCTGTCTTCAAGTCAAACGCTTTATTCTTGAACGCAAATATATATGGTTTGTTATCAAATATATCTTCTGTGTCACAATGTTCGCTATACATTTTATCCATTACAAAACTACAAACATTACTGAGTTTATTTTTCTTACATACTTCTTTCAGGTGATTAAGTGTAATCGCATATTGTTTCATATCATCTTTTAAATTACCCAATTGTTTCTCAAAATGTTCTCTGATAGTATCACCAATCATTGTTCGCAAAATATGCGGTTCTTTCTTATCTATAATTCTCCACTGATTACGATAGTATAGGTACATAGTGCTATTAGATACGATACAACAATCCCCAGCTAGTTCCCAAAATAATTCAGAAAAATCTCTATCCGTTGGTTCTGTTGAAAATGGTTTAGCAGTCATCTTATAATATAGGTCATTGTTCGATAATTTCGCATAATGCCGTAATGTGCCTTCACCAGCAGTGATATTTTCAATAGAGTAACTATTCCACAACGCAATAAAACCATCATCCGTAAATCGTTCGCTTTTCATAGACGTTTGTCTTGCTTGTTCTTCCGTGAAACCGCATTTTTTCATAGCACATATAATTTTTATCCAAGCATCTCGGTCATCCAAATAGGAAATAGCAATGATGTTAACAATCGATTGAAGAAGACTTACATCTTCGGTAGTAGTGTTGGTGGGAGTGTTGGTGGGTGTTTTTTTTTCTTGTAACTTGTCCATCTGAAAACATTTCTTAAAACTTTCTGAATCAAAATAAGAAGGGTCATCGTGTTCGCCCTTGAACCATTCTTTACCAACTCGTTCAAATACTTTTTCTCCTAAATAGTCAATCACTGTTAAATCGGAACAATTAACGATATTTTTTTTCATTCTTTCATTTTTGTTTTGTGGAAACTCCATCCAAATATGGAACCCTTTTGTATTGCCTTTTGTATAAAAACTCTTTTCCATTTTGGTGGCTTCATAGAATTGTTCTAATGTATAATTTGGGTCGTCAATATCGACTACGGCATAATTTGTATCTTTTAAATAATAGCAACAACTGATGTATTGGTCTTTGGACATTTCATATTCACATTGTTCATATGTCCAATTTTTACCAATGCCTTTAATCTTATCTTTTCCTTTGCCTTTAATCTTAGGTAGCAAAATGTATTCGTGTGGGATGTTTTTCAAGAATTGAGGTTCTTCGTTGTTCATTATATATATGAGTAAGATTTTTTTAAATCAATTTTTATAAATATATATATAAAAAATCCCTAAAGAATCAGCGATTTTTTATAGTAAGAAAACCCCTAAAGAAATAGGGAGGGGTCGATCCGGAATAAAAGGGTTTGTTGTCTTTTGAAACAATAGTATTTGGTGGAGTATCTACTTGCTCGTTGTAAATTGAGTTCTTTGTTGTTTTCACGCCATTTTTTCACATATTCACTATTTTTTGGATGAGTCATTCTTATATATATATATAGTAAGATTTTAAATCAATTTTTCATTTATCTTTAATACCTTCCTAGTTAATATTTGTCTCTACATGAACTCTGATAAACTATGAGTCACTGGTGGAATCCGTTGTTTTTTTCTATATTCCTTTTGGTATGCTTTTTGGTAGTCCTTCATATCAACCAGCATTGGTCTGTTCTTATTTACAACACTATGATCGAAGACACCCATATAAAATAGCTCTCGTTCTTTTGCTTTCAATTTATTGTCTAAATTATCCTCAAGAACAATACAATTATAATTTTCGCCTTTAAATACTTCTTTGGATGTACACATACACGACTGATTTTTGTAGGTGCTTAAATGAACCGCAAGACGAGACGTGAGGTTTGAAGTGTGACCAATGTATTTTTTGTTGGTTACATTACAGCATATCATATAAATCAAATATTTCTTTGGTAGGTTGTCGAACATTATAATATATGTTTAGATTTTATTTTTCGGAAAGTTGGGATTTTTCCTAAATAATGTCACGGCGGATATGGTTCGCAATATTATGGTCAATATTGTACACCATACACCTAAAGTTCATATTCGTCCGTTCGTATTATGTTTTCGTTCGACGACAAACTGCTGTTGGCTGACATAGGTTCTCCATTCTTTGCTTTTTGAAGCAAATCGAAAAACTTCACTTCTTGTTTCACAATAGATATCAGGTTATTGTGCGATATTTTCAGATATTTACGACGTACATCGGGATATATACTAATTTCTAACTTTTCTAAAGCATCGTTGTATTCCTTATGTAATTGTGGGTTCATTTCGGATTGGTTTCGGGCGTTGTTGAGTGTATGCGTTAAAAGCATTTGAGATTGTAAAATAACCTCCATTTGTTCCGGAAACTTCTTAAACTTAATGAGTGCCGATACGGACGCAATGACGGACGATAAAGCTATTGGAACTAATGCGACCGCATCACTTTGCCATCCCATTTGTATTTTCATAGATTCAAACATTCCCGTAACGAGAGACAAAACGATGATACATTTATTCCAGTCATCGCTGTCTTTTTTAAGTTGTTCGTGTGCCAACGACAAGGCATCTCGTTTTGATTTAAGGTCTTGAACGATTATAGATAATTTGTCTTTTTCCATATTATATATAAATATTATTCTAAATTGGAATGGTTTTTATGCGATTCTGTATCCATACATATTTGTCTGTATATTTTCTGTAGACGGTGTTCCATAAAGCGTTAGATAACCTGCGTTTCCTGATTTATATTTCACAGCTATAAGGTCACCTGCTTCTAATGGAAAAATAATACTTCTATTTTCAGACGTTGGTATAGTTATACCATTGTATGTTATACTTTTTTCAACCCCATTTCTTACATATACAATTTGTATTGCTGTTGTTCCTCCCTTATTCAACATGGTTAGTGAGTATCCAATCAAATATATTCCTGTTTCTTGTATGGTATATGCATGTCCTCTATTTTGCTCAACCATTGTTCCTGTATTAGGTTTTTGGAACGAAATTGCTTGAAATCTCGCATAATCACCTAATATCAAGGCTGTATAATTAAGGTTCAAAAAACAGAGAAAATACGCACTGCTTCCTGAATTAATAGTTGAACCTACAATAGATATATTTTCCCCTGCGGTCAGAATGTCTTGTTTCGTCTCCAGTCCTTCGTCCAGTTCTTGTTGGGTTATTCCTCCACCACCCTCACCACCACTCGAAGAAATGACATTATTTACATCAATCGTGATATTATTTCCCGCCGTCAAGACGTCTTGTTTTGTGTTCAATTGGGCTAGGGTAACTTCACCATCAGCACCAGCCGGACCAGTCGGACCAATAGCACCATCAGCACCATCAGCACCAGTTTCCCCTTGTATACCTTGCGGACCATCAGCACCATCAACACCATCAGCACCATCAACACCATCAGCACCATCAGCACCAGTCAAACCTTGAATCCCTTGTTCGCCTTGTTCGCCTTGGTCTACACTCGAAGAAATGACATTATTTACATCAATCGTGATATTATTTCCCGCCGTCAAGACGTCTTGTTTTGCGTCTAATGAAGTCTGTAGATTTGCTGTTTTCGCAATAGATAACCCACCATTTTGAATAACATTTTGTTTTGCGTTTAATGAACTCTGTAAGTTAGCCGTTTTAGAAATAGATAAACCACCATCCACAATTACATCTTGTTTTGCGTTTAATGAAGTTTGTAGATTTGCCGTCTTGGCGATAGTTAAACCACCTACCGGAATTACATCTTGTTTTGCGTTTAATGAAGTTTGTAAGGTAGCCGTTTTAGCAATAGATAAACCACCATCCACAATTACATCTTGTTTTGCGTTTAATGAAGTTTGTAATTCAGCAATATTCGAAATATTTAAATCACCTTCTGCTATAACATCTTGTTTTGCCTCTAATGAACTCTGTAAGTTAGCCGTTTTAGCAATAGATAAACCACCATCCTCAATAACATCTTGTTTCGTCTCCAGTTGTCTATCTACATAATCTTTACTGGTTAGTTCGTTCAATTGTAACGGGGTTTCATTACGAGTATAATAACGCTCAGACAAATTCGCTATGGTTTGATTTCCATTTCTATAGAACCCAGTTAAACCAATCGGCAAATAAGACCCCGTTGTGGCGTTGAACGAAGTTACATCATCAGGAATTCCTTGACAATCAATCATAACGATCTGTTGATACGAAAACGATGGGTTCAATATAAAAGTAGAGGCATTTGAAAAATTACAACGATATAGGTATAAAATCCCTGTGAAGTTACTGACATTGAGAGACATAATGTCGCTATCACTTATGATCATCCATTCTTCAAAAGGAATTGAACCACCTCCGCGAATCGTTAAACCACCATTTAAATTAATACCATGAAAGTAGTGTTTCAATAAATCCCCAGAAATAGTAGTCATCCCGTTTACTTGTAACCCAGTTAATCGTACACGTTCAGAGTTACTTATGGTTAAAGTTTTTGTTCCAGCTAATTCTGTGATAGTTCTATTTCCAACCAATGGACAAAGTATTCCAATATTTCGTTTATTGTCTATTACGACATCTTCAATCCCATACGAACCCGCTGATATTTTCAATACGACGGCTTCTTGTTGTGCCATAAGGTCGAGTGTTTGTTGTATCGAGCCACTTAATCCTGCTTCATTATCATTGACATAAAATGTGTTAGAATATTCGCCATCTGGAAACTCGGCACTTATGATATTGTTGATAATATTTATATGTGTTCCTGCTGTCAATTTGTCTTGTTTGGATTCTTCTAAAGCGGATATAGAACTGGTATTTCCACTAACTTCGCCCTGTAATGCCAATATATCGTCGTCGTTAGACTCGATTTGACTTGTATGACTTGCGGTTAATAATTGTAAAGCGGATGTCTTCGGTTCTTCTGTATCCAACCTTCCTTGTAATGCTAATATATCGTCGTCGTTAGACTCTATTTGAATTGTGTGATTGGCTGTAAGTAATTGTAAAGCGGATGTCTTTGGTTCTTCAGCGTCCAACCTACCCTGTAAAGCCAATATGTCACCATCGTTAGCCCCTATTTGACTTGTGTGACTTGCGGTTAATAATTGTAAAGCGGATGTCTTCGGTTCTTCTGTGTCCAACCTTCCTTGTAATGCTAAAATGTCACCATCATTCGACTCTATTTGACTAGTATGACTTGCTGTAAGCAATTGTAAAGCAGATGTCTTCGGTTCTTCTGTGTCCAATCTTCCTTGTAATGCCAATATGTCACCATCATTCGACTCTATTTGACTTGTGTGACTTGTGGTTAATAATTGTAAAGCAGATGTCTTCGGTTCTTCTGTATCCAACCTTCCTTGTAATGCCAATATGTCACCATCATTCGACTCTATTTGACTTGTATGGCTTTGAGTTAGCTCTTGTAAAGCGGATGTCTTCGGTTCTTCAGCGTCCAACCTACTCTGTAATGATAAGATGTCCTCGTCGTTAGACTCGATTTGAATTGTATGGCTTTGAGTGAGTAATTCCAAATTGTCTATTTGTGTGAATGCGTGGTTTACACTTCTTTCACCAACCGCCAAATTTTTATATATGATTACGTCTCCAACCGAGTCAATCAATAAAGCATCCCCTTCATTTCCTGCGTCAAATAAGGCAACTGGGTTCGTGTCACCATTTCCATACTGACTTACTTTTAACGCTGGACCGAATCCTTGATTGGAGATATCTAATTGTGTAGATATAATGATTTCATTATTTATAGTGGTGTTATTGTACATAAGATTATTGATATTAAACGAACCATCTAAAGTTAAATCTCCCTTAATGTGTAAATCATTTTCTAGAGACAAATTATTCATACTTATATCGGATTCTGTATTTAGATTCTCTTGTTTTTGATTTTGTAATGCTAAAATGTCACCATCATTCGACTCTATTTGACTGGTATGACTTGCTGTAAGCAATTGTAAAGCAGATGTTTTTGGTTCTTCTGCGTCCAACCTCCCCTGTAATGCCAATATGTCACCATCATTCGACTCTATTTGACTTGTGTGACTTTCTGTAAGGGATTGTAAAGCGGATGTCTTCGGTTCTTCAGTGTCTAACCTCCCTTGTAATGCCAATATGTCACCATCATTCGACTCTATTTGACTTGTGTGATTGGCTGTAAGTAATTGTAAAGCTGAGGTCTTTGGTTCTTCTGTATCCAACCTACCCTGTAATGATAAGATGTCCTCGTCGTTTGTGTCTATTTGTGTTTGATGACTTGCTAATGTTCCAATATGTTCGGTGGTCGTAATGAACAAGCTCTCAATATTGGCGGTATTTCCTTCAATATTTTCTGTATTATCTGTTTGTCTCGACGCTAAAAGTTGTCTGAAAGATGCCATATATATATATATTCAATATAAAAAAAGACAACTAATGTTTCAATTCGTTTTAACTAAGGAAACCTCCTCCATCACTTGAAGCAAACCATTCTACTATACCCTCTGATGTTGCTAATTCTGGAAATGCGTTTAACATTCGAGTACAACCTTCAAACATACCAGTAAAACCACCGCCCGGATAATTCACCTGAACACTATCCACATTCCATACTCGTATATCTTGTAAAAAATCTGTACAACCGCTGAACATATACGCCATATCAGTGACTTTTGATGTATCCCAACTTAATATGTTTCCATTGAACGATGTAGCACCTTGAAACATACTTCTCGTATTTGTGACGTTTGACAAATTCCAACTTCCTATATTTTGATTGAATTGAAAATTATTATAAAACATACCATTTGTGGTTGTTACATTACTCGTATTCCAATTGCTTATATCTTGATTAAATGATTTAGCTTGTGCAAACATAAACATCATATTTTCGTTCTTTGACATGTCCCAAGTTCCTATGTTTTGATTAAAAGATTCACAAAAAAAAAACATAGCAGAAGTGTTAGTGGCGTTGCTCATATTCCATTGGGATATATCTGAATTAAAATCATAATAATCAACATAAAATGCATTAGAAAAAATTGTAAGACCAGAAACATCCCAATTACTTATTGAATTTACACTTTTTTTGTTGGAGTTTATCCCATCCGGTAATAATTCTGTATTATCTATAAAATAAGCTATAGCATTTTTTAATATTGTGTTCGTAGTAGGTGTATAAACGAGGATTGTTTCATTTAATAATCTTGGTAATTCTTGTACAATTCCACCAACATAACAATCTGAATCTACTCTAAAATACGTGTCTTCTCTGACTATTCGAACTTTATATTCACCTTCAATTAAATCAGGAACTACGCATGTTTTTGGTAGAAAGTTCCTATGATGTTGTGCTGTAAATGTAAATGAATGATCACACACGTGTCTTATTTCATTATTGGGTGTTAATATTTGATATGTAATTGTAGATGTCCCACCGTTTGGTTTAAATGCGGTTGTTTCAAAAGTAAAAATAAGAGTTCCTCCATTGACATTGAAAGTGTTCTCAAATGTATGTGTTAAACTTGTTATGGATGATGTAAATATTCCAAATTCTTCATATAAATGTGAAGCATACCCAAGAGTTGTTGCTATACCACCATCCGCACCATCAGCACCATCAGCACCATCAGCACCATCAGCACCATCAGCACCAGTAGCACCGGTAGCACCGGTAGCACCGTCAATTCCATCAGCACCATCAGCACCATCAGCACCATCAGCACCATCAGCACCATCAGCACCAGCTGGACCTTGTGGACCAGTATCTCCTTTTTCTCCACCAGTTTCACCTTGAATACCTTGTATGCCTTGCTCACCAGTCGGACCTTGAGGACCTTGTGGACCAGTAGCACCATCAGCACCATCAGCACCAGTCTCCCCTTGCGGACCTTGTGGACCAGTAGCACCAGTATCTCCTTGCGGACCAGTAGCACCATCAACACCATCAGCACCAGCTGGACCTTGTGGACCAGTAGCACCTTGCGGACCAGTAGCACCATCAACACCATCAGCACCCGCAGGACCAGTAGCACCAGTATCTCCTTGTGGTCCAGTTTGGTCTAAATACGTGATTAGTATATTGCTTCCACGTATTAGTTGAATAGAAGAATTGAAATTGGAAGAAAAACCAAAGTCGGTCTCGTAGTTTACGTTGCTTTCTAATTCTATCGTATCATTAGCATTGAGAGAAAAATATAAAGAATTAGAACAAGACCCATAACGTGCGTAATCTGAATGTCTTAAGTAACAACTTGCTTGTCCTCCAAACGTTTTATCATATGTTTCATTTATATGACACCCTACTCTTATAATTGCTCTAGTTGTATTTCTGTTAAAAAATGCACACATAAATTCAACTCTATAATTACCACTCTTTAAAATGGTAACTTTGGAATCATCAGTAAAATTAAACAAATCTGTGTTCGTTTTAACAAGATTATCAAAAGAATTGATAAAAGAAGTGGTGTCCCCAATTGTTACCGCATCGGATCTTACCGCATAAAATATATTTGTTGCTTCGTTGTCAATTGTTCCATTTGTGATTCCTGTAACTGATATTATCCCATCAGTAATGTCGATATTTGCTCCAGCTTCTAATGATGAACCACCTCCATCAACACCATCAACACCATCAGCACCCGCAGGACCAGTAGCACCATCAGCACCATCAACGCCATCAACGCCATCAACGCCATCAGCACCCGCAGGACCAGTAGCACCTTGTATACCTTGCGGACCAGTAGCACCATCAACTCCATCAGCACCAGCAGGACCAGTTTCGCCTTGTATACCTTGCGGACCAGTAGCACCATCAACACCATCAGCACCATCAACACCATCAGCACCAGTTTCGCCTTGTATACCTTGCGGACCAGTTTCGCCTTGTATACCTTGTGGACCAGTAGCACCATCAACACCATCAGCACCAGTAGCACCAGTAGCACCATCAACGCCATCAGCACCGTCAATTCCATCAGCACCAGTAGCACCAGTCGGACCTTGAGGACCAGTCGGACCAGTTACGCCTTGTATACCTTGCGAACCAGTAGCACCATCAGCACCATCAGCACCAGTAGCACCATCAACACCATCAGCACCTTGTATACCTTGTGGACCAGTAGCACCATCAGCACCATCAACGCCATCAACGCCATCAACGCCATCAGCACCCGCAGGACCAGTAGCACCTTGTATACCTTGCGGACCAGTAGCACCAGTAACACCATCAGCACCATCAGCACCATCAGCACCAGCTGGTCCAGTTTCGCCTTGTATACCTTGCGAACCAGTTTCCCCTTGTATACCTTGTGGACCAGTAGCACCATCAGCCCCATCAGCCCCATCAGCACCATCAGCCCCATCAGCACCAGTTTCGCCTTGTATACCTTGCGGACCAGTTTCGCCTTGTATACCTTGCGGACCAGTAGCACCATCAGCCCCATCAGCCCCAGTCGGACCAGTCGGACCAGTCGGACCAGTTTCGCCTTGTATACCTTGCGGACCAGTTTCTCCTATGTCTCCTTTTTCAGTTGTAGACGAAATTACATTAGTTGTTTCATCAATCGATATCTTTGTACCGGCTATTAACTTATCTTGTTTGTTTCCTATATTGCTTGTATGTGTGGACGTCAATGTTTCTAAATTACCGATATCACTAGAGTTCGAGCCGATTTGACCTGTATGTGTGGACGTCAATATTTGTAAATCATTTATATCACTGGAGTTCGAGCCGATTTGACCTGTATGCGTGGACGTCAATGTTTCTAAATTACCGATATCACTAGAGTTCGAGCCGATTTGACCTGTATGCGTGGACGTCAATGTTTCTAAATTACCGATATCACTGGAGTTCGAGCCGATTTGACCTGTATGCGTGGACGTCAATGTTTCTATATTACTGATATCACTGATAATACGATCAATTGTTTCAGCGTTAATATCTATATTTGTTGTGTTGACTATTTGTCTCGATTTTAAAAGTTGCGTAAACGAAGCCATATATATATAATTCGACATATAATTTTACAGAACAATGCCGAAATCTAAATATTACCACCATGAAAAATATAGATTATCTCAATAAAATAAATGTAGGTATTCCCTCCAATGAAAATTTATAAATTATTGTGAAATAGGATAATCTACATTTTTATATATATAATAATCTACATTTATTGAATTAAAAAACTAACAATTTTTTAAACCCCAGCATCTTTGTCGGCGTCTTGCTCAAATAGTTGACAAGCAAACATTCAATCTATACTTTTTTAGTTCTCTCTTTTTCTCGCACGAACACGTTTCAGTTGTTTTGTTTCCACCTCTCCCTATTTTCTTGTTTGGATCTAATCTGTCTAAAATATCGATTTTATGTTCGGTCAATGGGTTGTTGGTTTTCGCTTGTATCGTGATTAGATGGTTTTTAGTCCAGTTGGGGTACAAGATTGAGTTTAAAAATTTCTTGGGTGCTGATAAAGTAGAGACAACGTCGCCACTGCTTCTAATGATGTATTCATTGTCTTTTAAGTTTGCGTTTTTGTAAGCGGGATTTAATGATATACAATTTTGAACTTTACTAGAACATAAATTATTTACTATTATTCCCGATTGGGAATGTCCAATCAACTCGAATTTATAACCTTTGTATTTTTTCATTGCTCCATTATACATTTTAACTGCGGTCTTATATCGGTTGGTTAATTTATAAGCATTTGAATTTACACCATATACTATATTTGGTATCCAGTCTGCCCCTAAGTTTTCTTTACCAGTTCCACGAAACGAAACAATAACCTTCTTCATTTTAGAGTTAGTGTATACCTTACCATAAAGGTTTGATAACTTTGTGTCTAAAGTATAATCGTTTATTTTGTTA
>Ga0306897_1000036_pt1 | contig 30227 bp, 20 predicted proteins | sample AntRauMFilla1563_FD_190425 | JGI IMG/M metagenome (GOLD analysis project Ga0306897, IMG submission 190425) | Saline lake microbial communities from Rauer Islands, Antarctica - Metagenome Filla 1 #563 (v2) (version 2) | ecosystem: Environmental > Aquatic > Non-marine Saline and Alkaline > Saline ...
GCTTTGTGTACATGAATCACACACTGCACCGGGCTGTGCAGTGCACTGCAGACATCTACAACATACAAACCGAAATGCGACAGCATGATAAAGCTGAGAGGTGAACGGGTGCTCTGTGCACCACAGACACATGAACATTTTATGAGTCTCACTGCCGATGACACATTTTTCACCTGTTCTGCAGTAAAAATGCGAACTATTCTCTAAATGTGGTAATAAATGTTTTTACAATCAATCCTTTTTTCTATGACAGTTTATTTGTGTGGAACTGGTACATGCGTCACAAAACTATATAAACAGTAGTTGTTGCCTTCATTATTGTTATGTCAGTGGCAGCCGGCACGCGATTTTCGCTGGCTCTCACCGACACCGGAGATCTGTATGCGTTTGGTTTAAACGATGTGGGTCAGCTGGTGCAGCACACGGATATCGTGGACTATGAACGACAACATGTTGGGCCATTGTTGGTAAACCGACGCCATTATCTTGCAAACCAACAAATCGAAATGGTGTCCGCTGGAAATGAGCATGCAGCGTGCATCACCGCCGATGGATCAGTCTACACCTGGGGCTGTTCGGAGTATGGCCAAATGGGAATAGGTGATGAAGAAGATGATGCGGCAGATAGACTGTATGCTTCTCACTGTTTGTCTTCAACCTCGTTTGGCAATCGTCCGGCTCGTATGGTCGCATGTGGCGAGAATTTCACAGTGGTCCTCACTGTGACGGGACTTGTGTGGACCTGCGGATTTGGTGCAAACGGTCAACTTGGACGCGGGGCTGTCGATCTGCAGACAGAGGTCGGCCATTGTTGTCTGGTTCTGCGGCAGATTGATACGGCCAGTTTTCAAAATACTCCTGTGGATTTTGTAGCTGCGGGAGGTGATCATGCTATGGCACTTCAAGAGGGCTGTGGTGTTCTGTGGACGTGGGGATGCAATCAGACGGGCGAATTGGGACTCGGAGATAATTTCTATGATGTTGATGCTGTGCGTGTGCCAACGCGCGTATCGATGGAGCCAGTTGTATTTATGAGCGCAGGTTATGATTTTTCCATGGCAATCACTAGAGGTGGTGTGTTGTGGTCATGTGGAGAAGGACAGGGTGGACAACTTGGACTTCTTCCCCGTTTGCCCGTGGGCAATTACAATACTTTCATGCGCGTGGGCGGTGTGGAGAAATTTGGGTTGGGAGGAGTGCGAATGGTTTCTTGTGGATTTGAATCTTCTCTCATTGTCACTTGTACTGATAGAGTATGGATGTGTGGTTCGCACGTCCGCGTCGATAACAACGGTGTTCAGGTTCAGAATGGAACGCATTTGTACAGGCCGCGGCGCCTTCGTGCAGAATATTTTGGCCGTAGTCGCATAGTGGTGGCTTCTGCAGGTCGGAAACATCACATGGTTGTCACTGATGCAGGTCGTCTGTACACATGGGGTCGCGATACAATTGAGGGTGAAGCAACTGGTCTTGGTTACGACACAAATGGTGACACCCGATGGCAGCCCAGTGAACTCATAAATTCGCAGCATTTCGAGTCCAATCGCGTTGGGCGTTGGCATCGTATCAGTGCTATTAGAGTGCTGGCGTTTGCGATGGGAAATCATGCACGTCTGGGTAATGACTCGCTTACGCAGGACTTCCCGCAAGGTCCCCTGATCGACATGATGAACGTGACAGGCTCACATACACACCAGGGTGCCTTGGGAAGCTTATTGGGACGTAAAACTCGACGATGACAGTCACGCAACGCGCTGCACTCAGATTAGCCAAGAACGAGAGAAGTAGCACGATGACAACATGATACAACAACAATTTTTCATATATTACGGGCTCTGAGGTGAGAAATTTCCACTGCGAGGCCCGCGCCTATCGCGACAAGCAGCTCACTTTCTGGAACTGAGCGTAATGCCACCCAGAACAGGCAGCGTCAATGGCAGCAGAGACATTTCACAAAAAAACCAATGTTGCGTGGCGGCACTTGCGTGTTTTGGGTCCGATTCCATGTTCCATTTTGCGAGATCCATTGTGTTTGTTTTGTGTGTCATTTCCAATTTCGATTCACGTGTATATAAGTATGGCATAATGCTTGTGCCACATTCATTATGCCACAGCCTTTGGTGTTTGCACGAGACAAAAACAGTTTGGCGAACCGCACTGAGGCAACGTTTTTGATCGGCAATGGCAATCGTCATACCGAGATCACGTCGCCCCTCACACGTACACTGAACACGACGATTCTGCAGCTGTTCCTGCGTGTACAAAAACGTGCCATTTACACGTGGATGGCGCATGTGGAGTGCACCGAGACACTCGACTGGCAGCTGGAGGTCGACAAGAAATACGTGTTTTTCAGCAAAGACTTCTTGCCTCGGCAGGAGCATGCAGGCAAGAAAATGAAACACTATCCCGAGGTTTTTACACAGCAAAGCGTGCTCCACTTCAAGCCAATGCTGTTGGTGCGATTTGAGTTAGTCACGCATGGCTTCCAAAACATCAACTACGATTGCTATATGTGTGATATAATGCTCAACCAGCCTGCACTGTTGCAACAGTGGAAGCACAAAATCCAGGGGTTGAAGCAGAAGCGCGAAGAGCAGCATGCTCCCATGCGTGACAAGGTGAACAAAGAGAACAAAGAGATAGAGCGGCGTATGACCGAACCTGGCTTTGTGCACTACCTCATTGCCATTGAGACCATGTCTGGCTTCGACAAGGATGGGGACATCGTGTGTGTGTCCTCGCGCCGGAAACAGTATGCCTGGAACTCAATTGACCAATTGTTTGTGAAATGCAGTAAGTTGGCACAAAAAAATGGCCTTGACAAATTCACCAAGCACGCCGACTGGCAGATTACAATCAACGGGTTACATTCGTTTGATGAAGTCGATTACCGCGACTGCGAACCTGGGTGCTTGCCTGCGTTCATGGCAGACTATCCTACTGTTTTTACACAACGGTTTACAATTGAGATGCGCCCAGTGTTTTTGGTGCACCACTCTGACGAGATGCAAAAACTCAGGTGCACGAATCTGCTGCATTTCGTAGACGAAAAATGGATTGCACGTGAAAAACAAAAGATGCGGCAGTTTGTCTTTGCCGAGTTTAGCATACTTCCAAAGGACATGGCCAATGCATCACTGCATCCGGACATTAATAAGCTGATTTTCGATGAGGTGGTGAGGCCGAACAACCGGCCCGCAGCAGCTTCATACTATGGCTTGCGCTAGCCAAAAAAATAAAAGTGTTCGCAGTGACGCCAACTTCACACACACACACATTGTTGTTGTGTGTCTTAAGAAGTAGCACGATGACAACATGATACTACAGCAATTTTTCGTATAATACACTGAATTAAATATACACATCTTTTTCGTAACGAAGTGATAGGTTGTACTTGTTGATAGGTTTATTTTGTCGCGGTTTCGAGTGCACGGATGGGAGGAGAGATGAAATGTTCGAGTCAGGAGAATGTATTGCGAATAATTAGGGATTTTGTATGCAGCGTGTGTCCTGAAGAAGATTTGGTGGCAGATGGAATGGATTTGCACGAAGAAGTGGGGCAATCTCGATTTTTTGTATGTCCTGCCGTATTGCTGTGTTATTTCGCAAGATCAAACTTTCCACGAGGTCCAGAATACTTGTAAATTTAGATGGATTGGCGACAGCGAGTGCTGTCGCCAGTGACAATGCAGTATGCTGGTGGGCAGACGCCTGTTCGATGTCTACACCGCCTTCAAAAAGAATTTCGATTTTTTGGTGCAAGAGATCCGAGTATGGGAAGTGTTTCAAAATATGAGTGATAGGTGTATGTGTCCACAAATCTGTTTGTCGCGTGTTTATGCCGTGGCGAATCAGAAAAATGAGGGTTGGAAGCGGTGTTGTGAGTACAGGGACTGCACCACTTCCTGGGATCTTTGTTGTTACCATTCCTGCGAAGAGGGCATTTTGCCCTTGATCGTTGAGACTGTCAATGTTTACGCCACCACGCATCAGCAGGTAGAGTAGCCACGTGTTTCCTTTACGGGAAGGAATCTGGAGGGGATTGACAACAGTCGTCGTGGACCACATTTTTTGAACGGCCAATGGGTTTTGAAATTGAACTGGAATGTGTTTTTTCAGAAGAAGCAACATAGTCATCATTCTATGCTTATCGTCAATGTTTTGTGTCTTATTGTATAGATGTCCCTTGTAAATCGATTCTGCACGCACGGCGTCTACCGTATCACAATAAACCGTCATGGATGTGGCTCCGCATGCGTCCGGCAACAGAGGATTCGCGCCGTGTTTTAGAAGCATACATACCTTTTTCAAATAGTCGACGGCCTGAGGCGAGGGACAGGTGCACATTTGACGTAATGCAAGCGATAAATACGTTGTATTTTGACAGTACCCGTCTTGAACGCCAAACCTTTTCAAGAAACGGAGCAACATCTCAACGGTGTCTGGGGAACCGTATCGGATTGCAGTGTAGAGGTACGGCTCATCTTCTTCAAAGACGTTTGACATCAGGTGTTTGGTCATATGTTTGTGTGTATTCAAGACGAGAGTACCCTGTAATTTCAAACAGAAGAGGTTAGGAATTTCCGCTTCCATCAGAAACGACAGCACAGTCAAATTGTTGGTAACAATTGCGTGTTGTGTAGCATAGTGTCCTAAATCCCGTTTCCCGCACGTCAGAAAACCCTTGCGGAAAACACGGGATTTTCGCAAGGTGGTACGCATCCAATGAAGGGAATCAGCAGGGGGCAGGTCCAATTTGTCCCGAATGAGCGTTTTCCAAACATTCAGTTCTGTTTCATCGGCGATGGATAATTCCTCCCTGAGTGCCGGTTTGTGCAGCAGCATCCCCGACACGCCCGCTGCAGGGTGCAACATGCGTTCAGTCTGCCACTCGACCCGCCGTGCGCTTTGTAATGACATCTTATATAGTTCATCATGCACCCTAGACGCTTGTGTATAAGTCCACGTACACTTGGATTTTCGCAGATGCTTCGATCATTCGATTCAAACCTGAGCGAGAATTCTAGCGTTTTGCCGTGCAAATCCATAGGGCGAGCTTCAGACAAGCGGTTCTGAAATTCGATGGAATATGCCGAACACGTTGAATGTTCTCTTGCTATATGTAATTTTATGGTTCAATGCAGTCCCCTGCTTAGAGTGGGCAGCTCATTTCACACCACCACAGAAATTGTGGCGAATTCAATACATCCTAACGGCGCGTTGCCAGTCTGAAATGCAATGGTGAGATCGGCCGAAGAATACGAGTTTGGACAGAGCACACATGCTTTTCCACTCTGAGACCCGTAATATATCGAGCCTGGAGAACATGCTGCACACACTCCTCCGGCGCTCGATGACTGGCCTGCGGTGCAGTTTATGCACATACCCCCGCTGCTCGAGGATTGGCCTGCAGTGCAATTTTCACACAGCCCCCCGCTGCTAGAGGACTGACCGGGCATACAGTTTGCGCACAGGCCTCCGGTGCTCGAGGATTGCCCTGCGTTGCAGTTTTGGCAGCGCCCGCCAATGCTCGAATACTTTCCACTCGCACAGTTTATGCACCCGCTGGAGCTCCCCGCAATTGAAGACTTCCCTGCGGCACAGTTTTGACACAGACCTCCTTGTACGGAAGACTTTCCTTCGGCACAGTTTGTACATGTCTGTCCAGAGATCGAAGATGTTCCTGCGCCGCAATACCTGCACCCAGTCCGCCCTGCGTCCGAGGTTTGCCCTGCATTGCAGTTTTGACAACTACGGGTTATGACGTTATTAAACTTTCCTGCAACGCAGTCTCTGCACAAAACGCCGACATCCGTGCTCTGTCCTCTTTCGCAGTTGGTACACGTTGTTTGACCGGGAATCGAGCTTGAGCCCATGAGGCACCGAGAGCAAGTTTGTTGGCCGGCAGCTGAAAATTCGCCATACCAACAGTTTTCACACTGGTTGCCTGCCGCCCAGGAATGCTGTCCTGCTGGGCACTGGAAACATCCCCCCCCGGCGTTTGAAGACTTACCTGCGTTGCAGTTTTGACACGTACCCCCGGAGCTTGAGGACTTGCCTGCATTGCAGTTTTGACACAGACCCCCGGGACTTGAAGACTTCCCTGCAATACAGTTCTCGCATACGCCTCCACCACTCTTGGAGTTGGAAGAATTCGAGAATTTGCCTGCAAGACAGTTATCACACGCACCAGCATTGTTTGCAATGGTCCCTTCCTTGCAATTGACATAACATCCGATACAATCATAACATGTCCCCCCACTATTTGAAGTCTGATTGACTGGGCAGTTTTTGCACGCCCCCCCGGAGTCTGAGGACTGGCCTCGTAAGCACTCGTTGCATAAACCACCGGCGCTCGAGAACTGGCCCGCTGTGCAGTTTTGGCATATCGCTCCAGCGCTGGAGGACTTACCTGCTAAACAATCTACGCACAGCCCCCCGCCGCTCGAAGATTTGCCTGGTATGCAGTTTGTGCATGTCCCGCCGGCGCTCGACGACTTGCCTGATCCACAGTTTGTACATACACCACCACCAGCGCTCGAGCTCTGGCCCGCAGAACATGGTTCACAAGACCAGCGATAATCAACGGTATATTGGCTATCGTCACGGATCCATATTCCATTGGAACACAAATTCTGCCATCCAGTAGTCGGCACAAGACTTCCGAAAGATGAGGTTGTCAGAAAGTTCCTCGTAGTAGTGTACTCCCAATTGAAAGAACCTATGAACCAAGTCATCTCCCCACCTAACCAGATATAATTATCCCCCTTCTTGTACGTAAAACTACCGGAAGTCACCACGGTATGGACTAAATATAACCCCGCCATATTCCCTCTACAATAGCCTGTTTCTGGTATTCTTACTTGATTTAAAAAAACGTACGTAGTTCCCGCCGTGCAATCAGATGCTACTACTAGCCCGTCCACTCCATGTATCATGTACAAAATAAACAATCGCGACAGAATAATGTATTGCATCGCGAAACGTTCAAAGTGAGCGAAATGAAGATATCTCAATATATACAACAGTTTTCTAATAACATGTTCGTATATATATATAGATTCGATGTTTAAGTTCAGAATTGTGTGAATTTGGAATGGCAATGTACGTCTGCATCAAATTGCATTGCTTCGCGCATGGCATCTGTCGGAAATCCCCTCAACGAGCCACTCATGTACATGATATTGCCATCGCCGTGAGTGACAGTAGCACCATACGTCTGAAGAATACCAAGCATATATAATTCTTGCTGTTCGTATGCGACTGTTGCAATTTCGTTCATGAAAATGACACTTGGTCGTATTGGCGCCTTGTGCAAGATCCAAAACACCGCATCCCAAGCCCCACCTGCACTGGCTTGCGTTAGAACTGGGAGCATGTCTTCTTTCGAGAGCGGGGGACCAGCTTGCACCCATATGGTGGCAATTTTCCACTGCTGCATGGATACTAGTGTGTGCACATTCCGTGCCAAGTCTGAGGGTGTCATATTTCCAATGCTCTCGGTAATTCGACAAGATAAGTACTCGGCAAGAGGCCACTCGTTACTCACAAGGACCGTCGAAAACAGCGATGTCGATCCACTCGTCGTGTTTGGATCAGCATTGAGTTTTGTGAGGATATTCCACACAATAGGCCACTGGCGGCATTGGGCTGCAAACATGAGTACAGAATGTCCGTGAATGTCCTTCTGCAGTACAATCTTGCGGCGCGCTGCCATGATTTCAACGACATTCTCTTGGCTCTGGGACATCTGCATGACATCATCGATCTGGTCAAATGTGAAACGAATCATAACGTTCAGTGCGTCCCACGCGTGACTCTCCGCCGCGATCAAGAATGGACTTTGGTCGTCGGTACACAAAAATGCCGGATGCACAATATCAAGTAGGAGATTTACAACCATTAACCATGCACCTTCCTTACACGCAGCAATAAACATCTCCCGATTGAGTGCGAGATCCGTCTCCATACTTTGCTTCATGCTCATCATAATATTTGGAAATGACAGCATGTCACCCTCGGACGCGCCTGATACTATGTCGAAATTCTTATCTTGAGCTGTAATGCGTATAGTCTTGATATCTGCTACACACTTGTTGTAACGAACCCACGTCTCCATACTTTGCTTCATGCTCATCATAATATTTGGAAATGACAGCATGTCAGATACTATGTCGAATTTCTTATCTTGAGCTGCAGTGCGTAAAAGCGTGATATTTCCTACACACTTGTTGAAATCAACCCACCGATTCAATTCCAATACATCTCTCACAATATCCCATTCTGCATGTCGTATTGCATAGTGCAAAATTGTGTTTTGGAAGGCATCGCACAACAGCAAACGTTCACCTGCGGTTCGAATTAATTTGCTCTGTGCGGCATCCGTCAAATTGCCTGGTGGCGACCATACTATGTTCATTTGATTCTCATATCGTATGTCATGCCAGAGTTGAAGCATGGTACGTACAATATCCCACGCACTCGTGTAGTTTTCGGGTAAAGTCTCCCATGTACCACACAGAGCAGCATACGCAATGATACTCTGTCCATGTGAGGATTCGACTACTGGCACATCTCGTATCATACGTGACATCATCAAGGACAGAGTGTAGAACGGGCCGATCTTAGAATGCAAGAGAATATGCCTCAGAATACTCCATTGTCTCGATTTGGCTACAAAACATAGGACGTCATTATTAAGTCCATGCCAGGACGAAACTTTAAAATCATCACACGCCCCTGCTGCCAGGAGAAGGCTGGTGATCTGCCAATAACCCCGTTCTATCGCACATCGAAGCGGAGTGCAATTTTCATTGAAAATTTCAGAAGTGCCGTCTACGTCGACTTCGGGATGCTCCATTTTCAGAAGATACCTCACTACAGTGTCGTGCTTCGCTTCCACCGCAATATACAACGGGGTACAATTGCGATTTACGCCACAGGGTGTTCGTGCGTTCACGTCGTCCTTATTATACAGCATAAGTTCATTATTGTAGTCTAGAATTAATCCTCGATTGCACCCGGGACACAATCCAGCTTGTTGTCCACTGGACATAAACGGTAGCCACTCGTCATATGTGTCTTTGTGTAACCAGCAGCGCTTTACACTCGGTCCAGGAACAATTCGATGCAGCGCGACGACCTCGCGATCATACGTTTTAGCAAGAAACCGCGCATGCAGCAGCGAATACATGCATATTTTGTCGAAATCGACTTCACCTCCAAACAGTTTTTTCTCGATATCCGTGACAGCGGGTACAAGTAGGGCGGCATCCATGTCATCGGTACAAATGTTACACGCACTAGACTCTACCGTCAAATCGCCGTCATCTGCCATATTATTCGTATTATGATGGATGTAATGTTTTACAACATGCCAGTCCTTTATATAGCTCTAGTAGATCGGGTGACATGCATCCGTTTTTGTAAAATACTATACGTCCCAGCAGAATACCATCAAACAAAATCAATGCTGTGCAACACAACAGTGCTCTATTTCAGCCAAACGAGTAGTTGTGGCTTTACAGGAGAAGCCCATCGCTTTGAGTGTTATGAAGTCACATGAATGCGAGTCACAAGTATGAAAATGGTACATTGTTCATTCAATAAAATGTTTACGTTGTCCAGTTGTTCGGCTTACACGTGTATTTTTAAGAACACAGACTTCTGTCTACTATGGCAGCATACGAGAACCTGCCTCCATATCGCTGTCCTCGTTCTCCTCGTAGTCCGTCTCAGGTGCCTTTTCAATATCGCGTGCAATTACCCGAAAGAGCAATTCCTTGCATTTGGAGTAGAGCGGCTCGTTACTGACGAGATTTGCAATAGAGAAACGCTCTTCGGTAATCATTTGTCTGGATGCGGCCGCACTACTGCAACCACCTTCTGTGTCGAGATCGAGCACAAAAGGTTCTCGAAATGCACGCGCGAGCATGAGCATGGCGTGAAAACGGCGACTAAACTGTGCACGCGATTCCAACACAAGCGCGGTGCTTTCAGACCCCCGTTCATAAGATTCAATGAATCGCACGGGAAAAATCATTACATCTCCCACGGTGATTCCGTCCAGATCGTGGGGGGCGACTAGTGAATTCATAATGACGCCACCGCCACGCGGCACGAGGTAGGGCAATGGTTGTGTCCACAAACACAGTGTTGGAAGCAAATAATTGCGCTGCTGCGCCCAATCAAAGAGCTGCATGTCAAATCCATATTGCTCCATCGTGACTCGCAGGAACCTCGCAATAAAGCAATCATATTCAACGGTGCCGTATTCTGGACGCAGATTGGCGAAAGCGGCCAAACTGATCCCATCGTCGTCGTCAGAAGCGTCATCATTTGCTTCGCCGTCGTCCGTATCCTGGTGCTGCACGTTCAGGATGGCACGATTCTCATCCACGTGCACGCGGAAACCTTCCCTTGTTTCGTAGTAGATCTTGTCGATTTTCATCAACCAAAACAACATGCATTTGGATTGAATTTCGATGAATCTTTCGATACCCACGGCCGCTCTCACATTGGCATCAGAGAACATTTCGACGCTTGCGCCTGGAATTTCCAAGACATGTGCTGCAAAATACAACAGATTGTATCGTGCACTGATTGTTGCTGGCGTCATTTCGGGTCGCACAAAGGGGAAAGTGAAAAGATCACCCCATCGAACTTCGCAAGCTTTGTCACTGGCCAGGAATAATTCAGCACGCATGTCCGCCTCGAATTCGGGCACGCCAGTGTTCCACAGATCCACTACTCTCGCCATCAATGTGGAGGACCTGTCGTTTCTGACTCTCAAAAACGCGTTGATTGTTGTATCGGGAATGTTAAACTGACACAAGCAAAGCATTGCTGCTTTCTTCAAATCTTGCAGCGCCTGCAGACCATGCACTTCAAATGTCTCCGAAGACATGTCTACAATACGTTCTTTTTGTATATTCATTAACGACGTAAAGACTGCATCGTCGGCATCTTCGGGTAGCACGTGTCCATATTCTATGTTACCCAGAAAGCAAACTTGTGTTTCACGCAACGAGCTTGCATGGTGCCCGCCAGCGGCGCCGCTTCCAGGCAACATGATGACAACTTTGTTGGTGAGAACGTGGAATCCTTCTCCTATGTACTTAAATAGGTGAACATGCGCCTACGTCTCGGTAAAATAGATTTGGAGAGAAATCGCTATTTTAAGCTGGGAATTGTCCACAGACGGCGTATTTGTGGCACCAGACGCACCTACGACGCACACTGACATTTGTCGCAAAAGCGAAAGTGGCACTTGTACAATTTTTTGACAGCGGTTGTGCAGTGGCAAGTCCTTGAGCATTGTTGTGTCTTCGTACGACGACACCACGGCGGGCACGCGAAGCAGCATGCCGCAAATTGGACCTACTTCCACCGAGAGCAACATGGTGCCGAAGCTGAGTTCAAGCTCCGGGAAAAAACGACGCAGAACGAAAAAAATCGAGGCATTCTCCGCGACTTCTACAGCATGTTGATGATCATGTGGGTCGCTACTGTCGCGTGGCATCTCTTTGGTCAGATGCAGACACATGTTGTACGATTTTTTCTCTGTAGTGATGGTAAAGAAGAAGTAACTGTTTTTGTCGAATGTGACCGAGAGTAGCACGGTTGCCGTCAGGGTCCCATTATTGGTGTTGTTTGTGCTGTTTCGTGCTTTGATTTGCATCGTACCTGGTGCACCCTCCAGGATGTGGAATTTTTGACAATGTTCCCACAGTGCGCTGATGTTCATGCCTTGTGAGCATCGCGACAGCACAACGTCATTGTTCAACAGTGGGCACGTAATGTGGTTTTCGGCACACTCGCGAGCGTGTTGTCGAGCTGTACTGCACGACATGGTGGTAGAATTCGCACAACTTCCGCATGCCAACATCGATTTCGACAGGAAATATATCTTCTCACGATTCAATACCTCGTGCTTCCACACCTCGATGCGACACTGGGGACATTTTGCATCGCCACCACCACGCTGTTGTTCTTTGAGTGTCGTACAGCACGCTCTACACACCGTGTGGATGTTCTGACATACGATCAGCGGCGTCATATTTGAACCGTTCTCTTCGGAGTAGATTTGCATGCAGATTGGGCACCGGTACGCATGTGATTCCCAAGTTTCATCTTCCATGTCGGAGAATGCTCCTCAAGTTTTGGAGCTACTATAACGTGGATCTTTGCACCTCGACTCTGTCCGCAAGTCCTTTTTATTTACACACAGACAGATTATGTGTCGATCGCCGAGGCCAGCGAAAAATTCCCTACAAGGATGCTGCATCATGAGGATATTCTCTAATCGTGCGCGGGTACCGTTGCCAAACAAAATTGTATTATAAATACCCAAATTTACAGCAGATGACCAGCATGAAGGGTGCATTGTCAAGATATCTAACATACGTCCTGGTGGTTTTTGGGTTCCTAATTGGATTATCGTTGAGAGATTTGATCGGACAATTTGAGAAATCAAAGATTCGCGAGACAACTCAACTGGTGGCAGGACGTTTTAGGAATCTGGATTATTCAAACTCCGAGTCAAGTGAAAAGATCCAGGCGACTGCGTTCGACAGATCGACGGCAGCAAATGTGGGATTGCCGGCATCTTCCACCTCTCAATCAATTGAAATGATCCGAACGACTGTATTTGATAAATCCATGGCAGAAAGTTTTGGATTTCTGAAATATCCAGCATCCAAATGGGAACTGAAAAAGAAGATCCACGCATGGCAATCGAAACGGCAGTACGGCGCGCAGAATGCCTTGGGACGTATTTTTTTTCAGTACAATTGGGAACCGAGTTGGTCATGTGGATTTGAGCAGAGGATAGGTAACATTGGCGATGGCGGTAAGTGGGTGTGCGACGCCTACCTGATTTCAGAAGCTAGTGAGTGCAATATCTTGAGTGTGGGTTCGAATAATGATTGGAGTTTCGAGATGTCAATGCATGAACTTAATCCAAGATGTAAGATTCACACGTTTGACCATACCAGTGGGTCTGCAGGAAAACCAGAATATGTGAAGTTTTACGCAATTGGCCTTGGATCTGTGGATAAGGGTAATGTGCGGACAATGGATGGGATTCTAAAAATCGCAGGGTTGGAAAACAAGACGGTCGACATTTTCAAGATCGACTGCGAGGGTTGTGAGTTTGATGTGTACTCCGAATTCACCAAAGGATTCATCCGTCAAGTTTTGGTTGAGATTCATATGCAGACGAAGATTACGCATAGGGAGATTACGACAGTCCAAGCGAACAATATGTTTGAACACATGCAACAAAACGGATATGTAATCTTCCACAAGGAACCAAATACTTCAGGCTGCAGTGGTGATTGCATTGAATATGGGTTTTTGAAGTTAAATTTATCTGTTTAAAGCTTACTGTCGATTGGTAATATCAGCGAGTCGCATGCGAGGGCGTCGAGTTTCTCCCACGACCACCGAATTCCACAATGTGTGCAACGTCGCGTTTCGAATTTCAATCTCTCGCAAGTCGTTCATCATTCCTGCAACGTTTGTCCTAACGGTAAGCGAGACAATCACATTCAGGGTGTCGTTTAATCTTTCGTGAGCGTCGACCATCGCATTTAAAAAGGACATATCATCACGTATAGTTGCCAGCATCATGGTGTCGACGTAGTGCTGGTTTTGGCTGTCAAAATGGTAATCGGAGGGATAAGGACGAATAAACTCGTCTGTGCTCAGTAATATTCCCTGTACACGTTCCAGTCGACATGACAACTCATTCAATGCCGCTCTCAACGAATGGAACGTGTGCATGTGTGCGCGTGCTCCACTGACAGCATCCTCTTATATATACACACCTGTTAACAAGGCCAGTAGAATTGAAAAAAATCGACTGTCATCTATATATATGGGATTGGGTTCCACAACCACTGTATTCCGCGCAATCACATGCTATTGCTGTTTGCTTCGGTATTCGCGGCGTCGTGTGCGGTTGCTTTGTTCTGGCTGTGGATCATGACTCGCAGTTCTGGCGCCGATGTTCGAAAGAAAGTGGACCAACGCACTCATACTGGCATAACGTGGCTCTTGGGCATCAGCGCAATCTGCATTCTTCTACACTTTGTATGCCCAGACTTTGATGATAAAGTTCGACGGATGCGTCCGAGTCGCATTGCCGTCGCTGCCTTGTGACGAAAATAAGTCGTGTCAGGGCATATTGCACCGTTATGCTCGCCAAAAAGGGTGCATTTGGGCAAATTGTATTTTGGGAATAATAAAATTTGCCTCTTCGTTGTCCCTCGCGGTTCTATATAAATGTTGCGATTGAAATCACAGAAAAGACATTTCATCGAGTAGGACGCCAGCACGCATCTAGTGATAGTGATGGAAGGTGCCGCCACAAATGCCCAAGAGCCAATTTTTCCTTTATTGCAAGCAGGACAGAGTGATACCATATACAGTCGCGAGGAGGTCGATGGTGTCAAGGATGTTTTGGAAGCAGGTCGGAGATCCATGTTGCAATTCCATGCCGAACTTTCACGCGTAGTGCCATTGGATGGCATTATTGAGTTTCTTACGTACGTTGAAGAGTTGGCGAGTTCGGACGTGCTACCGTACATATGCGACTCGTCGTTTTGGCAGTCGATCGACCGGTTTCGTGATTCTCCTCATGGACCCGAAATTCATAAAAGCTGGATTATTCTACACATTATGCCTCTGCTTTCAAAGAATGCAAGTAATCCCTCAATACAATATGACGTGCAAGACGAGCGATACGTAGAAATTGTCGATTCCGTGCTCCGTGCAGCCTTGAATTACAACGGCGGCGTGCAGGTGATTCGTATTCTGGTCGCAATGTGTCCTTTTGTTGTGACACATCCGAAAGGTGACATGCGTCTACTCGCAGCACATGACGCGATGTTATACGGTTGCGAAATTGGAATCTTGAAGGAGCTCACGAAGTTACGTTCGGTTTGTCGACACCGTGATGCATCTGGCCGGACGCTCTTACACTGGGGCATTTTATGCAACATGACGATCACTACGATTAAGTACTTATATGATCAATTTCCGGATGCCATCAACTGCCCTACGTTCCAAGGCACTGGTGGGATCATCGATTCTTACTGTTTGGCAGGAACACAACTTGGAGCTCTCCGCGGGAATGATGAAGATATGGAGTTTTCTGGGGGATGCACCCCGCTGTGTTTAGCTTTGGACGTCAATATGCATAACACGCCACCGCGAAATAACTATCTGAGTATTGTGTTTCTTGTGAAAATGTGCACACAAACATGTCTGGTGCCCGATAACACCGGGCAAATTGCCTTTCACAAACTTCTCCGAGGATCGTACTGCCCCGACGTATTCACAAACCTCATTGTCCATTTTGTCGAGCAACACATGCAGTTTGCGCAATGCGTGCCTTTTCTAAAAGACAACCAGGGAATGACACTGTTGGAATCCGCGTTTCGTCTGCGACTACCGGCTGAAATTATTGACATCATTGGTCGCTTCACTAGCAACATGATTGAGCCCATGCTTGTTATGATCAAAGACTTATATGAAATCAGTCTTTCTTTGCCCGTAGACAAGGACAGAGACGCACGACCGTGGTCTCTTCTCGTGCATCCTCTTGAGAACAGCGACAACCTGCCGACGTTACCGTGCAGCGGCTTGCCCTTCATGGCCAGTAACGATAACAAACCAGACCACATATGCGCAGTCATGAACAGTTTCATTTTCGGAGAGGATGCCATTGTCGCGTTCTCGCCCGAGTTTGATGCAAACCGTCTTCATCCACACGTCCACCAGACTCCCATACGATATCGAAAGTGGACGCAATTGGTAATGGGTAAACGGGTATCGGAAAAAATGATGCTTGATCTGGCACAGATATTCAGAAGTCGCGAAAGCACGTTTTCGTCGGTATTGCGGCATTCGCAGAGAAGTCAGAAGGTGTGGTATTCTCGTTATCGTAAAGAGCTTCGTGAACAAAATGTGAACATGTCAGACGACCCGATTCTTGGCGAAGACGAAGCTGCCGTGTTCTTCGCACCAAGACAGCCAAACGCCCCTCTTCTAAATCAACGATCCGTGGTCCGCACGAACGAGAGCGAGAGACACGCTATAGAACTATTACAGTCACTCGAGGACGAGCAGGAGTTGAAAGCAAACGTCAAACCGACATTGAGTAGAAAAGCACGGCAAAAACTGGCGACTCGAGAGCGTGATCGAGTTGCACAAGAACTGTTATTACACGAAACAGAAGCCCGCGAGACTGCTGCTGCAATCGCACAGGCAGCAGCAGCGGTCCTAAGGGAGCGCATATGTACGGAAGAAATATTCGCTCGAGAGGCGGCTACGCGGAACGAAATATTCGCTCGAGAGGCGGCTACGCGGAACGAAACACGCAAGAAAGAACAAGAATTAGCGACACAGACTGAAGAAGGCCGTCTTTTGGTGGATCTGGAAGCAGATATACAACGTCTGGAAATCACCAGCCTGGAGTCGTGCAATGCCGCAATATCCTATCTTTTCGACACTATGAGGACAGCATTGCTCTTTGCAGAGCAGGATATCACGGATGCAAAAATACTGCATTATGCAACCGATCTCATTGTCCACGACATGATTTCCGTTTTGGAGGCGGAGAATCTCATGACCGATATGTTGCGACCACAACTTCTTGACCAACTACAGTATGTTTTGCCTGGGTTCGCCGAGCGCGAAGCTCAGCGTGAAGCCGACCGTGTGGAGCTTGAAACTTTGCGTGCAACCGTCAAGGAAGATAAGGAAGCGCGCGAGTGTGTCGTTTGTTTTGTAAATCCTAAGAACGTATTGTTGCGACCATGCATGCACATGGCTATCTGTCAGACGTGTTTTGACAGTAACAAGCCAAAGGAGTGTCCCATTTGCCGCGGCGTCGTCTCAAGTGGAGAAGTATACTACACCATCTGAGGATGACACTACATAGCAATTTCTGTAACAGAGCATGACCATGATTTTGAGCAGTTGTATCTCTGGATACGAAGCGAGGTAGAAGTTTCGAATTTAATAAACATTCGTAACACACGTTTTGTATGTGTATGCTTACAGAGAGTTGACATTTTCGCAATGTTGCAAGAGTATGGCCACCTCGGCGCGTATGCGATTGTGTGCTTGGTTGTCTTGCGCCGGGTCAATTTGTACCATATCGATTGGGCGCTGTAATTGACAGTACATGAAGAGAATTGGGGGATATTTCTGCACAAGTAGCTTCAGTACTTCGAGAACGTGCAGGTGTTTTTCGGGGGAGATTCCGACACTTCTGTAATTTTGTCGTATAATATAATGCACCACCGTAGAATTGAACCCGTTTTCGAGGGCAGCAACTGCCGTTGGACAAGCGGTGACGAACAAGCGCACAAATTCGAGACCATACGCTGCATAATGCCTTTCGAACGTATACGGTGACTCGAAAAGGAGATGCAATGCAGTCAATCCCCATTTTTCAACACGACACATGGTGTTATAGGATGCCTTGCGGAGAAGTAGAGCCGTGTGTACAATGTTGTAGGAATACGATAAAATAATGTCATGGAAAATCGTCATGCCATTTTCGTCAACATGGTTCACAATGTCATCTGCGCGCTCGACCAACATGTTGACAATACCAATGTTTGTGCCGTGTCCCGTCGCGATATTTAGCGGCGAACGACAAGAGTACTGAGTAAATGAAATTATGTCTGGAGCTGCGTCGAGCAAATGTTGCAAGATCGCGAGATTATTGGTCGAATCCGCCGTCATGAGTCTCAGTGCGTGATGTAGAGGCATGCCCTGCACGTGTCCATATTTATGTCGAACAGAAAGAGCCCCTCTGTTCAATTCAATAATGCATTTGATAACAAAGGGCGCCGCGTGTACACGCAGTGCCATGAATATCATGAAATTCGAATAGGCGTAGGGTACTACACACATTGTCGTTGCGTGCGCCAAAAAATCCAAGACTTTGTCAAGATTGCTAAAGTAATCATCTTCGGACATCTCGACATTGTTGACATGTTCAAGAATTATTGTCATTATGTCAAGTTCAAAAAGAGAAAAGGGTGTCACACAATCCTCTTGTGATGTCCGGTGTCGAGGATCTCGTCCAGCGTGCTGCATGTCCCTTGCTAGACACAACATGGTCAGTGTTAATTGGTGTCTGGCAGCAACTGCATTACGTGCTGTAGCCGCAAAACGTCGACACTTGATGTAACGACGGTCGCGATGGCGCAGCGCGAAATGCAATGGAATGTCGTGGTCCTCATCGTTTATTGTTCTGAGAATCCTAGGGTATGTTTCTGCGAGATATTGCACGATTCGCACGTCGGAATTGCAGTAAATTGCAATATGTAACACGGAATTTCCCTTGGATGAACACGAGATCTCTACACCATCAGACAGCGTGTCACTTGCCCGAACAATCTGTTGAATAGTCGCCAGGTTTCCGCCGTCCTCCTTGTATAGTTCTTCCTTCAGTTGCATGAACTTGGTTACAACAGTAAACGTGAACGGGGAATTCGACTGTGGCATCTTACTTGCTATGGCAAATGTTGTGTCTGGTGTGTACATATATATACGGATGAATATAGATATATTGACATAATACATATTTAGATACGGTTTTTCGCCCTGCATTGTCCTTGTCCTGTTTATTACACTTATCATTTTCCGGAATGCAAGTACATGTACATGGCTTGTTTGACTATATATGTGCATTCCAGAACTCTACAATTCACCTGACACTTTTTCAACAGAGACTTCGAGAGAAATGGACCCGGCTCTACAATTGTTGTATGCATATGATATAAATCACCACATAAACGCACTTGCAAGCTCGATTGAACAATCATGGAATTTTGATACAACACGAGATCGAGCGGGTAGTTTGATTTCTCGCTTTATTTGTCAACATCCTCGTGGCACCATCAACACAACAATGACCAAGGATCTTGTCACCAGTATTACTTTTCACTGTATGATCACACCTATTCAGCATTTGTCACCGGTGGCGGCGCAAGAAGAAGCAACTCGTATTCTCCACAATATGCACTCTCTGCAGGCGAGCCTCGATGCGCAACGTAGCCAAGATCACAGGGATATACGGTTGCGACGCGAAGCCCTCGACAAAGAGAAAAAGACACAGCGTCGTGCAGAAAATGATGCCGAAAAACAGCGGATACAACATGAAAAAAGGGCGGCGGAAAACCTCCGCCTCGAAATGCAAATTATCTGGCAAAGGCGCCGTGTTGAACACAAGCTTGCATACGACGATATGATTCGCAATCGTATGTGGTTTCCCAAGCCGTGGCCAAACGAAGAACCATGGGGCGCCGAATTCTGAAAATAGCACCAAACATGGCAGAAATGACTCATTGCATCACGACTTTATGAGCATATTTACTTCTATTTCGGGTATATAATGTGTATTTATAATGCATATCAGAGATCTTTTTTGGAACTACTTGCACACATGTCTAAAAAATGCAGCATGTGGACTCTCGCGGGTAAATGTACGGGTGATCTTTTGTGTGTTCATCCCAAAATCTACGTGGCATCCCGTTGCAATGTCTGTGGCAACCACAGTTATGATCACTTGACCATGCAGCAATTGTCCAAGCATATGCATCGCAATTCCGACCTCAAAGATGAATACATGGAGAGGAGCTGGGATGAGTTTGAACGCGAGTTGCAAGCCAAAGAGATTGTCGACGCCAAACGGGCTGCGGATGCCAAGGCTGTCGAAGACGAGAACGCCAGAGTGGCAGCTGCTATTGTGCTGGCTGCTGCGGAGTTGAAGAAGGCAACCTACATTGCGCGCGTGGATGACCTACACATGCGCAAGCGCCTGAACCGAGAGGCCACTGTCGCTTATTTGCGAGAGAGATACAACATACTCTGTGTTGTCCCGAAATCGTCGGAGTCTGAAACCCAACATCGCCTCAAGCTTGTTGCTCTCAAGGACTTTGAAGATTTCAATATCACGGACAATGTCGCTTTGCTCTTCGCTTCGGGGCTCCCCGATTTGATTAAGAAATTGTCGATTACGTCTGATCAAGACGATGAGGTCATGCGATTAGTGCGTGAGCAGGCGGGGAAGGTTAAGCGCATCTGGCAGCTGACAATGCGTAGCGCCGCACCTGTGATGCGTCTGGTGAAACAGGAAGTGCCCGTCCCGACGACCACAAAGGGCGATCCGTGCAAAAAACGATCGGGAAACACGATTTCGACCGAACGTGTACGTCTTGCCAAAAAATTCAAGTTGATGGTCTAGTCGACAACGGTACTAACGACATCGCACTGCACATCTGCTGAAATAAAATATGTGCTTCAACATGTGCACTCACCTGTGATATACATACATATATATCGCATTATTGCAGATCATTCTTGATCTTGCCATTGGTTTTTCAATAAACAATATTATCTCTCTATCACGATATATATCGACCATGATCATCGATGTTTGTGCTCATAATTGAATGGTGAAAACGAAACCATGTTCCGAAGTTAAATTGTAATCAATCTTGCACGCATTCGGACTTTGGGAAACACTTTTTCGATGGAGCGTGCATGTCTTGCTAACAAATTTTATTAAAGACATAACTCCTTCATGTGTCTTTACAATCTCTGTCGTTTTGATCAAAATCTGAATTTCCACACCCCTGTCCTGACAAACACACCTATCGCGACACCACATCCATCACCTCGACGGACTTCGTTGTACTTTCTCCTCACATTCCAATATACTCATCAATGTACAGGTCTAGTCCACATGTCAAATGCAATTCATCCATGCCCCCGCCACGTTACGACGGCTGTTGCTCTTCAATTGGGCTGCGTACTCGTACTCTATGCCAACATACATTTCAAGGCAGTCGCTCTCGTTGTCGATTTCCTCTTTAGAGTACATGGAAATGTCTTGCACATCGTCGTATGGCAAGCGCACAGGACCGAAGATGGGCATAGTACTCCGCAGAGTGCTATCCACAATAACAATGGGTGCAGAACAGGGTATCGGCACTGCAACCACACACTGTGCATGGGCAATCTTGCACAATGGAGGTACAGACGTGTCGTTGATGTTGTTGAGGAAACGGATCGTGTCAGTTTGCTTTGCAGCGGTCTCCGCATGCACCTGTTGAAGAGTGGTGACTGGACCTGTAGCATGTGCACATGTTCCAATTAGTATCACAGGCACACATCCACGACAATTCAATAACATGACATGAGATACACAAAACCTATGAAAGCGTGCAATCAAATACTGCATTTGTACCGCGTTCGCATCGTGACGCCTTGTACTGCTGCTGAAAATGCAACGGCACTTCGACAAACAAAATCGAAACGAGAAATTTCTCGCTGTAGCGATCAACGGCAACGGTGGCCAGAGTAATTTTCACGGTAGAGACACTTTGTATGTAGTGCGCCGTGCAGTGCTCCTTCTTGACAAAGAGCGCAGTGTGCAGTTCTTCGATGTTCTGGGGTCCATAGCGCTCGGTGTCCTTGTAAAACGTACACAACTGACAGTGCTCCATGTGTATCATAAGTTTGAAGACGGCCCCGATACGAGTGACGTAGTGCGAAATGTCTTTAGCCAGTACAACGACACTGTATGGGTTGTCAACTTGCGTCGGCATGATAATGCGATCGAATCCTTTCCTGAGAATCTGGACCTGCACGCGTTCCTTCTTCTTCGAACTGGGCATCATAATAGAGGCGTTGAAGTAAAGGACGTGTTTGTCGCTCGCTGCGCGGTTGATGATGCGCGGATTCATCTCGATCTCCAATAGACAGAGCGGAGACACGCTATTGGGCGTCGGTGTGTGACGCGACAACTCACCCGAATGCTCGTCGATACTCGACAAATCGACAAGCATGTCGCGAGGTGTCCGGAAAGACATGCTGAGATTGGCAGCGGTACCTTCCGTGCAGAATACACCGCTCGTCTGCGTCATTCCTGCAAACGTGCAAGTGGCACAGCCGTTAAATAAACAAGTTGCAAAGTCACATTCTTGTAGACCTTTTTTGAGCAAGCTATTTTGGGCAAATAACGCGCAAAAGACGCGTTTCGCTCAAAATAATAGCTTTCTGTTGTGTGTTTCACTGCAGTTGATCCGTAAACGCTCCTCAAACTAGATCAAACACAATACGCTCCCAAAAAAAATATCGAAGCGCTTGCTTCGAGTATATATGTTCGTGTAGTTCTCCACTCCAGCCTTTTCAAATGATGTGTCCCGAAAATCGACACAAAAATCACAAAGCAAATGGCAAAATGTTTCGCATGGAACAAAGTGCCGTGTGCGCCTGGGATGGGTGCAAGAATAACACTATACCCTGTCGCTGCACGGAAGACTGCTCTGTGGACGAGCCATGTGACAAGACTCATCATCCACTCTTTAACGGAACTGTAAAAGATGTTGTCTTTGGAATTGCATGCCCTCCTTCAATGCAAGCCGCTCTCCAACGCGCACTGCTGCAGATATCACCCAAGACGAAAATTGTCACTATTATTGTCAATACTACGCTGTATCCCCATGATCTGGTGGGAGAACTGAGGACTATGAAGGAGATCGATCGAGTAGACCCTGCTGGTGTGTTTACCGCCAAACTCATCTACACCGAGAGTCTGGAACCTTCACGACGGTCGTTTCGCGGAAAGTATTGTAATGATGCTATCGACGTGGTCTTGCACAAACTGGAAAAAGATGACAACTCCACCGCTATGAAGGCACAAATGGCACCCAGTGTATGTTCTTGTGGCAGCGGCGCTCTACAATCGAAGTGTTGCAATCCGCACGCAGAACAATGCACATTCGAGCGTTATAAGTATGAACAACTTCGTAAGCGCATGCAACTGTGGAGCGAAACACCAGTATCCTTACAGTACATTTTTATGGAATTCAGTGGCAACCCTCTGGAAAAGCTGCAACCAGGCGTTTTGTCGCAGCACACGAAAGCCATAGGCTTCCAGCACATGTTGACGAATTATCTTACTCTGTATGAACACGGAATTTGTCATTTGGATTTGCACGACTCGAATCTCACGTGGAGTCTCGAGCATCAGCATACACCCAAGGGACAAAACGTTGCCTCTAGCAGCGCAATGCGCAAGCACGACAAAACAGACCCTATTCTACACATAAAGTTCATTGACTTTGGATTTCATCGGCAGTTTGACCCCGACGTTCCCGCGGTGTATAAGCGAGCAGACCGTTTCGGTGCAATCGACGCAACAAAAATGTTCACGTACTGTTGTCGGGTAACACAGGACGTTCGATGGTGGCACCCAATTGAATATCCAATGTTTCACATGATCGCGAGTCTGCTCCTTGCGCCGTTCTTGAACCCGAGAAACTCCTGGAGAACACAAGACCATGAATGGAAGGTGCAGCAGTTGACGGCATTAACACTCAACAACGTGCGCGAAGACAATCTGAATGACTACGGAGACAAGAGCGGTGAGGTGGTCGGGTTCCATCGCAAATGCCTTCAGAAGCGCCTGGACTTGCGTCACGTAAACTGCAAACGTCGCAAGTTTTTCACACAGATTTATTCGGTCATGCAGGCCATGCGTCACTGGTTCAAGGAGATCCAGCCCCAAAAACAGCAACAAGTGTGGGGCCGGATCTGTCACATTGTAGGATCGGAAATCACACGCACAAATTTTAATGCCGACGGAACACAACATGCCGTACAATTTAGTGAGAACACAATGTGTTTAGGGGGAGAAATGTTTACTACGCAGGTCAATTTCCTTCATCTCGTAGATGTTTTTCGTACACAATATTATTTCTGTGACCACTTGGACATGGCAACTGTGGAACGCGAATTCGACACGTGGTCCATGGCCATGAATATTCTGAAAACGAGCACAAGTGCCGACGTCGAGCTGCGACGAATTGTGCATGAAACACTACTGTCGTCCCATTCCTTCGAACAGAATAAGAACAAACTTGCGGATTCAGCGCGACAACTCGGGTGTATTGTATCTGATCGCACTCCGTCGCTGGATGGAGACAAGTCTGCTAGTGCTCTACAGGCTATTCATACAGCAAGCGTTGGTACATCGAAATCACGATTGTCCGCTCTCAGTGCAATCAGTGCTCTCAGTGTCTTGAGTGACAATCTGGATCGGTTCGTTTTGTCGTCGGGCGGCAATTCCGATAATGCTCAATACGACGACGATCAACCGTAATCGGGCACGTGTTTTTCAAAACCACACTGCTCTAAAAGCCCTAGAACGTGGGCCCATGCTGCTTTGGTTTCCATCATCATTTTCACCTCATACAGAGGAACACCGAAGAAATTGTCGCCCGAGAATGGGTGTTCTGTAGAATTTTCTAGCATTCGTGGGCCATACGTGTCTACGAGCAATGCGACCATGTTGCTTGCATTGATTTTTTGGTAGTTACCAGGGTTGTTGTGACACACATCGCAAACCAGCTGCAACACTTTCACACAAGTTGCACAGGAATTGACACTGCATAACATGTGGAGCACAAGCTTGCCGATCACGTTAATTATGCCCGATGAGAAGACAGTGTTTTGCATCACGGTAGTGCGGTGTCTGTCATTGGGAAATCTCTGCATTGTTTGGAATAAAAACAAAGACAAAAGATTAATGGCGGCCGTGGCGTGATCATTTGAAGTTGGATAGTATCGTAATGTGTCCGCCACACACTTGATGATTCGATCAACCTGGCGCAGTTGATCGGGATAAGTGCGCGCAATTTTCAATAGCAAAGAAATGACCGTTCGGTGTGTTGAAGTCTCTTTCCATGCCATCGAATTTGTGTCTTCTAACGTGTCGAATCGTGTCGCCCTCGCCTCCATGTCCATGGAAGTCAGTATCAAATCTTCTGCAATAGGAATAAATCTGATAAATTCTTTTTCGCCCGTAGAAAACAACTTGCGGTCATCGCTTGCGCACATCACGTTAATGAAGTAGTCCGTGTGGACAGAATTGCCCATCAAGCTTGAACACAACTTGGCGAATTCCTCCAGGACAAAGAGAGAGCCTAGTTGAGATGTCATACTTTCTGCAAGAATTGCAAGCAAGTCCACGTCCTGTTGACGCGTAAAAATATACGAATTATCGAATGTTTGGTTAATGCTTTGAACGATGCCACATATTGCGCGCAGACCCATTCTCTGTATACGAAAGCTTTTGAGGAATTTCTGCATGGCGAAGGCGATGGTATTCACAACAACCACCGCAAATCTCTTGGTCAATATTGTTTTATCAGGTGATGGTAGACAGTACAGAATTTCGACGCCCGCCCGCTGCAAACGTCTATGATTGGTATGCACCCGCATGATGTGAGTAATAGTACGGTGGAAACGAGCTGCACTCATCAGAGCTTGAAGACGTGGTACATTGTAGCGTAGTTGAGGGGTATTGATGTATTTTGCGAGAAAGAGCAGAATGGAGACTTGTGTTGCTTCGTCATACAAGTACTCATACAATCCTGCGGTAAGCTCAGCAAGGTTTTCCGTTTCTAACATGCGTTTGATGCCTGCATTTTGCACGACTGGTACAAGCGTGGTTGTGCCCACCACGACGTCGTCACAGAATGCACGACCAGCCGTTTTTAAGGAATTTACACTCTCTGCTGAAAACATACTCTCGTCAACTGTTGTCTGGAAGCTCTTCGACAGTGCACGTGCTCTTCGCCACAAAATACCTTTTTGGCGGCCATGTTCGCGCTCTAGAGCATATTGCATCAGATCGCTCGAGAATCCTTGAATTTTACTAATATTATCTGAAGGTGCATGCACTTGGAGTGTGGTACAATGTCGCGTTTATATACTCTGGTACGAGCGCCCATGATACAAATGTGACGAGCGAATTCGGCACAAGGAAATGTTTGCTCTGAGCATATGTGTCCGTGTAATTATGTACAATGCATTTATTATCTTCTACACGTTTTTTGGTGTGTCAGGGTGTGTCGGAGGCCGCCTGCGTTTTACGAGGCATTGGACACCAAATTGCTTTCATTTACAAAAAAATACACAACATCTCACACAATGCTGTATCCGATCAGCTGTAATTGGGCATGTGTTAGGCAACCCCACACTCGTCTAAAAGTCCTAAAACGTGGGTCCATGCTTCTGTGGTTGCTATCCTCAATTTCACATCAGCAAAACGAGCATCCACGAAAATATTGCCCGCGATTGGGTGGTCCCAAGAATTTCCCAGTATTCGTGGAGCATACAGGTCTATGAGCAATGGGATTATGTTGCTTTCTATGATTTTTAGGTGGTTACTAGGGTTGTTGCGACACACATCGCAAATGAGCTGCAAAAATTTCACACAAGTTGCACAGGAAAAGACAGAGAATGGCATGTTGAGTACAAGCTTGCCGATGGCCTTAATTATGCCCGATGAGAAAACTGTGTTTTGCATCGCGGTGGTGCGGTATCTTTGCTTGGGAAATCTCTGCGTGCTTTGAAATAAAAACACTGACAACAGATTAATGGCGCCCGTGAGGTGATCATTCGAAAGTGGATAGTATCGGAACGTGTCTGTCACACATTTGATGATTCGATCAACCTGACGCAGTCGACCAGGATAAGTGCGCTCAATTTTCAATAGCAAACAAACGACCGCTGTTTCTGACGAAGTCCCTTTCCATACCATCGAACCTCTTATCTTGCTTATCCTTTCGAATTCTGTCGTCCTCGCGTCGCTTTCCATGGAATTCAGCATCAAATTTTCTGCAATAGGGATAAAATTCATAAATTCCTTTTCGCCCTCATCTAACACCTCGCAGGCATCCCTTGCGCACATCCTGTTATAGAAGCAGTCCATGTGAACATTTCTGCCCATTAAGATTGAACACAATTTGGCGAATTCCTCCAGGATCCAGGCATAATTTCCTTGAGATGTCAAACATTCGGCAAGAATTGTAAGCAAGTTGATTTGCCTTTTACCCGTAAAAATATACGAATTTTTGAATGTTTGGTTAATCCTTGCAACGATGTTAGATATTGCATGCAGACCACTTCTCTGTATACGACGGTCTTTGGGGAAATTCTGCATGGCGAAAGCGATGGTATCCACAACATACCCGGCAAAATTCTCGGTCAATCGTGTTTCATCCGGTGATAATATGTACCAAAAACCGATGCCCGGCAGCGAAAGAATGCTCAAAATTGCGGTGCCCGACCGCTGCAAACGTCTATGATTGGTATGTACCCGCATGATGCGAGTAATAGTACGGTGGAAACGAGCTGCACTCATCAGAGCTGGAAGACGTGTTACATCGTCATGTGGATGTGGTTGAGGGGTAGTAATGTATTTTGCGAGAAAGAGTAGAATGGAGACTTGTGTTGCTTCGTCATACAAGTATTCATACAATCCTGTGGTAAGCTCAGCAAGGTTTTCCGTTTCTAACATGCGCTGGATGCCTGCATTTCGCACGACTGGTACAAGCGTGGTTGTGCCCACCACGACGTCGTCACAGAATGCACGACCAGCTGTTCGTAAGGATTTTGAAAACATACTCTCATCAACTGCTGTCTGGAAGTTCTTCGACAATGCACGTGCTCTTCGCCACAAAACATCTTTTTGGTGGTCATGTTCGCGCTCTAGAGCATATAGCATGAGATCGCTTGAGAAGCCTTGATTTTCATCAATCTTATCTGAAGGTGCATGCATTTGGGAGTGTAGTACAATGTCGCGTTTATATACTTTGGTACAAACGCCCACGAGATACAAATGTGACGAGCGAATTCGAAACACGGAAATGTTTGCTTTGAGCATATGTGTCCGTGTAATTATGTACAATGCATTTATTATTACAGCATAACTAATCTTCTACATGCCCTCTGATGCGTCAGGGTGTGTTAGAGACCGCCGCGTTTAACGTAAAGACCGTCGTGAGTGACACGACAAATCGTAATTATGCTTTTTATAGAATGTCGTGTCTTTTTGCCAATAAGTACTGTTTTTTGCACGTTTGTGTGTCATATCGCGTTTTCACACAATCATGCGCACGTGGACACTTCACGGAGTCAAAATCGGCACCTATTGCGATGCCTCAGTACTCAACGACCTGTCGAACCTCGAAGACATGCACACGTTCGCCGATGAGACTGTGCGACGTTTCGACGATAACATGGAGATGGATGGTGCCGATGTGAGTGGGTTCTATTCCGTTTATTGCGCCATCAAGGCCACAAAGAGGATGACCGCGGTCGAAATTCGCCAGTTGCTCGATGATACGGCCCTTTTCAACACCACGAAAACACCAAGTCTCATATACGTCGATATCGGCACTAAGGTGTGTATTGTCATGTGGAATCCATTCGTCTTGCAGTGTTTGTTTTGCAGATATCGTCATCAAAAAGAATTTCTAGGGTTGTGTGTCATGTTGTAAATTCCCATAAACTCTTGTTGAGCAGGGGAAAAAAATTCCCATGATGTCTGGAAAGGACCTCGGCAGGCTGTTCAAAAGGATCCACCGGCGCGAGAAAATGCAAGTCACTCTTAAGAAACTAAAGTCGGTGGATGCGAAGATTGTCCCCGTTTCCGCCGCGCCGAACGATGCGCAGGGCGAATGTGCCCTTCGCATGGATACATCGAGTCCTGTGATGATGCCACCCCCCAAAGTGAAAGTGTCTGAATGGAAGGACAGCTCCATTATTTACAAGAAACTTGGCGATATTCCGATGGATAGGTTCTCTGTAAAGAGTTGTCTTCGTGTCAGGTTCCGCAAACGCGACAACAAGGTTTTTTCGGGCGACCTCCTTGTGCAAATGGGCATGTTCAAGACGCTTGTCCAGGCAAATGCTTTCGTCATGAAGATGTTGAAGGATGGCATGCTGAAAGACCTCAAAAGCCTTCAATGTGACATGAGGTTTCTGGCAATTACTGACCAAAAACAGATTCTCATGTCACTTCCCGATGCCCTCGAGCTCCTGGAACGCCATGATTTGCGTACGATCGTGAAGGACATTATTGTGCCCCAGATGGACATGGCTGGCGCTACTCACGCTGTCCAGGATATGAATATGACTCAGACTGGAAGCGATTCAGCTTCTGACCTTGTGCAGGACGACATTATTCCTCCGATTGCGATTTTGTCTGCTTCGGATGCCATGCAGGACGTCGTTATGCTTCCGATTACGATTTTGTCTGCTTTAGATGCCGTCGATGACATCATCGTGCCTCCAATTGGGAGTGTTTCCGCGTGTGAGGCCGTCGATGACGTCATCGTGCCTCCGATTGGGGGTGTTTCCGCGTGTGAGGCCGTCGTTGACGTAATCGTGCCTCCGATTGGGGGTCTTTCCGCGTGTGAGGCCGTCGTTGACGTAATCGTGCCTCCGACTGCCGCTTCTGGCGCCGTGAAGAACGTCACTGTTCCTCCAACTGTAATGGCTGTCGTTTCTGGTACGGCACGCCCTGTCGCTGTCAAAATTCGCATGCGCAAAGTGCCCGCCTCCGTCCTCAAGACGATCTCTGGCTTTGAAAATCTCTTGGATTCTTCTCTCGAGGGCAAAGAAGTGCGCCAGGTTGAACCCGGACAGGTCGACGAAGAAGGCCAAGACATTGGTGGCAAGTGGGTGATCTCAGATGGGGTCTCTGCGTGTACAGGCGACAAGGCAGAAGTTTGTCTTCGATGGGTGAAGAATCCAAAAAATGTAAACAAAGACATGGCAAAGAGCCTCACGTATATCGACAGTGGACATTCTTTTGTGAGTTTATCGAAGTTGACTAAATATCGAAATTCCATACCACTGGTAAATCCGTCAGTGGGTACTAGAATAATAACTAATTCATATTGGTACTGATTATAGTACAATATTGATATTGGTATTGATTATATATATATTTTTCACTTACGTGCAGGGTGGCAAACTCCCGATTGCGAATTCGGCAGATTTTGTCATCATTATCATGGGTCACGCGAAGATGTCCAGCCTTCGTCATGCGGCTGGCAATACCCACGTCGAGGTCCATTCCGGCGGGGCTGCAGTCATTGCAAAGGCGGTGGAGGCAGCCTTGAATCCCACGGAGGGACAGCGTATGTTGCAGCTCGGCTTCGACAAGGCCATTCTGGGTGGAGAAAGCCGCGAAAATGTTTCTACCAGCACTGATGTTGAGGGTATTTTGCGTGTGGATCGCGTTGTGGAACGCTCTGTAGTTAGCGAGGATGGGCAAACGGTTCTTGTACAGTCGGTCCAGCAATCAGCTCAGCAGCTGCCTCCCCTTCCTAACATTG
>Ga0306897_1000037_pt1 | contig 30048 bp, 38 predicted proteins | sample AntRauMFilla1563_FD_190425 | JGI IMG/M metagenome (GOLD analysis project Ga0306897, IMG submission 190425) | Saline lake microbial communities from Rauer Islands, Antarctica - Metagenome Filla 1 #563 (v2) (version 2) | ecosystem: Environmental > Aquatic > Non-marine Saline and Alkaline > Saline ...
GTAAAAGAATGGTACGATGAATCTGGAATGTTCGACAACAAACATTTTATTTGTATATGCAATGGGCCTACTGGTTATAAAGATGACCATACAAAGCACTCAATGGTGTTTTGCGTAGATGTAAGCGCCTATTCTATCAAAGAGGTTCAAATGGGTAAGGGAGAAGATTCATTCGTTCAGATGTACTCTGATGAGTTTGAGAGATTGATGCTGATGCTGGATTAGATTGCTGCTTGTTCGTCAGGACATTTTCCTAATTTATTTAAAAAAGTTATTAACATTTTTTGGAATTAAGTTTTTTTGCATATTCACTTATCGTATCTTCGTCACGAGTTTTAATTAACTTTTATTTTAACAGAAGTGTTAGAATTTTAACATTGTGTTATATTTATAACAACGTGTTATAAACTTAATATGTTATATTTATAACAAATTTTAACTAATGAGTTTAATAATTAACAAAGCATAATAAAGACTTGATATTTGTATTTTTATTGCTTATTTATTATTAGTTGCGAGCATAAAAAATATAAACTTGTACCAGCTGTTCTAAACATCGCCACAGCAAAGCAACAAACCAAAAAGGCGAATCAAAATAAAACGGTACATTTAGTAGAGTAGTACACACTCCTGCCTAATCCAGGCACTCTTTTAGCGATATGAAGAACCTGGGCAATGAAGATAAGATAATAGGGCAACGAGTTAAGTGAGGTAAAGTTTAGATAGGAGGAACCCTAATCTAACACGTACAACGTCAGGGACCAATTGACTACATCTGCTTAGTTAGAACCAGAAGAGACTGCTCTAACCTCCCAATGGACTGAAAGGATTCTATCAGGGAATAGCATCGCTATATCCAGTATCAAAATAAAGAGAACATTCCTCCACCAATTTCGTATAAGATAGAATGAAGTCGAAATGTTAAATATACATTGGGCGAATTTTCTGTATTTTAATTTAAAATTAAATTCGGTTTTTAAAAAAATTTAACTATATATAATAAAGGCGCAGCAATTAAGCTGTTCCAAAAAATAAAATAATATGAAAAGAAAAAAATTTTGCAAGAAATACAATTTAACTAAAAAACAGTTTTATGGTGAAGAAAAAATAAATGGAAGTTTGTACTTGAACAGGCTGAATTCGATTCCAGAGGGGTTTAACCCAACCGTTGAAGTAAGCTTGTCCTTGAACGGCCTCACCTCGATTCCAGAGGGATTTAACCCAACCGTTGGAGGAATCTTGTGCTTGAGCGGTTTGAATTCGATTCCAGAGGGATTTAACCCAACCGTTGGAAGAGATTTTTACTTATGTAGTTTGACTTCGATTCCAGAGTGGTTTAACCCAACCGTTGGAGGAAATTTGGACTTGAGAAGTTTAACTTCGATTCCAGAGGGATTTAGCCCAACGGTTGGAAGAGATTTGCACTTAAGTAGTTTGACTTCGATTCCAGAGGGATTTAGCCCAACCGTTGGAGGAAGTTTGTACTTGAGCAGACTGACTTCGATTCCAGAGGGGTTTAATCCAACCGTTGGAGGAAGTTTGTACTTGAGCAGACTGACTTCGATTCCAGAGGGGTTTAACCCAACCGTTGGAGGAAATTTGGACTTGAGCAGACTGACTTCGATTCCAGAGGGGTTTAACCCAACCGTTGGAGGAAATTTGGACTTGAGAAGTTTAACTTCGATTCCAGAGGGGTTTAATCCAATAGTTGGAAAAGATTTGTACTTTAGCAACTTGTACCTCGATTCCAGAAAGATTTAAAAATTGTTAATTTTTTGTTAAAGTTTTTGGTTAATCCACGGCTTTTCAATATTTTTACATATATATTAATAGAGACAGCAACGAAGCTGTTTCGCAAAAAACAAAAAGCGATGGAAAATAAAATAATATTCGAGCGTGTCTATAAAGGAAAGATTTTGAAGATTGACCACATCCACACCTCATCATTTGGCCTTAGAATATTTAAGATTCACTTTAAGAGTGGTTCAGCATTTTATGAGATAAGCCAGAAGCAAGAAATGATTGCTGTCATTGGGAACACCATTAGGTTTACAATGCACAAGTTCGGAAAGAACAATGAGAAGGTATACATTACAGATATTATAGATTCATTTGCGCCAAAAAATAAAGATAAAGATAGAGAAGTGGTCCAGGTTACTTCTAATATAACGAGAGTTAATCTTGGAGCTTAATTATGGGAAATAGTTATTAAGCCAGGATGGTGTTTTATGAGGTTCGAATCGCTTCTCCTCAAAAGTTTTAGCCATCCTGGTTTTTATTTTTTCACACTATTTATAAGAAACACAATTATGAACGAACAAGAATTAGCAAATTGCATCCAGACAAAAGGATGGGATTACGCACTGCAAAACAACATAAACAGATAGATTTAAAAAAATAAGAAAGATATGAAAGGAACATACGAAATAACAGAGATACTTCCACTAATAATTAAAAGAGATGGAATTACATATTGGATTACTGGAGGTACTGCACATTATGAAGGAGATACTATTGTGAAAATAGATAATTGCAAAAGTGTCCACTTTAAAAGTGGAGGTGATGAATGCAAATGCAAATGGAATCAATAAAGCAAGCGAGGCAAAGCTAAAAGAACCTCAACAAAAAACAAGAATTATGAGTAAATTTAGAAAACAAAAAATTGCAGAAGGAAAATTAGCAATAGAGAAAGTAAAAGATGGACTTGATTCAATCAGAGAAGATAAAAGAATTGCAGTCCGTGACCGACACTATGAAGCAGCATCTGAAGCTAGAGATATGGAACTAGAATATATAGACTCTATTGTTTCAATATTGGGTTTGAAGATTACATTATAAAGCAAGCGAGGCAAAGCTAAGAAAGGCAACACCGACAGAGGCGAAGCTAATCACTTCACTTTACGAAGTGTCTAAAGAAGCTGGCTATGGAGTAGCTGGTATGGAGTAAAAAACAATGTTGGAGTGCGGCTCCAGCATCAAACAAAAAAAATAAGATGGATTTAAAAGAACACGCAAGATGGTTAAAAGATAATGTAGAAGCAAAGAGATATGATTATCTTCTTGATAATAACTCTTTAGTTGGTGACATTGACCTGATGAAGATTAACATTGAAGGAGCTGATTATGAGCTGTTAGATAGAATGATTGAAACTGGTTTTGTTAAGAAAATAGAAATCATCCAGGTCCAGTTCCATAATTTCATTGAAGGGGCTGTAGAAAAGAGAAATAGTATTCGTGATGAACTGGCGAAAACTCATAAGTGCGAGTGGTGCAATGAGTTCGTATGGGAACAATGGACAAAGATATGAGCTGTACATTAACAATGACACCACTAACATACGAAGAAAGCAAAGAGCTTGATGGGAAGATATTGAAGGAGTATATAACTGAAGAAGAAAGTTTGGCTACATTGATTGGAGATATGATTCAAGAAATAATAAAAAAACACTGTTGATGATTTTAATAGCAAAACTAATACTAATATCTTGGCTCATCACACAGATGGACCCAATTCAAGAAGCGTTCCTCAAGCTCTTCCCGTGGCTTGAGAAGCACTTTAAGAATAAAGTGGCAAGATATATCATCGACTCATTATTCATCGTCTCTGGGTGTTTTAAATGTATGAACTTCTGGTTTGTGCTTATTGGAACTGGAGATATATTCGCAGCTATCATTGCAGCAATCATCGGCCAAGCATATTCAAAGATATTTATTGGTTAAATTGGTCGAAGAAAAACAGCTGTTGGTCGAATAGTTGAAAATAATTTTGGTGGAACCACGGCTTTTCAATATCTTTGACTATATATAATAAAGAAACAAACATTTAAACAAAAAGCGAAATGAACAAATTAGTATTTGAAGGAAAAGAGGAAGTGATTAATTTAGAATTACTTATACAAGAAGCAGCTGAAGGTTGTCCATTAGATAGGAAAAAAAAGTTTATTGAAGTTGGTATGTCAAAACTTTCAGTTAATCAAATTATTGAATTAGCAAGTGGTAAGTATGAAATTTTCCAAGATGACTTTGATGACATTTTAATTGGAAGAAGTTTTATAGAAATGCTTTAATGGCATAATTATTTAATTTTGAAGTCATCTGATTCAATATCTTTGACTATATATAATAAAGAAACAATCAATAAAAATTAATAAATTATGAGTATAGCATTTATAATAGTAGTGATATTACTTTGTGGAGTAGTTGTATATATATATGATGATGAGGAAATATTGTGATAATCCAAACGAGCTCAAGTCTTCTTCTGCATAGCAGCGAATCTATCCATCCATCCCCATTTTAGTTCTTGTTTAATTCGTCACGAAGAGCAAGAATGCCATTAAATAGCGCTTCAACAATCCTGTCTTCTTCAAACAAGAATTCACAATCAGATTTGTTTGTCATAAATCCTGTCTCAATCAACACTGCTGGACAGTTTGTTTGTGTTAACATATAGAAGTTTGCCTCCTTGTCGTGGTCACCATCTCTCATATCAACTCTTTGACGAATCTCTGGTAAGCTATTAGCATACTCTCTCTGAAGAGTCTCAGCAATCTTATCAGACTTGGTTTGGCCAGGACTTGTGAAAAACGTATGTCCATTCGCAGACTCAAGATTAAACGCATCAGCATGAATTGAAATCAAGATTGAATCCTTTCTTGTTGAATATATCTTATTTGCCCTTTTGCATCGTTCTGCGAGACTTATATCAGTCTGCTCTGGCACTAAGATGGTTGAATCAATTGCGTGGAACTCACAAAGCTTGTGAAGCTTGTTTACAATATTTCGGTTGAACACACCTTCAAAGAGTTGTCTACCATCTGGCCATACAGGTGAGCGCTTTCCAGCCGTCTGGTAAACACCTTTAATCATCCCACCGTGTCCATTTTCAAGTATAATATTTAATGGCATAATTATTTAATTTTGAAGTCATCTGATTCAATATCTGCATCTGCAAATTCTTTCTTTACATCTTTTACAGCTCCAATCATTCTTTTGAAGTAAAACCAAATACCATTTCCTTTATTAACTGATTTCAATTTCTCATCAATTGAGAATATTTCGTTTCCAATCAGCATAATTGCAGCAATCTTTGTCACCATCATCTTAACCCCAAAGATAGCAAATAAGAAATCAGTTAAAAGTAATTGGCCAATTGCATACGCAGATATTATTACAAGCTGATACGCAAGCATCTTGCCAATAAAACGAGATAATTTCCTTGAAGTAATCTTCTGCTTAGTTTTCTTTGCAGAATGTATTCCAAAAAAAGTATCAAGCACAATGAAGAATCCAACCAAAATCATAATGTATTTTATAGGCGAAATCAAAATAAGTGCAGAGCCAATAAGAGGACCTATGTGTTGCTTAATGGATTCAAACAAGATTGATAATTGAGTCATGATAATTAAATTACCATTATACTTTTGTTATACCCATTTCCTCTTGATTTTTTTGCCAATGAATCATCATTTGAAGCGGAATTATAAGACGCATACAAATCAGAATACTCTCTCTTTGCGAGGTAGTCGTAGATTGCTCCTTCATATATTCCAGCCTTGTCAGCATAGTGTTGCATCGTGAATTGAACTTCATTAAGTACAGCAGCATCAGAGTAGTCTCCTCGTTGAGTTTGGATTCCTTTATTCTTCAATTGAAATGATAAGCCAAAAGCAGCATCACTCGCAGCTCTCCACGCAATTGCTGGCTTCATAAGCTCAACGATTGTGATTTCATCTGCTGATAGAGTCTGCGCATTGTACTTTGTCAAAAGGTCATTGAAGAAATATGTTCCAATAATCTTTCTTACCCAATTCTCTGCAGACACACGGACCCACGGAGTCACATCAGTTGCATCTACGTTGGCTGTGATTGGAGTTGAAATTGTTAAATAACTCTCTGTTACAAAGTATATCATAATTATAAAGGTTTTTGTGGGTTAATATCAGTTTTGTCAATGATTTCATTGTTGATGATTTGGTAGTTGTTGATTTCGAAGTTACCTTTTACAGAAAATATATCCATAAGCTCATTCATAATCCCTTCAATTTCTTTTCTCAATGGCATAATCACATTCTTTTCAAAGATTGTGTATGACTGTTGGATGTCTGAGCCGCTTCCAAGCTTACCTGATACACGAATTCCCATAAGCATTGGGTCGATGCTCCAGGCTTGACAGATTTTTGCATCTGTTCTTTCGTCAGTTTGAAGGAATAACTTATCATTGTTGCTCGTTGGCAACGTCTCGATGATTGGAAGTTGGTCCACTCCGTTTTCAAAGAACGCAATTGAACGTCCAGCTTCTGCTGCACCCTTTGCGCTTTCGATTGTTCTCCTGTATTCAAGAGCTTCCTCATCACTTGCTGGCTTCTTAGGAAACTTAAAGACAGTTGAAGCGAATACAGAGTTTAATATGTTTGACTTGTGCAAGTAAGAGCTCTCTCCGTCAAGGAAAATCCAGTTATTTGCAGAACAATAATTAGGAACTGGGTATACCAAATCTCCATCATCAAATCTGAAAGAAAGAATTCCCTTGTGATTTGGCTTATTGTAGCAATACTTATCATAATTAAGACCATTTACCGAACGGGTAAAGTCCTTATTATATACGAACTTGTTCTCAGCTTCATTCCAACGAAGTTCATCCATTGGGATTCTTTTAACTGATTTACCAACTCCATACTCATCATTCTCGATAAGCAAGTTGATTGATTCAAACATAAGTGCGTCTTGCGTAATCTTGAAAAGAAACTTATCATCCAATCCAACTTTTGTAGAGAACTGGTAAAGCTTTACTTTCTCTGGTCCATTCTCAGGCCCATCAATGTAATCATATCCACCACCAATGGTTGCGTTGTTGATGAAACGCATAATAGAGCCGTGTAATGGACTCGTATGCTTCAATTGTCTAAGAAGGTTTGGGAAAAGATTGTCCTCTCCATAACGAACGTATCCACCAGCTCCTGTATAGGTAGGTGAAATGTAAGGCATAGCCAAGTTTCCTTTGCCGACTTTAGCAAATGGGCTTGAGAAGTTGTAGTAACCTTGTTGTTCTGGAGAAGAAGCTGGTGCCTCTTTTGATTTTCCTAAATTAAATCCAAATATTTTCATAGTTTAATCGTAAATTGAAGGTGAGTTATTGTTTTGTGAAGGGATAACCTCATCAATGTATGTGTCTGTTGTGCTTGTATCATCAACGGTCATCATTCCTGTCTGAATTATTGCTCCAGTTGTAGCTGAAATAGATAACGTTGATGCTGTTGATTCATATACATTGTATGTATACTGCCCTGGCATCATTGAAATTGTAACTGATGTTCCACCTGTAGTGCTTCCAGATACGTTTTCTATTATCTCAAATAGATTATATCTGCAAGTTGAGTTAGATAGGTCATCTGTCGTAAAATATACAGGTACAGAGCTTGTATTGTACTTGTTTTCAAAAACAAAAAGATAATTAGGAGCACTCAAGTTTGATGCCTCATTTAAAGTGAGAACAACTCTATTTGTAAAATCTTTTTTAAGATAAATGCTCATCTATTTATATTTTATTTATTGATGCATATAGATATGCATCACCGTTTCTCTTACTGTTTTTCAATAACATAAATGATTATTAACAAAAAAGCCACCCAGGACGGATGGCTTTTTCTTCTTATGTTAAAGAAAGGGTATCTTAAAGAATCCCTTCGATTATACTTGAGTCAACAAGGTATGGTCTGTTTGCCATATCGGACAAGAATGTCACGGTATATTTGGAACCATCAGCTCTGGCGCTTCCTGTGTCTTCATCACCACCGTTCAACTGGCTGTAATCGTACATCCAGTAAAGTCCGTTTGCGTCTTTGATGATTATATTCAAATATCTTTGTCCTTCTCCAAGAATTTGAAGAGCATAAGATTTTGAAGCTTCTCTTCTGTGAAGTACAAGACTAATTGTAGAAGAGTAATAAGTTGACCCATTAATAAGGTCGATTGTAGGAGTAGTTACAGCGTTACCTACGTTTCTTTTGAATTCAAAAGTAGAGTAAGTATCAGCGTCCAATGTGATTGCAGTTACTGTGTGAGCTGTTGCGTTAACAGTTGTAGCAGAAATAGAATCTTGGTCTATTATATATGCAGTATAAATACCACCAGAGTTGTTGTCGCAAGATGTTGCTATACTTTTAAGTGTGTTACAAGCCATTTTATTTTCTTTTTAATTTATTTATAAAAAAAGGCTGCTACATTCGCAGCAGCCTTTCGTTGTTTTGTTATTTAATTACTTGATTAAGAGTAATAAACAATCTCATCTGGGTTTACTAAGTGGAAACCAATTTTAAGATTTGCTCTTGTTCTAAGTTTTGGCTCAGCGATTGAATCTTCAAGGTTCACAGCTTTAAGGGCTTTAGAATCTCCTTCAGCATCGAATGCATAAACAAGGTTGCTCTTGTTTGTAAGAACCATTTTACCGTCAGACATACCTTCAGCAACTACAACTTTAATTCCTAAGAAAGAAAGACCAAGTGATTGAGTAATGAAAGACATTGTGTTACCTTGTGCAGCAGCGATTTCAAAGTTTAAAGCGATTGATGGAGAAACGAAGAATCTCAAGTCACCTCTTTTAGCTTTAAGTACAGCTGGCAATGCGTTAACAACTCTCGTCATCTCAAAAAGAACGCTTGAAACAGTTACAGCTGTAGCAGCTACATCAATAACTGAAGTGTTAGCATCAAGTTTTACTTCGTAACCATCGCAAAGGTCAAGGAAAGTGTTAGTTGAACCTGTTGATTCACCTCTCCATCTGATTTGCTCGACCTCTGATTCAATCTCCTTAGACATTTCATCCCAGTAGTAACTCATAAAGCTTGCTACTTCGAAAGAACCGTTTGAACCTGCAGCCATTTGCATAGAAAGGAATGATTGTTCAATATCAAATCTACAGATTTCTCCAAGAGCTGAAACTGCGCATACGTCAATGTCAGTTGCGTCTAATTGCTCGTTAGTTGTACTGAAGTTACAAGTTGAAGCTGTTAATGTGTTTGTAAAAAGCACGTTTGCAAGCTTAGTTGCAGACTTAATTCCTGGAAGCGTTCTGAAGTTATCAACAACGTCTGGTGTAATATATGCTTTTGAGTAGAATTCCTGTGGGTTTGGGCACAAAAGTGCGTTTGTCTCTACAGAAAGGTCGAATTTTAATTCACGATTCATAATTTATTGGTTTTTATTTATACTGTTAGTAATTATTTTTTTGATTATTTTCTTTTAGAAAAAGCTGTGAATGCAGCAAATCTGTCATGAGCGTTCATTGCAACTTCTGCAATTGCTTCATCTTCGATTACTTCTTCGTTCTTAATATCTGCAAGCATCTTGTAGATTTCGTCAAACTTAGCGTCAACCTCTTCTTTAGAATAAGAATCAGCAGCAGCAACCTCATCAGCCATCACAACTTCTTCTTCTACAACTTCTTCAGCCATAGCGACTTCTTCTTCTTTTTTATCTTCAACAACTTCTTCAGCCATCTCAACTTCTTTTTCTTTCTCGTCTTCAGCGGGAGCATCTTCTGCAGCGGCAACTTCTTTTTCTGCCTCTACAACTTCAACTACTTTTCCGTCTTTAACTTCGTACCATTTGTCCTCAATTTGGAACTTAGCACCTTCTGGTAATACATTTTCAGCCATCTTTGTGTCTTTATTTTTATTATATTTGTTTTCTATATCTTCCAAGCTTAAGCCTAGAAATCCTTCAATACTAAATCCTGTCTGCTCATTGGCAACAAGTTCATTGTAATATTCTTTATCTGTAATTTGTGCAACTCCGAACAAAGTTCCCTTTGGAACCTTAACTCCGAACGTTGAAAAGCTTCTATCCTTCTCTGGATTATCAACAATCCATACCTCTAATAGGTAAGCTGGAACTATTTCTCCATTATCGTGCTCAAGATTGAATAATCCTTTGTTTGTAGAAAGGGTTTTCATCTTCTTCTTGTGAATATCTTCAATATTCTTCTCAGTAAACTCAACGTAGTACTCACCCATTTCATCATTCCTGTAAATTTCCATTGGAATCATAAGAGGAGCAGCAATTCTGTACTTCACCTTATCAGCAAAGAACATTTCTTTTGGTCTATCTTGAGCAGCAAATGCATTTCCCTTGATTACAATAGCTGGCTTTGAAGTAAAGGCCGTACGTGACCATCCTAAATCTTCTCCATCAGAATACTCGTCATCAATTGTAACTTTATATTTTGGTTTTTGAGCCATTCTTTTTCTTATATTTGTTTTCTATATCTTCCAAGCTTAAGCCCAGAAATACTTCAATACTAAATCCTATCTGCTCATTGGCAACAAGTTCATTGTAATATTCTTTATCTGTAATTTGTACAACTCCGAACAAAGTTCCCTTTGGAACCTTAACTCCGAACTTTGAAAAACTTCTATCCTTCTCTGGATTATCAACAATCCATACTTCCAATAGGTAAGCTGGAGCTATTTCTCCATTATCGTGCTCAAGAAGGTTCTTCATCTTTTTCTTGTGAATCTCTTCAATAATCTTCTCAGTAAACTCAACGTAATATTCGCCATCTTGGTCATTTCGGTATATCTCGGTCGGAATAATTATTGGAGCAGCTATTCTGTACTTTAATTTATCAGCAAAAAACATTTCTTTTGGTCTATCTTGAGCAGCAAATGCATTACCCTTGATTATAATAGCTGGCTTTGAAGTGAGGTCCGTAACCCTCCATCCGAGTTCTTCTCCATCAGAATACTTGTCATCAACTGTAGGTTTATATTTTGGTTTTTGTGCCATTCTTTTTCTTATACTGTATTTGGAAAAAATAATGACCAAAATAGAATGGCAAAAACAGCTTCTTGTAATTGGTTTTGTTCTGCAAAAACAGCTTCTTGTAATTGGTTTTGTTCTGCAAAAACAGTATAATAAAAATACTTATGTTAAAGTTTAGAATTAAAGACGAAGAGTTCTCCTTCACAAACGCTGAGGAGCTTATTATTAAAGATTACGAAAATCTTGCTGCTGTATTAAATGACCCATCTGTTGATGAAATTGACAGGTTCTTCCAGGCATTTGTTTTGCTTGGCGTTGATGGAGATATTCTTGACGGACTGGATGGTTTCTCGTTCCTCAAGATAATAAAAGAATTCAAGGACGTGGAGATGCCAGTTGGTGAATTTACTCAGTTTCTTGAAATAGGTGGAAGGACATATCAATCGTTTGATGAAGAATTCTTCTTCTCAGTGAAGGATATGAAGATGATTGAAGCTGCAGTTAAGAAGAATCCATCACACTTTATTGGTGAAGTTATGGCCATCATCTTCAAAGATGTTGAGCTTACAAAGACAGAACACCAAGATGACGCTCACATTAAACACAAAGCAAAACTAATCAGGGAAAACGTTCAGTATAAAGTAGCACTTCCATTCATCGCATCATTCTCCAAGCAGATGATTGATAATCTTGAATCATATAAGAATGAAGAGTAAGGTAAGCATCCCAAAGAATTGGGACGAAGTTTACATTGACCAATTCATAGAGCTTGATAGCATAGACTTGGAACAATTTGAGAGTGTTTCAGCAGTTCAACTTGAACGTCTATCCATTTTAACAGACACATCAGCAGATGATGACCTGTGGGATGATATGGACATTCGTGATATGAATAAATTGGTTACTGACTTGAAGTTCCTTTCCACAAAACCAAGTAATACAGTCTACAATAAGATTATTGATGATGATTTTATGTTGATTGACTTCAACAAATTGAAGTTCGGTGAGTTCATTGACCTTGAATTCTATATCAAGGAAGGAGAGAACAAGAGCATCGACAAGATTGCTACAATATTATTTAGAAAATATAAGTCTGGTGATTGGGGAGAGATTATTCTGGAGCCATATGGTGCGATTGATTTCAACGCACGGTCTGAGTTCTTTAGAAACAACGGCAAACTAACAGAAATATACGGGGCAATAAACTCCTATAAGGAATGGAGAGAAAGTTTCATTAAAACATACAAGAGTTTGTTTGAAGGGGATATAGAAGACGACTACAATCCAGAAGAAATGTCTGAAGAAGAGCTTGAAGAGCTTAAAAAGATTGAAGCTGAAGAAGAAAAGCTTGCTGAATTTGGTTGGCAGAGAATGCTTATCTCAATTTCTGGTGGTGATTTTCTAAAATTAGAAGACTACCTTGAGATTGGCGTTGTATTTCTGTTCAATATGCTTAGTGTGAAGACAGCTCTTAAGATGTAAACAAGTTTGCCACGATAAAATCTGCTATTATAGCTTTCACATCTTCTTGCTCAAAGAATCCATCGACAAGTTTGCCATCCTCCAGGAATAGAATATAGTCATTTGCCTTGAATCCAAGGTCCAACTCTCCAGAAGAAGCAATCTTTGCGTCAAAAGATATAGAACGTGCCAAAGAACCAGTCTTATAATAACCTTTTCTCTTTAGGTATGCAACCATTAGTCTGTTTAAATCTTGATTTATGTCCATCTTTTAATAATTTTGTAGATTATAAGATACTATCAAAAAAGTCATCCCCTAAACCATCGTTTAATTCTTGCTCACTTTTCCAATTAAGGTATTCTTTTGGAGGTGTTTCAGACCACTCCCAACCGTCAATACTTTCCTTATTATCTACTGTTAAAACTTTCCCACTTGGTAAAAATATATTTTTCCCCTTATGCCAACCGCTATTATATTTTTTATAAAACATATTTTTTATTTTTATGTTATTACCGTAAAACCTTTACCAGTTGCTATTGTTGTGTCGCAAGTTGCTGCGCCAGGATTATTTGAAACATTAATCGTTTGACTACCACTTGCAGTCCCTAAACTCGTAAAAAAAGCGTTTATAGCTGCTTCAGTAAGTAAATTATTTTGAACAGAGACACCTCGTGTCAGTCCTGGCATTATTATTTTTTGAATTGAAAAACAGTCCCTAAACATATCATCAGCGTCGGTTATATTTGCACAATTAACAAACTCAACCTCAGGCATTTGTGAACGTCTAAACATATTCGATGAATTTGTTAAAGCTGGTAAATCAATTAATCCTATTGAGTTAGCGCCATTATTAACAGTACCGCCAAACGCATATGTTGCATTGTTCACGTTTGGACCGCTGACACCACCAAACGCATAATTGTTGCTATGTATACACATAGAATTAATAGTTGTAGTTGCTGCGCCAAACACAATATCACCAATAATAAAACTATCAGCATAGCTAAAAAAGGAAGGTGCATTATCATTAATATTTATGTTTCCAAAATTATGACCATTGAAACTTGCCGAACGACCAAATAGACCAATAGAAGTTAAACCTGAATGAAAGAAGTTGGTCGGTAATTCCATTTTTTTAATACTTTTCGCATATCTAAACATATCTCCGACATTATCATCATTCGGGCTTTTTATTTTAACGTGCTCCATCAAAACAGGAAAAGAATTATTTCCAAAAAGTAACCTCGATGAGTCACTACCAGTTACAGACACACCATCACCTAGATAACTGACACACTCCAGTACGTTATTCGTACCATCAAATCCTGGTGCGATATCACCCAGGTAGAAATAATAACTTGGTTCTATAATACCTTCAAATAATACAGGTTTATAATTGCGACCATCTGGTAATTGAAGTATAGGTGCAACAACAGTAGCATAATTATACGTATGATGTATAGTTGTAAATGATGAAATTGTCTGTGTAGTTGAAGCGCCATCACCCCAATTTATAATTGAATCTTCACGAACAGTCACACCTAGCTGATTTGGATTATCTTCAATCACGGCATATATCATATATATTTTATTATTATTATCATCATCCACAGGTATAGATGGCCATTGTGGATTACGTTTCCACTCAAACTCTTTTCGTGCTTTAAAATATTTATCACCCATTATATTACTTTTCTATTTTTAATTTAATTACAGAGGGAATTGAAACGATTATTCCAATTTCATCACCACTTACAATTGGGTCGCCTAGCGTATAAGCAACGTTATTAAGTGTAAATGTTGTTGTTGGTGAATTTACTATATCTTCTACTAGAGTTATTGATAACGATTCTGATGCGTATATAGTTGTTGATAATGATGTCATTAAATCAATTGTCCATCGTTCAATATCAACGTGTAATTCACCTGTACCTTTGATATTGCCAGATACTGTAATGCCGCTGGTCCCGTTTTGAGTTATTATAGAATCAATTAAACTTTGTGAGCCATCCCATAAAGGAATATTATTGATTGTGCCGTAACCAGTGACTCCACTTAATGAAGAAACAAATAAATCTGAGACATCTGTTGAGCCTGAATATAGTGTGTCACCAGAAATGCTTCCTGAAAATAAAGTAGAAGCGCTTAAATTTCCGAAAATTACTGTATCACCATTTACTTCTAGTAATGTTGTACCAGATGGCGTACCAATAACCGCTGTGCCATTACCTTGAACTTTAAATAAATCTGATGTATCGTCTGCATTTCTTATAACAAAGCCATCTGTCGATGATGCGCCACCTAGTTGCATTTTCTTATAACCAGCACCAGAAAACATGAATGGTTTAATATTTTCGTAAACGTGGACAAGTTTAGAAGTAAATGTGCCAGCTGCTGGATAAATATTTATATAATCTATACTACCATTGTTCCTAAATACGTGCCTTACACTAAAGCCGCCTCCATATACCATATGCGTAGAACTAGTCGCAAATAATTGACCAATAGTTGTGCCATTAAACTCGCAATTAAACCTACCATTAAAAGAATTTGAGTTATTTATAAACAAATTACCTAAGTCATCAATTTTAAAAATATTATTAGTGTTTACACTATTTCTGATTGTAAAAGAATTATTTAAAGAATTGTTAGTTTTAGCTCTAATTGTTAGTGCGTTATCAGTAGATGCGGTGACTCCTACCCCAACTGATTGGTTCGTATGCCAATTGCCGACAGTATCAATCAACCAAGATGAATTACTCCCATTAGACACGCCATCTTCAATGATTATACCACCACCACTTGCTGATGCGTTGGTGCCACCATAATTCAAAATAAAGTCATTATCTGTAACAGATAAATTACCAGATAAAGTAATACCGCTGGTCCCGTTTTGAGTTATTATAGAATCAGTTAAACTTTGTGAGCCATCCCATAAAGGAATATTATTGATTGTGCCGTAACCAGTGACTCCACTTAATGAAGAAACAAATAAATCTGAGACATCTGTTGAGCCTGAATATAGTGTGTCACCAGAAATGCTTGCTGCATTAACTGAAGTGAGAACAATGTCTGCATCTAAATTTACAATTGGGAAGTTAGCCGTGCCTCCTGTATTAATGTTTGTGCCAGGCTGAACCCTTGTAGATGCAGTTGCAACTATATCATGAATAAAAACATCAAGATTATTACATTCAACAACAGTTTCACAAGTTAAATATTGTGCATAGATAATATCACATCCAGAAACAGGATACAATGGCAAATCTGCAAATGGAATATCACAAATACCATATGTGTCAACGTCAATTGTCACGGTCATTGTGTTTCCAATAACATAATCCATTGTGATTTCTCTCATTGGAATTGAACTTCCATCAGCCTCAATGCCGAATAAGGTGTTTGGAGAGTTCTTGATGAACTTCTTCAAGTCATTTAATATAAGCTGCGTATCAGAGTGAACGTTGTTTACATCGCTTCTATCCTTTTGAATTGGAGCATAACAGTAAAAGTTAACTGTATACTTATCAGCAAACTCACCAAACTCTGTTGAGACTGGAGCCATAAACAAAACAGGAAAAGCCTCTCCATTTGTTGCGAAGTTTGGCATCTGGTCCTCGAACTCAGCTTGAAATCTTTGCACTTGCAAGTGATTTGAAGCGAATGACTCAATGAATTGTATTAAGGAATTATATGATGTAACCATTGTTTTTTATTTATTTATGCATATTAATATACATCTCCGTTTCTCTTACTGTTTTTGCTTCTCAAAAACATTTGTAAGAAGCTGTTTTTGCTTCTCAAAAACATTTGTAAGAAGCTGTTTTAAGTTCATTAAAGTGTTCCAGATTCAGAAATCTTGGCAACTCTATTTTGTGTGCTTGTAATCTCTTCAACAGATACAACAATTGGTACTTGATTCTGAGATGAACCAGCTTCAACGCTTTGAATGGGTCCAACTTCTGATGAACCACCGCTTCCAAAGAAGTCAAATGATGGAGTTGCACTTGATGATTCAGATGCAGTTGGCACAGTTGGAGAAGGAGTAGACGGTCCACCGCCACCTCCACCCTTATATTGTGCAGATGCTATCTTAGCAATGTTTGCAACAGAAGTACTTACAGCGAATGCAAGCGATGCAATACCAGCTGGATTTGGAACAGTTCCGACAGCAATTGGAGATTGTGCTAAGGAAGCTTGTACAGCCTTCACACCATCAATGACTGCAAGTGAAAGGTTCAATGCTTTCTGTACTTGGAACTGACGTTTAGCTCTTGCCTCTTTAGATTTCTCATCTTGCTTTCCAAGAGCGTTTGATATAGCAAATACACCTTGCGTTAAATTGTTTGCAGCATTTGCATAGTCAGAAGCAATACCAATTTTCCTATCGAACTCAGATTGTTGCAACGCTTTTCTTTTCTTTTCAGCCTCATCATCTTTATCTAAAGCTTCTTGCCTGAATTTGTCTTCAATCTCAGCTATCTTAAGTTTTTGTTCTTCCATCAATAGCAATTCAAGCTCTGCATTATCTGCAGCAAGCAAGAACTTCTCTTCATATGAAGCTACAAGGTCGGCAATCTCTTGCTCCTTTCTTGTATTAGTTAATTGTTGATGAAGTGCAAACTGAGCATCTTCAAACTCAATATCTTTTTCACGCTCTAATTTATTCTTATCATCAATTAATTTTGATGAAGCTTTTAATTCTTGTTGATTATAAAGGTCAGTTAAAGTAGCGAGTTCTTGTTCTGTAAACATCTTGTTTGCAGCAGCATCTTCTCTCAATCTCTTGAACTTCTCAGCATTGATTGCCAATTCTCTTTCAGTCTCATCTTCAATAAGCGAAAGTTGAATATCTTTTATATTCTTTGCCATATCAGCTCTGAACTTTGCCTCATCTTTAAGTTGTTTCTCTCTTGCCTCCCTAGCAGCCTTGCCTTTATCAGCAAGTTCTTTGTTGGTTGCATCTGTTGTAGCTAGCGTATCAGCATCACTTGCAGCTTTTGTATCTTTTTTATCCTGAGCAATTTGAACTTCAAACGTTTTAGCATCTTCCTTTGCAGATTTGTATGCAAGCGTTGAAACTATTGCTTTTTCTTTAAGCGCAGCAATCTCTTCGGCATCAAGCTCTCCTTTTATTATAGCCGCTTTAAGAGCAGCTTTGTCAGCTTCTTTTCTTACTTTGGCTGTATATCTTAAAAGATAAACTTTCTTGCGCTCAAGGTCCTCTGTGTTCTTTCCTTGAATCTTTGCTCTGGCAATTTCACCATCAATTCCAATTACATACGAATCTGTTTTTTTTTCATTTGCAACAGCAGACTTTTCAGCTGCATCAGCTTGCCTTTGTGCAGAATCTTCTGCAGCATTCGCAGTCCATCCATACCAATCTGTAAGGTCTTTTATAGGTTGAATAATCGCATCAATCAAATCTCCAACAAATTCAAATACTTTTCCGACTGCGTTCATTATAACTTTAAGGATACCAAGTTTATCAAGCAATTTAATAATTGCAGCACCAATTGCTATGATGGCAGCAACAATTAAGAACATAGGATTTGCTAAAAGTGCCTTTCCAAGTTGAAGGAACGTACTTCCAAGGTTTTTAACCTGTCCAATTGCGTCTTCAAAGTTAATATTCTTTGCACTCATAGCCAATTGCTTGGCTTGGTTGTTTGCTCTTGAGAAATCAAGCGTTAAAAGTGATGCACCGATGCTACCAATCTGTGTACCAAAGGTAGCAAGCCCACGATTGTTGGCCATATCGTCAATTTTTTGGTCAGTTTCAATAATGATTTGCTTATTCTTTGCAGTCTGTGTAGCAAGAGACTTGAATTCCTCTGTGTTAACCTTTCCCGCTTTTGCGAGTTCGTACATTCTGTCTTCAGCTTCAGAAATCTGTGTAGATAATGGCAGAAGTTCTCCATAAACTTCATCAAATGTAGCTCCAAGGTCTGCCCCAGTTTCAACAACTTCCTTAATAGATTTATTAAGATTTTTAATTTCTTTGTCAAACTTCTTTATTACCTGCGTATTGGTGGCATCTGCTACATCCTTTTCAAGTTCGGCAAGATTTGCTCTCATTTGCTTAAGCGAAGGAGCATTTACATTAATTGCTATGTCTATTACTTTATCAGCCATTGTGTTTTATCTATACTGTTTTTTGCTTCTCAAAAACATTTTGAGGAGTTGTTTTCTAACCAGCTTAGCGAATCTTTATTTTTATAATCTTGTTTTACCAATAAGATACACTTTGCACCCTTTGGCTTCAGCGCCTGCTGCATCAATATCAACTGTAATCAAATCATCTTCTGCTATATTAGAAGTAGCAATTGAAGTTGTTGAGTTAACAAACACACCAGAAGCTAATGAAATCGGAGACGAAAGTAAAGTGGTTCCGTTAAGATTAACATCAATTCTCGTAGTTGTTGAACCTGTTGTGGTCAATGATACTTTTAATTTCTCTAATTGCATATCCCTTGGCATTCTAAATGATAGCTTTGCAGTCCCTGTTGTAATCGCTGTTGTCTCATCACCGATTACAGCATTGAAATCGTAAGGACTTCCATATGTATTCCCTGAGATTACAAGATTTTTAACAACAACCGAGTTATCAATTGAAGCTGTTATGTCATCTCCAAATATGAATACATTTTCTCTGTTGTCATCAACAACATTATCATTACCAAAGACGAATGCTTTCTCCAATACAGTGTTTCTATCACCAACAACAATACCACTTTTTGCATTAGGGCCAACGACATTATAACGCCCATCAAGAGTAGACATTGTTCCAAGGTTTACATTGGTATAAGAATTTCTCTTCTTTGTTATATTAATTAAAGTCCAATCAATATAGGTCCAGCCACCAATAGCAGGTCGAGCTGGCCCAACAATAGGTCCAACTGGCCCAATTGGAGGTCGAGCTGGCCCAACGATAGGTCCAACTGGCCCAATTGGCGGTCTCCAAACTTTAAAAGGAACCATTTTAAGCTCATCATCAATTGATAGAAGCTCAACCTTGGTTGGCCCTGGTTTGGTTGGGTTATAATCTTGAATGTTGTTAATGTTCCACCAAGAGTTGTCAATTCTAATCTTATCAGATAGCTTCATCTTCTGGATGTCAGATGCCTTCAAGTCGAAGAAGGCTGTCATCATCTTGGATGTGTTCATTTGATTCAATGTACGCCTCCAGTGAAGGTTGTACATATTGTTGTTCGTTAATTGAAGTCCATTAACACCATAATATCCACACTGTCCGAAGTTAATATCGAATTCTGGGTTGTATGGGTCATCCATATGTGAGAATAGAGGGTACTCAGTCATCCCTGATGTTCCAGTTGTACCATAGTCATAGATATACCAATTGCTACAGTTGAACATTCCAGCATCGTACAACAATCTGATATTATTCTTTGGGGAAACACCAGCAATTGAAGGTGTAACTGCGCCAAATAAAGTATCAGTTATGATTGTTGGAGAGAATATAATCTCCTTCTTCTCTTCATCTTTTATATATTCGTTGTCAAATGTGAATTCAACCTCACCATACACATCCTCTGTTACTTGAGTGTAAGCTTTTAACGCCTCATCCTTGTCATCATCCTTATAAGTTAACTTAAGCTTCTTCTTATTAAGCTCTGGCAAGAATTGAAGTTCCTGTGCCATATCTTTATTCAATAGCTTGGTCCAGTTTTCTGTTTTACCATCGTCATAGTATTCATCTCTTGACTTAATAATCAGATTATTTGAATCATATGGGTCAACCTCAATGTATAAATTGTAAAGCGTTACGAATGCTTTGATGAAATCTGATTGTTTAACCTTCTTTGGTACAAATGCATTCAAGAACACAGGAAATGAGAAAGCCATTGTCTGAACATTTGGAATGATTTTATACTTTATAGAGTTAATTCTAAGCTTCATTGGAAGGACGATGTTTCCAGTATATAAAACTAATATTTGTCTTCTTAAAGTAAATCCAATTGAGTTGTTTGTGCCAATGTTTTGATTTGGAAAATCAAGGTTGTATGTAACGTTATTGTTGCCAACAACATAGTCACCAGGTGGAATTAATGTACCATTGGCCAAAGTAGTATATGAAGTTGTTGGTTCTACAAGCGCTCCAGGAACAGGAACACCGTTATTAAGTCCAATTGTAACAAGCTTCCAACCAGCAAGATTTGTTAATAAATTAACATCACCACCAGTATCGTTATTGACAATAATATCATAGTCAATCTCAACCTCAAATCTAAGTGTATTTGAACCTTGAAGGAAGAATGAATTTTCATATGTACTTGTCGATGGTGTATAAAAACCTTGTGGGTCATAAATCTCCTCATCAACAACAAAGAGTTCATCAGAAAATAAGTTCTGTGAATTAGAATAACCCATATCATAGGTTGTAACAGCAGATGATTGTGCAACAACAGCAATGTCATCGTACGCTTCCTCCGTCAACTTAGCTTGGTCACCATTGAATGGGATGATTAACTTGTCGAACTGTTGAGTTATGCCTGTGTGAGCCTCCCATTCATATCTATATCCTGCAGATTCAAATATCTTATTCCAATATTGCTTGGCATAAATACCAGGAAGCCACTCTTCAAGGTTATATATGTTGTCAATAGTGTTAATTGGCATTACATATTTGTATTCATCCTTCCAAGTGTGGGCCCAAGATGCTACAACATTATCAGAATTATAGATATGGTAGTTTTCAAGAGACTGCATCTCAAGGTCTGTAAGCTCATTGTTACCAATCACTGTAAAGAAGTCAGATGTTGAATCCTTGATTAAACACTCGTAAGATACAAGCTGGTCATGCTGTCCATTTGGCTGCTCCTTTATTACTCTGGTAAGTTGAAGATAGACATCATCAAGAATTGTAATTCCATTCTCAATTACAGCACATTTCTGAAGTGTATTTATATTAAAGGTTCCAGCAATAACATTAACATCAAAGTAGTTGTTCAACAATTTGTTATTATTCTTATCACCAGCAAGCTTAATCGTTTTTGAAGTGGTTCCTTTGCGCTTGGTAAGGTCCCTAACATCAGAAATACCAAAGTTCAACGGGAAGTTTGTTTCATCCGCAAGATTAAGGTAGCCCTTATTTGTATCAATCAACTGTATTTGTACAATATTTTCCATTAAATGTTCACATTGTTTTGGTTGCTCAAAGTAATTGTTACCTCTTGCTTGTTTAATTTCCTTAATCTTGGAGACTGTGGGTTATAATTGTTAGTTTTAACCTCACAGCTGTAATATGTCCCATCAATCTTAACGTATGTCACAGGGCTAAAGATGAGTTCTGAGAAGTATATAGCCATCTCTGGTGTAATGTATCCAGTTCTAAGAGTAAGCTCCTCAGAAACGCTTAAATCAGATGTTACCATTCCATTATCAGAGTTTGAGTACGTCCATTTTCCTCCAGATAAATACCCTATTTGTTGATTGAAGGAGGTTCTCTTGCCTTTTTGTTTTGTTTCAGCTCTTAGTGGAAAAGAAAACGATGCAAACGAACCTTTCCTATCAAGGAAAAGAATCTCATAATCCTCAATGCCACATTTTCTGTCAAGCCATACTCTAATCTTCTCTGAGATTTGCTGATTACTATCATTTTTAACCCAAAAATCATAGTAAGTTGTAGTAGATTCTATCAAGGTCGTACCTGTGGCCAATGCCGTAAGTGTTCCATAGTTGTTTGGACCAACTGCATACTGCATGATATCCTCAATAGCACCAGCTGTTTTATAAAACAAATCTCCACCATCATTCTGGAACTTAATCTGTATAGCATCAGAACTTGAAGGGTATGCTGCATTGACAAATAGGTCCTGCGTAAGAGAACAATAGAAATTATCTGGTATGTTTGTTAAAAATTCTTTTGTTGTTGAAGCTCCATTCAATTGGTAATTGGCTTTATCATATGAAATCCAATCAGAAGATGAGAATGCTGCATTAAAAGCCACCTGAGATGAGTATGTCAGCAAATCTCTGTATATTGATTTCCTTCCATCAGCGTATGAAGCAGTTCCTGGATTAACTGGAGATGATACAAATCCTATATTAACGATGAATGAGTTTGAAGTCACTGCAGTGTAAACTGTTTGCAATCCTTCAAGTCCAGGGAAGTAAGATGGTGTATCAAGGTTGATGATAACTTGGTCTCCAGCAACAAACGTATTTGATGCGGCTCCACTTAAAAGAGTTACTGAACCAGATATAGATGTTGTATCAGCAAATTCCCAAGCTTCTTGAAATTCTTCACCAATTTTAACAGTATATCCAAAATAAGAATCATCAGCGTGAATGTTTGTGGTTCCAGTTAGGTCCACATCATATGTAACATAGTCAGAAACAATCTTTGAGACATCAATGTAACCATATCCATCTGTTGGACGTGGCACAACTCTGCCTTCATAAATCTTTGTTGAAGTTGCTCCAGAATATATATCCACAACATAACGAAAACCAGGTTTATTCTTATTGTTTGAGTTGAACATATACACCAATGGGTTATACACTGGATTGAAATTGCTTAAAGCTGTGCTTTTATTTGTTACAGACATTGTTTAATGATTTTTATTTATTGGTATGCACCTCTGTTTCTCTTACTGTTTTTGCTTCTTAAAACCATTTGTAAGAAGCTGTTTTTGCTTCTTAAAACCATTTGTAAGAAGCTGTTTTTAATGGAAGGTAAAAGTCTTGGTGTTTCCTCTGAAGAACTTAACGATATATCTGGTCCCATATCTAATTCCATCTATCGCATCATCTAATATCTTAACTGGCTCCTCTGTGAGCTGTCCTCTGACCTTTCTCCAAGAGTAATTCTCATACTCCTTCCAGATATTCTTGCTTGAAGTATGTACCTTTGTCCTCTGCACATCGTTGATTCCACCCTTTACATTCTTATCAGCATCAATAATGTTAAAATTTTCACGTCTAAGCTCTGCATTTATCTCTGGCCTTGCAACTTCTGCAATAATTATATCACGATGTGTAATTCCAAGCTCTCTAAATTTAGAAACAATATCAGATGATGTCATTCCAGGCTCGTAGATTATATCCTCAACGAATATCTCATCCTCATAATACCATATCTTTACCAAAGCAGTTGGGTGAGTGAACCCGTAATCAATCGCATAGATGTATTGTGTGAACTTTGAAGGCTTTGAAGGTACAAATGTCCAGTTGGAGAAGATGTTCTCTCTGGTGATTGCTCGCTCGCCAAGTGCAAAGATGGTGTATAAGGCTTCATCTTTATCCTTCAAACCTTCAATCTCATTGATTTGAGCCTGCGTTAAGAATGGATTCATCTTGAATGTGCTCTTTATTATCTTGGATTCAGTTGGAGATAGGTCATATATCCAGCTTGCTCTCTCTGAAGGGTTGTAATCCAAAAGAAAGAATAGAGTTGTACGAAGATTCAATTGAAGAACATCATCTTCCCACATCTCATTGGCCTCATTCAGCCAACAAATATGTCTCTTGCGACCACGAAGCTTCTGCTCATCATCTGCACCAAAGAATTCAATCTCTGTACCATTGTCAAAATTGTAAGTATTGGAAGTTTTGTTATGATTTGCACGTTTGTATAAGCCCATAGACTTTAATACCTCAAAGAAGTCCTTCATTGCAGACGTTTTTAATGCACTCAGAGTCTTTCTAACGACACTTATGACCATATTGGGGTTATCTATTGCCCAAAGGATTAAAGCTTGGCATATCGAATATGTTTTTGATGACCTTGAAGAACCTTGATTTACAATCCAGCGATAGCCAGGGAGGATTAGTTCTTTTGGCAAGACATTATCATCTGCATATTTGATGCATTCTTTGTATGTGCCTCGAAAATCAGTGATGGAAAAGTCATTTATAAGCTCCCAGTTGTTAGAGAAAACTTTAGTTGCTTGTATTTCCATTATTGCCTACAATTTTTATTGTGAAAGAAGTGTCAACATCCTTATCATTATCCTGCTCAGACCATCCAAGGTGCTTGGAAAGCTCTTGAAAGGCTCTTGTTGAATCTGCAGCTTTGATTACGAATTGAAGACGTGTATATTTAGCCTGCTCAACAGAAGTTAATTTATCTTTTGCTGCCAGGATTAAAAGTTCATCATATATATCTGTAATTCTTGACTGTTGTTCAATCTTATTTTCAAACTCAATACCTTTTTTTTTGGAAACAACTGCTTTTCTTTTGTTGATTTCTGCGGAAATTACAACATTCTTCAACAACCTTTGTCCTTGGCTATATGCTGTTTTTTTAGAATAACCAGCACGAACAGCTGTAGCAGTTGCGTTTGAATCAATAAGATACTCCTCAACAAATCGGAGCTGTTTTGCGGTTAATTTTGACATTTAATATTTCTTTTTTGTTCTCTTCTTCGAGTATTCTTTTACTTGCTCTTCAGCCTGTTCAAGAGAGTTCTGCTTTGGTGAGCTGTTTGATTCTGATTTCTTGCAGGTGCAATCTTCTGTTTTGCATACATCACATACTTCAACTTCCTCAAACACATCTTCAAATCCAATTTTCTTGAAGTTATCATATTGTTCTGGCTGAACTTTTGCTGCATCGAATGTAACATTTCCAACCAACATATGGTTTCTTGTGATTATAAGACCTTTGTAGTCTTTTTTTATTCTGCTTACTTTCATTTTTTATAGTTTTCGTTTATAAATTCTTGTTGTTTCCTTTGTAATTCTCTTCTGAACTTGGTTATGTAGTTCCTATTTATATTAAATTTCTCTCTCAGCTCATTTATCGTAACTTTTCTACCTCCTTCATACATAGCATTATAGAAAATCTTCTCCTCAGATGAAAGTGTTTTTAAAAAATCATAGAGACAGCTCTTTTTTTCGTTATAGTCCTTCTCCATTCTTATCTTATATTCAAAATCTTCATCTGAGTCCTCTGTATCAAATATAACTTCTACCAGTGTATTCTTGTGGTTCTCCATTGAGAGCTTTGAGAGCTCTGAGTTATTCCACTTGAGTTGATTTGTTATATATCTTATGCAGTAGCTTTCTATTTGCTCATGCTCCATCTTCTTTCTCTTCAGCAGGAGATGTTCGTATGTAAGCGAGACCAGTTCTCCAGGTTCAAAGTTTATATTCTTTGAGTTCTTCCCTATCTTTACTGTTGCATTGCATAATTTTTGATAGTTGGTCGAGAAATATCTATCAATTTGTTGTTTGCTCGTCATCTATAATCTTGTTTTCATTGTACCAGGCATAGAAGGTTTTATGCTTTGCCTTTCTTGCTGAGGCACCGCACCAACATCCAACATTGGAAGTGCCATTATATGTATCGTAAATTGCGTAAATGGCAATCATTGTTGATTTTGATATGCTGTTTACGTTTGCTTCGATAATTGCAATCTCTTCTTGTGTAAAATCAATCATCGAATCCTAATTTTTTGTTTAACAAAGTCGCATATGTAATATATGTCTGTTGAATCGTATCTACAAACTCCTCATCGGAATAAAGGTCAAATCTGAAGCTTTTGATAATATCGAAGAATTCTTTCTTCTCCAGCACAATAACCTTCTTTATCAATGAGGCTATTTCGTATTTTTCTTCCTTTATGTGCATATAAAGATAACTGTACCACACAGACATTTTAGTCTCGTGGTCCAAGATTATCTCTTCTCTGGTTCCGATGGATTGAAGCATATCATCAGTAATCTCATCTTCTGATAGTGGAGAAGCGTAAACATCAATCAAGACATTTAGCATATCTACAAGCTCTTTTTCATTTATTCTAACATCCTCATTCATTATCTTTTCGTTTATTTGCATTGCTTGCTTTCTTTTTTCAATTAACTTAAATTGAAACTCTGCGTATTCAACAGACTTCTTCCAGTTGTCAATTAGTTTTTTCATTGATGCATCTCTTTCCATTACTGTTTTTTAGCATTTTTTTCGTTTTCTTTTATTAATAATTGAAGTGATGTTTGTAGGTTTGTTGTAACCACTTCAAGCTTTGAGTTAATCTCTTTTAGTTTTTGTATAATTTCTTCTTTATCCATTGTGTTGTTGTTTGTTTCTTTATTATAAATAGTGTAAAAAAACAAAAAGCCGTAATTATTTATATTTAATTATTTCAATTAAATCTTTTTTCTGTAGGTCCGTTACCCATTTCCAAATTAGAAACTTATCATAACTATCTTTTGGAAGCCTCTTTTGATACCAAGTATATTCTGTCGGGTCATCTTTGATTGCATAAATTCTTAACTCATCTTTAAAGAAGTTGAAATACAGAATAGGATGATTATGTCCGTGTTCTTCCTTGTAATTAATCATGCCAGCTAATTTATTGTACTCAAAAAAGGCCCCACCATAACCGTCTATTTGACTACCCGTGTAGTCTAACCTTACTTTAACTTCGATTATATATTCTGTTGAGCCAGAGTTCAGAAAGTTATCAAAACTACTGTATATACTCGGAGACTGACTACATACTATATTTTGCCCATTTTCTTTTTTTGAATTTAAAAACCATTTAATTGATTCTTGTTCTACTCTAGCGCATTTTTCTCGTTCTTTTTCGTTGTAGCTCATATTTTCTTTTGTTTATTAATAAATATCCAGAAAAAAGTTTTGTTTGTTAAAAATTTGTTAAATAAACTCTTCAAGGTATTTTCTGGCCATCTCATTTGCTTTAATTTTTTTCTCTACATCAGATATAATCTGGTAAGCTCTCTGGCTGCTGATGCCAAACTCCTCTGCGATTTCCACATTCTTCAATCCACCATTTCCATCAAGACCAATGTAAGCAGCATAGATTTCCATATACTTATACTTAAAAAGATGATGCTCTGCTTTAATTAAATCATAAAGCATTTTAAGGTCAATAGAGAACACTTCTCTTTCTTCATAATATGGTAACTCAAACCTATCTACTTCATCGCTTATAGGTGCGTCTATGTGCAAATATGATGCATAGCAACGTTTACCTTTCACGATTGAAGATTTAACAGTTGAAGAGTTTAATTTGTTATAATAGAAGAAAGCGTTGTTGATATGATAATGACTGAACAGAGCAAAGTCTACTTTATCATCTGTGTATATTTCCATTGCTTCAGCGATTGCTGCATTTGCAATGGATACATATTCAAATAGAGTAGAATCATGCGTTGTGTTAAAGTTTAAGATTTTGCTCATAGATTTTATGATTAATCGCTGAAGGGAGTTTGCAACTTTATCAAGTTCCTCACGATTTATTACAAGCTGATTGGCTTCATCGCTTGGAAGTGGGTTATATCTCTTTGCTCTAAGGCTATCTTGATGTTGTTTAAATGTCATAGTCTATTATAATTAATTGCTGTTCTAATATAAATAGTTATAAAAATTTCTTTTCACTTTAGATTTAATTTTTTTTTGTTTAGAATTGAATATGAAAGAAGAAAGAGGAAAAAGAATAAAATTAAAAAGAGGAAAAGTAACGCTTGATGCTATGCTTATTTCTTGCCCAGGAAGAGATGTTGCAATATCTGTTCGATTTCCAAAGATGTTATCACAAAAAGATGTTGCTTCTGCAGAGCAAGAGGTAAAAAATAAAGTAAAAGAATGGTACGATGAATCTGGAATGTTCGACAACAAACATTTTATTTGTATATGCAATGGGCCTACTGGTTATAAAGATGACCATACAAAGCACTCAATGGTGTTTTGCGTAGATGTAAGCGTCTATTCTATTAAAGAGGTTCAAATGGGCAAGGGAGAAGATTCGTTCGTTCAGATGTATTCTGATGAGCTTGATAGATTGATGCTGATGCTGGATTAAATTGATGCTTGTTCGTCAGGACATTGTTCTATTCCTTTTCGCCTGCGGCTGGCTATTGAATCTCCAACTTGGATTGTTAAGAATGTGATTAACAAAACAAGTTTGTAGCCAGCGCAGCGGATAAGCGAAGCGTGCATATCAAGTGGTGTGATTCAATGCCCCTGCAAGGCCAGCGGAGCGAATGAACAAAAGAATGTCCTGATGAAAGAAAAGAAATCTATTTGTTAGCAGGCGAAGCATTCTAAACCTTTCATTAAAATACCTCTTATTCTAACCCTTAATATGGAAACACCGCTGAGCGATGTATGTAATATTCGCTGAGTGATGTATAAAACTAATTTAGTACACCGCTGAGCGATGTTTGTGAATTGACAATTATTAAAAAGTTACTAACATTTTCACTGATTTTTTGGAATTAGGTTTTTTTATTCCTATTTCTAAACAACAGCAATTGAATTGAGCTATAAACATTCACGGGTTCCAAGGGGATTGACAGTTTAGCGGCTGCCCCTTGGTTGTTCTCCCGCAACTGAACGAGCATTTAAAAAAGGAACAATGAGGATAAAACTACACAAGACACCAAAATTAAAAGCAGCTCAAAGAAGAGAGCTTGATTGCAAGGTTATTAGAATTTTTGAAGAGAAGAAAATTCACGCACCTTACATACTGCTTAAGTATCTACAAAGTCACCAAGAAGGTTTTCAATGCAGTGTTGAGTTCATTATGGAAAAACTTGGTATTGATAGAAGCGCATACGATAGAAGATTAGCAACCCTTAAAGATTTAGGTTTTGTTCATAGTTCTGGTAGAGGACTTAAAGCTATACTCACAGTTTATGAAGAACCTCAGAAGTTGATTGCAGAACAAAGAGAAAGCAAAAAAAAGAAGATTGATTTGCCAGAACCAAAAAAAGATATACCTTTGTCTCAAGGAGTTGTAAGAACAAATATGAATCACTCTGGATTTAATATATAAGATATGAAAACAAAAGATATGAAATGTAGAAACAAAAAATGTAACTGCGGCAAGTTCAACTATGAACCACAGACATTCAAGAACGGTACCAAGCACTATAAGCGTATATGCAAAAAGTGTGGAACTTCAAATAAATGGGCACCAGAAGCAGAAGTATTAAGTGGTAAGGCAAGAACTATTGAGAAGGAGAAGGTTGCAGACAAAGATTTGCAGGCATTAATAAAAGGTTATATCCACATTTCAAGAAAGATATATAAGCTTGGTGGCAAACAGATGGGAACTGATTTCCTAATGGAGTTGACAGAGATGTATGAATATGAGAAAAATACTTCGATTTAGAAACCACATTACTTATCTTATATTATGACACACCACAGATGCAACACTTGCAGATTAACAAAACCAACAGCAATGTTTCGTAAACACAAATTTATGAAGCAAGGATTTTTAAACAAATGTTTGAAATGTGAAAGTGATTACGCCAAAAAGATTAATGCAAAAACAAATAGACATAAAGAAGGCAGTCTGGAGCACGAGATGTTTGAGTACTTCAAAAAGATGAAAGTATATCTTGACGATGATGCTGTAGCATATGTTGTTAAAAAGCTTCAAGCTGCTGTTGCAATTGGAAAGTATTTTAAAACTCTTGATGCACTTCAAGAAAAGTTTGGAGCTAAACCAGATAACTATCAATTTGATTTACTCAAGGAGTTGATGTTGGATAGAGCTGCAGAGAATAGAGCAAGGCCAAGTGGAAACTATGGACGCAATACTCTTCAGCCAGTTGCACAATATAATCTTGAAGGTGATTATATCACCTGTTACAAATCATTAGGAGATGCGAGCGAAGCAATAACAGGAGATAGATTGAAGATTGTTGGAGGGATTTCACATACTTGCCGTGGCATCTCTTCTTATTCAATGGGATTCGTTTGGAGATACATTGACGAGTATGAATATGAAAAGTTAAAAAAAGATTTGCAAGATAAATAAAATTGTTTTATCTTTGAATCAAATAAAAAAGCGATGGAAAATAAAATAATATGAAAAGAAAAAAAC
>Ga0306897_1000043_pt1 | contig 28103 bp, 2 predicted proteins | sample AntRauMFilla1563_FD_190425 | JGI IMG/M metagenome (GOLD analysis project Ga0306897, IMG submission 190425) | Saline lake microbial communities from Rauer Islands, Antarctica - Metagenome Filla 1 #563 (v2) (version 2) | ecosystem: Environmental > Aquatic > Non-marine Saline and Alkaline > Saline ...
TCACTGTGGCGCGTAATTTTGCGGATTCCCAGCCAACATGCAAATATGAATCTTTTCGCAAGCTCGGAACTTTGGAATAATTACGAAGAATTGGCGTCACAATTGATCGATAGTGACAAATATCGGATGTTTTCCGTGGAGCAGTGTTCTAACGACAAGCGGCGCACTTGTTCAAGTGATTCAGATTGTCTGAGAGGCGGGTTGTGTATCACAGTAATTGACACATCGCTACGTACCATGACAGCAGGAGGCAGCACGGCGCCTCTTTCCGTGACCTCGTCGTCCTCGGAAGTTATTTCTATCGATTATGATGCCAGTTATGCCGCTTTCAAGATTCGCATCAGATACGACAACACGGCACCTGGAATCATCGACATTGTATATGTATCGCGTCTAGCAGGAACTGGTAATCAGGCGCTGGCACTCACCACTTTGATTCCTGCCGAATTTCCGTGTCTCGCCGCTGGGGTTGGAGTCATGGAGCAGCGGAGAGAGAGCAATGTTTGTTGTCTTCAGCGATTCAATGATCTCTATAGTACAACGCGCGGTTTTGGTGACTTCTTAGCCAACGACACACTTGAATTACACCAAGCAATTACACAACAGGGGGCTTGCACAGATTTTGGAACGCCTCCTAGTAACAGAAGTATAGATCTCTTGGATAGATCGCTCGATTTCGTGGAGGGTATGTTTGCACGGAGTGGTCGGTCATCTGTGCAGGCAGACGCGACACCCACTCGAGGTTACAAGGACTTAAATTTATTCCTAGCGCTGGAGGACGTTGAAAATCATTTTGGGGCGAGGAGTGCTCTCACGAACGGAAATCGTTTGCGTTTTTTTGTAGGTATCGCTCACGTGAAGCCGACAAAAAGTAGTACGTTGACAGTGCGCAACACACATACTGAGATCCTTGGTGACGTTACCACATCGTATATCTTCACAACGCAAACGTCGACCGACTTTACGTTTGTAAAAGAACTTTCAGTGAGTTTGAGCGAGGTGATGCGCCCAACATTAAGAACGCCGTCGACGCTCGCTAGTCGGGTGAATGCAGAAGATGACAGTCGGATTGGTAGTGACAGTAACAATAGCAATGTCAACCGCAGCAACCATACCAATACCAGTAATAATAGCAGTGTAAGCGACATCGTTGACAACAATGATGCATCAACGAGACGTGAGTTTGTGAGTACAGCGTCTGCTTCTCTGAAATTTGCCACCATCAATATTATTGTGCCCGATTCGGTAAGTGCGACGGATGTAAACAATATTTTTGCTCCAGACTCACTAACCATATCGATTGGTTACAACAAAAATGAGGCTGCCGGTGTTTCAATATTACCGTGTCGCAAATTGTACCAGGGACCGGCAAAGGAGGATCTGGACGCGTTCCTGCTCGAACATGCTTGGTGTGCTCCCCAAGACCCTATTTGCGAGGCCCAAGGTCCATTGGTAATTGGAATGGGGGGGAGCATACAGTTTACGCTGCCTCTGCCAGAGGACGCCTGGGACTTTGATGCGTTGACAAGCGACAATGCATTTTTCTCCAAAAATGTATACATTGATTTTATGCTGATGGTGTCAGACAAGAACGGCAAGAAAAGCATGAGTAATATGCAGACTCAGACGGTCATTAAAAGCAGTAGTATTCGTCGTCTGTGTCAGGAAGAACGTGTTTCCTCGAACATTGAAGACATTTTCGAAGTCGACATGTTTTTGGGATTGGCCAGCAACGAGTCCGATTTTGACACATCCCTGGTGCAAAATCTGGACATTACTCATCAAAACTCTTCTGCAAGCATGTCGAGAGACATCTCGAGTAAAACATCGAATGTGGTAACCGTGCTGTTCCGTGGCGATCCGCAACTCTTTGCGCAAAAATACGCTGCGGAGTACACACTGGCTGTCGAAGACATAATTACGTTGCACTTTTTAAATTTAGACAAGAAGGCAGAGGCAGAGGAACTCATTGCCGCTGGTCTGGCGTTTACGCAAACTAATACGTTGGCTGGTAATAGAAACTCGCTCACGACAATGAAATTAGAGCCGTCGAGAGCACTGCTGGAAATCTGTCCCCTTCAAGCAAGAAGGGGAATGTTTGGGTGCATTGCACGTCGTGAAATTCGACAGCGCACCCTGGAATTCCAGACCAACTCGATTGTGTCACTTACAGGGCGAACCAATGAGGACGAAATATTTTCACACAAACGCGCTGGGTTATGGGCGCAAAAGAACTTTGGCGGCTCGCGTTTTATGAAAGATCTTGCGTCGAACCACAGCAAGATTATGCGTGCTCGCTACCAACTCAACTCTCGTTTCAGAAAGGGGTTCCTGATTTCGCCAACGGTGCCGTGGCGACAAGCCGACTTGGACGCCCAGAACTCAACCTCCATTTTCGATCTTGCGCAACACTCCATTACCACCATTTTAGTGGCCCTCGATACCAATATGGGGCAAGAGTATGAAGCAACAATTACTCTCACGGTCCCCCTGCAACTGCCACTAAGCGCCACACAAATCATGGAAAACCAAGTAATGTTGGCGGCCTCGTATGCTTTGGGAGCTGGATTGGATGCGAGTAACGTCTATGTTGACATAGGGAGTATTGTCGAGAATGGACGGAGGGGATGGCTCGAAGACACTGAAGGAATGCCACCGCGACGTCGGTTATCTCAAGACATGGAAGACATATCTTCGGAATTCAATATGGTTATCGGATTTGCGAAGAGTAATGAGGACGCCGCTGTTTCGGAGGCCAATGTGTTTCGCGAAACAATCCTTGATGTAGAATCCACGGTGACTGCCTCTATTCTGGAAACCGTCAATATGGCGCTTGTGAGAGCCGTGCCTGTATTTGTGCCGCCAGTGCGAATAGCGAGTACCAAAAAACAAATTCAAAAGGCTATGAGTCCGCTACTCTGTCTCGATAATACACAGTGGGAGATGGATGTAACAACACCTCTACAAATTGACCTGGGTTCCGAGAGTGGAAAAAGAAGAGTCGGATTCTTGAGGTGTGAAGGTCGACATATGAAACTGTTGGATGCAAGTGGCAATTATTCGAAATTACCATTCAATCATTCGTCCAATACAACAGTAGCAGTGCGAGGGCCAATGAATGAAAGTGAGTGGTTTATGCTGACACGCAGTGATGTGCTCCAGCGCAGCACCGCTTTGACCAGAGGGTGGTCGTGGTGGGATTTTTGTGCACCTCCCCCCCGGCTTGCCAATTTCACTTCCGCATTTATGATGGAGTGGAACAAGATTCACGATGAAGCCTCCATTCAATGTTGTCTGTGTAACGCGATGCCAAAGAGAAGTGGCAATGTAGTGCTGTATCAACATCATTACACATGGCCCATTAAAATCCACAATGAGTCCATATTTGACGAATTCACTAAAATCCGTTATGATTTGCATTCCACTGCTGAAGCCATCAACTCTAGTGTATTTAAAATCAATCCACAATTGCGCAACTTCAGAATTGCGCACGGAGCAAATGTTGCCTTATTTCGCACAGAAGATTCCGAAGTGCTTCCACCTCTGCCGTGGGACATTGACATTGTAGGTCGGACTCTTTTCCCGGTCTGTGGAGCCTCGTCGTGGCGGCAGAACAAACACAGATGCCAATTCTGTGCCATGAACACTTTTCGTCTCCCTGACATTTTACAATTTCCAAACGAGACGGATGCGTTTAAACGGGGTGGAGTGTGCACAAACTGCCCTGCAAATACGGCTGCTGGGCTCCTCAGCACGAAAGTTGAAGATTGTTTGTGCGCTCGAGGATATTCGTTTGTATCGAACACATGCGTCATATGTCCAGCAAACACCTTCAAGGACACAATTTCGAACACTGATTTGTGCAAGTCATGCGGACTCGGATTTGAGTCACGCAGTGGATCCACGGACATCAGTAAGTGTGTGAAACCCGTTTCCATGGGTCAGTACGAAACGGCCATCCCTGTGTATACCACTGTACTTGGATTGATCTACTTGCAGACAGCTGTAGAGACGAAATGGTTGACACCCGTACCCTTTCATCAAGACCAAACAATGTTGTGTATATTGACGTCAAACGGTGTGTCGATGGATTGCGGACGAGGTGTATACACCAATGTTTTTGCTGCGACACCAATTGTGTTTGGTAACACTTCAAATGCCTTGAAGTCAATCGAGTTGGTGACGACTGCATCACGTACATTAGGCACCGCGCGTGCGAGTATTCTGTCATTCCACAGTCAATCTGTGGGCGTTGTCGACCGCGTGCACGTGGTCTTGACACCGAAATTTGGCACACAATTTCTGGTTGAAGGGGTGGACCGTTATGATTTGACCGACAGAGTGAAACAAGTGTCACTTTTCCCAAGACCTGGATATATGGGACCAGCACCACCAGGATTCGTAGACAAAATTATTGATGGTCTTCCTTGGATGCGAGGAATCGTTGTGAAGAGTTCGTTGCGATTGCGTATTGCTAACAATAATCTTATCGACGTGAATATGGGAAACGATGTATACATGGTGTCGTTCATAACTACCAAGGAGTTGGACACTAGCAAAGGGTCATTGGACTGGCAGTGGATTGTGTGTGGCCGCCTGTCGGACAGCGGAAGCAGCTACGATTTTTGCAAGGACGAGGCCGACCCTGACAATCCAACGGAGCGCAATTCGGTGAATCCGCACGTCTTGGATGGGAACATTGTTCGGCTGAATGGAGAACGTTGTTGCGATTCGTGCTACGTGGACTACGAATTCATGCGAAATTGTGAACAAAAGTCGAGCAATCCTCGTCAGAGTAATATGTTTGACAACACATTCGAATGGATCCCGTTTTTGAATGCTCTCCCCCCCGCCGACGGAGGTACGTTTTGGTTGTACACTTATTTCACAAACGGACCGTCCGCGGCGTGTCTGGAATCGAACTGTAACGAGGCGTCTGTGTATCGAAACATGGCGCTCCACTTCGCGACAGAGCGTAGCACATCGTGGGGGAATTCCATTGATTTCCTGCCGGGAACGGTTTTTAACTACCGAGTCCCAATGCGTGCTGCTGTCACAAAAGTAAATCTTTATTCCAACGTTATTGGCTTCTTGGACATGTTTTCGCCAGAGCAGAGGATCCCAATCAATGGCATTGGTGAGGTCCCATTCTTAACGATTGACAAGCGCTTTGCGGGTCATACTTGCTCGCCACAATCGACTTCGACGCTCATCTGCAATAACAACGGCGTCAATATCACAGTGCCCGTGCAGTATAATCACGATTTAATGGCCGATCAAGAGAGTACGGCCATCATGGAATACATGACCACGGACACGTATGCCGATACGAAAGAAGCGACACACTGCTTCGAGGTAAGAACCATTCTTCATGCCCCCCACATGTGAACGTAACACGAAAAATCTTGTCAAAATGAGCATATTTTCAATCGTGTATTTTGCGTGCCTACGATTCTGACTCCCTTTTGCGTTTTGTGGAGCAGGCGTACCAAACGGACTTGACGTGCACTCTCGAATTACCAGGAGGTTCATGCAACAGCAGCTTCGTATATGAACAAGGTGGGACCACAGTCGATCTTATTAATACGTATGATGGTCCGGCAATCACAACATGTTTATCGGTCGAAGGCGGCATCGGAAGCACATGTCGCGAGTTTGCAAACTGGGAACCGGATGTTTTTGAAACAGGGCACCAGCCTGTTGTCTATCTGGAGCACAAAATGTCCGAGACCACCGCCCGTGTGCGTGCAGATTATGTGCCTGGCTTTCATTATGTCGCGAACAGCACCCAGACCGTCAATGTGTCGTCCTATGTCTTGGAGATTATTGCCGATGATGATGTGACGGGCATTCGCGACACCAACGAAAACACATCTGGACTGGTGCGTATCGAACGCCCGCTCTCTAGGTATTTGGAGACATTATCATTTTGTTGGAATAAACCAGACATATGGGCAGAATACGTGAATGCCGTCAGCATGCAGGCACTGTACAGCATGACCCCGTGTAAGACATACCAAAAGGATCGTGATAACTTTGTATTCCTACATGCCACTAATGTCTCTACAGACATGGAACTGAAGTACAGAACCGTACTTGCAATATATAAAACGCCTGCTGGACGTGATCGTATTGCCGATGTACAGAATGGAAATAATTTGCTGTTGGTGACATTTTCAATTGACGCCTCTCTATTTAACTCTGACGACATACAAGACATAGTACCCCCAGTGATTTATGACTTCACGGCAAAAGCGTATTCCCATCGATCAGTGGCTGACAATTTGAAAACGTGGATCACTTTCGCCGAAACATTTTCACGTCCGCAACATTTTGACAAAACCTCAGTGAGCACTGCATCCATCAATCCTACGCGGATTAATGGGGTGTTGGGGTTTTTTAATAGTGTCTTGAATGCATCAATATCATTTAATCTACCCGCTTCGCATAATGCTGTCAAAGTGCTATTCGCAAATGCTGCTCAGACGGGAAATGTCGTTGTTTCGGTGTGCAGAACACGGAAAACAGTATACACGTGCACGGAACGCGCTTCTACCAATGCCATTTCATTCGACAATGTCGAATTTTCAACACGATATGCATTCGGAGATTTGCTGATTGTACACGAGAATGGAGGCGCTATAGGTCAGAATCTTGTGTTCAAATTGGAAAAAATTTCTCGATTTCTCCCAGCCAATACATCGAAGAACGATCCCGTCAAGATATTTATACCGCGTGACAACACCATAGCCACGGTTCCAGGACGCGCACAATTGGCCATGTTAGCAAATCGAGATCTTCCACCTGTGTTTACCATTACCGGAACCATGTATGGTAGTTTCATTGGGACCGATATTCCAAATCTCGTTGCTTCAAAATTAAGAGATGACATCTACGTTTTTTGGGCACGTCAAGGGCACATCAAAATGACGTCTGTGACGCTTAATGCCGCTCAAACATCCAGTGCACCTGTGTCTCTGGATGATAGATATACGATTTCGCAATCAGCACCAACACCATCCACGGTGCAGATGCTACAAGATATGTGGGATGGAACCTTTCCCAATTTCCCAACAATTCAACTTCCACCCCAAGACATGAATGTCTACGAAGTTAAGAATGTGCGGGTCTTGTGTAATGGAATGTGTCGAAGTAATTTTAACGTACTGGATGGACCTGATGGACGTGGAGCCGTACCTTTCGACAGGACTCTCTCACAATTTCTCGACGCTGGAGCACACACGTTTAATATTGCAACAAACGGTGGATTCACAGCAGTCGCTGTCGTCCGATTTGCAGGTATTGCTGGTTCATTCGAACGTATCTTCGATTTTGGTAACGGTGCACGTGCCAAAAACATTGTGATGGGAAGAGATGGCATTTCTACCTCCTTATTTGTCACTATTCTGGACGATGGAGTTGCTGATTGCACCGCGCAATTGCCCAATGTAATCATCCAGAACAACTGGATTACGGTCATTGCTGGGTACAGATCGAGTGATCAAACTCTTGAAGTAAGGGTGGGGAGCGACTATGTTTCCACTGTATGTTCTACGGCGCGATTAGATCGAGTATTTTACAATACGTTTGTGGGTCGGAGTAATCGGCCATCGGATGCGTATTTCTCAGGTAGCATTGCCGGGATTTATTTGGTGGACCAATTATTGAGCGAGGCTAGGATTTGGCGAATTGTCGACGCCATGTTTCGAGGAATTGACGTGCTACAGGACAATCATTCCGACGACGCGTACGCCGATATGAACGTTACTGCCGTGATTTCCGACGGAATACAACTGAATTTTTCCGAGACGGATACGGATTGTGTGGCGAAATAAAGATTGGTGTTTCGGGTGTTTCGCACTTTTAGCATAGACTTGTGTCATTCTCCGATTGACATCTGACTAATCACATCAATGCACATGTGCACTGTCACAGACGCTGTAAAATGACGGATACGTATTATAATTAAATAATTAGACTCAAATTCCATCAACAGAGTTTTCCCGTAGAATTTGTACAGAGACAAGTTTTTGGTCCTTGGGATTATATCCTAACACCAGCACAAGACAGAGGCACAGGCAAACATTCTTATTAACCGACTTTAATATATAAGCATTTTTGTATTCAATGCGATATTTGACACACCGTTTGTGATAGTGTTTCTTGGAACAGAAACAGGTTAAATCGAAGTTTAGGAATGTTTCGCCTTCATCCTTGGCATTTTGCTACATGCTGTCTGTTGGTGTGCCACATCAACGCACAAATAATGGTGCCGTGCGACGTGGGGTACTCAGGCCCGGATGGGGGACCCTGCGTGGAGATCTGTGCGGCGGACGCTACGACATTAGTAGGGACCAAAAATCTTGCCCGTGCCTGTGGAGTTTCTGGCACTACAGCATGTGCAACGGGTGCGAAAAATACCAAGGATGGACAAGCTGTTTCAAATATCAATGACAATAGAATAGCTGGTTTGTACCACTCGAGTTGTGGAAAAGATGACTGGTTGAGGATAGACTTTGGAGTTACACAAGACATCAGACGGGTCAAAATTACTTACACAGATAAAAGATTTTTGTATAGATGGCCCGGTGCAAAAGTCCGGGTTGGGGACATTAATGGATTTAACAGTAATCCGGAGTGTGCAACCCTTATTTCTGCCGTGGTGAATGATCATGCATGCGTTGCTACTGGACGCTATATGTTCTTGGTGACTGGAATGTCAGGAGGAGATGCATGTATTGTTCTCCAAGAGATGGAGGCATATGGGGCGTGCACTGCCTGTCCCACGGGAAAAAGCATGCGAGTTGGCTCGAATGTTTTAATCGGATCTAGTGCGCCATCGGTGAGCACAAATGCTATGGATTGCGTATGTAATCCTGGTTTGACGGGCGCAGACGACAGCCCATGCACAGAATGTGCAGCAGGAAAGTACAAGAATGTTTCCGGTGATGCTGCATGCACAGATTGCGCAGAAGGCGAATATTCTGTGGTCGTCGGCGCTGTTGCCAACGTGTGTCAACAGTGTCCAATCAACTCACGCTCGCAATCCGGAACTAGCGAGCGTAATGGTTGTTTCTGTGATGTCGGATTTTCACTTTTCGACGGGCAAACATGCACAGAATGCCCTGTTGCTTCCTACAGAGAAGAGATTGGAAACTCCGCATGTGTAGTGTGTCTGACAAACACCTCTGTCGCCGCATGTGAGTGTCTAGCTGGCTCGTACGCGGAAACTCGCATCCTAAACCCGCCCCATGCACAGAGAAATTATTCTTCAATTGCATCGAACTCAATCGGGTCGTTGCTCCATGACTTGTCGAATTCTGCTGCGTGGATGTCCGACACTGTCGAGGGTAGTCAATGGATGGAAATCGACGCAGGGGAACCCATGCAAATTATGGGTGTAATTATTCAGGGAATGGGATTGAAGGCAGGTAATGCATCACAAAATCCGTATGTGAAACTCTGTCAAGTGGAATATCGACTTGGAGACATTTCAGGATCTAACTTCGCAATTGCCGGGGTTTTCTCTATGACAGATGGTTCTAAGAAACAACATACATTTTCACAACCAGTTTATGCTCGATACATTCGTTTTGTTGCTCTTGAGTGGAATGATTGGATCAGCATGCGTGCAGGGTTGATTGTGAAAACGTGTTCATCATGTCCACCGAATGCAAACTCGCTTCCGGGAAGTCCGAGAAAAAAGACAGCTGTAGGGTGCGAGTGCGCGGCTGGATCATATCAATCTTTTAGTCCATTCCGCAATAGTGCCACTGCCCTCGTCCCTGGACGTGCTCAACTTTCGACGATGTCCAATCGAAACTTGCTGTCATCAGTATCCACGGCCGTATTCGACACTACAGCAGGACCTCCTGGGAGTACGGGCGCTCTTACTTTCAATCGAACATTGTCACAATACCTGGATGGAGGTTCGCACACGTTTAACATTGCAACAAACGGAGGGTTTACAGCCATAGCTGTAGTGAAATTCACGGGCATGACAATTAATGCAGAAAGAATCTTTGATTTTGGCAACGGTCAGGATGATGACAATATCCTGATAGGGAGAAGCAGCGCCAGTTCATTTTATTTCATTATAGCGAACACGGGGTCGACCTGTGCTGTCACATCGGAAAATGTAGTCGTTTCCAATGTGTGGACGACCATTTTGGTGCAATATTCGGCTATCACAAAACTCATGGAAATTACAGTGGGGAATAATGTTTCTTCCACAACTTGTTCTACAACAAGAACGGACCGTATTGTGTCCAATACATATGTAGGAAAAAGCAATTGGGGAATAGATGCTTATGCGAGCATGAGCATTGCAGGTCTGTATGCTGTGGACCAATTGCTAAGCGGGACAGAAATTTCCGAGATTATCCGCAAAATGTACAGGGGTGATGATACTTTGCAGGAGTGTACGACCTGTCCTGGTAATACAACTTCGTTCAAAAGCGGTCTGTCCAAAGCAGATTGTCTGTGTCCAGTCGGGGCGTACAGATTGATCAGCGATGTAGACGGTAGAGCGATTTCACTGGTGTATGGGCGCGCTAGGCTTTCGACATTGGCAAATCGTAACGTAAATATTTTCCGTTCAACCGCTGTTTTTGACGACGCAGCTGGACCCATCGAGGGTAAGGGCGCTGTAACGTTCAACAGATCATTATCACAATACATCGATGGTGGTCCACAGCGCTTCAATATTGCCACAAATGGGGGATTTACAGTTGTGACTCTAGTCAAATTTACTGGAGTGCCGAGCGCATGGGAACGAATCCTAGATCTTGGAAACGGTCCCAACAGTGACAATATTTTATTGTGGAGGAGAGATAGTAGCACCACCTTGAGTTTTGGAATTATAAACGGCAATACTGACACTATCTGCAGGGTTGACATGCCTTTGGTACTGGTCCAAGACAACTGGATGACAGTTGTAGGCACATACACTAGCGATAACAAACAATTGAAATTAAAGGTGGGAAACACGGTAGCACTCACGATCTGTGCTCAAGCACTTCAAGACCGAAGTGTATCGGTGTCGTACGTTGGGAAAAGTAATTTTATAGCCGATGCGAATTTTCATGGTGAAATTGCAGGCTTGTACATCGTTGACGAATTCCTGAACGAGGCCGAAATCTCCAAAATTATTAAAAACATGTACATGGATGACGACCTTCCGCTGGCATGTCAGACTTGTGCTTCTGACACCTATTCATTACAAGGCAGTGTATTAGAATCTGACTGTAAATGTTCTGCAGGAACGTATAATTCGATCGTTGTGGCAGACAATAGAGCCATGTCGCTTATGCTCGAGAGTGCTCAACTATCAGCGAAAGCGAATCGCTATCTGAATTTACATACAAGTTCGGCTATTTTCAATGACACGGCAGGTCCATCGACGGGTGTGGGTGCTGTAACTTTCGACAGAGCATCTTCACAATACCTCGACGGAGGCCCACATTCATTTAAAATCGCAAACAATAGGGGCTTCACAGCCGTAGTTGTCGTAAAGTTTCCACGTGCGCTCGGTGCTCGAGAACGAATCTTTGATTTTTTCAACGTTGCAGGTCAAGACAACATGGTACTGACAAGATCGAATTCATCATCGGAAATCGTATGGCAAATGTTCAACCCGGAATCCATTTGTCAGATAAGCACGTCGAATGTGTCTGTGTTTTCTACAATCGTAGAAGATGAATGGTTAACAATTGTGGCCAAGTATCGACCCATTAGAAAAAGCATTGAATTAAGAGTTGGAAATATGATCTTTGCGACCATCTGTGCCGTGGCACAAGAGGACAGGATAGTTTCAAAAACATACGTAGGCCGCGGCAGTCCTCCTGAAAATTTGTACTCGGAAATGAGTGTTGCAGGTCTTTATGTTGTGGACGCATTACCCAGCGAGGTGGAAATTTCCAGAATTATAGACCGAATGTACCGAGGATCCGCAGCAGTGCCCGTTTGCCAATCATGCCGTGGCAACACAATGTCACCACAGGGGAGCTCTTCACAAACCCAGTGCAATTTTGAATGTCCCGCTGGGCAATTTCAATCGCCAATTGCGTCGAATGTTGCCCGCATGTGTGGACCGACGCAGGATTTAGCGTGTCCGACTATGTTGTCGAGTACCTTTGGAGAGCTCGTTGCTTCCAATGGCAATGATGGTAATGTACGAACGAAGGTGCACACGATTTCCAACAACGGGCCAAACACATTCCGAATTGACCTTGAACGAACTCGGAACATTCATTATGTGACTATTTTCAACCGCTTCGACTGTTGTTGGGATCGTTTGATTGGAGCGCACATCCGAGTCGGGTCGAGCGCTTCTTGGGAGCAGAATCCAGCATGCCCGGATGCGGATTTCAATGCTAGTGCCGTTCAGAATCGCATATGTAATTTGAGCGGTCGGTACATTTTCATAGTCTTATTGACTGGCCAAGATCTCAACTTTGAAGAATTACAAGTCTTCAGCGCGTGCACCGCTTGTCCGGCGACTGCTGTATCACCAGCTGGCAGCATGTATCCTGCCGATTGTGCGTGCCCCGCGGAGTCATACGAAGAAACACGAGTGCTGAATCCAAAACACGCTCAGAGAAGATACTCGTCTTTGTTTGGAGCCGGCGATCTGTATGGATCCATGTTAGATGATCTGTCGAATGGAGTTTCGTGGTGTGCCGCGGCAAATGTTGCTGGTCAATGGATGGAAATTGATGCAGGCGCGCCCATGCACATTGTAGGAATAATTTCACAGGGGCGAGGGGCAAATATTGCGCAATGGATCCGACAATTCTCTGTAGAATATAGACTTGGAGATATGTTAGGTGCTAATGTTGCACTAGCGGGGACATTCTCTATGACCGATGGTTCGAAGAAAGAGCACATATTTTCCCTACCTATCTATGCACGATATGTCCGAATCGTTGTTTTACAATGGCATAATCATATTTCCATGCGTGCGGCTTTGTTGGTCAAGACGTGCTCGTCGTGCCACTCAACCGCACTTTCACTGCCAGCCAGCACATCGAGTAATGATTGCAAGTGTTTGACTGGATCTTACAAAGACACCGGTATCTATGGCGACAGACCTCTTGCTCTACTACCTGCACGAGCACAACTGTCCTCTCTAGCGAATCGAAATCGGAGTTTATACGCCTCCACGGCTGGATCGGACCGTATAACCGACCCCGAAAATTTCACTTGTGATGTTGCATCTGAACTCGTTGCACAATATTTCTTCGGATCGAGTCAAATTCTCATCGACAACAGTACACGCGCTAATCATCTGGGGAAATGGTCACCTACGGCGCCAGACGCTACGGGTCCGGGATGGACTGGCAATCCTCGAATCGCTACTCAACAAAGCAATCCTGTTTGGAACCTAGCGAATTATGGAAACGAAAACTCTGTGCTAATGAACACGCTCGTATTCCCGGGGATCATGAAGACAGGGATGACAGATGCTGGGTTTTACAGATCGAACGCCACTTCGTTCGACGCACAAAACTTTGGCAAAAAATGCATGTCGTACAGTTTCTGGATACGTCCCGCACCCCTGGTCTCATCAACGTGGGAACAGGTGATATTTGCTTCGAGCGATGAACTTTTTACTATTTCGTTTTTCGTCGGAAGATATGATTTTTTCCTCCCGCTGCCTCATCGTATGTTGGCCGATACTCATAATCTGTTTGCTGCCGACACCTGGGCGCACGTGGCGATTCAGGTGGGACTTGATGGCTTGCACTATCTGCACATTGATGGTGTGGCAATCTTCAGCCGAAGCATGTTCTCCGTAGCACAGTACGCAAACATAGATGTTTTCAAATCACAAACAGGATACACCAACGCCATTCCGCGTGGAATTTCTTTATCATATGGCCAATCTGCAGCATCTCATACTCCTGTACCGCCAATGACACAACTCACGGCCCCGGCAGGTACACTGAATATTGGCGGGTTTTCCGTGGATGGATTTTACAGTCGCGGACGCACGACAATGTATTTACAAGCATCATTATCCGATTTCCGTATATACCACAAGTCGCAGCTTTTAACACAATCGGAAATCGCCTGTCTATACACGGTGGACACACCTCGTCCAGTGAGAGGAGACGTCGCTACCTTCGATAGAGTGACATTGCAGTATATCGACAGTGGACCGAGGACCTTTAACATTGCAACAAATGGAGGATTCACGGCCGTGGCGGTCGTCATGTTTACAGGAGTACCCGGTCATGCTGAACGAATATTCGACTTTGGCAAGGGCGAAAATAACGACAATATTTTGATCTGCAGACATGGGAGTTCTAGTGCATTGGTATTTTCAATACGAAACGGAAATTCCGAGTGTTCTTTTGCTACAGCCCCTTCTGTAATTGTGAAAAATACCTGGCTGACAGTCGTGGCCACGTATTCCGTCGCCAGTACAATCATGACTTTGAAGATTGGTAACAGCATTTTTTCCGCTACATGTGCGACAACACGAACGGACAGACAAGTAGTCACCACATATGTGGCCCGCAGCAATTGGGCCAGCGAAGGATACTTTCAAGGCATTATGGCAGGACTCTACACGGTGGACGCATTTCTGAGCAACGTAGAAATTTCCAAGATCATAAATACTATGTTTGAGGGAGGGGACCCTTTACAATCGTGCCAGACATGCCAGGGCAACACGGTAATGAGACCCAATAGTACATCCGATGCCGATTGCGAGTGTCTTGCGGATAATTACAAATCCGCTTTGCCCGTGGACAATGACAGTCGAGCGCTTGTTGTGACTCCTGGACGTGCACGGGTGTCGACTCCCACAAACAGAGATATAGACACAATTCGGGCAAAAACTGGCGTAGACGGATGGCGACTGGTGCGCTTCCTACCTCCCACAAGCCCAACGTGGTACTCTGATCACGACAATCTGTCGGGAACTGTTACGCGCGGCACAGCATACAATCACAGCTCTGAATGGAGCGTACCCTTTGGCGAGTTTGACGAATTTTGTTTCAGCACGCGGAATTTTTTGTACTGGCTTCACTGTACCAAGGATGAAGCGATTGGAGCTTCTTACAACAACACCACAATAAATGTAAAACAGTCGTCCATATCGAATACGTCCTACACGGCAAAGAGGGGAAATCCCGATGATGATATGCCTGAGAATTTATGGATCGGACTCCGCGATCATGGCCTACAGCCTGTGAACACTGATGTTGGAGATCGCATTTTATACGGAGAAGAATCAATTTCAAATGACAATTGGAGTCTTCCAATCATTGCGTCAGATGGTGGAATGTGTGTCTGGGTCCGCCGAAGCACGAACAATCCCGCCGCAATTGCGTTTGGCGGCCCACGAGGCATGGGGGCAGTGAGTTTCGATCGAGAATTGGCGCAGTATCTTGATGGCGGACCACGTTTCTTTGACATTTCAAACAATGGGGGGTTTACGGTGGTGGTCGTCATGAAATTTACAGGAACTGGTACGGTCTATGACCACGTTATTGATTTTCAAGATCCACAATCGGGAAATAAGATAATGCTGTATAGGGATGTCAATACGTCAAACTTGCTGTTTGAAATTGTGAATGGCAATTCGTCATGCGTAGTTACAACATCTCCTGTGATTGTACAACACAGTTGGTTGACCATCGTCGCCATATATTCATCCTACATGAAAAGACTAGAATTGAGAGTGGGTACCAATATTGTTTCTATCGTGTGCGCCAATGCACCGACTGACTTGACTGCATCTCACACCTATGTGGGTCTGGGAAAAGACCCGACTGCTGCCTACTTTTTGCAGGGGCGTATTGCTGGCCTTCACGCGGTGGACGCATTATTGAGTGAGGAAGAAATCACAGATATTATCAATAAGATGATACTGGGTGAGGACTCATTGAAAGTGTGTCAAACATGCCCCGTTTCCAGGGTTGCACCCCAGGGCAGCACATCTATCACAGAATGCGCTTTAAACACATACGCACGAACGAACGCCTCCGCTACAGACGCACAAGATAGGGCGCTGGCATTCGTTCCGATGCGCGCTCACTTGGCGATGTTATCAAACCGCAATGCGAGTGCTTACATAGGTACAGCGGTGTGGAACAGCACAAACGGAGTGGCTCCTTACAAGGGGGGGGCAATAGAATTCGAACACGAGCGTTTGCAGCATATCGATGGCGGTGCTCATGTGTTTAATCTCGATTCAAACAAAGGGTTTACGGCGATTGCCGTCGTCAAGTTTTCGGGGATGGTCGGTTTAGAAGAACGTGTTTTTGATTTCGGTAATGGAGAACGTGATCAGAATATTTTTGTAGCAAGAAGTGCAACAACCTCCACGTTGTACGCGTCGATTGCTGAATATGGAATTCCAGATTGCATCGTAGAATTGCGCAACGTGATCCAACAGAACACGTGGATGACAATACTTGCAAGTTACACATCCAGCAGTCAGACGCTAGAATTAAAGGTCGGGAGTGTCTCAATTTCTACCAAATGCATCATTCCTCCCTCCGACAGAGTATTCTCAAACACATATGTCGGTAGAAGCAACTGGCCCTCGGATGCCAATTTTTCGGGCAGTATGGCAGGCATCTATGTGGTGGATGCAGTTCTAAACCAGACGACGATTTCATCAATAAGCAGTCGAATATATCGGGGGATTGACACATTGAAAGATGAGCCCGAGAAGAAGAAACGCACCCCACCCAGTGCAATGGCCATTGTACCGGGACGTGCACAGTTGTCGTCTTTGCAGAATCGAGATGATTTGCCCGTTTACAAAATTATGGCAACAATGTACGGAGAGGCAATGGTTGAGCAGACGGATGTCACGGCATGGAAAATAGATGGCGACATCTATGTTTTTTTCGTAAATCAGGAGGAGATATGGAAAATGACATCCGTCTCCATGAGTGACGCACTGACATCAGACACTCCAGTATCTCCAGACGATAGACATATTTTGATCGGAAATCCTCCAACTCCACTGAATATTAGCACTCTACAGGCCATGTGGGACGGCACTCTGCCTAATTTCACCACAACAAGGGCGGATAATGATACGGGTTATGAGGTGAAAGATGTTGTCGTATCGTGTTATGGACAGTGTGGAAACATTGGATTCGACTACGCTGATGGACCCGAGGGGCACGGTGCGACGTTTTTTAATCGATCGCTCTCGCAGTTTCTGGATGGTGGACCACATACCTTCAACATCGATACTAACGGTGGATTCACAGCAGTGGTCGTCATCAAATTTACGGGAGACGCCGTTACGACTGAGGCAATCTTTGACGCAGGCGCGGGATTTCAAAATAACAATATTATATTACGCAGGAGTAGCGAAGGTTCCGATATATTGTTCGCAATACGGGATGGAAACGGAACATGCTCGGTATCGGGTACTAATGTCATAGTGCGAGATGCTTGGTTGACTGTTGTGGCCACATATGCATCCGCATCTAGAACTCTTAGCTTGCAAATTGGAGACGAATTTTTTTCGCGCGCGTGTGTCATCGCACGACAAGACAAGGATTGCGAATTCACTTATATTGGTAAGAATAGTGACACTCTCATACCCACCTTTCAAGGTCATATTGCAGGACTGTATGTTGTTGATGTTCTGTTGAGCGAAGAGGAAAAATTGGAAATCATAAGCCGTATATACCAAGGCGACGACGCGCTCATGGCACGAAATCTCACCGTAATCGAGACACCGAAAAAGACCATGAGGACAGACACGGTGCTCAAATTGGTCGACACTCAACACACGAATACATCGACAGTCTTTACCAACGTCGTATCAAAGCGTGCACTAGTTTTGAATGGTCTTTGTGGAGACATGTTGTTTCAGTGGGTAAATAGTAATGCCCGACCGTGTGATTTGTCGGGCGATTGGAATCCTTCCGCAACTCAACAACAAAATTACACGCAAAAAATTGAAGCACAACTACCATGTTTTCTGAAACAAGAATTCACTGCATTACAACGACAAGTCACTTATTTTCGCGGACTCGATACCAACAACTTTTACGCCACGTTTGAAGATCTTTTGGGATCTCCCTTCGAAACGGTAAAAAACGTCGTAGTCAACGTTTCCGCAGTGCTCTATGATATTATGCAAACAGGCGACCAGTTTACCGAAATTTTACGAGTAGCAAGAACGAAAAATATAATTAATGCAGATATACCGTATGATGCATCTCTTCGTGAAGATATGCTGTGGCGTCACGTGCAACAAGCATCCCAAGAGCATCAATGTAGTGATGTTTTTTCACTCCTCGAGCCGCACACACAAAGTGCCGACGAACAGTATAATGAATTGGTCAAATTGTTGAAAGAAAACGGACCGTGTGCCCCAAAATTCGACGGCTTCAGTCTGTGGCAGAATCCCAGTGATAGAGAAGCAATTCGTCGATCATACGCCGACGAAGGTGCTTCCGATTGCGTTTTGGTGGTGTCTACGGCAGAAGCAACCGGACGTGACACATTGCTGGCTTTAACACGTCAGTACACCAGCAGCATCACCATCGGTCTGGAAACTGCCGACAATATGCCGCAACATCAATACACATACAACGCTCATGTTGTCACTCCTGAATTGGTAGTTGCTGCTGCTGCTAACAGCATTCTTCCGCCGTATGCCGATGCTGATTACGCGCGCACCACGCTCAGAGCTGCTACAATTTACGATTTTGGGCTTGCCGGTGGTCTGACAAATATATCGTGGTCGTCTTATGCGCTCAAAACGGCAGCACAATCAAGAAATCTTCAGCTTGTGCACACTGAAGGGATAGGGTCGTCGGACAGTGGAGCACAGTCTCAATCATACCTTCAATACGTTATACCGGAGGGATATAACACGATTTACGTACGATTCGAAAATCGAGGTACGTGTGGAAAGGTGAAATTATATTTGAACTCGAGTATAGTTGCCAGCTCTCGCGCGTACGAGGGCGTTTCAATCTACCATGCACGCTACTATGGAGGAACTCTTGAACTCATGTGGCCTTTCCCAGTTCTACTGGCACTCGATCTCTACATTGAATTTAGTTATGTGAATCCGAACTTGGGTGCTACCGGTGTGAAATTGGTGGATTTGACAACAGGGTTCTGTAATTCGCGCAATTTGCTGCATACACCCAAGAGTTACTCCACTGCCACATCGCGTGTAGCATTGTGGACGAGGCCTGGGAATTCTGTGCGTGCGGTCCCTGAAACCAATGAACAATCGTTACTTATCGAAAGAGAAAAAACAGACACAGCTGCACCTTGGATACGTTTCGACTTGCAGCATTCTACCCGAATCGAAGACATCAAGATTCAATTTGACAATTTGGACACATGGAACGCGATAAAGCATTATGAAATTCAGATTGGACTTGAAGATCGCATTGATGCCAACCCTGTTCACGCAAGATACACTCCGGGTGAGAACAATAGTAGCGCTTGTTACGACTGTCAACCTGTACTAGCTAGCGTTGATCCTGATCTTCTGGTGTGGTTGCGATTCGACGATCCACTTTTCATTGGTAGGGACAGCTCAATTTACATGAGACACGCGAGTATTGCGCGATATCCTCAAAACGGTCCAGAACAAACAGTGGTGTATGATCGTAAGCCAATCATGCTGTCTAATGCCCCTACATGGTTTGTGACTGCAGCTGGCAATTTTGAGACAGTCAAAAGCGCCTGTGTAACAGGCGGAGGACAACTGGCCACAATTGATTCTCTTGTAGAAAATGATATCGCCGCATCTGTGTGTCCTGACGCATTCTGCTACATTGGTCTGGTCAAAACTGCGGCAGGATTCCCGTGGTATTGGGTATCTGGAGATCCAGTTTTATATTACAACTGGAATGGAGCCGAAGGTGGACTAAATGCCGGGGAAACAAGAGTTGTTGTGGCAAAATCGGGCGGTAGGTGGGATGATTGGGAGCAAGGGGGTGCCGTATTCCGGGGCGTGTGTCGTGTCCCTGGCGCCCCTACCTCTGTGATTGTAGCGCTCGACAGTACACGGGGACCCTCTTGGGGCAGTTTACTGGTGTCAAACTTCAATTATCTGAAGATACAAAGTTTTCGCTTACAACCTACAAGTGATTTCACCCTTGCTTTCTGGTTTGTTGGACTGCCACGTGGGACAGGGAAAGAAACAATGATTTTACATCTCTCCACAGCAGACAATCAACATTCCATACAAATGTTACAATCGTTGGCGGCTCCAAGTCAAATTACAACCATCATCATGATGAACTCCAAACCTGCATTATGGGCCACCAATCGGCCGAGCAATTTCAAAAACGTATACAGTCCAACTCTACCAGAGGCAGGTATATGGAATCATTACTTACTCAGTGTAAGCAGCGTGAACAAAACAGCGAAAATTTGTCTCAATGCTATGTGTTTATTCATTCAACACCAGCATGTGGCATCTGATGGTGAAAACTATAGCATTTCCGGATTTGACACGGTTTCAAAACCGCTCAACTTATTTACAAACTATGCTACACAAAGTTATTGTAATTTTCCAACAAAGAATCAACTTCCATGCTACAATGGTCAATTCGACGACCTCCGCTTTTACCAACGTTTCCTCACACTGGAAGAATCACAGCAAATTTGGACCAGACATTCCAACTCATCCGGGACAATTTTGTCTAGTGGCAAAGCCCTGATACCAAAACTCGACATCAACATACTAGACATGCCTGTATACATTCCATGGGTACCCTCGAAAGAACACGTTATTGTACAGCACATTGTCCCGTATGTGCAAGGTCGTTACATATTTTTGAAGTTGTCAGCATGTAATGCGACGGGCCAAGATTGTAATACACAACACACCATGGCGCTGACGCGGGTGCAAGTGAAGCGACAAAAGTGGTACTTCAACATGAGTGCAAATATGCACGAAACGCAAGGTAGTGCGTGGAGCTGGACAGGGGACTTTTTGCCCAATACGGTGTTGCAACAGCCGTGGTATTCGGGGAGAGGCTTGTGTTTCAGCGCCAGTATACCCTTGTTTTCGCACAGACAATGGATGGGCTTGCCGAATTTTCAAGTCACAATGGATCTCGAGAAAGTTGTTGCAATAACAGGATTGATGTTTACACACGTGTCGAATTCGCCGCAATTTTCGTTTGTGCGTGTGTATAGCGACATAGAAGAGCACTTTCCTGCAAATCGCTGGCAAATGGTGGATCTTTCGCTCTTGGGAACCTCATCCGTTAAAAACATCAACATGATGTTTTATGATGCACCTCGACGTGCACGATTTATTCGGATTGTCCTTGAATCATATCCATTCAATCCACCATGCATAAGGGTAGTGCCAATCATTTGTCCTTATTTTTGCGAAGGGTATTGCCAGCGCGTGCAAGTTGTCGATCCATTGGCGCTCTCGGTTTTCGTTCCGAACTCCACTTCGCGAACCACAGCGTCGGTCTGGCATACAGGCGACAAACTGTGTAGGTGTACCAATCACTCCTACAATGCTACAGTTGTCTCCCTCGTCTTCGAACGTGTATTTGCCACGTTCGACCGCTACGATGAGCCGTCCAGAAATATTGGCATGTTTGAATGCCATATTGACGATACAATGATCTCACAGCCATATGATGGACGGTATTCGCGTCACGTTCTCGGACACAGCATCAAATATGCAACGGGATACAAAGCATTATTAGATGATGGCATCATAGACGTGAATTTCCCAGAACCCATCATAATACAACAGGGAGTGTCTACTGTAATTGATTGGTCCTTGTCAAATATAACTGTGTTGATTGCACATCGGCGAGGTATTGAACTCTACACGTGTAACGAGTCAGTGGCGAATGACGAAAGTTCCTTGGCACATTTACATTATTGTCAATTTGTCCACACGGATTATGATGCTGGTATCACAACAATTCTTGTACCCGACACATTTGCCACATTTGCGGACTTGAGATACTCTTTCCGATTACAGGGTGCTGAACTTGGGCAACCTGTGTCCATCATTCCAGTACGCAAAACATCGTCATCATTGCTTTCACTCTTTCCGCGTCCTGCATATTCATGCACACAAAACGTACAATATACCAAAGTTAACACGTTGTGTCCTTGTGATGTGGCACTTAAGCACACGGATCCTTACGGTGTAGCTATCAATGTCTCGATTGAGCCAATTTTATTAAGGAATGTGTTTCGGTTAACTGATGACGCCGTACTTCCGTCGCGGTATACTCACTGGATACAAGGCACGAGGAACGAACCCATACGGGTGAACGATCATCTATTCAAGCAACAACCACAGCCCGTGGTCTTGTCATCGCCGTTTTTCCGAAACGACACATCACAGACGGCATTGTCTCTCGTTGGGGACTTTATCGGCGTTGACATGAGTCGCCCAATGTTTCGCAATCAATTTGTGGCACTGCCCAGCGTCGGTGTTCTCTATAAAGACGTTTCATTTCTCGAAGATCCGTATAGATGTGACAGGGTCGGTGGTGTTGATGTCTGTGGAAGCCGATTCATCGCGAACGCAGGAGGAAACGGACAGATTCTTCCTTTGATCAACCGAGTTCGAGTATCCGATCTTAATCGCTGGAGGGCCTTGGAATTGCAGACGGAAGAAAGTTATTCCGGTCCAGGTGGAAGTGGTTTCGTGCAAAACATCATGTCTAAACAGGACTGGACTGGCGACATTTCCATCCACATTACCCCCCAAGTTGGCATCAATGTGCGGTATCCGAGCGATTCACCGCGCCCATTTCTCAAGAATCGACGCGAAGAAATGTTTCATAACTACGAAGACGGTACTCCCGTGCACATGGCGGTTTTTGTGACATCAAAAAAATTGAACGTTTCACGAGACAGCACGGACTGGGATTGGATCACCTGTGGAGCTCTGACGCAGAATCCAATACCATACCCACCGTTATTTTCAACAAGTACGCTGCAATTGGCTCCACAATTTACCGTTGGGCCGACAGATGATCAACGACACACTGCCTTTGGCAGCACGAGTGTTTGGGAGTCGCAGGGTGGATTTCTACCCGATCCGCCCGTTTGTTGGAATAGCGCAAAAGATGGGTTTGGCTGGTCGGCCCAGTCACCAAAAGGTGCACCGCCGCTTTCGACGAATTCGATCGTCACGATGCCTCAGAATACTCCGTGTCGTCTAGGACAGCTCGAATTTCCAGGTCCAAAAAACTCGGCAGTGAAGGCGGGATATTCACGCTGCAACATTACGTCATCGTTGCGACATCAGAAGATGCCGTGCATGTATACGCTTGGAGACGTTCTCGCCAAGTATCAGATTACCGAATTGAATTTCAAAGATCGAGACATGCCCTCGCCCGTCTATCCCAACGCGCGAAGCGATGACCCTTCTACCCCGAAAATTGTCACTTCTGCACTGAATAATGTCCTGGACGGGTACTACGTGTGTCATCCGCAGTACAATGTACAACCTCAAGGTAATTCGTCGAACTTGACTATGCTTCGACCTGACATCGCATGTAATGTTCCAAAGATCTTGGGTGAAACCAACGTGACGATGATACAAGACTGTGTTTGTGGAATTATTACAAAAGTGTTTGTACTGAACGAGGAGCAACGTCACGTGGTAACCTTCGTACGTGTCATCCCATCCACAAAGATATACAGTGAAAAATCACCAACAAACGCTCTGCCCACTCACGGATTTATTACAGAGTTGAGCAATGATGCCGTTGATTCAGGCAATGTGCTATCGATTGGAATCATGAAAAAAAACAGTTCACGAAGCATTCTCCCGCGCACATATTTCGCATCCAATCCTGGTGTAGCTGGTATGTACGAAACTGCTCCATCGATGCCAGCACAGTACGACATGTGCTTGACGCAAGTTGACCCCGATAATGCTGCGTCGGCAAACGCCCGCAATCCCTTCATTCTTGACGGTATTGTGGTGCCCTTGGGTAAAACAATGAACATCGAGCAACCTGCCCCCGATTGCTGCAATTTTATACGGCCACATGCGCGTGTCGTTTTACTGAGAGCGCCCAATGCACAAGGTCGTGCACGTGTTGCGTGGATCGACGGAGCAAGTGCTGCCAATATGTTTGGTACGATGAAGTCAGATTTGTGGGAGGGTGTAGGCACTCGAACATCAAATTTCGCACGCATGTGTGGTAGTTCCAATAATTTGGCGTGCCCCGCAAGTATGGCAACACCTCATCACAGTTGGCCCGCAGGATTGGGCAATGATGGTAATCGTCAGAATATGGTACATTCATTTGGTAATGCTCCCCATATTTTTACAATCGATTTTCAGCAGGTACGAGCAATTCAGTTTATCCATTTTTACAATCGTGTAGATTGTTGTCAACACAGAATAAATGGAGCAGAACTCAGGATTGGAATGAGCACTGATTGGCGTTTGAACACGAAATGTGCAAATCTCGATGGATCTGTGGGAATGCAATCACGTCTGTGTCGGTTCGACGGTAGATATATTATGATAGTACAACATAGCGATACAATGAATTTTGCCGAAATCGAAGCAATTGGTATAGCAACACAGGTGCCGGTACAAGCACGCCCGTTCCCATTTTGTAGCGCATGGGGTGGCGCTGTGGCGAGGAGTCCGAAGTATGATCCTAATTTCGACGAGAATACGTATCCGTGTGCTGGATTTCAACTTCTGGGCGTTCCTTATAGACCGGGATCTGCCCCTGTTGGAAACGCTATGCTCCATGTATACGACAAAGTCTACGTCAAAACGCGAGGTTGGATCGTTGTGCTATTTACGCAAATCGCCCAAGATTGTGCGACAATAAGTGGTGGGTGTCAGGGCGAAAACATGTTTGAATGGCAAGTCGAACACGTGCGCCAGCCGTCAAGTTTTACATCCGCTGATTTTAATTACAACATTCCAAACGATGCATACATGTGGAAAGTCGGAGATTTGCTTTTCGGTGGATTAAACGGCGTTGGATCATGCGCAGCACGATGTCCATCGTCGGGTGAATACGACAATATCAAGGGGACCATCCAGTGGAAACCAAAGATTGCACCAACCGCGGGAGGGCAAGAATACTGGTTGTACACAATGTTTTTGGTTGGAGAGTCCAATGCGTGCAAACACTTCAACTGTGACGAAGCGGCCTTTGTGGCACAGAGGAGCAGGTTTTCTGATGTCATTCCGAATCCAGACGGCTTGCATCCTCTCACGTTTTTCGAAGGAACAAGCATGAATGCCTTTGTTCCATATAATCCACCCTTGACCATCGAAACTGGATGCATTCATGCAACGTACACTACTGAGGCGAAGACATCTATTACATTTCGTTTGAGAGAAGCGCTTTTCGGCGTTCAGCGCGTCACTGACTTTGACTTCTGTGTTGGGTGCGTCAACAGTGTGTGCCAATATGATGTAATGCCGTGTCGATGGAGATCGACCATTGACACAAAATGGTCGTACTATATGTATGTTTTTCACCCGAGCGTTGCAACGCCTCTGATTCTTTTGTTTCATATTATGGACGCGCGGGTGATTGCTGTGCAATACACAAACACGACGGACTTTGAGGGCTCGACCTTTACGATGCTCGAGATCCCAAAAATTGAATATCAGACAACAGCATCGACATTTGACCGCGCTGCGTCTCAGTTTTTGGACTTGGGCTCGCGTGTCTTCAACATTGCCAGCAACGGAGGATTTACAGGTGTGGCACTCCTGAAATTTACGGGCACACCCGGTGAAAATGAACGAATTTTCGATTTCGGTAACGGCCAAGACAGTGATAATATTTTGATCACCAGGAATGGCGTCACGGCGGCACTTGGATTTTCTATTCGAAACGGCAACGTCGACTGCATTGTCTGGACACTGAACTCTCTCGCTCCGCAAGATACTTGGTTGGCCATCGTAGTCACATACACATCAGCAAACAAAACGCTCGAAATAAGGATCGGGGACATTGTGAATACCATTGTTTGTCCGATTGCGCGCACAGATCGGGTGGTAACCAAGACTTATGTTGGTAGAAGCAACTGGGCATCTCATGCTTACTTGAATGCTAGCATTGCCGGTCTCTACGCCATAGACTCTTTGTTGAGCAAAAGCCAAATTGCCGAAATCCACAACACAATGTACACAAATGTGCTTCTAGACACACATAACAACATTGATCCGGTAGGTTACTTTGTAAATGCTGCTTCGCGCATGACACATGTATCTACCCCAACTATAATACCCACACTTGCAGATACATTGGGTAATATTTTCACCACTTCGAATATGCAATGCGTGTCGGTCGCCAAGGCTGCGAATCGGCGCCTTTTAACTCCAATCCAACAGTTTGACGAGGGTGCTGTACAAGTTCCCGTGAAATCGTCCCGAAGGGTACAACGAATTTATCCTCTTGCGCAACATGGTCGCAAAAGACATGGTGTCCATATGCATACTCTGCCCATTCAGCAAATCATGGACACAAGTCGTACAACCTCCGCTTCCACATCTGCCACGGTAGATTCGCAAGGGACCACTCAGCTTCCGCATTCCGGAACAAGACGCATGCTGGTTTCTACTGCCGCGAGCACTTCTAACGACCTGGAGAGTGAAATACCGACCGCTTCGCCCGAAAAGTTTGCCGCCATTGCACGCGAGATCACTACTGTGAATAACAACAAGCAAATCACCGATTTGTTGTGCGGGAGAATCGAACACGGAAATACATGCGATATGCTGTCAGTGAAAAAGGAGGTGAGTATTGCAGAGTTCTGTTTGCGAGAGAGTACGTTCATGCAAATGGCAGCCACTGGAATTCGTGCTCAGCTCCTAGTGGCAGCATCGTCTGCTGTGACAGAAATTGTGATTACATCGATTGCAAGACCTGGTGCCTACTACAAGTGTAAACCCACGGCTATCCGTCGTCTTCTACAGACTGAAACAATTCTCATCACGTACGTGACACGCGCACACAGCAACTATTTTGTCAATCTTGACATCTTACTGGACACAGGATTTTCCAGTCTCCAACGTTTGACTGCGTTGGATGGGACCAAGCTTGCAATTTGTACATCAGTAAGTACGGCGCAACACGCGTCTGTGCTTGTGAGTGTCGAAAAATCGGACAAGGACCGGATCTGTAATCTGGCGATTGGCGTATCGGATGCCTCATCTCAGTTGCAGGCGGAAATCACGCCATCGATTCACTACGACAACTCGTCTCTTCAATTTCATGTGCTTAATAACCAGTCTCTAGATATGCACGGAAATAAGTTAAGAGGTCTTCAATCGTCGGCATCGATGCCTACCTATGCCATTGTGCTTATTGTGGTTGGTGTGCTATTCGCGTGTGCTATTGCATTTTTGTGCGCTGGCCGGCACAATTATTCCCGGTTGGCAGAGACAGAAACCGAACACGCATATTCATGTATGTTTATTCACCATCATACGCCGGGATTCGAGCCACACTCTTCTCAATATGCACACACTGTCTGGTCTTAAAAATTATGTATATTGCGTACTAAATAACAATCGTATTTATACAAAAAACTGTCGCTACTCTCAGTCGCTTTCATCGTCCCAATAAAATGTCACATGACATACATCCTTGTCATCAAGAAAATCCTTTTCGGCTATTTGTGCCAATAGCTGCGGAATCGGAATGGCGAAAGACTCTTCACTGTCAAACAAACCGCTGTTGGACACAGTAACGTTGATGAACTCTGCTTTGCCCTCTACTTCACAAACAGCGTTGATTACGTCATCCATGGTGTTGTCTTCCTTTATGTGCAACACCCTCTTGTAGCTGAAAGCCGTTCCATCCATCTCCTCGTAAGTGTCATAGGCGATATGCAAATCGGAGTCTCCTAGTAGAACCGAACGCATCACGTTTGGGACTTGTGATAGGTCGGCTGTGCCGTCAAAGTGCATTTGTACCCGAGGAGCAAAAAATTTGAAGTCGACCACCAGGTAAAATGAACGTTTTGAGGGGACGTCCATCTCGGGTTCATCGGATGCGGACGCGAAATCTTCCCAGAAATCAAGACCATGATAGTATTCATCCGAGAAAATTCCGCTCACCCATATGTCTTTGCCACCTACACTTTTTGTGGACTCGAATAAA
>Ga0306897_1000047_pt1 | contig 27164 bp, 50 predicted proteins | sample AntRauMFilla1563_FD_190425 | JGI IMG/M metagenome (GOLD analysis project Ga0306897, IMG submission 190425) | Saline lake microbial communities from Rauer Islands, Antarctica - Metagenome Filla 1 #563 (v2) (version 2) | ecosystem: Environmental > Aquatic > Non-marine Saline and Alkaline > Saline ...
GTTTTCTTCTATATCAGCAATGTTACTAGTTCTAACTTTAAATAAGTAATCTTTTGTGGCGAAGTATACATGGTCTTCTGGTTCGGCTGTGGCTGGACTAAACACGTTCTTAAACACATCTGTCCCTAGCCCAACGTGTTCTTCTGCACCTAATACGATACCAGTCTGGGCTTCTGTACTCATTTCTAGCTCGTAGAGCACGTATGGACCATTACTTGAAGTACTAATAGAGCCGTTTAGGTTTACAGTAACCGAAGTAGTGGAAATAAACATTTTATTCCCTCCCGGATATATTCCATAGGGTGCAACGGTTTGTAGATAAATAGACTGGACATTATCGTTAAAAACAGAGCTGCGGTATTGCCAACTTTTACTATAGCTTATTGTGGACAGGTCGTATGCTGTAGATAAATCGTATTGGTAAAACCTATTTCTATTACCAACAACTGGGTACCCATATGCAATAATTTTAGTTCCGTCAGGGGAAAAAGAAATTGGTTGGTTTCCACCAAAAAAGTTTACTTCTGTACCAAATGAAAATGATACTGAGTCATATGTTGCGGTTGAAATATCAAATGCCGTACTTAGTGTGTACTGGTATAAAGTCGGTGTGCCGTACTGGTCATCCCCAATATATAGTTTAGTTCCGTCAGTGTTTAACTGCATGTACCAGATTGATGTAGTCTCTGATGGTGTAAACGACTTTGAATCGTATGATGAGCTTGAAATGTCTATGTTAGAACCAGTGGAGTACTGATATATCACTGTAGCAGATGATACATACCACTTCGTCCCAGCACTATTCATGCAATATGCCCTAGAATCATCTGTCTGGGCAGAGTGGTTATATAACTCGTCGTATGCAAAGTCGCTTAAGTTATATCCACCATCTGTATCAATGTACCCGTAGATAAATTCATCCCCTGTTCTACCTAAATGAAATTTAGTATTTCCAAAACCAGCGTTTCTTATCCCCATAAAAACAGTTGAACGCACAGAATTTGCAGTTACATCTAAAGACTGGTCGGTAAACGCCATTGTTCGAACATCCCATTCGCTAATGTTAAAGTTAGTCAAAAGCGTGTAAGTACCCGCAACTTCACGCCATACTTTTCCACTTTCACTCGAAAACCATAACCTTGAGCCGTCTGATACTTTTACTGAAACTTTACACAGCTCATCTACGACTGTACCTGAATCTTTAGTAAGCCGCTGGTGCGCTTTTAAGACCCCTGGCTTGCTTCGACTGTCTATACCAACACTTTTAGACACAGAACCGCGCTGACCGCTAAATATGCTGTCTGAGAGTCCTCTGTATCCGCCACTGAATAGGCTTTTCATGTTAGTAGAGTGGGTAGTTACCTGAATAATCGTTTAGTAAGCCATTGGCTGTGTTGTTACGTGCCAAACTGAGTGTGTGCTCGATGTCGTGTCGCTCTTGGTAGGTAACTGCTAGGGCGTTAAGAAGTCCTGACCCCTCAATTCCTCGGCGTGGTTCAACTCCAATACGAACCTCTACCTTGCGAGCTTGTTCGTCTGGTCCGTTTATCTCTAGGTAGTCTAATGCGGGCATTAAAGCTGCCAACTCTTCGAAGATAGGGTCAAAACCTACTACTGCATCCTCGTCTGCAACTCCAGGTGTAAAGGCTACCGGACCCTCTTGGTATTGTACTTCTACGCCGTTAGATGCTGCGTAGTTAGAGAAGCCAACAATATATAAATTGCCTCCTAGTAGGTAATAGTGTTCTAACATCCCACTAACCATCTCATCATCAGTAACCACGTCACGACTTTTAAACGTCAGTGTCTTCCACGATGTGCCGTTAGACTCTTTAATTCTTATCCGTGAGATTTTGCGCCACGGGGTAGAGATAGCGATGATGTTTTCGCCGATAGTTAGATTGTTTGTAGTATCCAGCAGGTTGCTGGTGGAGTTTGTATCCTGTGACTTCCAGCTCTTGTCATGACGTTGTGCTACCGCAGTCAGTCGATTAACTGCCATATTTAGCGACTGAATAAAGTCTGCGTAGGTGAAGTTATTAGAATCAGCTCGCGCCCACCGCAAAGACAGGTGATACAGGCTGTTGTATTGATTTGTATCATCTTTTAATTGCATGGTGTGTGTGTTTTATGGACAAGGGAGAAAAGACAGTATCTGCTCTCCCCCACCCATAAGGGTGAGATAACTTGGTTAGTAGCCAGATGCGTCTACAAAAGTAGTCACAGTCATGTACTTACCGTCAGTAAATGTCTTTGCATTGTGCATAGTCACTCCTGATAGTCGGGTGAAGTGAGCCTCGCCAGTCATTGGCTTTGGTCGACTCATTTCGATACCTTCATCTAGCTGTAGGGCAAGGTCAGTTGCGCCAACGGCTGTGAAGAACATCTTTGTAACTTCTTCACTCCAGATGTTACCAGCGGCAGTAAAGGTTTCAGCTGTTCCTACGTCACCGAATCCAGTGAAGAGTAGGTTTGCTGAACTTTCTGTTACTCCGATTCGTCGGTTTCGTCGTAGGTACATCCGTTGAGTGATGTCTGGGTTGCTGTATTGTGTTCCCACAGTTCCAGTTCCAGTGAAGTAAGCAATTGTGTTAGCTCGTGAAGCCGCTACGTTTGCTCCGATAAGGATTTCGTTTGCTGCTCCAGTTAGAGTAGTTTTGTACGTTGCAGTTACTCCAGCTACAGTCACAGTATCGTTGTTAGACGGTGCTGTGGCCATTGCTAGGGTTGCGCTCCAAGGTAGGTTGTTACTCTTTACAAGCATTGAGTCCATCAGCTGTCGAGCTGGATAACCTCCTAGGTACGTTTGGTCTCCTAGTACAGTTGCTCGGTTAGCTGTAGCTTTTTCGATTGCTCGGTACGCTCGTGGTCCCATAAGGATGACACGTTGGATTTCGTCAATGTCTGCTACGTCTACTAGACCTAGACCGTCTTCTACAGTGTCGAGGATAGTATTCCCTGAAAAGTCGATTGGTGCTGCGGTTGAACCAAGAGTTTGTACACTCTCAATTTTACCTACCCATCGCTTTTCAACTGAGTCTTTCATGGCTTGTCCAAGGTCGTCACCATAACGTGCTACGAGGTCTTGGTCTTTAAGCTGTGACTTTTCAGTGTCGTCGATGTTGATGTGGATTGATTCCGCATCGGTTGCTCGGTCTACGGTCAACTCTTCGTTAGCTGTCTCAATGTTTTGAGATACTGATGTAGCGGTGAGCGGGGTATAAGATTGCATCTGAGCGAATCCGATGATTGGCCGGTGATACTTACGTCCACCCTGGACCTTTAGTGCGTCTCCTGGTTCACGGTTGGCAAGTGCCATAGCCATGTTTTTGACGAAGAATTTACGCTGTGCTCGAGCATAAATTTGCTTCACCATGTTATTGTCGATTGACATAAAATGTTTTTACGTTATGGACTTGGTTGTACTTAGTTTTTAGCCCATTCATCGTAGGCTTTTTGCCCCTCTGGGGTAGCCATGTATGCAGCATCAGTAAACTGATCTGGCATCTCTCCTGAATTGCCTTTAGAACTTTTAGCACTTCCGCCTCCGTTTTTTGCGGCTTCTGAAATGCGTTTCCCGTCAGTTTCTTTTTCAATCAAGTACTGAATGTAAGAATCTTTGGTAGCAGCACGAACGGTAGTTTCGTTAAGTTTAGCAACTTTTCTAAGTTCTGCCTTGAGTGTGTCAGAATACTCTGACTCTTCAAGATATTCCTCATCGAATTGCGCCTTTACGGTCTGTTCCGTTTGCTTGCGGATAGAATCAGCGTCGAATTCAGTCTTTGACTGCTCTGGCTTCTTCTGTTCAGGCTTTTGGTTAAACTTTTCTAGCTCTGTTCGGTACTTAATTTTGGCACCGATAGCACTAGATAGTTTCTGGCGGCTTGATTTCTCTCGCTCTACCAGTTTATTAACCAAGTCTTCGTTATTGTCATTGGCTTCGAGGCCTAATGAGTCAAGGACAGATGAACGAAGGTCTGCGTCCTGAACTTCTGCAAGACTCTCCTGCTCAACTTGGAGCTCCTCCGGAGATGGAGTGTTGTTTTGATTTTCCATAGGAATACTTATTTTTGTTGGGTGGACAATGTCCTTAATAACCTCGCTCGAAGATAATTTATATCTTGAACTTACATATAGGATAGCAAAATCCCCCATATTACTGGGGGAAACTGCCGACAATTATTACATCCCTAGCTTTCTGAGTGATTCAGCGCGCATGTTTGCGATTGGCTGGGGGTCATACTGGAATGGCTCGAGGATTTGGTGGATAGTCTGGACAGCCAGCGCCCGTCCTTTGGCTTCTACTGCAAAATCTTTGTCATCTGCAATGCTAGAGCAACTATCTAACACGTCTATACATTCTGCTAGGTGCTTTTCTAGCGCTTGCCATTCAGGTCGTGACTTCAATTCTTTTGCCTCTGCGGGAGTTATCATACTTGGGCTTTCATTAGCTTTTCAATGTCTTTGTATACACTAACTTTTGCATCCAAAAACGCACAGTCGATAGCGTATAGGTTTTTAGACAAGTCATCGAACAGTGATTGTATCTCTGCTTGTGTTTCGGTTGATAGCTCTGTGCTTTCCCACAGTTCAAATACTGCAATCAGTCTATCCACCTCTGCTTTTTTAGCGTCAAACTCTTCTGTTGTTAAAATTGTAGCGTTTATTTTTGTCATAGACTATGTTTATTTGTTATTTCCTCAACTCTCTGCACTTCTGCTTTGTGTAACCGCCGTTGCTCTATTCGCTTAGGGTCGGTCATTTCGTTTAGGATGCGTTCAGTTGACGACCTTTCATCCATTTCTAAGTAGGCTTGGGTTTGATTGAACTGTTCCATACTATACCATTGCTGTCTGTGATGTTAGTGGAGCCGCTGGTTGAGCCGATGGCTGTGGCGCTTCTGGTTCCTGGGCTTGCATTACCTCTGGTGGTGTTTGGATGCCTTTTGACTTATAGATATAGTCTAGGAAGAACGCCCGTCTGACTGGGTCAGCTTCTAGATTGATAGTTTGCATGATTGTATCAATCTCAGCGGTGTTGTATGCCTCACCTACCACTGTGACATACATTCGCGGTAGCACCTCCTTCCAGATTTCCTTACTGTTTTTAAGTACCGGGTCAGTCTGTTGCAACTCCATTACCTTTTCTTCAATCAGTTGCTCTCGCATTTCCTTCGTGTGCGGTCCGATAATGGCAAGGTTGCTGTTAAACCAGACGTTAGCGGCCAGCTTTCTAAAGTCTTCAAGCATTTGGTCTGAACCAGTGATACGGATAATGTCCTTACCTTTTAAGTCTGACACTAAATCTTTTAGTACAAAGTCGCGGTACACGTAGCGATATGGTACTGCCAGTTTCTTACGTAAGAAGTCAAACATCTTGTTGGCGTTACTGTTCATCATCTGGGTAGTTCCTAGTGGAGTACCTGATGCTGGAGTAATACCCTGTACTACTTCAAATGAGTTAGAGATAGTGTCCATCTCGTTTAGCACGCTGTTACGCATGTTTACCGCTTCGGTAGTTTGCGCTGTGATTTGTACCTGTCGAATGTCTGATGACTTCAACAGTGTTCCTCGCTGCAACCCGTGACGGACATTCTGGAAAGTCTGCAAGTCATTAGACGCTAGGATTGCGGACGTACTCCAAGGAATAGCGCGCATAATCTCGTTGGTAAGCTCATTGTACGCTGTCTGGTGGTCTAGTAGCAGCTCATACAACCCTTCCCGCATCCACTTGCCTTTGTATGGTCCCCGGTGAGCTTCTTTGAAATGGTCTGACATTGAGCCAGTGAGCTTTTCGCAGAACAATACGTATTCTGATTTGTCCTTACCATCAGCTGCGGTCAAACCACAAACAATAACCATCGCTAGAATGTATTTGTTTGGATCGCCTTTCTTTTCTCCCTTTGCTTCGTAGTATGCCTTCTCGGTAATTTCTCCAGTGCGACGGTATAGCTCATACTGAGGAGCCGTCTTGGTTGACTTAGAGGATGTCTGCGTTGCACCGTAGGTAGTGTTCTTACATTTCTCTATCACCTCTTCGACGTTCTCATAAATGTTAGACCGCTTTGATAACTCTGATTGGGTCAGCGTAAACCGTTCGATAATATCTGTCTCGTTTACTGAGCGGGCAAGTGTGTTGGTTAGAAACGTCTGCATCATGTCACATTTCTCATACGACCTATCTGTCTTACGCAGAAGAATATTGCCGTCAGCAGAAAAGTCTTCAGTGCTCTCAGACAGTTCCTCGGCTCGACCAGTATCTTCCATGTACTCAGCCAGCGCAGCGTTTGTGATATACACCGCTGGGAAGTCTTTAGTTGGGTTCTGACTCCAGAACATAAAGAAACGTGAGTCGATTCGCAGGTTCTTGATTTCGTTATTTACTCGTGACTGAATAGCGTCAAACCAGTACTCAATTTCCCCGTTGGCGTTTACCTTGCCAGTTGGATAACGTCTAGCTTTATAGTTAGCAATACGTTTCTTGAGCTTCCACTCTGAATACAGCTCACCGCCTGATGTCTCGACTGATTCAGTGGTGTACTTGTCAATCTCCGCTTTGATTGTAGATAGTAATTCCATTGTGTCTATATTAGCAAATAATAAGAAATTGAGGGGTTAGACTGCCGACAATTACAACCCTAGTCGCTGACCTATTTGAGCCGCGCGGTTACTGTCTTGCTCTTGTAGCATGGCTTGAGTCCTGGCACTGGCTGGAGCTTCGGCAAACTGTAGCTGGTACGCTGTAGCATCCGCGCAGTCATCGTTTGAACCCTTGGGAAACGCTAGTAGCTCCTCTTCTAAGTCAGTACAGTCACCTTCTAGGTGATAAACCATGTGCCCTGCATACCACGGGATAAGCCCTCTGATGCGCGTTTCCTTCATAGTCTGATTGTGTTTGAGTGGGATTACATTAGGGAACTTACCTCGCTTACGCATTTCCTCTTGTAAGAATGGTTCTACCACGTACGAGAACGCACCCTCCTCGATGCCAATCTTTTCAAAACCTTCATCATGCAATAAGAATATCAGGTCAATTACTTCTTTGCTGTTAACCCGATAGCGAGTAGAGCGCAGGTTCCACTGGCCTTCGCTGTTGATATAGTTTCTAGTGACTCCACAATAATCACTTTGGTCGGACTTCTTTAAGTTGGGGTCAATCGTTACAAACCGCCTAGTAGTCATTTTAGATATCTCATCGTATGTTCGATACTTAAACCACTCGCGCTTAAACTCACGGCTTGCATCGTCTACAGGATTAGCTTGATAGAGCGCGCTAAACTCATACGGTCCCAGGGTGTTTTTAATATCCTGTAATTCAGCTAGGTCATATCTGTCTGGCCACAGTGCCTCCCCTTTCTTGCGATACTCTTCATCATTTTCTGCTATCGCTTTGAGCTGTAGTCGTACCCATTTAGCGTCACCTAGTCCGTTTTTAATGTAGTCAAAGTAATCTACCCACGGTTCCGCTGTCTCTTTACCATCGACCAGACGGCCAATCAGGTCATCTTCATGCCAGCGAGTGTGTAGTATAAGCATACAACCAGTGGGGGTAAGTCGTGTACGAGCCACTGAGCGCAACCAAGACCACACTGTCTCTCTAGTTACTTGGCTGTCTGCCTCTTTACGGTCTTTGAAAGGGTCATCAATAATAAAGAAGTCAGCTCCCTTTCCAGTGATTGAGCCACCAACACCAGCTGCATTGTAAGCTCCCTTAGCGTTTACCCACTCACCCTTTTCATCCTTTTTTTGCGTGTTCCACTTTCCTTTAGCTGATGAGTCTGGTGCTAGTCTAGTATCAAATACATTCTGATACTCTCGGCTTTGAATCAAGTTACGAGTCTCACGGCCGTGGTCTGAGGCTAGGTCTCCTGAATAAGAACCAACAATGACATCGGTGTCTGGCTTACGTCCCACTACCCACGCTGGGAACCGTTGTGATACGTGTAAACTTTTTCCATGGCGAGGCGGAACTTCTATAATCAACCAGCGAATCTCTTTTTTCTCTAGCCGCTGGAGTGCGTCACACATTAACTCAGTGTGCCAACTAGACATATAACCCTCATCAACGTACCTGTTAAAGTTTGTAAAGTGCCTACGAGCTAACTCACGGCGTGCTAATTCCTTTTCCGCGTCTTTTTTAGTGAATTGTGTCATGCTTTTCTAAATACTAACTCACGGTATGTCCCCTTAATACGCCGCGTGTCTTTGTGTTCGTGTATCAGTTCTAACCATCCCCGGTCTTCTATTCGTACAAGGATAGCGCGTTCAGTGATAGAGCCACCAGGCTTTAATATAAATAGTAGGTCTTTGTGCAGTAGTACGCACTTGTGTATATATCGTACTTGCCTATAAGTAACTGGCTGGGCTACCTGTAGTACCTCGTGAGTTCTGGCTGGTCCCCATTGGTCACACATCTGGACTAGAGTTTCTATTACTCGTTTCTTTACCTTGTATCGTCTAGAAAAGTGCTGGAGTAAATCTACATGCTTTATATCGTTGTATACTATAAAGTTACTCATCCGTTTTCTTGTCACCTGCTAGTGCTAGTAGTTCTGCATCAGACATTTCTGAGACTTTGTTTATTTCTATAGCTCCACCGTCTTTTCCGGTAAACTCTGACCGTTCTGAGTACTTGTCTTTTTTCAATCCCTTCAAAACAAGTTTAGCGGCGTCTAGTTTTAATCTACCTGCTCCACTATCAACTCTGCCTTCTTCGTTTACTGTGATGTATCCTAGTGCCTCTGAGAGTGCTTTTTCAGCTCTACTTACTAATTCTTCGTCCTTGACACTATCTGACAGCCAATCTAGATCCTTACTAAGTATCACCGAAGCATACTCATCTTCATACCCTGCGTGTAGTGCGGAACGGTATGCATTAGAAAATGTCTCGCTTTTGGGGTCTAGGTAAGCCGCTAAGAATAAAGATTGTCTCGGGTCTGCTTTGTACTGGTTAGCCATATACAACTACTATACCACGTTGTTTAACTTACTACTGCAAATATCTGCGTGTAGTCGATGTAGTAGAAACCGTTATCTAGTTTGTTGGCTACCCCTATTACTACCTTGTCTTGTAAATCTTTTGACTCCTCTGTTGTGGCTACAACTTTGTATCGTGGTTCACCTCCGCCTGTGATAATTCCAGACCCACTAATAGTTTCATTATCTACTTTTGTTGCTATGACGTATTTGTTTATTGCTGTGTACATATTTATATATATTGTCCCCCATAGACGAATCGAACGTCTGCGGTGTAGTGAGTCGGTGTATTGATATGAGTCAATACAGATAGACAGAAAAGATAAATAAGAAATATCTCACTACTAGGTGCTTACCATAAGGGGGATGGAGAGCTAACCTCCTATTATAGGTATTTCGCCTTCTAGCTCTTCTATTATACCTTATTGGGTGGGGTTTTGTCTAGGGTTTTCTTATCGTAAAGGGGCTTTACTACTTTCGCTATGATGTCGGTGAGGATTTCTTCAGGAGTTTTCCTAACTATATATTCATGGTCGTGCATAACTTTCTTCGTTATCTCCATCCCCTCTATCCCCTCCACTAGGCTTGTGTATGCCTGGTTGCGGTCATCGATGATTAGCTTTTGAACATCCTCTACTTTGTAATTGTCGTAGTTAATTATGTCGTTTGGTAAATCTTTAAACATACTCCAGCCTTTGGTTAGTTCGTCTACTGATGTTAGTTTTTTCATATCCTCTCACTATACACCTCTGGGGTTTTATTGGTAGTTAGGTTATCCCCGTTTTAAATCTTCCAGTATCTTACTAAGTCGCTCGTAGTTCTCTATGTAAAAGTGTACGTCTGCTTTTACCATGATTGGCTTTTTTGCTTTTAAAGGTAGCCACCATTCCATGCCTTTCTGTTCTACTATTACCGATGACCAGTATGTCTCATGGCTGTGTAGCATCATGTGACAAGGGGTGCAGAGAGGGATTAGGTTGTCTATGTCGTAGCGTAAGTTTGTACACTGTGACTTTAAAACGTGGTGGTGCGCCACTTGTGTAACACTTTGACAGTTTTCCGCTGCTCCTAGAAAACAATAGGGGTGCATTGCCTTGATTATCGGGGTCAGGAACTTGTCACACTTATTACGCATTGTCTTGACCGTAGGGAGCTTGGTGCGGACAACCTTTGACTTACTAGCTTTCTTGGCTTTAATGGGCTTAGAATCGATTGTAGCCGCTCTCAGGGCACGTTTAGCTGCTTGTTTAGCTTTCACTTCCTCTATGCTTTTTTGCTTAAATCCTGACCTTACCATATGGCTTTAGTATATCACTTCGTCTTGTGCCATTCGTAGGCAATGATGTTCCAGACGGCTTGCATGGCGTGGTCCTCGTCGCGTTCTCCGTTTCGCCATTGTTCAAAGTGTCTGTAACCAGAACCGATGAAGCGTTGGTATTCTTCTTCTGTTTCGGCTTTCTGCCAGTTGTTGTCTCCGTATTTAAATGATCCCCTGGTGTATACCTCAGCTAGTCTTTTAAGGATGTTGGGCGGGATTAGATCGTAGCGGGGTTTGTTCTCAGCTACGTCACGGTTAAAGCCTGACTTGAATGTCACTCGCTTGCCACTGTCTTTGGTGATGAACTGTTCTTTTTTCATTTATTTTTTGCAGCTAACTCTTTTCGTCTTTGCTTTAGTAGGTCTTTGAGCCAGTCTTCTGCAATGTCGTATTTCTTAGGGTTGTTTTCCCATTTATACCCATTTTCTGTTTTACAAGATACATCTAGTTTGTAGCCAAAGCTGCTGACAAACTCTTGAAGTATCTTTAGCTCACACTCGAAGTCATTAAATATTCCGTCATCCTTCAGTGGTGTGGTAAGCGACAGGTCGGCTTCTATTCGGTGTTCCAGGGCGTAGGCTAGGTCAAACATCTCACTGCTTGTTAGCTCTACGGTGTATTTTGTGATTTCCATACTAATCTAATTCTGATTTTACTCTATCAATAAACTTTTCCATCTTTTCTCGATAGACAACCTCAAAGTCTCCCTTGCTTCCGTTTTGTTGCCACCAGACAAAGATAGTAGCTCGTAGTCTTTGGGCTGGTGTCTTTTGGTTTTCTTCGGCCTGTTCTTTGGGTAAGTCTTCGGTTTGTATTTGATTAGGTGACCAGGGCAGCCAGCCAAGCTCGTCTTTTCGACCAGCATTCAGTAAGTAAATGGTTTTGTCATCAGCTATCTCTGTTCCACTAGTAAAAGAAAGCGTACAAGAACCATCTTTATTAAAGCGGGGGTTTCTCATGTGTGCTGATAGTTGAATTTTCATACGCTATTCTTATCTATTAAGGTGATGATGCACTCTTTGAAAACTACGTGTATCTACTTCCCAAGCGTTCCTTCAAGGGTGTCGAGCTGTGTCTGCCATAGTCTTCAAGGAACACACCATATATACATTAAGGACTAATTCGAGGGTTTGAGGCGAGCAAGTACCTACTTAGTTTCGTATCTAAGGATGCAGTATCAATATGAGTAACCCCTGAGGCCGCGGACGAACCGCCACTCAAACCCTCGCTTTAATCTTCAATGTACTGTGATGATGGGCTAAATGGACGGTATCACTTTTCCGGGAGCTACCCATCGATTGGCAGATTGTATACATCTGTGTGACACCACTGGGTCGAAACCCTACCGTCCGTTTAACCAACCATCTTGTGTACGGGGCAGGTGGCGGGTGCTGTGTGTTGCGGTATTTTCTCACTTCGCTATAGCGAGAGGTGCGGAGGATTATAAGCCCTCATTCCTACGCCAACACTAGCCTCCCCCATCTACCCCCAACACTTCCATACTACCACTACCCCCCTCTATTACAATGGGAGTTGTCCACAGTTAGAGTTTAACAAAGTCTTCTGCATCTATTAAGGCTTGGATCACTTCGTTGCTGCTACCGTACTTCTTGAGAATGTACTCGTGTTCTTTGCCAGACTCTAATAGGCGACAGAACTTTTCTACTAGATAGTTTTCTTCTGGGTGTGGCATTTACGAATAGTGTAGCACGCCGTAAACAAGATATTTCTACTTATCAACAGGGTCTGTCTCTTAACTCCTGGTAGTAACTTCTCTTTGGTGATGCTTTGCCGTAGTCGTCGTAGATTACTTCTTTTTCTTTTTGTATTTGTTTAACTTCGGCAGCTACTTGTTCGGGGGTTACGTTAAATTCTTTGTAGTACGATTCCATTCATCCACTATACCCAATCTTTTCTTTTTTACTAGTCTCTTCTGTTGATAACTAAATCCAGCTAAGGTCGTCAATGTTAGACTCCAGCATTTGTAAGTGTGTCTGCCTAGCTTCTTTCAAATAGGTGTCGGTATCCTTGGTCATGTTTGTTTTTAGTTGGTAGGTTTGGTGGAACATGTGGTGATGGAATTGGCACAAAGCAACTAGCGCATCGTTTGGTTCATCTCCGTACTTCACGTCATATCTTTTATGATGCAAAGTAGTTCCTTCTTTCTTACTACAAATAAAGCACCTTTTCTCGTTTTTATTCCAATACAGCAGCTTTCTTTTCTTCCAATAAGCTGAACCCATATATTGCTTATAAGTCATGTTAGGAATCTTTCTCTTGTTCCTTGTCTTCTTTCCCCTCCTGGTTTTCTTTGCTTTTAGTAGTCTGTTGGCAGATGCCTCAAGGCCTCGTCTGTTCTTTGCTCTCTTTACTACTTCTGTGTCGTCTAGTAATCCCATGTCTTTGTTAATGAGTTATAGCACTTCCCTGTCCCTCTGTAGAAAGTAGGGATTTAGAGAAAACAAAAAATGCTTTTTCTTTTAATATAAGCCTGCACAGCAAATGAGTTCTCAGCGTGCGTGGTCTGTATTTCGATTGTCTACACCGTGTCATGTCTCCGCTAATTGAGCACAGCCAACCCTATTGCTCCCCTACGTTCTTTTAAGTGCCGTAAGAGATTTAACCCTCTACACTATTACAAAAAACACACGCCGTTAAACGTGTGTCTTGTTTTGAATACTATCAACGCCAGCCCAAAGTGCGATGAACCCACAAGTATGGGCTGAGCTGACTGTGACAATATTCAATTGGTTTACTTGTTTTTTCATCGCACGTATATTGTACCACGTACCGCAGTGGAGGGGTAGTTAGTTATCCCCAACTTTGTTTCTCCGCTTCCTATTCGCCCACCACGCAATCTTAGGCTCACAGTTACCACTATGCTTTGTAGCTTTCTGGTATGCGCTGGTGATTTCCTCTAGTGTCCAGCCCTCTTTCTCAAATATTTTATGCAGCTGAAAGAATGGACGGCCCAGCAGCTTCGCTGTAATGGCTACCTGTTCCCCGTACTGCTCACTAGCTGAACCTGTAACTGTAAAGTTAAACCTACTAAGGTCTGGCTTCTTGAACGTCATTGGCGATGTATATTCTTGCATAAGTACATTATACCGGTGCAAGGGTGTGACTCTTTCTCCACCTGTGGACAAACAAAAAACCGCACTAGGCGGTCATTGCTGAATAGGGGGTTACTTCTTCTTTGATCGGCCTTTCTTTTTAGGTGGGGTGGGTGTTTGGTCACATCCACTTCCTTCACTCACCACCCAATCCGTCCAGCTAGGTACATTGCCAGAGTTTACAGTTAAATAGTTTGTCCTCTCCACTAACTTAGCTGGTTCCTTTGTCTCTGTCTCAGGGACGTACTTTAGCTTTAAGTGGTCTAGGATAAGCTCTTGTCTTTTTCTAGTTTCGTCCATCTCCTCACGGAACTGCTCGTAGCCGACGAGTCCCCTCCATTCATCTCCATCTTTGTACGCTAGGAAGCGGCTAGTGATAGCCCCAGTAAAACGGTTGAAGGCTTGTCGCTTTGATAGTGTGATGGGTAGTCCGTCTACCTCTACTACTTCTTTTTTATTCCAAAACATATTACCAAGGTACTTCTGACTCTGCTATTGCTGGAGCGTCCTGACTATCCTGTGGGTTAGTCCCGGCCTGTGGTGCCGCTTGTGGAGCCTGTGAGGGTGGTTGTGCGGTGTCTTGTGTTGGCGGCTTCCAGTCGTTTAGTTGGAGGTATAGCTTTCCACCCTGGCTGTTCTTTAGGTCAAGGTTTACCCATCCACCGCTGTTGTGCTTTTGTAGGAAGGCAATAGCTTCGTCTACTTTAATACTTAGTGCGCCCTTTACAAAGTCTGGTGCTCCTTCGTTTGGTCGCTTGAATAAAAATCCATCTGCGAATACTGGGTCTGGTTTGTTGTTGTCCATATTAGATTGTATATTCTTCATTAGTAGATGCTGATTTTACCGACTTTGCGTTGTCGTGGCTCTGGTGTCCGTCTGGGTCGAGATTGTTGTCTTTTATCTGAAAGACTTTCATCTTGATATATCGCTCCGAGTACGTGTCTGTACTACCCATGTTCTGTGATTCGTTTGTATTCTTTAGGTCGCCTTTAGCTGTAGCTAGAGTAAAATAGATACTCCCTGCCACATCCTGTAGGTCTACAAGCTGCATTGTTTGTTTAAGTCCGTATTCATCCCTTTCAAGATTGCAAATAGGTAGTAGTTTAACTTCACTACAAGCCTTTGCGACTAGTGACTCCACTTCCTCGGGTGTAAAGTATTTAAACATTCCACCTGATGCAGTTTTCTTTAAGGGGGTGTTTCTAATAAGTTCTCGTGCCTTGTCTAACTTTTCGTAGATGTTCATAATTTATAGTTTACCTTTTAACTGCCGTTGCTTCTGCTCCCACTCTCTGATAGGCATGTCTTTTAGTATCTCATCAAAGGCTTTGCCGATTTGGGTGCGTTGCCCGATGATGGGCTTGTCTATCTCTAGGGGTTTCATACTACTTAGTTAGATTAGTAACCTCTCGTAAAATAGTGTTCTTGATGTGTCGTCCCCAGCCCTCGGCGTAGATGAGTAGACCCTCTACACCTTGCCTTTCTAGCCAAACTTCAAAGAAGTCGGGCATGTCATCGTCTAGGATTTCAGGATACAGTTCAAAACATCGGTCTTCTAGGTACTGTTCAAATGATTTCATATTAGTTGTATCGTTCGTTAAATTGCTTGGACTTATAATCTAGCTCTTGGAAGTTCTGTACCTCGTACGGTATGTCTGTCACTGGTAGGCCTCCTGGTTGATAATTGTTTTTACCTTTTATGCTGTCTCTTGTGTCTCGACTACGTTGCCTCAACTCTTCTTGGGTTAATGGTTTAGTAGACATGTCCATCTGAGATTAGGGTTACGTTGATAAATGTTTCTTGACTGGTCTCTACGTTTTCTTGGTTGATTTGGTCTGGTGATTTATTCATATATATTTCTTATTTATCTGCTTCACTTGTAAAGATAGCATATGCAGCGGTACCGTCAAGCAAAGTTATACACAGGGTATATAGCCATATATACATAGCTAAAGTTATCCCCACTTGATACTGGACAGGTACCGCTATTGTGCTACTATCAGGGAGTACCAGCTAAGATAGACATATGGACGACGAGTTAAAAGCCCGCACCACAAGATTACGCCCAGACCAAGTAGACGCTTTAGAAGTAGCCAGGGCAGTCGACGGAATAGACGACGCAAAGTATATCCGTCAGTTGCTCGATGAACATTTACCAAAAAGAATGAGACGACTAAAAATAAAATAAAATGACCACAACCCTACGAGTACAACCTGACTATAAGACCTACAAGTTAGCCATCAAGAACAAAGCTACTGGTCAAACAAAGTCCTACACCCGTACCCTTAAAAACGGTAATGTGATTCTTACTTGGAACACAATGCTTAAAGCTGCAAAGCATATCTAGTATGGAAAAACACACCAACCTCGGAGATGAAATCTTCACAATGAACGAGCCAGACACATCATGGCACAGCACCCTAGTCGGAGTAGTAGTGATGATAGCCGTGACGTTTATTATTTATGTAGTAATGAGCTTAATTAGTTAGTGGTATGACAAAACAAGAACAAAAAGACGCAGCCTGGAAAGCCTATCGAGCTATCCGAGTACCAGCCTTTAAAGCCTTTAAAGCTATCGAAGAACCAGCCTGGAAAGCCTATGAAGCAGAACTAGCCAGAATCGACAACGAACCAGACGAAGACATTATCGAAGTGGACGGCAAGCGTTATCAGTTAATTAAATAACACCGATGACAAACCAAACAATAGAACAAGCGGTGGAGGAGTTTAAGAAACAATTTAATGCTTATCAAACTACTTCAAGTTCTCCTTACCCACTGTTGGTTGACTGGCTACGCCAAGCCCTACAAGCCCAACGTGACGCTGGGGCTAAAGAGGAGAGGGACAAGTGGGTCAAAGCCGTTGGCGAAAAAATAGACAAGAACACACGAGAGCTAATGATGTCATCGTTTAATGAAGGGGTGGCTGTAACGAGGGCGCAGTACGATGAGGCAATTAAAAACTTAACCCCACCCACTAAATAACTATGACTAAGATACGAGGCAAACAATTAAGAAACTTATCAGGTATTTTTTTTCGAGAAAAGATTGGTGACAAATGGGAAAATGTCTGCTTTGAAGAATGTAGTGATAAAAAGCAAAAAGAGATTTTATCCCACAAGGACACTGAGTTCGTCAGGGGTATTGCTTTACACCTAGCAAAAACTATAAATGAAATTGGCGACCAGTTTAATTTACAAAAATAAATAAGTAACACCCATGACTAATATACCAAGCGTAGAGGAGAGAGTGGAGGGGTTTATGTCTCAATATGCGTGGGGTAAGTTTTTTACCATTGAGCTAGAGCAAGAAGTTAGAGAAAACTTGCTTAAAACACTCACCGCCACACGTGAAGCAGGGGCTAGGGAGGAAAGGCAGAAGTGTGTTGCTGAAATGAAAACACACAAACATAATAGAAAGTTTATAACTGTTAACGGCACACTTCAAATGATGAGCATGATTGAACTTATAGAAACAGGTGCCCTAACCCCACCCACTAAATAACTATGACAGCAACAGTAACCCTAGTCGTCCTCTGTACCCTACACAACTACATGATAAGTAACTGTGTACCGCCAGAGCTATTACCAATGGAAGTAATGATGTGTGAATTATGACAATAGAAATAGACTTCAAAGTAACCCATACCCCAGGAGACTGGGAACACCATAACCAAATCCTAGAGAATTACTTTAGAGCCAAAGGAGTCCCCTACAAGGATGGTAGAATTACCTTGTGAAGAATCTGTGAATAACTCAAAAAACAACTAGCGGAGGTGGTATAGTTGTGGTATGTCTACATATAAAGACGAGATTGAAGCGTACGTCAAAGCAAACCCTGGCTTATTTACCCGCCAGCAAGTAGCAAAACATTTCAATAAACCATATGACCGAGTTAGAAAAATAGCTACTGAGCGCAATCTTAGTAGCTTTTTTGATAGTGGTATAATTATGAAGGAAAGCTCATTAACACAGGAGGCTGTAATGACTGAACCAACTCGGGCGGATGTCAACAGGCTCCGTCAAATATGTGAAGAACGTGGATTGCCCTTCGAGAAGTGGGGCATCTGGTGGGATAAAACCAAAGATTCTTCCATTGCTTTCTACAACAGGGAGGCGAAGGAAATCGAGGAAAAATCCCAAGAAGAATTCTTGAAACGAATATCTAAAGCTGCACCTCGCATAAAGAAATCGCCTGTACCGACAAAGACACTGGCGATTCCTGCAAACTTTGACATACATATCGGTAAGCACTGCGAACTGATACGTACGGGTCGTGACTATACCCCTGACATGGCGGTGAAGCAAGTCCTTGAAGGGCAAGCTGCACTGTTTGGACTCACTAAGCCGTTTGGTGTCACTGACATCTTGCTGCCAATGGGTAACGACGTTGTACACGTCGACGCCAACAACTCCAAGACTACTGGTGGTACACCACAAGACGTATACGGGTCTATTGAATCGCAGATGCTACTGGCAACTGAGATGTATATCCGTTCTATCGAAGGGTTTGCTGTCAATCACAATGTCTGGCTGTGTCACGTACACAGTAACCACGATCGGGTAGCTGGCTGGAGCGTTAGCCAGATGGTCGCTCGATACTTCCACAACCACCCACGAGTACATGCGGCTATTCCATCTATTGGACAGCAACACCGCAAGTACTTTGTGTTTGGTGACAGTCTTATCATGTTCCATCATGGTGAGGCGAAAGAAGAAAAGTTGCTCGGCGTAATAAAGGCAGAGGCAGGACTTGCCCTTGCCCAAACTAACCGAGTGTACGTCTACCAAGGTCACACGCACCACCGCACCAAAAGCCGCCGAGGCCTAAACACAGAGATTGATGTTGAAAAAGACCACTCAGGTCTTACAGTAATCAAAGCGGGTAACGGGGCGGTCAACCAGATGTTTGTACAAACCGTCCGTTCACCGTCACCCGCAGACGACTGGCACTCACAAAAAATGTTTATAAACATCCCCTCAGTTGAGATGTTTATACACAACGACAAATGTCAATTCGCTCGGTTTACCCACGAATTGTAAAAACTCAAACCTCCCAGGAATGGGGGGTTTTTCTTTTAGTGTATAATTGTAAGTTCAATCTTAATTTACTTTTATGTTCATCGGCAACCGTATCAAAATCACCTCAGAAGAAACAACTAACTACGTGATACGAGACATACAGACCCAGGATCAGCTAGAGAAGTACAGGGAGCTAGAGGGTTACGGTATAGAGGTGCTGCCAGTTGTCCACAACAACATGGCAGAGTGTGAGTCTTGCTCCGCTTAGTAGTGTATAGTGTTATTAACACATCACACGAGCTGGGAGTACATCAGAAGCACAATTGTATTACCTCCGATGACAGTGTGGAAGCTGTCACCCCGAATAAAGGTTAGAAGTAGGCCACACAAACGAGTAACCTTGAAAGACCCAGTATCCAGTCTAGCTCTTAGGTGTGGACAACGCCCCTGTCACTGGGGGCTTTGTGGTGTATACTAAAAGACAGAGATGATAGGTAGTTCCCAGTAGTGGTGTGTTCAACAGGCGTATGATGTATTAAGTCACCGTATGGTGCGCTAACCTTTATCTCGACAAGGGAGCGCCTATCAAGCAGACTACTACTGGGAACTACCTATCATCAACGTACTTTGACAAAGGAGGAGGCTATGAAAACTGCATGTGTCTGGTGCTCTAAGATTGTCGAAGTCGCTGATGACTACGACGACCTGCGCCATAAGGCAGTCTGCTCACGCAGCTGTAAAGACGCGGAGACTGTGTTTAATCTATGGATGTCGGATGAGGAAATCAACCGGCGTGCTCATTACCGCTACCTGACAACAGGAGAGGACTATGACTAAGAGAAAAAAACCTCGGGCGACCGAGGGTAACAACTGGCATCACCGGCGCGCTAAAGTAAATGGTGGTTCTGGCAAGATTTCATCTGGCAATATGATTGAGGTGGATGTGTTAAAACATCGAGCCTTTCATCTACTGTTTGGAACTAAAGAAACCGAACAGATTGCTGCAATCCTGAACAAGACTTGGATTGACCCAGCCTATGAGCTGGTAGTGAGGAAGCGCAATGAGATACCATGAATGGATACTGCAACAGTTCAGAAAGGAGCGTGAAATGGAAACTGTAACCTGTGCTAACTGTGGGCAAGTCCACATGGTGAGCGTGTCAGTCGCTAAGACTGTCTGGAATGGTCAAAAGGAAGTGACCTATCATTACTGCGGGCAAAATTGCCAGCAGGATGACTATCTCAAAAAACTTGCGGTGCAACTCTATGGGTAGCCGCCGGTTTGAAATCCACACCTGCTGGATATGCGGGAAAAAAGACTTCGAGGAGAACATGCTCGAATACAACGACCATATGTTTTGCGGAATTATCTGCAAACTCAAACAGGAAAGGAAAGACAATGAGAATCTTGCTCGCCCTATGCCTCGTTCTGTGGGGTACTACGATAAAGGCTGAGGCGCCTAACACCATCAAGGACAACTATCCCTTGATAGCCGAGTCACCCTGCTCAGACAGCGAGTCTGACCAGTCTGGTCGCTGTTATATGTTTGACCGTGGCGATGGTACTTTCTACATGGTTTTCACCCAACAAGGTGAACCAGTCTTTGTTCGGCAGACACTCAAAAAAGGTGGCTACATCACCGTCTGGCGGTTTGGCGAAGTCTCAGCCTAATCTACAGCCGTCCTTTAACTAGGGCGGTTTTCTTATCCCCAATCTCCCCTTGTGTTATGTACGGGTGTTATATATATTAAAGGCATGAATGAATATCACAAAATAGAAACTCTCTTTGAGAGAGATATGGATGGAACAAAGAAACTTATAGAAGGTAAGTTTCGGAATGAATGCGTAGAGTATTTAAAAGATAACGAGTGGATGTTTACTGAAAAAGTAGATGGAACGAATGTGCGAGTCCACTGGGATGGTCATAAAGTTTCTTTTGGTGGAAGAACTGATAACGCACAAATGCCGATGCCTCTAATGGAAAGACTGCAATTCCTGTTCGGCGGTAACACTAACGAAGAATTGTTTGAACAGAAGTTTGGTGCAAACCCTGTTACCTTTTATGGTGAGGGATATGGTGGAAAAATACAATCAGGGAGCCTCTATAAAGAAACGCAAGACTTTATTTTGTTTGACGTGAAGGTTGGTGAAACGTGGCTACAGCGTGAGAACATAGAGGCATTGGCAGAAACATTTGCATTAGACGTTGTGCCAGTTATGCTACGTGGAACCATTCAAGATGCGATTGAGTATGTAAAAACTAGGCCCGACAGTCCGATTGGTAAAGGGAAGCTAAGTGAAGGATTGATTGGAGTGCCACTAGCAAGACTCACAGACTTTAGAGGTAATAGAATTATTGTAAAGATTAAAGAATGTGATTTCTAAGAGCTACTTAAATAAGAAACAGCCGTCTAACAAGCGGTTTTCTTATGATACAATACCCGCACAAGCCAGCAGCCTATTGTAGAAGGTAAGCTGGCTCGGTAGTGTGTTGAGTCTGTACTACAGCACTACTTAAAACCCGTGGTTGCAATGAAGACCACCGTCCTCTGCAATAGAAATAGCGCAAGCGTCATACAGAACCCCACGATAACGGCTACAACCGCGTGGGGTTTATTATTTGAACTATCCTGTAAATTCAATTTGGTTATCCCCAGCAGTTGCAAAATATGCAACAACTGCGTGCTATAGTGGGGAAACATGATAACTAATGCGCGAAAAAAATGGGGAATAGACGCTATTTGTAAGGAACGGGGTATAAAAATATCACCCTCCCAACGAAAGTACCTAAACTGCCTAGTGTTAGAGCATGTCGCTAGAGCTAAGAAAAAAGGAAACCTGCTTGTGGATGTGTCTTTTGATGATTTAAACGAATCGTACCAGTATTTTTTATACGACCACTACCTTAATGAGGTGTTAACCATCCCCGAAATATCTTCGGAGGTGTTGGGAGATAACGGTGTGTTCTAATTGGGGATAACGACAATAGACAGAGCTAAATTTGGTATAATTAACTAACTAGGAAAAGCACCTAGTAACCCGTTTAGTTTCGACTTCCACGGTATTAGTTAATCAACGCTTATAAAACAAAACAATATGAAGAACATAATCCTAGTGGGGATTGTGGGTGCAGTACTGGGAGGTATGACACTAATCGGATATTTGAACGAACCAACAGAAGCGGTCAACGTAAAGACTGAAACTGTTATTGAAGAAGTACACCCTGACTGGGCAACGGATGCAGACGCTGTAGCTGCCGCAGAGGCGGTTGTACTACGAAAGGCACAAGAAGCAGAGTTAGAAGCCTTAGAAGCTAGTTTTGCGTCCTCTACGGCGACGTATGAAGCAGAGCGAACAGACTTCCTAGAGAATAAAGAGCGAATTGAGAAGCTTATTGGGAGTTATTGAAGAGAGGACGAAAATGTTATTCGGTTGATCCGAGAAACATTCCCAGAGATGCCTAACACCGCCGTGGCAGTAGCGATGGCAGAGAGTGGGATGGTGATGCAACAGAGTAGACACAAGTATCCTAAAGACATGGACGGACAGAAGGCTGGCAGTCGAGAAAGGTCCTGGTGTATTTACCAAATTCATGAACCTGTCCACCACGCCAACGCTGTACGGTTGGGATATGAGAACTACAAGACAGACGTAGAGGATTGCGTCAAGATGGCGAGAGTCATCTACGACCAAGCGGGCGGATGGAGTCCATGGACGGTGTACGTGAAAAAGATGCACCTTGCATACGTGAGGTAAAAAAAAGCACCTGTAATGGGTGCTTTTCTTAATACTCACTATACTGCGAGTACGGCTGGTAGTCTTGACTGTGTTGAGATAACATGATAAAATTATGAGCGTATTAGCCTTGTAATCTAAAGACAGCAACTACTTACAAGGCGGTTGCTGTCTTTTAATATAAAAATGAAAACAATTAAAAAACTCCCACTAGAACTATTTAAAAAGCACTTTATTTATGAGCCGTTAACAGGACTTCTGTACAGGAAAGTGTTTAATAGGAAAGAGTGCAAGCCAAAGCTTATTATACCTAACCAGAAGCAGGGGAGATTCTACCCCACCACGTCAATAAATCAAAAGGACTTTTTGTACCACAGAATATGTTATGCGATTTATCACAACAAGAGTTATTTTGGTATAATTGACCACATAAATAGCGATAAACTAGATAGTAGAGCGAGCAACCTACGTGAGATTTCTAACGGTGACAACATATTCAGAGCAGGAATAAGAAAAAACAACTCCTCTGGAGTAACGGGAGTTTCTTTTAACAAACGAAGCGGTACGTGGTCTGCCAATCTTTGCTGCAATTGGGTGAACGAGTATCTTGGCACATTTAAAACTAAGGGTGAAGCCGTCAAAGCTAGAAAGGATGCCGAATCAAAGCGTTATTCAAAATCTCTGTCATCCATTTCGTCGTAGTCACAAAAATCATCTCCTTGTTCGTAAGAATCCAACTCGGCAACCTCTGTTCCATATATATCATTTCCTTCTGGCTCCTCATATTTAGGTGTGCTACTCATTTCAAATAATTGTAGCACAGAAAAAGCACCACTTTTGGTAGTGCTTTTTCTGTATCAGCCGAACTGCTATTTCCTACAGGCATGTAGTAGTGGGTTACGTCGCGAAACTCCCCCACCGCTAGGTACTATACACTACTGCCTAGACTTTTTATACTGAGTTATCAACAACGCCAATCTGTTGGTATTTATTCCAGTTAACCTTATTACTTTTAAAGTCTCGCAAAGAATAACCCAACTTCATTTCAAAATGTGGGCGGTCTACAAAGCCGTTCCAGTCACCTCCCCACTCAAAACCCTGCTTTTTCCCTACATCCCCAAGCAACGCCCACAGCGTGTCGCTGGCGTTGTACCCTTCTCGCCTAAACACAAAATCTACAGCAACCCCATAGTTATGCAGGGATTGCCCCGCTTTAGCGTTAGTCACTACAGCACCTGGAGTTGTGCGCCCTTGATTGTACAATTCTGTCTGACGTTCTAGTGTTCGGAACCCTTCTACTATTCTCACTGGGTGCCCGCGACGTTTCATTTCAGCCACCACAGCATCTGCTGCTCGTTGTACTTTAGGACGTAGTTGGTTAGTAGCTTTAGCTGAGAGTAAATCAGTCAGTTGAGCTACCCTTTTTTTTAGCAGCTCAATCACCTTTCGCTGGAGTAGCTCAATGATAGTCTCTTGCTTACGCTGTATCTGCAATCCTGGTCGATACAGTGTCCAGTCTAGGGTCGCAGCTAGCATACGGATGTCCCCCATAGAGTAGTGGTGCTGGTGGGTGATGTCGGGGAGTCCAGCTCCACGATAGTACTCGTGAATCATCTCATGTAGAACAGTTTGGATGTACTTGTTTAGACGACTACCGCCTGTGACGTATCTCTTGGTTGTATCCTCATCAGAGCGTAAATAAAACTCACCAATCTGGTCAGTATCTATTGGGTTTGCGCCATTAAGTGTTGGCCTGATACCTGCTTTAGTCCAGCCGTCCATACTGAAATGCAAGCCAGTGAAATCGTAGCCTTGATTGAAGTAGGGTAGGAATATTTTATCGAGCCATTTGTGTTCGATAGCCCCGCGCGCAGCCACCTCTGGCTTGGCTAAGTCAAGCCGTAGCTCAACGTCAATCGCTGTGAAGTTAGCGCTCGGACTGGCGTTTAGTGCCTTGAGGATTTCTCTGTGTTTAGCCTTAAGACTCTTCCAGTTAGGGAGAGTAGTATCGGTGGTCAGTAGTTTTATTTTCATTAAACAAATCGTGAAATTACCGTGGTCACTACAGCAATGGATACACCCCAGACGGTCATTACTTTGGTTTGGAATGTGCCAAGGCTATTTATCTTTTGTTCGTGCATTGCGACTTTGCTATTCAGTTGGGTCAAGTGTCGGTCTATGTTCTCTAGGGAGTTCAACATAGACGCTTGGGTAGCTACATTCTGTCTACTTTCTAAGCGCAGTTCTTGAACCAGCTCCTTTACTGTGTACCCTCCAGAAGCCATAGTCTATTTCAAGCGAGTTCCAAACCAAGTAATACCAGAAGCTCGATACCTAGCCCATAAAGCCCCTACAGCTAGTACAACCGTGATTAGGGCGGCTGCTACTGAGTCTGCGTTGTCTACTCCTATTGCTGCTAGAAGTGCTACTAAAATGTACGTGATTGAATATTGCATATTGACTTAATTATAGCACGCTACATCATCATAACGACTCCTCGGCGGGCTGTTTGGGCTGCTGGTCCGCCACTTGCTTCAACTACAGTAAAGGTTCCACTTGATGTAAACGTGTGGATTGTGTTGGCACCTACGGTAGTGATAGTTCCACCAGAAGAATCGGTAGAAACACCGTCTGAGCCGTCTGTAGCGTAAGCGATTATTACAATTCCTGAGCCACCAGCACCACCATTTTTATCATCGGTACCAGCTCCACCTCCACCACCGCCAGTGTTGGCAGTACCGTCAGTCCCGTCTACATTCACTCCACCAGCTCCACCACCACCTGAGCCACCAGTGCCAGCTGTTCCAGAGCGCAGTCCCCCACCTCCACCTCCACCATAAACTACAGAAGAACCAGAGATAGAATATGAAGAACCATTACCACCGTTTCCTCCTTGAGAACCACCTGAGGCATTGCTACCTGCAGACGCAGCTCCACCTCCACCTCCACCCGGATAACCAGGTAGAGATAAAACTCCGTTTCCTCCACTATTCCCATCTCCATTTGAAGCTGCTCCAGAAGAGTTAAAGTGACCTCCACCCCCCGAACCACCTGCACTAGGTGCGTTTACTTCTGAACCACCGCGACCTCCACCATTTGAGGTAATACCTAACGCAACTGAGTCTTGACCATTAGAACCCGCAGATATTCCACCTCCTCCAGGTAAGTCAATTCCCCCAGCTCCTCCATCACCAACAGTTATTGTTTCAGTGCCAGCCGTGACGGTGACAGAAGCATTGTATTTAACATCACCTGCCCCACCGCCACCGCCACCAGTAATAGTCCCACCACCACCACCGCCAGCAACTACTAATGCTTTTACTGTTGCCATAGACTAAGCAACCTCACCTTTAGACAGCGAGCCTTTTGTTACATCGTTTGTCCCCCTAATTGCTTTCAGTTTTGCCGCTACATTTGTGTCAGTTAGTGCCAGTTCAGCGGCCTCTTTATTTAGTTTTGCTTTTGCAACAGCGTCATATAAGTCTATTTCTTTTCTTGCTGCGACTTGTTCTGCTATTTCAGCAGCAGTGGGTTCCGCTACCACCGCTTCTTTAACAGTAGGTGCTGTCCACTCCCCATCAGAAAGGGTAGGGAATACCTCTGCCACTTCATTGGCGATATTGAGGATATTTTTTAGCCGACTATTCATTTCGTCTTTAGTGCGAAACTCGATTACCTCAGAAGTAATAACGTCTTTTCCGTCTTTTACGTCAACGGTACAGCTAATCTTATTGCCTAAGTTGTTGAAGTCCCGGGTGTGTATTGTTTTCATATGAATATTGTTAGATGATTAGCCAAGTATTAGTAGCAGTTTTCTGACACACGCGACTGCCGTGGATTTCTCCAATTGCTAGTGGTGCTGATGCTGGTGCGTTTAATGTAACACCTGCACCCGCTGCGATAGTAGTAGAGCCAGCACCTCCTTGAGTGATAAGTATTTTAGTATTAACAGGGAAAGCGACATCTGCGTTTGGTGGGATTGTTATCGTGTTAGCGGCTGCGTTTGTTTGCCGTACCCCGTCTAGGTACTCATCTCCAATTACTAGGGTGTAGGTAGTGCCTGTTTGAGCGTTGACTGCACCTCTAATACCAGCCTTTAGATTTACTTGTGCCTGTAGCTTACCAATAGCTACTAGGATAGTGTCACCAGCCACTACAACGGCACTACTGGCAGTAGAGAGTCCCGTTAGTACGGTAGCTCTTACTGTGGTTGCGAAGTTACTAATAGTAGAAGCTAACTGTGTCCCAGTGTGAGTACTTCTTGCCCTTGCATCGACGTTTGGTACGTCAGATAGCCCCACCTGTGCCTTAGAGACACTGTGAGGATTGTCAGTAGCTGATACGTGTGCGAACGCTGTCGCTCCTCTGTCTCCTCGATAAGCAGTAGAAGATGTTTCCCCTAGAGCTAGTTGAGCTGAGATGATGGCGTATGCGCTCCCTGTCCAACGGTAGAGGATACCAGTATCTTGAGCGAGGTAAAACTTATCTGCTGCGCCAGTGCCAGGAAAATCTCCCACGTTGGCGTGTTCGCTAATGTTATCAAAGGCTGAAAGGTCTGGCTTGTTTGAGAGGTCATCGTAGTCGCCTGAGGTGGCTACTGTTGCGAGGTCAGCAGTATTGGCTTTGTTTGCAATATCACTCTCCATTGTGTCTAGGTTGACTGCTTGAGTGACTGTAAGAAAGTCTACTTTTGTACCTTGTGCGGCGGTTGCGAAGTCACTAGCCTTACTGCCACTGTCTTTAATTAGTTTACCTGTAGTTGTATCAAATGCGGCGAAGTTATTGTTTACGGCTGAGGCTGGACCGACTACATCACCAGATCCAGCTGAGCCTCCTGGAATAGTTACGACAGTTTTTCCGCCAGCGTCTGTAACAGTTACTCCATCTCCGACAAAGTTTAGATCGTCACGTTGGGTTAGTGGCGTACCCTCATCTTCAATAGTGTGGCCACCACCGGTCCCGCCAGCTTTGAATACTAGACTTTTTCCATCATCTGATA
>Ga0306897_1000055_pt1 | contig 25676 bp, 23 predicted proteins | sample AntRauMFilla1563_FD_190425 | JGI IMG/M metagenome (GOLD analysis project Ga0306897, IMG submission 190425) | Saline lake microbial communities from Rauer Islands, Antarctica - Metagenome Filla 1 #563 (v2) (version 2) | ecosystem: Environmental > Aquatic > Non-marine Saline and Alkaline > Saline ...
CTTGGCCCCTAAAGGGGCCTTGTAGCACCGCTTGCAGCACAGCCCACAGGGGTTAACCCAGACCTTGCAGCACAGCCCGCAGAGCGGGGAGAGGGGGCCTTGCCCCAAAGGGGGCCTTGCCCCAAAGGGGGTTTATAGGGGTTATTAGGGATGTGAATAGCAGGGTAAACTAATGGTAAGTATCTAGACTCATGATCTAGCAAAAAAGGTTCGATTCCTTTCTCTGCAAATGACAACTAATTTATGAAATTATGATTTTCCTACACACAAGCAATTAGGTTTTCAAGACCCTAGTTCTGCTGTAATGGAAGAAATAATAAATTTTCACAACTATACTATGATATATTTAACATTTATAGTAATAGGTGTTTTATGAGTTTTAGTGGAATTATTAAGACAATTTTCAAAGTCTAAAGCATTTATATCACATAAATACATGATCCACGGAACTATGATAGAATTAATTTGAACAATTACACCTGCATTGATATTAGTAGGAATAGCTTTCCCTTCATTTAAATTATTATATTTAATGGATGAAGTTATTGACGCTGGTATAACAATTAAAGTAATTGGACATCAATGATATTGAAGTTACGAATATAGTGACTATGCAACACAAGATGGTTCATCTATAGAATTTGATTCTTATATGGTGGGAGAAGATGACCTAGAATTAGGTGATTTGAGATTATTAGAGGTAGATAACAGAGTTGTTGTACCTAAAAATACACATGTAAGAATGATTATAACATCAGCTGATGTTATCCATAGTTGAGCAGTACCATCTTTAGGTGTTAAAGTAGATGCTATACCAGGTAGATTAAATCAAACAAGTTTCTTAGCTAATAGAGAAGGAGTATACTACGGACAATGTTCGGAAATATGTGGTGTAAATCACGCCTTTATGCCGATAGCTGTAGAAGTTACAGATTTAACTAAGTATTGTACATACATTGACGAATTATTATCGGACGCTAGAGAAGAATAAATTGTTTATTAGTTTATTAAATTAATAAACACCCATGAATTGGGCAACACGATGATTATTTAGTACTAACCATAAGGATATTGGTACTTTATATATGATTTTTGGAGCATTTTCAGGTATGATAGGTACAGCCTTATCAATGATTATTAGAATGGAATTATCAGTTCCGGGACAAGCATATTTAGCAGGAGATTTTCATTTATACAACGTTATAGTTACGGCTCATGCGTTCATAATGATATTTTTCTTGGTAATGCCCTTCTTAATGGGAGGTTTTGGTGAATCGAAAAAAAAGAATGAAAATAAATAATAAACATTTCAATAGTTATTTGGCTGGTTTATTTGAAGGAGATGGTTTTATATTATGTCCTAAAGCCGGCAATACTGTGGGGAAACCTAAAATAGGGATAGCTAGTCATAAAAAAGATAGAAAATTTTTTGAATGATTATCTCTCCAATTAGGTTATGGCCAAATAGAGAAAGGGTCTTCTCCTAATAGTATTATATTTACGATAAAAAAAGAGGAGTATATAAAAGATATGTGTGAAAGAATAAAAAATTATCTTAGAACAGGTAAAATAGAAAGAGTAAATCAAGTTTTAAATTACTATAATTTAGAACGTGTAGAATTAGACACATCTCATATTTTAAGTAACGGTTGATTAGCGGGTATGTCGGATGCAGATTCAAATTTTAATGTTATAATTTCAGATAGAAAAAAAGAGGATAAAACATTAAAAGTCAAAAGAATTAATGCACAATGACGATTAGAAATCTCTACAACCACTTCAAATAATATATCTAATTTAGAAATATCAAATATAATATCAGAAGGTTTGAATACGTCAGTAATAATGAGAACAAGAAAAGCTACCCTTGTAGCACCGCCCGAAGTCCCCAGACCTTGCAGCACAGCCCGCAGAGCGGGGAGAGGGGATGAAGGGGGTAGAAAAGAAAAATATCATAGTATTATTATAATTTGTTTTCAAGAGGAACAAAAAAATATTTTAGTTGATTATTTTACTGAATATCCCTTATTAACAGCAAAACGTAATGATTATGAAACATGAAAATTAATAAGAAGCATAAATGATTTAAAATTTAAAACAACATCTACTGAAAAAAAAATAGAGTTAGTAGAAAAAGCTTTAAAGTTAAAAAATAAAATGAACAATAAAAATATTCATGTTAATTGAGAACATCTTAAAGATGTAGTGTTTATTGAAACTTAAAAATTCTTTTTTTGTTGCCGTTCTTATAGGTAACTATAAGTTAATAATTATCTCACTATATGCGGGAACACCCTTAGAGCTTGATTTACTAAGTTATATGCAATGCAAAGAATTAACTTCATGTAAAAATAATCAAGATTGGGCAATCCGCAGGTAACGTATTAAGGTACCTCAGAGACTATACGTGAGACACCTTACAGGTATATACACGGCGAGTAAGTTGATACAAGCTTTTAGATATGTCTGTTTTTAAGGTTGAAGATATAGTCCGATCTACTATGAAAGTAGTAGAGTAATTGAACTGATTTGTACCCCTAATGATAGGAGCACCTGATATGTCATTCCCTAGAATGAACAATATTAGTTTTTGACTATTACCACCGGCATTAATTTTATTAGTGTCTTCAAGTTTAGTTGAAGGTGGAGCAGGAACTGGTTGAACGGTTTATCCGCCTTTATCATCAATAGAATTTCATTCTGGTGGATCAGTTGATTTAGCTATATTTAGTTTACATCTAGCTGGTATCTCATCAATTTTAGGATCAAGTAATTTTATTACAACAGTTTTAAATATGAGAGCACCGGGAATGACTTTCCATAAACTACCACTATTCGTGTGAGCTGTATTTATTACAGCTATTTTATTATTATTATCATTACCTGTATTAGCGGGTAACCCATTATTCTGCCCGCTCAAAATCTGGCTATATGCTGGAACAACTGCCATGGTATTACCTTTTAGCAGTCAATCAGCAGGAAACCAAGGAGAGAAACCCCATGGGATCCTCAGAGACTATACGCCAGAGCTTACTAGTCATTTAGATGGTTGATACTTAGCAGGCTTGATAGAAGGAGATGGTTATATTGGTGTTCCTGAAAAAGGAGTAAGGACAAAAAAAGGCCAGTTATTGTATCCTTCTATTCAAATAGCCTTTCATGCCAAAGATTTACCTTTGGCGACATTTATACTAACGTGTATTGGTAAAGGCTCTCTTATTAAAAAAAAAAATACTCGTTCCTATACGTTAACTTTTAACTCTAAAGAGTCCCAATTAAAAATAATTAATTTGATCCATGGGAAACTTAGAACACCTAAGAATTTAGGATTAAATTTACTAATAGAACACTATAAAGAAGAGTGTACACTAGGTGAGGCACCTATAGATCAATCGGCTATATTGAATAACTATTGATTAGCTGGCTTTATAGATGCAGACGGTCATTTTAGTATTCGGTTTTCCCCTTCTAAGACTTTTGGGAAGAAACCTCGAATTGCTTGTAGCCTTGAGTTAGTTCAACGAGAGTTTGATAAGTCGGGCTTGCCCACCCCGCAAAACGGGGCCAAGGGTATTTCTATGTTTGAAGCCATGGATGCAATTGGTAAGGTCTTAGAAAGCAAAGTAGAGCGAATTGATAGAAACGTCAAAGATGTTAATCTTAGAGTTAGAACAAAAGGTTTAAAAGGGAATACTATCTTAATAGAATACTTAACAAAATTTAGTTTAAAAAGTAGTAAAAGATTAGATATGGAGAGTTGAGCCATCGTTATAGGTCTAATTAGGGAGAAAAAGCATTTGACAAAGGAAGGAGCTTTAACTATTGAAAAAATTAAGAATAGTATAAATAGCCAAAGGGTAATCTTTGACTGAAACCACTTAATAGACATAAGTAAGTAAGAGATAGTCCCAACAATAAGGTAACTTATTGAGAATTTTACCATAGAGGCTTTATAGCCATGCTGAAAAGCGTAAAACAAGATTAGGGAATAACTATGCTATTAACAGATAGAAACTTTAATACTAGTTTCTTCGACCCAGCAGGTGGTGGTGATCCAATATTATATCAACATTTGTTCTGATTTTTCGGTCAAAATGGCCCTTTAATATAGATTAAAAATTATATTAACGCAGTGAACTATATGCTGGAAACTTTTATAAAAGACTATAATACCTAAATATAAGTGCTTAATTAAAATTCATAAAATAAGTCTATGAATAATGAAGCCTCCACCCCATCGTCCCGATACGGGGTTAACCCCTGCTTCGCGAGGGGGGCTCTGCCCCCTCGGGGGGCTCTGCGGGGTGGATAAACCCTCGGACAAGTCCTCGGACATGTACAAGTTTACTCAAGAGCTTACTCAAGAGAGCCCTTTTAGTGTAAAAAAGTATAGTTAAATTTTAATTTAAAATAAAATGTAAAAGCAATCAGCAGGAAACCAAAGTTTTGTATAAATCCTAGGATAAATATGTATAAGATTAGTAGGATCCTCAGAGGCCATACGTTCACAATATAGAATACGTAAACAAACACAAAATGAATAAAAAAATGACTTTAAGAAAAAAGATTAATATTACAAGAGCAGAACTAATGTTTAATGAGTATTTAGCAGGTGTTATTGATGGGGATGGTTGTTTTTCACTTAGTAAAAAAGGTTATCCAACATTAGAAATCACCATGGATGTAAGAGATGAAGTGTGTTTACACTACATAAAACATAATGTAGGAGGGGGTACTATAAAACCACGTTCAGGAGTGAAGGCAGTTAGATTTCGTTTACATAATAAGAGAAGTGTGGAAGATATAGTAAATAGGATAAATGGTCTAGTAAGGTACCCTCAAAGGATAATACAGTTAAAAAAATTGTGCAACCTTTATGGAATAGAATACATTGAAAGTACTGTGCCAACTAAAAAAACAGCTTATTTTGCAGGAATCTTTGATTCAGATGGAACTATAACTTGTTCTTTGAAAAAACCTAAACATGTTAAATGAGCTAAACCTCAATTAACAATTTCTGTATCTTCTAAAAATAAGGATGATTTAGATATTTTAGTCGCGGAATTTAATGGAAATATATATAAAGATGATAAAGGTAAATACGTTAGTTACAAGTGAAGTATTCAAAGTAAACAAGATATATTGATTTTTATCAATTATTTAAATAAGTTTCCATTGCACACTCTTAAGAAAAATAGGGTTCTTATGGTACCGGAGTATTATAGATTATACGAGTTACATGCATTTAAGCCTGAAAATACAGTTTTAAGAGCTGAATTTAATAAATGACTTGAGATGTGAAGTTCTTATGGCTATTCTAGAAATGCCAATTTATCCCTTTCTGCAGGAGAAATAAAATAATGTGTTTATTTAAGTATAATATATTAAGAGATGGTCCAACCCCTCGCGTAATTTAAAATTCGCTATATGCTACTAGTGGCAGAGGGATGCATCCAGAGGTGAAATATATTGCCTCTTAATTTCACTATATGCTGGAACAACTATTATGGTACTATACCAATGATAGTCAATCAGCAGGGAACCTATAAGTTAATATGATATTGCTTAATCTATTAACAAATAAATTGTAGGACCCTCAGAGACTTTACGTGAAAAATTTCCCTAAAATCCCTTATTGGGCCAAAGGCCCTAAAGGGGCCTTGTAGCACCGCTTGCAGCACAGCCCGTATCGGGCCTTGCACTGTACCAGTATGCCCCGTGCCGCCTGTGTCAGTAAGGGTATAAAAACATAAAATAAAAAAATGATAAAAAAAAAAGAAAAATATGCAAGATAGCACTTCGTGTATATTAATAGAAAACAAAAAACTAGTTCATATAAAGCATAAATCTATTAAGAATATGACAGAATCTGAATTTGGGGCTTATTTAGCTGGTTTATGAGAAGCAGATGGACATTTTAGTAAACAACAACAGATAGTGTTTGCTTTTCATAAACTTGACCTAGAACTAAGTAATCGCCTATGTACTTTTTTTGGACATGGACATGTATCAAGAATTAAAGGGAAAGAGGCCTATAAATGGGTAATAAGTAATATAGAGGGTATAATAAAATTTCTGAATTTAATAGATGGACATCTTCGCTTACCTGAAAAATTATTACAAATCCAAACTAATGTCCAAGTGGATAAAATTTTGAAGTTGACTAATTTTTCGCAAAAGGAACCCAAAGAGGATATAAGTAGTTTAACTTCTTCTTATTGATTAGCAGGGTTTACTGATGGTGATGGTAGTTTTTATATTCAAATGAGCCAAAGAGATAAATCTGGACGTACAGAAATTCGTTTACATTACAAAGTTGCTGTAAAATACCCTGATTTATTGAATCAACTTAGTAGAGCGTTTGGAAGTAGTGTTCATAAAAGAAGCCATGTAAATAAAGAAGGTCAAGAGATTTATACATATTATTGAAGTAGCACAAGTTTTGAAAATGCGTATAAAGTACATAAATATTTTCATAGATATCATTTACAAAGTTCTAAATATTTGAATTTTTATAAATGACGTAAAGCTTTAAGATTAATTTATGAACAAAAACATACAACATCCGCAGGTATAGCTGAAATAAGACGTTTAAAGGATTCTATGAATAGCAAATTAATATTAAAGAAGTGTTAGAAATGTTCACGCAGTGGCCGCAGGCTATTTTGCGTCAACGGGGAAATTAAGATAAAGTCCTATCTGCAAGGTGACTTGTAGCGTTATTGGTTTCATTCAAATGAGTGAAGTGGAGAAGCCCCATTTAAACCAATACAAAGTTTATGATATATATTAATACTTCCGGCTTTCGGAATAATATCACACATAGTATCTACATTTAGTGATAAACCAATATTTGGTCAAAATGGCCCTTTATCCTAAGATGGATAAAATTAAAGGACCCTAGTTTAATGTATGTATTCTAGGATTAACCTATATAAGGATCTGTTAAAGGATGACGCAACAAACTATATGCAAGAAGCTAAGAGGAGTGATTTTTCGTATTAATAATAGATTACTCTGAATATATAAAGTACTAAATATTTTACATACTCATGTAAGATGCTAGTAAACAAGAGCTATAATTTAGTAAAAATCTTTATATTTATTAGTAACTCGCAGGTAACCAAAGCACATAGCATGTTAGTAGGAACCTCAGAGGCCATACGTTTGTTATAAGCAATTGGTATGGTATTAAGATATTAATGGAAAGATTAATACTATAATCAATACAGAATAAAAATATGAAAGAGAATAAACAAGATTGAGTAGCGGGTCTAATAGATGGAGATGGATATTTTTCATTTAGTAAAAAAGGTCACGCAGCTTTAGAAATAACTATAGATAGTAGAGATCAACGTTGTTTACACGAAGTAAAAAAATATTTTGGTGGAGCAATTAAACCAGGCCGTACCTTGCAGCACAGCCCGCAGAGCCCCCCAGAGGGGGGGAGCGGGGGAAGGGGTAAATGATATAGGTATAAAGTCCATAATAAAGCAGGATTATTAAATGTAATAAGAGTTGTAAATGGTCGGTTAAGAAATCCTATTCGAATACTTCAACTTGCTAGAATTTGTGAAGCTTATAATATAACATTACTTGATACACCTAAATTATCTTATAATAACAGTTGATTATCTGGTCTAATAGATAGTGATGGTTCAGTATATTTAAATAAATCTGCTGTTCAAGTCTATATAACAGTTAGTCAAAAAAATAAATTAATGTTAGATATATTAGAAGATATATATGGTGGAAAAGTGTATGCTAATGGAAAAACTGGTAATTTTAAATGAGTTGTGTCAAGAAAACAAGAGGTATTAAACTTATTAGATTATTTTAAAGAACATCCATTAATGAGTAAAAAAATGGTTAGAGTTAATTTAATAAAAGATGTTTATACTGGATTTAAAAACTCATGATATAACAAACCAGAATCTAGTTTAGAAAGAAAACAATGATCTTATCTTATGTTAAAATGAACTGATTATTCATAGGGAATATTCATAGATTTAGTTAAGCTTATAAAGAAATGGTCCAAGAGCAATAATTAGAAAACGAATATAATTATTGTTTAGTATTTAGGTATGGTTTACGCAATGTTATCTATAGGTTTATTAGGTTTCATTGTTTGAGCTCACCATATGTTTACTGTAGGTATGAATGTAGATACAAGAGCCTATTTTACGGCGGCTACGTGCGCCATTTCGCTATATATATCGTTGGGGCCGTAGGCCCTGGCCAAAATTTTTCTCACTAGTAAATGTCTATAAAACCTAATAATTCTTGTACAGCATTAACTGTTTGGAATAAACGTTTAGGACGCTCTTCTTTGTTTCCACAATCTAAATTGACCAATATACAAAGAGCAATGATTCAATTAACTCCAAGAGTAAAAAGTATTATTGTAGGTATAATTTTATCTGATGGTTGGTTGCAAAAAAGAGGTGACTGAAATCCAAGTGAAATCCAAGGATAGCATTAAAACAATCTATTGTAAATTTTCCATATTTATGAGATACTTATAATGAACTTGCTTATTTATGTTCAGGTCCAATTATGACTAGTAGTAACATTTTAAGAGGCCGAAGGGCCAAGGGCCCGAAGGGGTTTTATAGTGTAACGTTCCAAACAAGACAATTACATTGCCTTCTTGAAATATATGATTTATTTTATGTAGTTGTTGACGGAAAAAAGAACAAAGTCATTAAAAAAGAATTATTATTTTATATGGATTATATTGTTTTAGCTCATTGGATTATGGGAGATGGAAGTAAAAGAAATAAAGGTGTTACATTATGTACAGACGGTTTTACTTATCAAGAAGTTATTTTATTAATTGAGATTTTAAGATTAAAATTTGATATAATGCCTAGAATCCATAAGGAGAAAACATTTCATAGAATTGCTATCAATAAATATGATTTGGATAGGCTTAGACCACATCTTATTCCTCATTTTGTGAATCATTTCTTATATAAAATTAACTAGTAGTGGTTTAAAGCATTGAACTAAGGTAGTAGGGGCCAACTCTACACTAACAACAGCATGTTCAAAAAGGGGATTAGGTTTATATAAAAAGAATCTTCCTAAAGAGCCAAAGTCCTTTTAAGGGTCAATATATAATACTGTCATAATGAGGGTTATTAGTAAAAGATCAGGGCTAAGCCAGAGGGAGAGGTAAAAATGACGGTATAAACGTTGTCATCCTCGAGCTACGATTCCTAAGGTTAGGAGAACGAACCCAAGAACGTATGTCTAATATAAAACGGATTGTGGAAGTAGCCGACTACAATTAAGAAAAATCGTTTAGACTACTGGGAACCTAAGGGAATATTTATGCGGTATATATAGAAACTTGGGATCGCCTGTTATTCGGAAGAATATGAGGTGACGGAGTCTTCATAGTACCTTGAGAAAGGGAAGGGGGACAGGAGAAGAGTAAAACTTTTCTCTGGAAAGCCGTATGATGGGAAACTATCACGTACGGTTTGGGAAAGGATTTTCAACTAATGAATCTATGATTTGGGGTTGATCTTCTATTTCACAATGATAATAGCGGTTCCAACAGGAATAAAAATATTTAGTTGACTAGGTACAATGTATGGTGGTTCAATTAGATTAAAAACACCTATGTTATGAGCTATTGGATTCATCTTCTTATTTACATTAGGAGGTGTAACTGGAGTTTTATTAGCAAATGGTGGATTAGATATTGCTTTACATGATAATATAATAAAATTGGCATAAATGAGCGAAATAAAAAATAAAGAATATTTAAAACAATTTTTTGTGGGGTTGTTAGAAGGAGATGGTAGTATACAAGTTAATCATTGACGATCTAAAAGTTTACAATTCAGGCTTATTATCAAACTTAAGAATTTACCATCTAACTATGATATGTTAATATTAATAGCTAAGGTAGTAGGGGGCCAAGTAAGATATACAAATAAAGAGAAATTTGTAATTTGAGTAGTCAATGATAAAGAAGAAATAAGTAGAATAATTAAATTATTTGATAAATATCCCCTTTTAACAGCAAGAAAAATATGCCAATTACGATTTTTTAAAAATTGTTTAAAAAACCCAAATATAGACGAGTATTTCACTACTAAAGATGATAAATATTTAGACCTAAAGGCTATTATTTTAAATAAACCATTTAATAAAGTGTTAAAATTAGAATATTTTAAAATATGATTAATCGGATTTATAGAAGCAGAAGGGTGTTTTAGTTTAAGACAAAATAACAACCACTCCTTCTCTATATCTCAAAAAAATGAGCAATATTTAATTGAAGCTATTAGAGTTCAATTAAATGCTTCTAATAAAGTACGTAAAGTTAAAGAAAATGTATATATTCTAGAAATATATAAAATAGACACTTTATTAGCGATTAGGGAATTAATAAAAGATTATCCATTAATAGGTGAAAAAAAAGAGTCGTATTTAAAATTTTTTGAACACGATAAATTTCAGTAGGTGTCATGGAGAAAAGCCACCGTAAAATAAGTATTTACACCTTATTTTGGTTATCCCAACGAAACAGCTACGCCGCCCCCTGAGGGGGCCTGCCCAAGGGCCTGCCCAAGGGCCTTTGGCCCCCTTTTATCTCCTCAATGGAGTTTAGCTTATCGAAGATTAGGAGCGGATAATCGCTGCCGAAAATCGGAGCCTCAACTTACTATTCTTAGTAAGTTCAAAGTTGAGGAGCGAGCGGATAGAGAGTAGTAAGTGAGGGATAGCTAACGGTGAAATCTGATATCTAAGTAAAAAAAGCATACTTATAAATCGGGATATCAGACAATACCGTGGAAACTATTAATTTAGGATCCGTAGAGACTAAACGTGGCTGCTTAATTTAATTTAGTTTAAATTAAGTAAGTTATAGTCCGATCCACTGTGTGAACAGTGTAGTGTAAAAAATATAATGTGCTATTATTAAAGACCTACTATGTGGTAGCTCAATTGGGCCGTGTATTTCGTGAGGAATACAATGAAACTGACTATATGCTGGGATCTGTGCCATTAACTTATTGTTTACTAAATACAGGTATATGAAATCTAGTAAAAGATGTTAACATAGTATTTAGTGAAAATAATAATAAGATAGAATTTTTGGATTCGGGTACACAATCAGCAGGAAACCAAATGGGTTTGTTAAAATCTAAGGACAAAAATTTACCCGAGGGATCCTCAGAGACTATACGTCAGTTATCTAATAACAAATTTGATGAATGATTAGCTGGGATTATGGATGGAGATGGTAATTTTGATTTACGAACATTAAATGGAAAAGAAAAGTTAAAAGCTATTCGGATAAAATTACATGTTAGAGATGTACGAATTTTGAACAGAATATTGGATAAATTACATTTTGGTCGGTTAAGATTTGATAAAAATAATAAACATGTTATGTATGTTATATCCACAAAAGAAGATATGACAACATTTTGTAAATTAATAAATGGTTCAATAAGACTAAAAGCAGAATCTTTTATAAGAACTTGTAAAGCCTTAGATTTGGAGTATAAAGAAGCTAATTATTTATTAGAAGAAAATACTCCTTATTTTGCAGGATTAGTAGATACAGATGGATCCATTTTTTATAATTATAGTTCTAATCGAATAGAATGTAACTTAGAATTTAAACTTACAAAATATTCTGAAAAAATAGACTTTTCTAAAGTTGTTCCAAACATATCTCCATATATTATAAAAAGAACTCATAAAAATAAGAGTTTAGGTAAAATTTATTATTCTATAGCTTTTAAATACCATAATGCAGGGGATATGATATGAATATATGAATATTTTATGAAAAACAGACTTTATTCTGACTTTAAGTTTTATAGAGTAAGTAAAATAAAAGAATTTATTACTATAAGAGATTACAAGAAAGCAGAAAAAAATTCAATAGAATATGATATTTATTGTTCATTTATGTTAAATTTTATACAATATAAAAATCCTACATGGACTAGATTAACATATATCAAATATTTGTTAAAAGATAAAGAGATAGTCCAATAGAAATAACTTTACCCACAAAAATTACCCCCTAGGCCCCTTCATCCCCTCCCCCTTCCCCCCCTCTGGGGGGCTCTGCGGGGTACAGGGGACTTCGGGGACTAACCCTAGGGCATATAGGTATAACGGGTATAGTGTATTTTTAGCATTTCCACTATGTACTATCAATGGGAGCAGTATTTGGTCTAATTGGTGGAGTTTATTATTGAATTGGAAAAATTACAGGATATGCATATCCAGAAACATTAGGTAAAATCCATTTCTGAATTATGTTTATAGGGGTTAACAAATTGGCTCCGTTAAACTTGGCTTGATGCTGGAACAACTATTTAAAAATATTATCTGATGTAAACTCTAACCACCCTATAAAGTCCTTTGAGGACTTAAGTCTAGTCTCTTTTATAAGAAACAATAGTACATATAGTGGATGGGAAAATTCAAGGACTTACATAAAAAATGATAATATAAAGGGCCCGTGCCGCTCCGTATCGGGATGATGCGCTGTGCTAGTATGGTAAGAAACCCTGATAGTCAATCAGCAGGGGTATGTCCCTTAAGGGGAACAGCTTCTCAGAGAATAAACGCCAAGGAAATATGATATTTATTAGGTTTGTTTGAATCAGATGGCTCATTATCATGCTATTATGAAAAAGACTATATACGTTTAGATTTTGTAATAGTTGTAGAAGTAGCAGATGCAAAATTAACTGAATGAGTAAAAACTACAATAGGTTATGGAACAGTTAAACATCTTAAATATTCAAATAATCCAAATAAACTTGTGAGTAGATATATATTAAGATCTAAAGCAATAATTGAGACCTTGATCTTTAAATGGTTCGAACAATATCCCTTATTAACAAAAAATAAGAGAGTGTGTTATGCCCGTATAAAAGAGAGTATAAAGCACAAGAAAATAATTCCTTTATCTGAATTAGAAAATGAAAATAGTTTGATAGTTCCAGATGTTGAAAAAAATCCTTATATAAAAGATTGAATAATAGGATTTATAGAAGGGGACGGTTCTTTTTATTTATCAAAGGAAAAAAACTCAGTTAGAGCTGAATTTAATATTTGTCAAAAGAATGAACATCATTTGTTAGAAGAAATAGGAAAAATTATGGGTTTGTCTGGTAAAAATAAAGTTTCAATAAAAAAATCAGGCGCATGTATTTTAACCGCAGTTTCTTTACAAGATATTCAAAGTGTTGTAAATTTTATGTGTAATCCGGAGAGAGTTAGATTAAAAGGGTTAAAAAAGGTAAAATTTTTAATATGACTAAAAGAATTAAGAAGAAATCCAAGATACACAGGATTAAAAATACCTGATAAATATTAAACAACACTCACAAAGCCACCCCTTGACCCGAAGGGGTTCACCCCCCCTCCCCCCCTCCCCCCGCTCTGCGGGGTCCGGGGGGGCTGTGCTGCAAGGTACGGGGTGAGCGGGGGCGGACATATTTCAAGATATATTCCAAACTACATTGAGAAATGTAGAAAATTATAAAGATGCGACTTTATAGTTAGTCCTTTTTAAGGATAAAAAATTGCAATTTAACATTCTTCCCTCAACATTTCTTAGGATTAGCAGGTTTCCCAAGAAGATACTCAGATTTTGCTGATGGTTATTCTTATTGAAATTACGTAAGTTCATTTGGAAGTATGATTAGTGTAATAGGAACAATATTATTTGTTTATATTATTGCTAGAACTTTAACAGATGGAATAAAAGTAAGTGGAAACTATTGAAGATCACCTGAATTGTTTGAACAACCAGGAGATATAGCAACAGTGCAATCTTTAGAATGAGTACAAGAAAGTCCTCCTGTATTCCATACATATAATGAATTACCTTATTTAGTTGCTGCTAAAACAACTAAGTAATAAAAAAAATTTTTATAAAATATTTAAAAATCTTTAAAGAATATAAAAGATAGTTAAATATAAATAAATATAAGGTCTTGTCGTCTAAAGACCTTTTCAGCCGAGCGTGATGATCCCCCCCTTTGGGGGGGCCCTTGGTTATATGCTTACAATTTTTTAAAGAAAAATAAAAGAAGTTGTATGTAAAATATATGTAAAATATCCTTTTTAATATTTTTTATTAAAGAAGAATATAAAAAGAGTAAATGAAAAAATTAAATAAAATTAAAAAAAGAAAATGATAAATTTAGAATATTCTCCGGTTTTAATATTTTTATTATTTGCATTTGGATTATCAGCAGTAATAGTGTTGGCATCATATGCATTAGGAGTTAAAAAACCAGATTCTGAGAAAAGTAATGTGTATGAGTGTGGTTTTAGTCCCTATTCTGATAGTAGAAGTCAATTTGAAGTAAGATTTTTTTTAGTTGGTATATTATTTATAATATTTGATCTAGAAATTAGTTTTTTATTTCCATGAAGTGTGTCTATTTCAGAATTAGTAGGTAGTTGTGGAGCGAATATGGAAAATGGTCGCGTAGCGGATTATTTAATGGGTAATCATAATATATTTGGATATTGAACAATGATGATATTTTTAATCGTACTAACAGTAGGATTAATATATGAGTGGTTAAAAGGAGGATTAGAGTGAGAATAAAATGATAAGTATAACAGAAATATTATTTGGTATTTTTAGTATAGGTGCTTTAATATCAGGATTTTTAGTAATAAGTTCTACAAATCCAGTGCATTCTATATTTTCATTAGTTTTAGCATTTGCTAATTGTTGTTTTTTATTAATATTATTAGGTGTAGAATTCTTAGCATTTTTATTTATGATTGTATATGTAGGAGCAATTGCAATATTATTTTTATTTGTAGTTATGATGTTAAATATAAGATTGGTAGAAATAATGGATAATGCAACAAGGTATGTACCAGCAGGTTTTATTATAGGTATGATATTTTTATTACAATTATTAATTATAACTGATCAACAATTTATTAACTCAAATGAGTCATCTATTTGATATAATGCTTTAGATATAATAAATGCTAGTCCAAATCATAATCAATTATATGATTGAATAAATACTACTTTAATTGGAAATTATCTATATACTGAAGGATGAATTTATTTTTTAGTATCAAGTCTAGTATTATTAGTGTCAATGATTGGTGCTATAGTATTAACATTACATCATGAAAAAGGTATAAAACGTCAGGATATATTCTCTCAAATAATTGTGGATCCTGCAAGTGAAATAAAAAAAATAAATTAAAGAAAAATGACATATTTAGACAACATATTTTATTTAATTCCTGAAATATTCTTATCTTTAAGTATTGTATTTTTACTAGGTTATGGTGCAATATGTACAAAATGAGGTAATTTAAAAGAACAAGGTGATAAATTACGACACGACGGCTTCATCCCCAGACCTTGCAGCACAGCCCGCAGAGCGGGGAGAGGGGATTTCGGCTGTGGGGGTAAAGCAAGATTAGTAAGTGAATTAAAAAATATAACATATTTAAGTATATTAGCTATATTTATAACTATTTGATTGGTAGGATTAACTAAATCTGCTCCTCGGTCACTAACAGACCTAGTACAAGATGATAAATTTTCAATAGATATAGGTAATGGGATATTAGGTATAGATAATTATTCAATAATAATAAAATCTATATGTTTATTAACAGGTGCATTAATTTTATTAATGTCTTTAAGCATATATGAAAAAAAAGATGAAAAATTAATAGATTATGAATATAGTCAATTAATTTTAATGTCAATATTAGGTATGTTATTATTAATATCTTCAAGAGATTTAATTTTAATGTATTTATCAATAGAAACATTAAGTTTATCTTTGTATGTATTAGCAGCAATAAGAAGATCAGGTCAATATAGTACAGAAGCAGGTTTAAAATATTTTATATTAGGTGCTTTAAGTTCTGGTTTATTATTATTTGGATCATCTTTAATATACATAATAACAGGATTGACTGAATTTGAAAGTATAAGTAATTATATTTGATTATCGGAAACAAGTGAGATAGGACTGAGTTTAGGAGCAGCTTTTATAATAATGGCTTTATTGTTTAAATTAGCAGCTGCACCTTTTCATATGTGAGCTCCAGATGTTTATGAAGGTGCTTCAACAATAGTAACAGCATTTTTTGCAATAGTCCCAAAAATAGCAGTATTATCTTTATTAATAACTTTAATTTATGGACCATTTTTAGGTATATTTGAAAACTTAATACAACCTATAATTATTATAAGTGGTTTAATGAGTATATTAGTAGGAAGTATAGCTGCTATAAATCAAACAAAAATTAAAAGATTATTAGCTTATAGTGCAATAGCACATATGGGTTGAATATTAATAGGTTTAGGTGTAGGTACTTTAATGAGTATACAAGCTACTTTAATATATATTGTTTTATATATTTTAATGAGTATTAATTCTTTCGCTTTTGTAATATCATATTTCAAAGGTTATGGTAATAATTATATAACTCAATTAAGTGGATTATCCAGAAAAGAACCTATATTAGCTATAACATTTAGTTTATGTTTATTATCAATAGCGGGTATACCACCATTAGCTGGTTTCTATAGTAAATATAATATTTTATTAGCTTTAATTGATGAAAAATTTATTATAACTAGTATACTAGGTATTGTATTATCTGTAATAGGTTCATTCTATTATATAAGAATAATACAATGAATGTATTTTAACAATTCATCTGATTATATTATAAAAGATTTAGGTGATATTGTTTATAAACAAACAGATACAGGTGTTAATTCAACTATTGGTTTAAACCAAAGTCTAATATTAGGAAGTAGTTTATTTTTTATCTTAACTTATTTAATATATCCAAATCCATTAGTTATATTAACTTTTGATGGTATAAGTAATTTAATTTATTAAGACTAATCATAATAAAAAAAAGAAAAAAGCATGATGGCAGAGTGGTTATTGCGGTCGCCTTGAAAGCGATTACATCGAAAGATTTCACGGGTTCGAATCCTGTTCATGCTGTAAACACCTAAAATAAATACAACCAAATCACTCTCCTGAAACAGTGTGAGTTAGGAAGTTAGGGATGTTAGCTCAGCTGGTAGAGCGAATCCTTTGCAAGGATTAGGTCATTGGTTCGATTCCAATACATTCCATAATAATCTTCAGTAGTTTCAATGGTTAGAACATGTGTCTGTTAAACACAGAGTAGGGGTTCAAATCCCTTCTGGAGAGTAGAGAATGTCAATTTCAGCTTTTAGCACATTAGTTTTAACTCTTTATAAGGCCTCCTCAAGGCCTTGTAGCACCGCCCGAAGGGCCAAGGGCCCGAAGGGGCCAAGGGCCCGAAGGGGCCAAGGGCCACATAATTCAGTTTATGGGGTATATCCGGTAATCCGAATATAAATGGAACTTTTCTAAAAGCAGTAAATTCTATCATTGCTATAACAGATTTTAGGCTTATAATCCAATATAGCCTCTAATATAAAAGAAACATCTAAATTGCTTAAATTATGGATATAATCAGATGAATAGGGTTAGAGTTGGTTTATTGTTTATAAAGTCATCTTTATATTTATTCAGAACTAAAGATAGTGACTTAGGTAATAAAGAAGATCCTATTAATTGCTCCTTATCATGGGCTATTCAACTCATGGAAAAGTTTCTTAAGACAACTTAAGACAATATAAGACAACTTATTTAAGCCATCTTATGTAATATTAAACTAAGGGTTATACGTTATATTTAGAGTAATTAGGAGGTAGACAACTTAAGACAATCAATTTCTAATAAAGTCTTATTAAAAATTTTAGGTTTTAGCTAATATTATATACTAAAATTATTACCATTTTTATGTGATTGTAAAGAGCGATCACTCTAGTTCAATTATCCACATACCTTAGACTATCTAAGTTATTCACTATTAGAATTTCTTTACGGGATAAACCTAAACCTTCGGTTAGGAAGTGTTCTACTAACTTAGTTTTACCTATTCCTGATCCAAAATAAGTAGCGGTAAATAACTCTTTAAATACTCGGGACATAAACTGATAACTAGACTCGTCTTTATTAATAAAAAATACTTTGTGTACTTTATTTCTAGGCACATAAATACCAACCGCAAAAGGCAATTCTAAATTAGTTTCTAAACATTTATATGTTTCAATATCAAAGGCTATAATAGTAAAGGCCGTAGAAATACTTTTATTTTTTTTAACTCAGTTAAGCTTTTACTGTTCAATCTTAAACTACTTTTAATACCGTGTATCACGCCACTTTTTTTTACACTCATCTGCACTTTAGGCTGTAGACCTTGAATCATTTTTCTTTTAATCACGTTACCTTTTTTTTGAGCAAATATGTAAACATCAACGTTCGTAACATAGGCTAAAAGCTTATAACCTGGACAATAAGGAATATTTTGATTATCTAAGGGAAATACAACATGTTCCAATCTTTCGCTACTTTTTACTAATGAATCATAATGTCTAAAACCTTTTTGATCTGGCAGGTTAATACACATACCATTTTCACCTCGTTTAATGAAGTTATTGGGCAGCGCTGCAAGAAATTCTGTAACATATATTTGTGTTTTTTCCTTGGCCCTTCCCCGAAGTCCCCTGTACCCCGCAGAGCCGGAGGCTATGCCCCCGAAGGGGGCAGAGCGGGGGAGGGGATGAAGGGGCTGTGCTGCAAGTCTAAAGACCAAAGGGCCCACGTAGTGGCCCAAGTCTACATCGTCCCGAAGTCTAAAGATCTCACAGCCAAACTACAGATGAAATAATGAGCGGGAGAAAGAAACAGTATAAGACAAGTGTAATGAAATTAATGAAATATAAAGTTATCCAAAGTAAAAAAAATTTATTATATTAATGCTCCCTCGACCAAGACTTTTTGTAGGACCATTATATACGAGGCACAAATATAGGAGATAGTGTGATAAGTGGTGATAAAAATGGAAAAGATAATGTGTACAAAACCAGAGAATGTAAAGAGTGGTATTTGTAGAAAGATTTGTAAATCTATATTATATTCTTTAATATCAATTTGCTCAACCAAGTGGCTCAGTCGAGCACGAGGAGTGAGAAAAAGAACAATAGAACAATAGAAGTTAATAACTTTATAATATAAATTAAGCGTTTGATTTTGGCGCAGGAGTAATGCTAGATAGTGGGATTTAACACATGCAAGTCGTTTCTTTATGAAGAATCTTGAGAAGAGGTTTAGAAGGGGGGAAAGGCGCACGGGTGAGTAATATATGAGAACCTACCATTATATATAAGTATGTAAAAAGCTTTGAGAAGATATAATTCGTATAATGAGGGGCTCATACAAGATTAGTTAATGTGTGGTGTAATGGACTACATAGACAAAGATCTTTAGCTGATATGAGAGTATGATCAGCCACACTGGTACTGAGACACGGACCAGATCTGATTTAATCGGAGCAGCAGTGGTGAATTTTGCACAATGTTCGAAAGAGTGATGCAGCTACACTATCGATCCCGTTCAGCGGGGTGTTATTATATGTAAATGATGATTAAGATATAATAAATAGGGCTTTCTAATATGCGTGCCAGCAGAAGCGGTTAAACGTAAAGCTCAAGTATTCTCCAAAATTATTGGGTGTAAAGGGTGTGTAGGCGGAGTAATAAGTCAAAAAATAGAAAGTTCAGATATAAGAAGAGATTTGAAAGTTATTTTGAAACTATTAATCTAGAGAATAAAATAGAGGATTGTAGAATTTCCAGAGTAGCGATAGAATGTGTTGATACTGGAGAGAATACCAATAGGCGAAGGCAACAATCTGGGTATATTCTGACGCTGAAACACGAAACCTTGGGTAGCAACGAGGATTAGATACCCTCTTAGTCCAAGGCGTAAACTATGATTATTAGGGGTTTGTAAAAATAAGTCCCTCAGATAACTCGTTAAATAATCCACCTGATTACTACGATCGCAAGATTAAAATTCAAAAAAATTGGCGGTTTGAGATATCAAGCTGGAGGAGCATGTGGTTTAATTCGACTATCCGCGCGAAACCTTACCTCCATTAGGTTATTATGTAAAATAATAAATACAGATACTGCATGGTCGTCGTCAGTTCATGTTGTGAAATATTAGATTAATTTCAATTAATGAACGCAACTCACATCCTATGTTATTAATTATATATTAATGAATATATAAAATACTCTTAGGAAACCGCTTGTTGATAAAACAGAGGAAGGTGTGAATGACGTCAGATATCATGGTTCTTATATGGAGGGCTACACATGTGCTACAATGGTAATTACAAAGTTATGTTATTCTGAAAGGATAAACTAAGAACTAAAAAATTATCTAAGTTCGGATTATAGACTGCAACTCGTCTATATGAAGTAGGATTCAGTAGTAATCGCAAATAAGAATGTTGCGGTGAATTATGCAATCTCATTCGTACAAATTGCCCGTCACCTCAGAAAATTATAGATTGATTCTGAAGATTTGATTATTGAATTTTCTACTAAATTAAAGATTATTTAATAAATTTATTTAAGACAATCGAGAGATTTTGAGTAAGTCGTAACATAGTAAGGGTAAGGGAACTTGCTCTTGGAAGAAAGCGTATATAAGTTAACTGGTAAACTTTCTGCCTTCCAAGCAGATTATAAGGGTTCAAGTCCCTTTATACGTACATATTTTGATAAGTATAAAAAAGTGTTCTGAAGAAAACTTGGGTTTATCTATACAATAGGTCATATAAATACTTTATGGAGCCTAAGACTATGAAATAAAGTAGACCTTTTTATTGGAAAACCAATATATCGTTTATAAAAACCTTGTGAACTGAAACATCTTAGTAACAAGAGGAAAAGAAATCAATAGAGATTAGATTAGTAGCGGTGAGCGAACATCTATTAGCCTAAAAAGTTAAAATTTATTTAATTATAAATGTTTGGAATAACATACAATATGAGGTGAAAGTCCATTATAATTATAAATTTAACCTAAAAATGGCTTAAAAACCATAAATAAGTAAAATAATAAGTAAAATGAATTAATTAATTTATTTGAATATAGGAGTACCAATCTTCTAAGGCTAAATATACGATAAACACCGATAGTGAACAAGTAACGTGAGTGAAAGTTGAAAAAGATCTCGACTAAAGAGGTATTGAAATAGAAAATGAATCAGAATATTGACAAGCACTAAATCCTTTCTTAATAGGAGGTATTAGGTACCTTTTGTATAATGGATTTGCAAGTAATTTATATTAGCGAGCTGAATAAGCGTAGGGAAACCGAGTATTAAATATGCGAGATAAAAATAGTTAATATAAATTAGACTCGAAACCAAGTGATCTTAGCATGAGCAGTTTGAAAATAGAAGAATATTCTATGGGAGGAACGAACCATTGATTGTTGCAATAATCTTGGATGACTTATGCTAAGTGGTGAAATGCCAATCGAACTTGGATATAGCTAGTTTTCTGCGAAAGATATTTAGGTATCACGTTTATTAATTATTTAATGAAGGTAATGCTCTGTTTAGGTATTTGGCCCCGTTTTGCGGGGTACTTTGCCTTTCTAACCATGATAATATCATTAAATGTATTTAAACAGTCAGACTTATGGCGCTAAGGTCATAGGTCGAGAGTGAAACAACACAGAATTAAAGTTAAGGTCATTAAATATATCTTAAGTGCAAAAGACCGGTGTTTTTGCGATGACAATAGAATTGTGGGCTTAGAAACAGCCATCAATGAAAGAAAACGTAATAGTTCATCTATCGAAAGCAAAAATGCGTCTAAAATTTAGGTGACTAAAAAGATATTACCGAAACTTAATCTAATTGAAATTAAGTAGATTAGGGTAGCAGAACGTTTTATTAAAATATAATGAGTAATCTTAATAAAAGTGACAATGCAAATATGAGTAACTAAAATAATAGTGAGATACTATTACGCCGTAAACCCAAGGTTTTTCAATTAATAATAATTAAATTGAACTGAATCGGTCTCTAATACTATTTAAATCTGAAAGGTGATTAGTAAAAGAGTACTTATATATTGACTTCTTTGAAAAAAGAACAGGAAATAAATATATAAAAATAACCGTACTAAGACTGAATCAAGTGGGTGGGTAGAGTATACTAAGGCGATGGAATAATTATGATTAGGGAACTCGGCAAAATTTCTCTGTACGTTCGCAAGAAAGAGACTTATTTTTCCTTATTTACCTCGTTCGCGGGATTAAATGAGACTGAAAATGAGAACATAAAATCGAGAGGTTGAACTGTTTACCAAAAACACAGCTTTTAGCCAATGCAATAGCAGAAGTATTAGAAGTGACTCCTGCCCAATGATTGTTATCTAAATTCGTTTGTGTTATGCAAATGATATAAGAGCAATTTAATGGCTGCAGTAACCCTGACTGTACAAAGGTAGCGCAATCAATAGCCAATTAATTGTTGGCAAGTATGAATGGAGTAATCAGACCTCTACTGTCCCAATCATAATTCCAGTGAAATTGAATTAGTAGTTAAGATGCTACATAATCGCTGCTGGACAAGAAGACCCTACGCAGTTTTACTGTTATCATATATAGTTTTTTATCTAATATAATTTATAGAATAATTGGTAGTCTATGATCATATTTCGCAAGGAATGATGGGAGACGCTAAGTGGAATACCAATAATAATAATAGATAACTACTAACCTTATTTTCTTAAGGAAAATATTTATGAGAGACAGTTTTATTGGGGCGATAGCCTTTTAAAAAATAACAAAGGTTTACAATAGGTTTATTCATGATAGATAGAAACTATTAATGGAGTGGAACAGCATAAATAAGCTTGACTGTGAGTTAGATGTAACGAGCAGGTTCGAAAGAAGGTTGTACTGACCCGCATTTTTTGTATGGAAAAGAATGCGATCATAAGTTAAATTACGCTAGGGATAACAGAGTAATGTGTTTAGAGAGCTCGTATCGATAAACAATTTTGCCACCTCGATGTTGGATACTCTGAGCGTGGCGGTGAAAAAGCTGCCAAGCGCGGGACTGTTCGTCCCTTAAAGAGAGACTTGATCTGAGTTCTCCATAATAAAGTGCATATCTGTAACACGTAAATCTAGATAAATCTAGATAAATCTAGATAAATCAAGCTGTGCTGCAAGGCCCCTTTAGGGGCCAAGGTAAGTATAATCCGAATACGCCGAATTCTATGATCATTCAAAGTAAGTAGATAATAGGTTGTATAAAAATTTATATGAATTAATCAGCTAAAAAATGAGAAAAATAAAATGAAAGATAATAAAACAATAATAAATAATGAAGATTATTTACTAGAACTAGCACCTTATGCACGTCATACAGCGTGTCGTACAATTGGAAATAGTAATATAATTGTAAAACTATTAATAAATTGTGATCAATACGGTAAATTACTTGACTATGTTGATATTAATTCAACTGTAGGTAATCGTAAAAAAAGATCTGAAAATTTATTAAATATAAAATACAGAATTTATCAAAACTGAACATCTATTGTACTAATTTTTAGAAATAACGGTAAAAAAGTGGTTTCAACAGTAGGTAATATTTTGTATACAGATGGTCCTCATCTTATTAAATAAAACCTTTTAATTTTCGCGTAGCGAATTACTCATAATAGTTAAAATAGATAGTAATAATTTAGACCATTTAGTCTATTATTTCGGGATTAAATTTCAATACTCAGGTCTTGACTCAGGTCTTGTTAGCAGGCTTCGGGCCTTTGGCCCTGGGTCAGGAGGTATACTTACCATAACTCAAATAGCTGTTCTTTGATTATTATAATTCTCCGCATAGCGGATAGGATATAGTAAGAGAAACAGAAATACGTGTAGATAGTGTCCCTTTGGTCTTTAGACTTAACAGACATTATTCCCCAAGGCCCCTTCATCCCCTCCCCGCTCTGCGGGGTACAGGGGACTTCGGGGATATGCAAGTGCGACAAGAAAGCTATAATATCAATAAGGTGAAATTCCTTATACTTTGTTTATTAGGCATAAGCTCATATTTTGGATGTTCAATTGTAAATGAGATCATCTCAGCATAAATAGGGCGAAGTCTACTAAGGTTAGCGAAGGCGAACTTGTGTAACAACTATAATCACAATAGTAAAATCTTATTTTCCTATTTAGAAGGCAAAATTATTGACTTAAAAATAGGTTAAAATAGTGGTATTTGATCGGACTCATTAAATACAATAAACCACACATATTGAATAAGATAAAGCAAGAATCTAAGGTAGACGTAAAATTGATATTATGGAACTTGGTAAGCCTAATAATTCGATAGTATGTAAATACTAGAAGGCATTCTATATTAACAAAAGAATGTAACGATTAGTAGGTAGAAGACAATCTAAAAAGCGAATGCTTATCGTAATGGATAAGATAGTATTTTTTAATACGAGTTGAAAGGCTGCTGACTTAGATTTTGGGCTAATAATGAAGAGCATATTTATTATTAGCATGAGCCATATGCGGTGAAAGCCGCACGTATGGTTCTTTGAGCCAAGAATGCTCAAATAGAACGTAAATAATCATTGCGTTTACATTTAAGTAATTTTATGTAAAGAACCAACTTATATCGGTGAAACCTAAGTAAATATTATTTTTAAGGCAATACCGAGGGAAGAGTATAAAATAATTGTGTTCATTAAGATTAAAACAGAAAAAAATCAATTATAAAAATAATAATAAAATCACAAAAATAATAATAAAATCATGAGTTTACATTTAGATAATAAAAACCTGGGAAGTTTAGAAAAGCTATCAGATACATTTTTAGCTTGGCTTGCAGGATTTATTGATGGCGACGGTTCGATTTATGTCAGAATAGTTAAACATAGTCAATATGAATTAAATTTCTGGATATCAGTGTCTGTCAGTTTTACCCTATCTATGCATGTATACCATGTATTAGAATTAATATATAAGTCTTTAGAGAAGAAAGGATGTATTAGAAAAGGAAACGTAGTTGGAGATGTAATTATCTCAGATCCTGTGTTTCTAGTTAAATTATTAACTAAGTTAATACCTTTTTTATATTTGAAGAGAAAACAAGCAATTTTGTTACTAGAAATTATTGCTGAAAATAAAGCATTAAAATTAGTGCCTAATAAGTTTAAAAATCTTAATGACCCTTTCACGGAAAAACAAGTAGCTTTTTTAAAGGTATGTGAAAAAATAGAAAAATTAGCTGCTTTAAACTCTCCGGGAAGGCTTAATCCTAGAAGAAAAGTTACACTAGAAATAGTGAAACAAGAGTTTATAACTATGAACAAAAAATAAGACAATAGAACAATTGTTTTATATTCCCCGTAGAGACTTGGAGTTTAAAATATTAAAACTTCAGATAGCCTAGAAATCCTTTAGGCTATAACACGTTGGCCCCTACTCTATATCACATTTATATGGTTAAGTTAATTTCTTGTTTACATAGAAAATTAACTATTGTATTGTAACCCCATTGGCCCCGCTCTGCGGGGTGACCCCGCTCTGCCGGAGGCTATGCCTGTGGGTATGCCCGTGGGTATGCCCTTGGCCCGCCCCCCTCGGGGGTCTGCGGGGTGGCTATTGCCATTTATTATTTAATAAAAAACTTATTTAAATAATAAGTTACACAGGTTGCAAAATAGCTAATTATAATTGAGA